>Ga0137383_10003264_pt1 | contig 10154 bp, 10 predicted proteins | sample SagtaG_19_FD_104817 | JGI IMG/M metagenome (GOLD analysis project Ga0137383, IMG submission 104817) | Vadose zone soil microbial communities from Sagehorn Ranch, Mendocino, California, USA - Sage2_R_40_16 metaG | ecosystem: Environmental > Terrestrial > Soil > Vadose zone | place: USA... | reverse complement strand
CTGAGGGCTCCGCTTCGGCGGCCGAGGGCTCCGCTTCGGCGGCCGAGGGCTCCGCTTCGGCGGCCGAGGGCTCCGCTTCGGCGGCCGAGGGCTCCGCTTCGGCGGCTGAGGGCTCCGCTTCGGCGGCTGAGGGCTCCGCTTCGGCGGCTGAGCTGGCCGCGCCGGTTACGGTCGGCCTGAGGGGAAGATGACGCTCAAGGATGCGGAACCGGCCAACGGCACGCAGACCGCGCCGGCCGCGCACTCAGTAGATCTGCGCAAGACGTACGGGGTCGGACAGGCCGCGGTGCATGCCCTGGCCGGTATCACCGTGACCTTCGAGCGCGGCCGGTTCACGGCCGTCATGGGCCCCTCCGGGTCGGGCAAGTCAACGCTCATGCATTGCATGGCGGGCCTGGACCGGCCGACGTCGGGACAGTCGTTCGTGGGCGGCCTCGATATAGGGAAACTGGACGATGCCGGGCTCACCCGGCTGCGGCGCGACCGGATCGGCTTCGTGTTCCAGTCCTTCAACCTCGTCCCGACGCTGACCGCGGCCGAGAACATCACCCTGCCCGCCGCCCTCGCGGGCGTCAAGGCCAACCGGGAGTGGCTCGATTACCTGGTGGAACAGCTGGGAATCGGCGACCGGCTGACGCACCGCCCCAATGAGCTGTCAGGCGGCCAGCAGCAGCGCGTGGCGTGTGCCCGGGCGCTGATCAACAAGCCGGACCTCATCTTCGCCGATGAGCCCACGGGCAACCTGGACTCCAATGCCTCCGCGGACCTGCTCGCGTTTCTCCGGCAGTCGGTGACCGAACTTGGCCAGTCGGTCGTCATGGTGACGCACGACCCGCGCGGGGCCGCGTACGCGGACCGGGTCCTCTTCCTGGCCGACGGGGCCGTGGTGGGCGAGTTGGAGCAGCCGACCGCCGATTCGGTCCTGGAGCGGATGCGGACGCTGGGGGCCTGACATGCGAAGGGTGACGATCAAGGGGCTTCTCGCTCATAAGCTGCGGCTGGCGCTGACCGCGCTGGCGATCGTGCTCGGGGTCGCCTTCATCTCCGGCACGTTCGTGCTGACCGACACCTTGAACAACACGTTCTCCGTGCTGTTCGGCAGCATCTACCAGAAAATAGACTTCCAGGTCCGCGGGGTCGCGCAGCTGAGCACCGGCGCGAACGCGGTGCGCAACGAGTTGCCCGAGTCGCTGCTGGCCACGGTCCGCAGCGTGCCCGGCGTCCAGGCCGCCGCGGGCCAGGTCGGGGGGTACGCCCAGTTCGTGAGCCACGACGGCAAGGCGATCCAGACCGGCGGCGCGCCGACCCTCGGCGTAAGCTTCGATCCGGATCAGCGGCTCTCCGTCCTGCGCATTGTCGCGGGCGGCCCGCCGGTGACCTCTGATGACGTGGTGATGGACGCGTCGACGGCGCAGAAGTACGGCTTCACCGTGGGGCAGCGGGTCCGCATCTTGTCGGCCGGGCCTGTTCGGCCGTTCACCATCACCGGCATCGCCCAGTTCGGGTCGGCGGGCAACCTGGCCGGGGCGACCCTGGCCGCGTTCACGCTGCCGACCGCGCAGGGCGTTGTCCAGGAGACGGGACGCCTCGATGACATCAACGTGGTGACCGTCCCGGGCGCCAGCAAGGCAGCGGTGCAGCGGGCCATCGCCCGGGTCCTGCCGTCCGGCGTCCAGGTAGTCACCGGGCAGACCGTGGTCAACGAGAACACCAGCGCGGTTAGCCAGGCGCTGTCGTTCTTCTCCACGGCGCTGCTTGTGTTCGCGTTCATCGCCTTGTTCGTCGGCGGGTTCACCATCTTCAACACGTTCTCGATCATCGTCGGGCAGCGGACGCGGGAGCTGGCCCTGCTGCGGATCGTCGGGGCGAGCCGCCGTCAGGTGTTCGGCTCCGTGCTCGCCGAGGCGGCCATCACCGGGCTCGCCTCCTCGGTGATCGGCCTGGGCCTAGGGGTACTGGCCGCGCTGGGACTGGAGGCGCTGCTGCGCGGGTTCGGGATCACGCTGCCCGCCGGATCGCTGGTGTTCGCGCCGCGCACCGTGCTGGTCGGGCTCGCCGTCGGTGTCGGCGTGACGGTCGTGTCCGCGGTCGGCCCGGCGCGGCATGCCGTGCACATCCCCCCGGTCGCCGCTCTGAGCGACCGTCAGGCAGACAGCGATGTCTCGCTGCGGCGCCGGTTCGCCTGGGGCACGGCCCTGGCCCTGGTCGGCGTGGTCCTGCTGGCCGTCGGGCTGGCCAAGCCGGCCATCCAGCTCGTGGGCGTCGGCGCGGTCTGCATTTTCGTCGGTGTCGCCATGTTGTCCCCGGCGATCGCGCGGCCGATCTCGAGTGTGATCGGCCGTCCGCTGGCCCGGGTGCTCGGCGAACCGGGCAAGCTCGGGCGAGAGAACTCGATGCGCAGTCCCCGGCGCACCGCCCAGACCGCCTCGGCGCTTATGGTCGGCCTCGCCCTCGTCTCCGCGATGTCGGTGTTCGGCGCCTCACTTTCCAGGTCGGCCACCAGCAGCGCGAATGAGGCGATCAGCGCCGACCTGATCGTGACGGCCACCGGATCCGGGCAGCTCAGCAAGACGGTGCCGGCCACGACATCGGCCGTGCCAGGCGTCACCGCGACCACCACCGTCTACCGGTCGCAATTCGAGTTCGGCGATGCGCTGGCCACGCTCACCGCGGTCACGACGGAGCACCTGGCCGACACGCTGATCCTGCGGATGACCGCGGGCACCCCGGCCGCCATGGCCCAGGGCGAACTGCTCATCGACTCCACCACCGCGACGTCCAAGCACCTGTCGGTCGGCGGAACGGTCCCGGTGAGGTTCGCCCAGACGGGTTCTTCCACCATGCGGATCGGCGGGATATACCAGGCCAACGCCCTGATCGGCAGCTACCTGGTCAGCGCAGGGTTCTTCCTCTCCCATTTCACCAATCCGCTTCCAGCCGCGCTTCTGCTGCGCACCAACGGCAGCGCCGCCGCGGACAACGCCGTCATCAACGCCATGGTTCCCTACCCGAACGTGCAGGTCCAGACCAGGACCCAGTTCGAGCAAGCCCAGACGGCCAGCGTCAACCAGCTGCTCGGCCTGGTGTACGCCCTGCTCGCCCTGGCCGTGCTCATCGCGCTGATCGGGATCGTGAACACCCTCATGCTCTCGGTGTTCGAGCGCACCCGCGAGATCGGCCTGCTGCGGGCGGTCGGCATGCGGCGCCGCCAGGTCCGGACGATGATCCGGTCCGAAGCAGTCATCCTGGCGATCTTCGGCGCCATCATCGGGATCATCATCGGCACCGGCATGGGCATCGCGCTGGTGTCGTCGCTGAAACAGCAGGGCATCACCGATACCGTCGTGCCGGCGTCCAGCCTCGTGGTGTTCCTCCTGCTCGCCGCCCTGCTCGGGCTGATTGCCGCTAGCTGGCCCGCTCGCCGGGCGGCCAGGCTGGACGTCCTCGCCGCCATCGCTGCCCAGTTAGCCCCAGATTGGCTCGGTGGCCTCGCGGACGTTGCCGTCGGGCGTGAAGATCAGGAACCGCTCGAACGACCGTGCGAACCAGCGGTCGTGGGTCACCGCGAGCACCGTGCCCTGGTAGGACTCCAGGCCCTGCTGCAGCGCCTCGGCGCTCGGCAGGTCGAGGTTGTCGGTCGGCTCGTCGAGCAGCAGCAGCGTCGAGCCGGCCAGCTCGAGCAGCAGGATCTGCAGCCTGGCCTGCTGGCCGCCGGACAGGGTGCCGAACGGCTGCCGGGCGCACACGTGCAGCTCATAGCGGGCCAGCGCGGACATCGCCTCGTTGATCAGCAGCGCGTGCTCGGTCATCAGGATCTCGACCGGGGCCCGCCCGGCCAGGTCCGGCCGGGCGTGGGTCTGCGCGAAGAAGCCAGGTACGACCCGGGCGCCCAGCCGCGCCTGCCCCTCGTGCGGCACCGGCTCCCCCGCGAGCAGCCGCAGGAAACTCGACTTCCCTGACCCGTTGGCGCCGAGGATCGCCACCCGGTCGTCGAACCAGATCTCGGTACCGAACGAATGGGTGTTACCCGTCAGCACCAGGTTCTCGCACATGACGGCGCGTTTGCCGGTCCGCCCGCCGCGCAGCCGCATCTTGACGTTCTGCTCCCGCGGGGCGTCCTGCGGCGGCCCTTCCTCCTCGAACCTGCGCAGCCTGGTCACCGCGGCCTGCAGCCGGGACGCCATGTCGGAGTTGTAGGAGGCCTTCTGCCGCAAGGTGCGGACCAGCTCCTTCAGCTTCTCGTGCTCCTCGTCCCAGCGGCGGCGCAGCTCCTCGAGCCTGCTGATCCGGTCGGCGCGGGCCTGGGCGTAGTTCCGGAAGCCGCCGCCGTGCACCCAGACGTGCAGGTCCTCGACGGTCACGATGCGCTGCGCACAGGCGGCCAGCAGCTCCCGGTCGTGGCTGACCAGCAGCACGGTCTTCGGCGTGGTGGCCAGCTGCTGTTCGAGCCAGCGCTTGCCCGGCACGTCCAGGTAGTTGTCCGGCTCGTCGAGCAGCAGCACGCCGTCCGTGGCACGCAGCAGCGACTCGAGTACCAGCCGCTTCTGCTCGCCGCCGGACAGCGTGCCCACGTCGCGCCAGCGGCACCGGTCGTACGGGATGCCGAACGCGGCCACCGTGCAGGCGTCCCAGTGCACCTCCGCGTCGTAGCCCCCGGCCTCGCCCCATTCGGCCAGCGCCGCCGCGTAGCGCAGCTGCGCGCGCTCGTCGTCGCGCTCCATCATGGCCAGCTCGGCCGCGTCCAGCCGGGCCGCGGCCTCCCGCACCCGCGGCGGTGAAACCGAAAGCAGCAGGTCACGAACCATGGGTGTGATCTGGAGGCCCTGGTTCGTGCCGATGAACTGGCGCATGACGCCGAGCCCGCCGGTCGCCGCGACCGTGCCCGACTGCGGCTGCAGGTCCCCGGCGACCAGCCGGAGCAGCGTGGTCTTGCCGGCTCCGTTCGGCCCGACCAGGGCGGCCGTGATCCCCTCGCCGATGCGGAAGCTCACGTCGTCGAGCAGCGTCCGCCCGTCCGGCAGCACGTGGCTGATGTGCGCCACCTCGACGTGCCCCCATGAGCTCACCCCCGGACAATAGCCGCGAGCCGCCATGGCGACAACGCGATTAACCCGCTCCGCCTCGACCCCCGCCCGGACGTGTGTCTATAAGTCGACTTTGAACGGTAGGCAGCACGGAGCGCGGAATGAAAGAGCGTCCGGCTGGGCTGTTCGGTGGCATGAGCATCGTACTGGGCAAGGTCGGTATCTGGCGGCATCCCTCGGGGCTCACCCCGGAGGTGGTGGCCGAGGTGGAGGCCCTAGGCTACGGGGCTATCTGGGTGGGCGGCTCCCCGCCCGGCGATCTGGGCGTCGTCGAGGACCTGCTGGACGCGACGGAGCACATCGCGCTGGCCACCGGGATCGTCAACGTGTGGCAGGACGACGCCGCGACCGTGGGCGCCTCCTACCATCGCATCACCGCCAGGTACCCGGACCGCTTCCTGCTCGGCCTCGGCATCGGTCATCCCGAAGCCATCCAGGAGTACCAGCAGCCGTACGCCAGGCTTGTCAGCTACCTGGACCAGCTCGATGACCTTAAGGTCCCGGCGGGGGGCCGGGTACTGGCCGCCCTCGGCCCCAAGGTCCTGCGGCTGTCAGCGGAACGGGCCGCGGGCGCGCACCCCTACCTGGTCACGCCGGAGCACACCCGCCAGGCGCGCCAGATCCTCGGCGACGGGCCGCTGCTCGCCCCGGAGCAGAAGCTGGTGCTCGACACCGACCAGGAGCGGGCCCGGGCCATCGCCAGGCCGCGCGTGCAGAAGCCGTATCTCGGCCTGACCAACTACCTCAGCAACCTGCGCAGGCTCGGCTGGACGGACGCCGACTTCGCGGACGGCGGCAGCGACGCGCTGATCGACGCGCTCGCGGTCCACGGCGACGCGACGGCGATCGCCCGTGGCGTCACCGCGCACCTGGAGGCGGGCGCGGACCACGTGGCCGTGCAGATCCTCAACCCCGATCCGCTACCCGCGCTGCGCGTGCTCGCCGACGAGCTGCAGCTAACCCGCCGCTGACAACGATCGGGCGGGGGGCGTGAGCGGCTAGGCCCAGGCGGCCGCGATCAGCCCCGAGGTCAGCTTGAACGGCGCGGCTCCGTCCAGCGACAGGAACAGGTCACGTCCGGACAGGTAGAGCAGCCAGTGGCCGGTCGGGTCCGCGCCGAGGCTGCTGTGGTCGCGGTCGGCGAAGCCGATGGCCACCTGGCGGACCAGATGGCCGGCCGGGTCGATTTCCCACAGCAGGTTTGATGTCACCCGGGCCGGCGAGCCGGCGCAGCAGACCCGGTTGACGAACATGTCGCCGTCCGGCAGGAATACTCCCTCGCGGTAATAGCTCTGCCCCGCGCCGGGCGGCCCGGTCAGCGGCACGGCCGAGCCGCCGGGCGCGGCGGAGGCCAGGTACGACCGCGCGACGGCGGGATCGATCTCGACCAGATCCCAGCCCTCGTTGTCCTGCGACGGCCCGGCCGAGACGAGCAGCCGCTGACCGCCTGGCGCCCACGACAGGCGGGAAACGGGGTACGGCAGGACGGGGTCAGGCGCCGGGTACAGGGTCTCGTGGCCGTCGGCCAGATCGCGGATGACCACCGTGAACTGGGCGCCCGTCGTGGCCGGATGATGACAGCCGTTCAGGTAGTCGGAAGGCGCGGGACCGCCGCCGAACGGCTCGCGGGCGAACGCCAGCCGCTTCCCGTCCGGGCTGACGGCGGGCAGCACGCCGGGCGCTATCAGCGTCGGCCGGCCGCCGGCCACCGGCACCGACTCGATCTCGTCCGCGCAGCCGCGTACGGCCGCGAAGTACACGGTGCCGCCGTCCGGCGAGACCGAGAGCGCATCGCCGGCCACGCCGCCGGCGACCAGGATCCGGCTGGCTACGCCGGTCAGCGGGTTGAGCACCACGAGCGCGCCCCTGGTGGTCACCGCGACGATCCCCGGCCGGCCCGACCAGGCCGCGCCGGACGCCGGAGACGAGCGCGCCACCGACGGGACGCCGACACTGGGCCGGTCGAAGCTCGTGTAGGCGGTGCCCGCGCCGCCCGCGCCAATGGCCATCGCGAGCGCGGCCGACGTGATCGCGCGGTGGCGGCGGCGCTGGTTGCCGCGGGCGCGGATCGCGTCCGGGGCAGCCGGGGTGACCGTCGTGGCGAAGTCGAAGGACCCGGACCGGAGCCTGCTGGCGAGGTCGTCACGCATCGCAGGCCACCTCTCGACCGTGCCCGGCTGGCTCGGCTTCAGCCAGGTGCGGGGCCAGCGCCTGACGGCCCCGCGACAGCCGTGCCTTGACCGTCCCGGAGGGTGTCCCGGTTTCCCTGGCGATCTCCTCGACCGACAGCCCGACCAGGTGGTAGAGGACGATCGCCTGGCGCTGGCGGGACGGTATCTTGCGCAAGGCGGCGATGATCGCGACGTAGTCCGGGCTCAGCCCGCGCGGGTCATCGGGCACGCCATGCCGGCGGTGCGCGACCCGCATGTTCGCCGTCTTCCGCCAGGTGCTGACGCTGACCCGGTAGGCGACCGTGCGCACCCACGCCTCGGGATCGCAGTAGCCGGCGACCTTGTCCCAGCGCTGCCAGGCCCGCGCGTAAGCCTCCTGGACGCAGTCCTCGGCTTCGGCGCGGCTCCTGGTCATGGCGTACAGCTGTCCGGTGACACGTCGCACGCTGCCGGAGTAGAACGCGTCGAATGTCCCGGGGTCGCGCATGCGTATCCCCTTCCGTGCCGCCGCGATTCGGTGTCCTGCTTCTGACACGCTCAACGCCGCTCGGCGGTTGCACCGGAATCCGGCTTTTAGACCCTGCTTTTACACCGGCGCTTTTACACCGGCGCCTTTACACCGGCGCCGTCCCGATCAGGCCGTTCCTGGTGACCAGCGCGGCGAGCTCGTCGGCGGCGAGGCCGCCGGTCCCGGCCGGCCGGGACGGCAGCACCATGTAGCGGGCCTCCGAGGTCGAGTCCCAGACCGAGACCTCCACCTCATCGGGCAGGGTCAGGCCGAACTCGGCGAGCACCGCGCGCGGCTCCCGCACCGTCCGCGACCGGTAAGCGAAGCTCTTGTACCAGCCAGGCGAGGGCCCGAGCAGCGACACCGGGTAGCAGGAGCACAGCGTGCAGACGATGACGTTGTGCGTGGTCCCGGTGTTCGCGACGGCCCGCAGCTGGTAGCCCAGCCGGTCGGAACCCAGCTCCGCCGCGGCCGCGTTGCCGTCGGAAAGCAGCAGGTCACGATACTGCGGGTCGGTCCACGCGCGGGCCACCATCCGGGCGCCGTTCACCGGCGAGGCCTTGGTGTACAGCCGGGTCAGGAACTCGTCGATCTCGTCGTCGCTGGTCAGCCCGGCCGCGATAAGCCGCTCTTCGAGCTGGCGCGCCCGCGCGGCGGCCGGCAGGTCATCATGGCCGGTCAAGGTAGGACTCCCACAGGTCGACGGTCACGGTGTGCTCGCCGCTCCCCCACAGGTCGGCGGCGGAGAAGCGGACCGCGTAACAGGTCTCGACCCGGGGCGGGTCGATGCCGCGGGCGCTGTCGTCGGGCAGCGGCCACCGGCCGAGGGCCGCGACGATCACCCCGGTGTGCCCGCGCACGTACCGCGGCACCCGGGTGTGCTGGTCGGGATCCCCGGCCTGCACCCGGACCGTGGCACCGGCGGCGTAACTCATGCCACGCCTTTTTCCGCGACGAGCAGCTCGAGCGCACCGAGCCAGCGCTCGTAGTACGACGCCGCCAGGTACTGTTCGGGCGGCAGCCGCTCGATCGCGTCCCGCAGCTCGTCGCTGTTGAACACGCCGCGCCGCCGCAGCATCGTGGCCAGCGCGTACACCCGCGCCTCCCAGTCGGCGGCGAACGGGGGCACGCCGTCTTCGCCGACCGGCACAGGGCCGAACCCGGTCTGACCGCCCATGTCATGAACACGGCTCACGTTCGTGACCCTAACAGCCAGATCAATTATTTATCCCGAACGGGCCGTGGCGCGTGCCCCGGCTCCTGCCCGCGCGCGCCCCGGCCAGGCCCCCTTCTGCCGGGACCAGCACGGATGTTACTTATTGCTTATGACGACAAACAACGGACTCCGCAGCAGGCAGTGGTTCGGCGCGACGGGCCGGTCCGGCATGGCCTACCGGTCCTGGATGCGCAGCCAGGGCTTCACCCCGGAGGTCTTCGACGGCCGCCCGGTGATCGGTATCGCGACCACCTGGTCCGAACTGGCGCCGTGCAATGTCCACCTGCACCGGGTGGCCGAGTCGGTCAAGCGCGGAGTCTGGCAGGCGGGCGGGTTCCCGCTCGAGTTTCCCGCCATGGCACTGGGCGAGACCTTGCTGCGGCCCACCGCCATGTTGTACCGGAACCTGCTGGCGATGGAAGCCGAAGAGCTGATGCGGGCCAACCCGCTGGACGGCGTGGTGCTGCTTTCCGGCTGCGACAAGACCACGCCCGGCCTGCTGATGGCGGCGGCCAGCGTGGACCTGCCCGCGGTAATGGTCACCGGCGGCCCCATGCTCAACGGCAAGTACCAGGGCACCGACGTGGGCTCTGGCACAGCCGTGTGGCGGTTCGAGGAAGAGCTGGTAGCCGGGCGGATGACCCAGGAGGAATGCGCGTTCGCCGAGGGCTGCATGGCCCGCTCCAACGGGCACTGCATGACGATGGGCACCGCGTCCACGATGGCGTCGATGGCCGAGGCGCTCGGCATGCAGCTGCCGTACTCGGCGACCTGGCCCGCGGTGGACGCCCGCCGGTATGAGACCGCGCAGCGGGCCGGCCAGCTGGTCGTCGGCCTGGTCCGCGATGACCTGCGGCCCTCGGCCATCATGACCAGGGCGGCATTCGAGAACGCGATCCGGGTCAACGCGGCGATCGGCGGGTCGACGAACGCGGTGATCCACCTGCTCGCCATCGCCGGGCGCCTGGGCGTGCCGCTGACGCTCGACGACTTCGACGTGCTGGCTCGGGACGTGCCGACCCTGGTGAACCTGCAGCCGAGCGGCAAGTACCTGATGGAGGACTTCTGCTACGCCGGCGGCCTGCCCGCGGTAATGCGCGAGCTTGCCGAGAACGGCCTGCTGCACGCCGACGCCGTGACCGTGACCGGATCCGGGATCGGTGCCAACGTGGCGG
>Ga0137383_10003254_pt1 | contig 10168 bp, 9 predicted proteins | sample SagtaG_19_FD_104817 | JGI IMG/M metagenome (GOLD analysis project Ga0137383, IMG submission 104817) | Vadose zone soil microbial communities from Sagehorn Ranch, Mendocino, California, USA - Sage2_R_40_16 metaG | ecosystem: Environmental > Terrestrial > Soil > Vadose zone | place: USA... | reverse complement strand
GGCGGGGAGATGGGCCGGGCGATCGACTCGACCGGCATCCAGTTCCGGCTGCTCAACCGAAGCCGCGGGCCGGCGGTGCAGGCGCCCCGGGCGCAGGCGGACAAGGAGGCGTACTCCCGAAGGATGCGGGGCGCGGTCGAGAGCGCGCGGCACCTCACGCTGATCGAGGGGGAGACCAGCGATCTGATCGTGGACGGAGGCGTCCTGCGCGGCGTGGCGCTGGCCGGCGGGCGCGCCCTCGGAGCCCGCTGCGCCGTGGTCACGACCGGGACGTTCCTGCGCGGGCTGCTGCACGTCGGTCTGGAGAACCGCCCCGGCGGCAGGTTCGCGGAGAAGACCTCGGTCGGGCTGTCCCGGGCGCTGGCCGGCCTGGGTCTGCCGATGGGGCGCCTGAAGACCGGAACGCCGCCGCGCGTCCTGAAATCCTCGGTCGACTTCGAGGCGATGGAGACGCAGGCGGGCGACCGCGATCCGGTGCCGTTCTCCTTCGACACGGAGACGATCGACACGCCCCAGGTCGACTGCCACATCACCTTCACGAACCCGAGGACGCACGCGATCATCCGCGGCAACCTCGACAGGTCGCCGCTCTACACGGGTCTCATCACGTCGGCCGGGCCGCGCTACTGTCCGTCGATCGAGGACAAGATCGTCCGCTTCGCCGACCGCGATCGCCACCAGATCTTCGTCGAGCCGGAGGGGCGCGACCATCCGTGGATTTACCTGAACGGGATCTCCACCAGCCTGCCGGCCGAGGCGCAGACCGACATGGTCCGGTCGATCCGCGGCCTGGAGAGGGCGGAGGTGGCCCGCGCCGGCTACGCGGTGGAGTACGACTTCGTGCAGCCGACCGCCTGCCGGCACACGCTGGAGGCCCGGACGGTGCGCGGCCTGTTCCTGGCCGGGCAGATCAACGGCACGACGGGATACGAAGAGGCGGCGGCCCTGGGCCTGGTCGCGGGGATCAACGCCGCGCTGGCGGCGCAGGACCGGGAGCCCCTCGTCCTGTCGCGCGGCGAGGCCTATATCGGCGTCCTGGTGGACGACCTGGTCCTCAAAGGGACCGCGGAACCGTACCGGATGTTTACCTCGCGCGCCGAATACCGTCTGCTCCTCGACATCGACAGCGCCGATCTGAGGCTCACCGAGCATGGTCGCAGGGTCGGCCTCATCGGGGACGAGCGCTACCGGCGCTTCCGCGACCGGCGCGACGGAGTGCGGGCCTTCACGCGGTTTCTCGAGACTCAGACACTGCGGCCTTCGACCGACGCGGCGCGCCGGGCGGAGCGGGCCCTCGGGATCTGCATCGGCGAGCCGACCACGCCGGCGCTCCTGCTGCGGCGGAACGACGTGACGCTCGACGGGCTTCTGGATGGTCTCGGAGACGAAACCGCCCCGGGTCTCGGTGCCCGCGACCGCCGCTACGTCGCCAACCGCCTGCGGTACGGCGGCTACATCGATCGCCAGGAACGGGACCTCGAAAGGCTGCAGCGCGAAGAGGGACGCCGCATCCCCCCGGAATTCGGCTACGAAGGCCTCCCGGGTCTGTCGAGGGAGATCGTCGAGAAGCTGGGCCGGGCCCGCCCGGCGACCCTGGCGCAGGCGGCCCGGATCTCCGGCGTCACGCCCGCCGCCCTCAGTTTGATCAATGTCTATCTGGAAAAGGCGCGCCGCCAGCGGGCCCCGCGGACCTCTAATGCACGTGGAACAGCTCCCGCACGTCCACGCCGAAGAATTGATACCCGCTGTAGCGAAGAATCGTCTGACTCTCCCACTCCTCGTCTCCCTGAAGATCGAGAGTGAAGCTCCGGAATTCCAGGTAGTCGGGCAGGGAAAGTTCGTGCAACTCATTGAGGAAAGTGATGTTATAGCGAAAGCCGTGCGGTTTGCTCCCCATCGCGTAAATCAGGAAGCGGGGGGACTTGCGGTACAGGTCGAGCTGCTCCTTGAGCCGATCCAGCTGGTTCCCCGGCTCCGCCTCGACCTTGAGGATGTTGTAGTTCTCGGCGTCGACCCAGACCTTACCGCTCCATTCGTAGATCGTCTTGCCCGAGGTGAACGGCAGTGGCGCGCTGAACTCCAGGATGTGCGACTGGCGCAGGGAAAACCACTCCTGCCCGGAGTAGCGGAAGTGGAACAGCTTCTGCCGATCCGGCACGAACATCAGCGTCCACGAGTAGGCGTCCGGGAAGTCGAACTCGACCGCGGTCTCGGCGACGGTCTTGCCGAGGCGGCCCGTATGTGCCTGCCTGTAGGGTTTGTAGCGCTGCTCCTCCTCCTGGACGTACATGTAGTCGTAGTGTCGCTCCTTGCGCGGCTCGTCGCTCGTCCTCACGGACTCGATGCATACGAAGCGCAGCGCGATCGTCTCGTAGGCGTGCGCCCTTTCACCGAGGTGCTTGAAGAGGTCGTCGAGATCGACCGGGGCAGCCGCCGTCTGCTGGACCTCCGGCGTGGGCGCCGGAGCAGGGGCGGGGGTCTTGGAAGGAGCCGGCGCTGGTGACCTTTGAGGGGCCGGAACCGGAGATGGCGCAGCGGCCCGATGAACTCCGATCGATAAGAAGGAAACCGCCAGCACACGCCCGAGAAGCCCGAAACGTCCCCAGAGCATGGCATCCCCTACCTGGCCAATCGACCGCAACCCCATGCTAACGTACTTACATGGTATCCGCATTCCGCGATCGCCTTCTAGAAGAGGCCGGCCCGCTCGGCCGGGACCTCACGGAAAAACAGGTGACCGCCTTCGAGACCCACTTCAGGCTCCTGCGAGAATGGGGCCGGCGGATGAATCTGACCGGGCTCAAGGATGAACCGGCGATCATCAGGCGTCATTTTCTGGAGCCGCTCGCCGTGGCGGATCTCCTGGAAGACGGCGGGAGACTGATCGATCTCGGTTCGGGAAACGGCTTTCCGGCGATCCCGCTCAAGGTCCTCCGGCCGGGGCTCGAGCTGATCCTGGTCGAGTCGTCCGAGAAGAAGTCGGCGTTTCTCTGGGGCGTGTTGCGCGGGATCGCGGCGCGGAATGCCCGGGTCGAGACCCGGCGGGTCGGGAATGTCCGTGATCTCGCGGATCTTCTGCCGTGTCGCTATCTCACCCTGCGGGCGGTGCGGCCGAAGGATCTCTTGAAGGGGAACGCCCGATCGATCCTCTCGCCAGGAGGCAAGGCGCTCTTCTTCGTCTCCGCGGACGAGGTCGAATCTCTCGGCAGTCGACCGATCGCCGGTCTGACGTTCATGGAAAAGAGGCCGCTTCCGTCGGGACCGCGCTCAATAGTGGCCGTTCTCGGGGTCGTCGCTGCATCATGATCCATTAAATTGGTCGCCGGGAATGTTCCACGTGGAACATCAGGAACGTATCAACCGACCCGGCACGCACCCCCCTATGCTAATCTTCGCCGCACATGGGACGAATTATCGCCATCGCAAATCAGAAAGGTGGTGTCGGCAAGACGACCACGGCGGTGAGCCTGGCCGCGGCGCTGGCGATCGCCGAGAAACCGACACTCCTGGTCGACATGGATCCCCAGGCCTCGTCGACGAAGGGTCTCGGACTGAAGCCGAACCCGGGCGGCGAGATGTACGGCGTGATGGCGGGCGAGGTCCGCCTCGATCAAGTCCTGGTGCCGACCGAGCTGGAGTTCTTGACGGTCGCCCCGGCGAGCAGGGACTTGGTAGGGACCGAGGTGGAGCTGATCGGGGCGCAAAACAGGGAGTTCAGGCTGAAGGAGGCGATCGAATTGGTGCGCGATCGCTTCCAGTACATCCTCGTCGATTGCCCTCCGTCGCTCGGACTCCTGACCATCAACGCCCTCGCGGCGGCGGACGGAATCCTGATCCCGGTGCAATGCGAGTACCTGGCGCTCGAGGGAGTTTCCGAGCTGGTCGAGACTCTTTACAGAATCCGCGCCTCCCTCAACCCGGCGCTCGAGCTCGATGGCGTTCTCCTGACCATGTTCGACGAGCGCACCAACCTGTCACGCCAGGTGGTCGCCGACATCAAGTCCTTCTTCAAGGAAAGGGTGTACCGGACCATCGTGCCGCGCAACATACGGCTCGGCGAGGCGCCCAGCTTCGGCAAGCCGATCATGCTGTACGACATCCGCTCCAAGGGCTCGGAGTCGTACCTCAACCTGGCCCGTGAGGTGATCAGACGAAATGAAAAGACAGGCGCTCGGCAAAGGACTCAGCAGCCTCATCCCTGAGCCCGCCCAGGCGAGGGCGGATGCGGGGCTCCTGATGCTGGACGTCAAGCGGATCCAGCCGAGCCGCTACCAGCCGCGCTCCGACTTCAGCGGTCTGGAGGGGATGGTCGAATCGATCCGGGAGAACGGCATCGTCCAGCCGGTCATCGTGCGCCAGGAAGCGAACGGATTCCGCCTGATTGCGGGCGAGAGACGGTGGCGGGCGGCCCAGATTGCCGGGATGGAGCGTATCCCGGCCATCGTCCGCAAGGTCTCGGACGACCGCGTCCTGGAGCTGGCGCTGATCGAGAACATCCAGAGAAAAGAGCTCAACCCGATCGAGGAGGCGAAGGCCTACGAAGTCCTGCTCAGCGAGATGAAGCTGTCCCACGCCGATGTGGCCAGACGCGTCGGCATGGACCGATCGTCGATATCCAACTCGTTGAGATTATTGAAGTTACCAGAATCGATCCAGGATCTCGTGAAGGAGGGCAGCATCTCGGTCGGGCACGCGAAGGCGATCATGGCAATTCCGGACGCCGCGACACAAATTAAGGTTGCCGAAGAGGTGGCGCGCGGCCTTCTCTCGGTGCGGGAGACCGAGCAGCGCATCGCCGCGATTCTCGGAGGAGCCGGGAGAGGAGTACGCGGAGTCCCCGCCGGAACGGACCGCCCGGCGGCGCCGGACGTCGATCCGAACGTCGCGGCCGCGGCGCAGCGGTTGACGCGGGCCCTGGCGACGAAGGTGCGCATCGTCAAGAAAGGCGAGCGCGGCCGGATCGAGATCGAGTACTACACGGACGAGGAGCTGCAGCGACTTTTCGAATTCCTGATGACGGCGGAGAAGGGGCACTGACCCCGCCTCCGCGGGGGGCGGGAGGTGAAGGGAGGATTCGTCATGCCGTTCAGCAAGGAGGCCTTACTGAGGGACCACGTCGCCCAGGATGACATCAGCGGGTTCCTGGCGGAAGGGACGGAGATCCACGGAGAGGTCAGGTTCCGCGACGTGCTGCGCGTCGACGGGAAGATCACCGGCAAGGTGATCTCCGAGAAGGAGCTGGTGGTCGGCGAGTCGGGCGACGTGGAGGCCGACGTGGACGTCGGGATCCTCTCCGTCAGCGGCAAGGTGACCGGGACGATTCACGTCAAGGAGAAGCTGGAGATCCATCCGACCGGCCGGGTCGTCGGCGACCTGACTCTGGAGAAGCCGAACCTGGTGATTCACGAGGGGGGGGTCTTCGAGGGCAACATCGACATGAACGCCGGGAAGAAGAAGGAACCGCGCGACGCCGCCCACAAGGAGGCGGAGATCGAGCAGATCCGCCGGCACAGCACGACGAACTGAGCCGGAGTCAGGTCAGCAACCGTCCGGATTGGCGCGGCGATCCGATACCCCGACGGCTTCCCGGCCCGTGGAAGGTCGTCAGTGGGTGCCCGGCTCCTCGGATGGGGTCTGCGGCGCCCTGGAAGAGCGCGGGTCGATCCCCTGGCCCTCGTTCAGCTCGTAGTGGACGCGATAGGCCCGCCCGCGCTTCGCCTCGAACCTCACCCGCAGCGTCTGGTAGCCCTTGTAACCGAGCTCGAGCTCGTGCGTGCCGGCCTTCAGCCACAGCGAATAGGCCTGCGAGCTGAAATCGCGCGCCTGCCCGACGACGGTGCCGTCCACGATGACCGCGGCCTTGCGGGGCCTGACGTGCAGCTCCACGGGGGCGGCGTCGCGCGGCGGGATCCGGGCGTAGCCGTAGTAGGGCGCAGGTCCATACGAGGAGTACACCCCCCAGCCGAATCTCGGATACCAGAACGGGTCCCAGAACAGCGGGTCATAGAAAACGGGGCGGACGATGACCTGTGGTCCCCGGACCACCGCGGAACCCCGAGCGGCGATCCAGCCTCCCGCCGTTTCCGAGGTGACCGCCGTGAAGCCCAGAACGGCGAGCGCCAAAACCGACCACTTCCTGAAGGCGCATCGCATCAATCTCATCTCCTTTTCTGAAGACCTCCGCTTCTATTTTACAGCAACGATCATGCCACAAATCGCCTCCGGGCGCGGGGTACGGAGGAGCGGGCCGGCCAGGTGCCGGGGCTTGAAGTCCCTTCTCAAGAGCGCTTGGAGATGAGGGAACGCCTGTCGCGGTGTCGTCGGCGTTCCTGGCGGACTCGCGTGTCCCCGGGGATGTACGCAGTGACCTCTCAACGGCGTCGGAATGGCGCGGCCGGGGCCGCGTCAACGTGGCGCCGTCATTGACACTTCGGCGTGGCGTATGCTACTTTCCGGCGTTCCGAAAAGGTTCCCCTGCGGCGCCACGGGCAGCGGGCGACGCCGGGGCTTCTTGATCTCTCCCGGCGCCCCTCAGGTCCCGGCCGCCGGTCCATCCCAGTCGGGAGCGCACGGAGTGCAACCTATCGCCGTCGCGAAGCGGTACGCGCGGGCCTTGGCGGACTCCGCGGGCGCGCAAGGTCCGGCGCGTCTGGAGGCCGTGGCCTCCGAGCTGTCTCTCGCGGCGAAGGTCCTCGGCGCGGAGGCGAAGTTCGCCCGCTTCTTCGCCAACCCCTCGATCTCCCAGGAGGACAAGCAGGGCGCGATCGACGCGCTGGCGCGGCGGGGGAAGCTGAGCGAGATCGTGCGCAGCTTCCTTCTCGTGCTGGTGGCCAACCGCCGTCTGGGGGCGCTCCATTCGATCCGGGACTGCTTCGAGGCGATCCGGGACGAGCGTCTGGGGATCGTGAAGGCCGAGACGACGACCGCCGTGCCGCTGTCGGCTGCCGAGCTGAAGCGACTCAGGGAATCGCTCGAGAAACTGACGGGACGCACGGTGAGGATCACGCACCGCGTCGACCCTGCCGTCCTGGGCGGGGCGCGCACGCGGATCGGGTCCAGGGTGTACGACGGGACGCTGAAGCACCAGCTGGCCGCCCTGCGCGACCGGCTGGTCGGAACGCGGTGACGTGGGGGGCGCGCGCGGACGGGCGCGGCTCCGATGAGGGGAGCGGCATGGCCGAGATCAAAGCGGACGAGATCACCAGCGTCCTGAGACAGCAGATCGAGGGGTTCAAGGGGGGGGTGGACGTCTCCGAGGAGGGGACGATCATCTCGGCGGGCGACGGCATCGCCCGCGTCTACGGGCTGGAGAACTGCATGTCGGGCGAGCTCCTGCAGCTGCCCCACAACGTCTACGGGATGGCGCTGAATCTCGAGGAGGAGTCGGTCGGGACCGTTCTGTTCGGCGAGTTCTTCAAGATCAAGGAAGGGGACACGGTCAAGAGGACCGGCCGCATCATCGAGGTCCCGGTCGGCGAGCAGCTGATCGGCCGCGTCGTCAACCCTCTCGGCCAGCCGCAGGACGGCAAGGGCCCCATCGCCACCACGAAGATGGGGCCGCTGGAGCGCATCGCCCCCGGTGTGGTCGACCGCCAGCCGGTGAAGGAGCCCCTGCAGACCGGGATCAAGGCGATCGACGCGATGATCCCGATCGGCCGAGGCCAGCGCGAGCTGATCATCGGGGACCGCCAGACCGGCAAGACCGCCATCGCCATCGACACCATCCTCAACCAGAAGGACAGCGGCGTCATCTGCATCTACGTCGCCGTCGGCCAGAAGCGCTCGACCGTGGCGCAGGTGGTGAAGACCCTGGCGGACAGCGGCGCCCTGTCGTACTCCATCGTGGTGACCGCCTCGGCCTCCGAGCCGGCCACGCTGCAATACATCGCGCCGTACGCGGGCTGCGCCATGGGGGAATTCTTCCGCGACGGCCGGCGGCACGCCCTCTTGATCTACGACGACCTGAGCAAGCACGCCGCCGCCTACCGCGAGATCTCCCTGCTGCTGCGCCGCCCGCCCGGCCGAGAGGCCTATCCGGGCGACGTGTTCTATCTGCACTCGCGCCTCCTGGAGCGCGCCGCCAAGCTGAACGACGAGCTCGGTGCCGGCTCCCTCACGGCCCTTCCGGTCATCGAGACGCAGGCCGGGGACGTGTCGGCGTACATCCCGACGAACGTCATCTCGATCACCGACGGGCAGATCTATCTCGAGTCCGACCTGTTCTTCTCGGGCATCCGGCCGGCGGTCAACGTCGGGCTGTCGGTCAGCCGGGTCGGCGGCAACGCCCAGATCAAGGCGATGAAGCAGGTGGCCGGCACGCTGCGGCTCGACCTGGCGCAGTACCGCGAGCTGGCCGCCTTCGCCCAGTTCGGCTCCGACCTGGACAGGGCGACGCAGGCACAGCTGGCGCGCGGCCAGCGCCTGACCGAGCTGTTGAAGCAGCTGCAGTACCGGCCGCTGCCGGTCGAAAAGCAGGTCATCGTCATCTTCGCGGGGGTCAGCGGCTACCTCGACGACCTGGGCGTGCCGCAGATCCGGCCGTTCGAGGAGGCGCTGTACAAGCATCTGGACGGCCCGGGCCGCGCCGTGGCGCGCCAGCTCGTCGAGAAGAAGGCGATCGACGACGGGATGAAGGCGGAGCTGAAGAAGATGCTCGACGCCGTCAAGAGCGACTACCTGGCGAAGGCGGCCGCCGCCTAGGGGAGCCCGGATGGCGAACGTCCGCGACTACCGCACCCGCATCCGCAGCGTCAGGAGCACGCAGCAGATCACCCGCGCCATGAAAATGGTGTCCGCGGCGAAGTTGCGCCGCGCCCAGGACCGCATCCTGGCCGCCCGGCCGTACGCCCGGAAGATGCTCGAGGTGCTGTCGTCGCTGGCCGCCCGCGTCCATCCCGAGAGGCATCCGCTCCTGAGCCGGCGCCCGGAGGAGAAGGTGCTGGTCGTCGTGATCACGGCCGACAAGGGGCTGTGCGGCTCGTTCAACACGAACATCCTGAACCGGGCGCGCTCGTTCCTGGACGACCTGATGGGACGGGGCCGGGACGGTCGGGCCGTCCCCGGCGGCCCATCGCCGGCAGCCGCTTCACCCTCCAGGAAAGTGCAGGTGGACGTGATCGGCCGCAAGGCGCGCGACTGGTTCCGTCGGCGCGATTACCCGGTGCGGAGCGTCCTGGTCGACGTCTTCAAGGAAGTCACCCTGGCCCGCGCCCGCGATCTCGCCGGCGACCTGATCGGCGTCTTCTCGCGCGGGGAGTTCGACGCGATCTACCTCGTCTACAACGAGTTCAAGTCGGTGATCCAGCAGCGTGTGGTGATCGAGCCGCTGCTGCCGATCCCGCAGGCCACGTTCGCGCCGGCGGCCCCCGGCGGCCCGGCCCCGTCCGCTCCGGAGCGGCCCGAGGACTATCTCTACGAGCCGGACCGAGAGGCGCTGTTCGAGGCGCTCCTCCCGAAGCACGTGACCATCCAGGCGCACCGGATCCTCCTGGAGTCCGTGGCGGCGGAGCACGGCGCGCGGATGACGGCGATGGACAACGCCACTCGGAACGCCGGCGAGATGATCGACTCGCTGACGCTCCAGATGAACAAGATCCGCCAGGCCTCGATCACCAAGGAGATCCTCGAGGTCGTCAGCGGCGCCGAGGCGCTGAAGTAGCCGGGGACCGGTCCGGGACATGCGGACGAGACTGAGGCCGGATGAAGAGCTGGTGGCCGTGGTGCGCCGGCACTGGCTCGTGCTGGGCGGGCCGCTGGCGTGGACGCTGGTCCTGCTGGGCTGCCTGATCGGGGCGCTGCTCATCAGGCGGCCGTGGGTGGCGCCGGTGGCGGGGGTGGCCCTCGCCCTGTGCGTGGCGTGGGCCGCGTGGCGGTGGCTGGACTGGCGCGGCGATCTCTGGGCGGTCACCACGCAGCGGGTGATCGACGAGTCGGGCGTGCTGTCGGTGCGCATGATTGACAGCCCGCTCGACAGGATCGAGAACGTCACCTGCCTGCAGTCGCTGTGGGGGCGGGTGCTGGGGTACGGAACGCTGAACGTCCAGACGGCGGCGGAAGCCGGGTCGACCACCATCGAGAAGGTGACGCGTCCGATCGAATTGAAGGAGATGATCCTGGCGCAGCAGGAGAGCGGCCGCTACCGGGTGATGGCGCGCCAGGTGGCGCCGCT
>Ga0137383_10003250_pt1 | contig 10170 bp, 9 predicted proteins | sample SagtaG_19_FD_104817 | JGI IMG/M metagenome (GOLD analysis project Ga0137383, IMG submission 104817) | Vadose zone soil microbial communities from Sagehorn Ranch, Mendocino, California, USA - Sage2_R_40_16 metaG | ecosystem: Environmental > Terrestrial > Soil > Vadose zone | place: USA... | reverse complement strand
GCGAGATCACCTTCGTGGCCATGCGCAACGTCCGCGCCGGCGAAGAGCTCACGCATGATTGGGCGATGACTGATGACGATGATTATTCCGTGGAATGCCAATGCGGCGCGCCCAATTGCAGAAAAATTCTTACCGGCAAAGATTGGCAGCGCCCGGAATTGCAGAAACGTTATGCCGGTTACTTCTCAGCTTATCTTGCGCGAAAAATCGCAATGCGTTGTCATTCCGAGCGAAGCGAGGAATCTCACAATCGGCGTAGCGATCACACTGAGAAGCTTGTGTGACGCAACACCCAGCGAGAGATCCTTCGCCCCGCTCAGGATGACTACGCGGGATACTTTTCAGCTTATCTTGGGCGGAAAATCGCCATGGTCGATATCCGACGTTAAACTCTACCGAAATCTGCCGCGCAATGTACGAGCATCGAAAGCAGCCTCTTCTCAGCCGGCTCGAATTTTTGAAGCGCGTTGAGCGGCATGGGCTGGTGGCGCTTGGAGTTTTAGTGTTCGGACTTGGAAGCGGCATTCTCGGCTATCATTTCATCGCTCACTTGAGCTGGATCGATTCGCTCCTGAATGCGTCGATGATTATCGGAGGAATGGGTCCTGTCGATCCGTTGCCTAACAACGCCGCGAAACTTTTCGCTTCGTTTTACGCTCTGTTTTCAGGTCTCGCGTTCGTTGGCATCGTATCGGTGCTGCTGGCGCCCTTTGTTCATCGCCTGCTGCATCGCTTTCACGCGGAGGAGCGTGAATAGATGGATTTTCTGAAGTGCTTCGCGAGCAGTTCTGATTTCTTCGGTATGAAAAAGTTCTTATTATATTCGTTTATCGCAGGGGCCGCTCTGGCCGGAATAGCAGGTTGCGCCCAGGTAAAGAAACCGGCGGTGCAGGTCAAGGCGGCGGCGTTCGGTTCGCGTTTCGATCAAGTCGGGCGGGTTACGCTGTATGCCGGCGAGCCGTGCACGCCGCAAATCATGTTCGATTTTCACGGTGCAGGATCAACGGTCTGGCTGGCGGCACCGAGGCGGGAAACGGAAATCCTCACCGACGCGGCGAAGAAAAACCGGCGCGTCCATATTTCGGGAAAATGGCGACGTGGCGGACAATCAAACTGCAGCTACGTTGAAGCCACGAGTGCGGAGTTAGCGAGATGAAATCAAACGACATTGAGGAAACCGGAGGAAGGTTCGGCCCAGTTGCAATTCGCGCACTGGCCATTGGCGCGCAATCGGTCGGAGCGTTCGCAGCCGGCGCGATAGCAGTCGGCGCGGTGACGCTTGGGCTGGTTGCGATTGGCCGCCTGATAATAGGCCGCGCGAAAATACAACGGCTCGAAATTGGGGAGTTAAGAGTAACTCGTTTGCACGTGACTGAATCAATGATCACGCCGCCAGAGGCGCATTGATGAGTGACCCGGACAATCGTGTCGCGTGCCGCCGCCTACGCAGGCAGGATTGCCTGCGTCACGTTTCAGTAGCGATAATGCTCTGATTTGAACGGGCCGTCGATCGGGACTCCGAGATAATCGGATTGTTTTGTAGAGAGCTTCGTCAGTTTGACGCCGATTTTTTGAAGGTGCAGGCGGGCGACTTCTTCATCGAGTTTCTTCGGCAACACGTAAACGCCGACTTTGTAATTTTCTCGATTTTTCCACAGATCCAACTGCGCGAGGACCTGGTTGGAAAATGAGTTGGACATGACGAAGCTCGGGTGACCGGTGGCGCAACCGAGATTTACCAAGCGGCCTTCGGCGAGCAGGAAAATCTCGTGACCATCCGGAAACGTGTACTTGTCCACCTGCGGTTTGATGTTGGTTTTCTTCACGCCTTTGGCTGCGTAGAGCGCGTCGACCTGAATCTCGTTGTCGAAATTGCCGCTGTTTGCGACGATCGCCTGGTCTTTCATCCTTTGCATGTGCTCGAGTGTGATGACATCGATGTTGCCACTGGCGGTGATGTAGATATCTCCGCGGCCTAGCGTGTCTTCGATAGTGGTGACTTCGTAGCCTTCCATTGCGGCCTGCAGAGCATTGATCGGATCGATCTCGGTGATGACGACGCGCGCGCCCTGGCCGCGCAACGATTGCGCGCAGCCTTTACCGACGTCGCCGTAACCACAAATGACGGTCACCTTTCCGGAAAGCATCACATCCAGTGCCCGATTCAATCCATCGACCAGTGAATGCCGGCAGCCGTAAAGATTGTCGAACTTCGATTTCGTCACTGAATCGTTGACGTTAATGGCAGGAACCAGCAGCCGGTTTTCCTGATGCATTTTGTAAAGACGATGCACGCCGGTGGTAGTCTCTTCGGAAACGCCGCGCCAATCCTTCACGATCTCGTGCCAGCGATAGGGATTCTCACGATGAATTTCGAGCAGCAAATCCTTGATGACCTGTTCTTCCTTGTTCGCCGATTTGGCTTTTGCCCAATCGCTGCCTTCCTCGAGCTCGTAGCCTTTGTGAATGAGCAACGTTGCGTCTCCGCCGTCATCGACTACAAGTTGCGGCCCTTTGCCGTCTGGATGCGAAATCGCGCGATAAGTGCACCACCAGTAATCTTCAAGCGATTCGCCTTTCCAAGCGAACACGGAGATACCACGTTTGGCGATGGCTGCGGCAGCGTGATCTTGCGTCGAGAAAATATTGCAGCTTGCCCAGCGCACGCTTGCGCCAAGATCGACCAGTGTCTCAATGAGCACCGCGGTCTGAATCGTCATGTGCAACGATCCAGTGATGCGCACGCCTGCGAGCGGTTTGTGCGGCGCATATTTCTCCCGGATTGCCATCAGCCCCGGCATTTCCTTTTCGGCAATGGAAATTTCTTTTCTTCCAAAATCCGCCAGCGAGATATCCGCGACTTTGTAGTCCTGCTTTGTCTTCGATTCAGTGATTGTCGTACTCATAAAAGTATTCGGTTTTCTACCTGACAGCTTGTTTCAACGCTTCGGCCTTGTCGGTCCTTTCCCATGTGAGGGCGTCGAGATCGTCCACGCGTCCGAAATGGCCGTAATTGGTTGTCTTGCGATAAATCGGCCGAAGCAGGTTCAGCTGCTTAATAATTTCAGCCGGCTTGAAGTTGAAAACTTCACAGATGGCGCACTCCAATTTTTCCTCGTCCACTTTGCCTGTGCAGAAGGTATCGACACTTACGCTCACCGGTTCGGGGTGACCGATGGCGTACGCGAACTGGACTTCGCATCGGTCTGCCAAGCCGGCTGCGACTACATTCTTTGCGATCCAGCGTCCCATATAGGCTGCGCTGCGATCAACCTTGCTCGGATCTTTTCCCGAGAACGCACCGCCGCCGTGCCGGCCCATTCCACCGTACGTATCGCAGATGATCTTGCGGCCAGTTATACCTGCGTCGCCCTCGGGGCCGCCGATTACAAACCGACCTGTTGGATTGATTAAATAGGTTGTCTTCTCATCCAACCATTCCGCCGGCATCACTTTTTTGATGAGAAGTTCAGTGAGTGTTTCGCGCACTTCTTTTTGCTTCACATCCTGGGTATGCTGCGAGGAAACGACCACCGTCGTGGCGCGCACTGGTTTATAGCCATCGTATTCGATTGAGACTTGCGTTTTGGCGTCGGGACGAAGCCACGGGACTTCGCCAGACTTTCGTAGGCGCGTCAGCTCGCGTCCGAGCTTGTGCGCGAAAGAAATCGGCGCAGGCATCAGCTCCGGGGTTTCATTGCACGCAAAACCGAACATCAACCCTTGATCGCCAGCCCCTTGTTCCGCAGTACCCTTTCCTTCAGCAGGAGCCTCATCGACTCCCTGTTTAATATCGCGCGATTGCTCGGTCATTTCACAAATCACCCGGCAGGTGTCGGCGTGAAAAATGCAGTCGCCGTTGACATATCCGATGTCGCGAATGCCCGTGCGCACGCGCTCCTCGAAATCAAACTTCGCATTGCTGGTTATCTCCCCGGCGATCACCACGAGATTGCCCTTGGCAAGGGTCTCGCAAGCCACGCGACTCAACGGGTCCTGTTCGAGACAAGCGTCGAGGACGTAATCGCTGATGGTGTCGCAAACCTTATCAGGATGTCCTTCGGTGACGGACTCGGAGGAAAAAATGTAGCGGCGAGACATGGCTTGAAGAGCGTTGAAGGGTTGAAGCGTTAAAGCGGTTTACAATTCCCGGTCAGTCGAACGATTCAACGCTTCAACGGTGTAAGGCTTTCACGGTGTCGCAAGACATATTGACCAATCATGATGCGTCGATATATCGTTGGCCGATATCATGGCGTCAACCATTAATTTGTTGCGGCTGTTGGCCGATCCCACGCGACTGCGTCTCATGCTTCTTCTCGAACAGGAAGAGCTTTCGGTAGCAGAGCTCCAGCAGATTCTGGGCATGGGCCAGTCGCGGATCTCCAGTCATCTTGCGCAGTTGAAACGCGCGGGCGTGGTCTCCGATCGCCGAGTCGGGAAAAATGTCTATTATGGCGCAGACCATCAGGGACGAAATTTACAGCGAGAGCGCGTGGCGGAAATAACGCGCCTGCTCGCGCGCGAATTACCGGAAACCTCGCGCGACCGCACCAGTCTCAAGCTCGTGCTGCACAAGCGGCAGGACAAAGCACGGAAGTACTTCGACGAGCTGGCCGGCAAGTTTGGGCGAAGTTATGTGCCGGGCCGCTCGTGGAAGGCGCTGGCACACACGCTCATTACTCTTCTCCCGCCGCTGACTGTGGCTGACCTCGGAGCGGGCGAGGGGACACTTTCGCAGTTGCTGGCAAAAAATGCGCGCAAAGTGATCGCCATCGATAATTCGTCCAAAATGGTCGACTTCGGCGCGCAACTGGCGAAGAAACACGGATTCAAGAATCTCGAGTACCGGCTTGGCGATATTGAAGATCCGCCGATCGCGAAAAACAGTGTCGACCTTGCAATCCTGAGTCAGGCTTTGCATCATGCTATTCATCCCGAGCGAGCCATCGCCGCGGCGCGGCGGATTTTGAAACGTGGCGGCCGACTGGTGATTCTCGATCTTTTGAGCCACCGGTTCGAACGCGCTCGCGAATTGTATGCAGATCACTGGCTCGGATTTAGCGAAGTGCAATTGCATCAGTTCATGGAAAAAGGCCGTTTCCGAGAGATCGAGATCAGCGTGGTTTCTCGAGAAAAGCAGAGCCCGCATTTCCAAACGGTGTTCGCGACCGGAATAAAATGACATTCCAAGCTGTAGCCTGGCGTCGCGGCCTGGTCCGGCAAAGGCCGCTGCGACGGTCATGCATTTCATCGCCCTAAAATAACAACAGTGTTACTTTTCTCATTCGGTGCCGCTGAAGACGATCTTGCCCGCAAGGTAGTTACACAAATTTTTAGCGAACATATCGATGTTGCCGTTGTCTTATTGTTAGCGATCTTGCATTCATCGCGCTTATGCCTGCTGAATCCAAAGCCGCTGTTCGGCTCGCAATCGGGCACGTCTTGTTCATTGACATCGTAGGCTACTCCAAGCTGCTGATTAGCGACCAGAGCGAGTTGCTTGGTGTGCTCAATGATGCGGTTCGCGAGGCGGGAGAGTTCCGTTCCGCGGTAGCGGAGGGTCGATTAGTGCGCTTACCCACCGGTGACGGGATGGCGTTGGTCTTTCGCGACAGCCCCGAACAACCGGTGCGCTGTGCTTTGGAGATTAGTCGGGCGCTTAAGAATTACCCGAAACTCCAGATCCGGATGGGGATTCACAGCGGGCCGGTGAACGAGGTCGCGGATGTGAATGAGCGCGCCAACATTGCGGGGGCGGGGATCAATATCGCGCAACGGGTGATGGATTGCGGCGATAGTTGTCACATCCTGCTTTCAAAGCATGTCGCAGAAGATCTTCAGCACTATTTGGAATGGCAGCCGTACCTGCACGATGTCGGCCAATGCGAGGTGAAGCACGGGGAAATGATCTCCATCGTCAACTTCTACACGAAAGACCTCGGTAATCCCAATCCCCCGCGTTTGAAGCGAGCGCGAACCGAGGTGCGGAGGCGCCGCCGCAACGCTTTTTTACTCGCCGGGTCAGGCCTGGCGGCTTTGCTCATCGCGGGATCGTTTCTTTTGCCTCGCGCGTTCGCGCGCAAGATCGACAAATCGATTGCGGTGCTTCCCTTTGAGAGTTTGAGCGACGACAAAGAGAACACCTATTTCGCCGACGGCATTCAGGACGACGTGCTCACCAATCTTTCCAAGATAAGCGATCTCAAAGTGATTTCCCGCACCTCGGTGATGCCATACCGAGGAAAAGGATCCAACGTTCGTGAAATCGGAAAGGCACTGGGCGTCGCAACCCTTTTGGAGGGCAGCGTTCGCCGCGTTGGCAATCGCGTGCGCGTGGCCGTGCAATTGATCAACACCGAGAACGACGAGCACCTCTGGGCGGAAGATTACGACCGCGAGCTCACTGATGTGTTCGCAATTCAAACGGATCTGGCACGAAAAATCGCGAGCGAGTTGCAGGCAAAATTGTCGCCGAGCGAAAAAGCACAATTCGAACGCAAGCCGACAGAAAACGGCGAGGCTTATCTCGCTTTCGTTCAGGCGCACAATCTTTCCTGCGCATTTGAGGATTTCGACAAACTGAAACAGGGCGAACAGCTTTACGCGCGCGCGATCGAGCTGGATCCGAACTTTGCTCTCGCTATGGCGCGCTACTCACAGTTGGAAAGCTGGTTCCTGCACACATTTGACCGGACGCCGCAACGCCGGGAGAAAGCGCGTACGCTGGCGGCGCGGGCTCTTCAATTGCAGCCTAATCTGCCGGAAGCGCACCTGGCCCTGGGATACTCGCATTATTACGGCGACAACAACTACGACGCAGCGCTTGAAGAATTCGAAATCGCGCAGCGCGGATTGCCTAACGAATCGGATGCTTATCTCGCCATTGGCGCGATCCAGCGCCGGCAGGGCAAATGGGCGGAATCGACCGCCAACATCGAGAAGGCTTCCAATCTAAATCCAAAAGACCCGTGGTCACTGCAGAATCTTGCTCAGAATTACCAGGTGTTGCGGAACTTCGACGACGCCAACAAAACGATCGACCGCGGGCTTAATATGAATCCAAACGGCGTGGGACTTTGGGAGACCAAGTCCAAGCTGGCCATCGCTGAGAAAGGCGATTTCAGCGTCGCAGAGAAAGCATTTGCGGCCGCGAAATCGATCCCGATGACCAACGAGGAGAAACTTAGGATCGCCGGCGCGCGCGCGGACGTTTTTCTTTTGGAACGGAAATATCAAGAAGGATTGCGCGAAGCCGAAAGTCTGCCGGACGATCTCTTCCACGAGTTCCAGCAGCACTTGAGTGGGAAATATTTTCTCATCGGCTTTGCGCGAAAGGCGCTTCAGGACGAAGCCGGCGCGCGAGCCGCCTTCCTGAAAGCAAAAGACCTCCTCGAAGGACAACTGAAAGGAAGTCCCGATGCGGAGGACATGCATATTCAACTCGCCAAAGTTCTCGCCTATCTCGGAGAAAAAGATGCCGCGCTAACTGAAGCGCGGCGCGCCACCGAATTGCGTCCGGAGAGCAAAGACGCCTTTGGCGGCCCGGAAATTGCCGCTGGAGTGGCTGAAGTTCACGCCGTTCTTGGCGAAAATGATCGCGCGATCGAAATCCTGGACGGATTGTTGAGCCGGCCGAGCGCTGTCACCGTTGAGGGACTCAAAGTAAATCCGATTTGGGATTCGCTGCGAAACGATCCGGATTTTCAGGCTTTGCTATCTAAATACAGTGGCAAAGCGTAACGCCGCGCTGCTCCTTCTCGCCGTTGCAGCCACGGCGCATGCGGATTGGACGATTCGCTCGACTGACTCGAAACCCGGGCGCGACGGCATCGCGCATCGGCACGTCGTCCTAGAAAATGCGGGTGGGAATGAGAGCGCCATGGTCGATCTTGCAATTTTCTCTGCTAAATCGTGTACCCTCCGCGTAATTGACAATCCAACCGGCGAAACTTTGTCCGACACAATGCGACGCGAGAAATGCGCCGCGGGAGTGAACGGCGGTTATTTCAGCTCCGATTTCGCGCCGATCGGCTTATTGATTAGCGATGGCAAAATGATTGCCTCATTGCGACGCGCTCGATTGATCACCGGCGTCCTCAGCGCGTCGGTACGCGGAGTGCAGATCGTGCGAGTCCGCGAATTTTCCCGACGAGAAAAGATAGGCGCTGCGGTTCAATGTGGACCGTTTCTTGTCGATCATTACGACCGCGTTCATGGCCTGGATGATTCAACTGCGGCGCGCCGGAGTTTTGCCGCTACCGCAACGAACGATCGCGCGTTGCTCGGAATTTGCTCCGAAATCTCGCTCGCCGAATTGGCGGCGATTCTTACTACAACGCGCTTGACCGATGATTTGAAAATTCAGCGCGCACTGAATCTCGATGGCGGATCTTCGAGCGCATTTTGGTTCGCGCGCGCGAATGGCAGTGCATTTTCGATTCGCGAGCAAAAACCGGTGCGCGATTTTGTGGGGGTTGTCCCCAAATTGTAGGGCAGGCGCTTCGCCTGCCCAGTTTTTGATTCGGCAACCGGCGCGGTTGCCCTACAATTTCGCGAGATGCGTACCTTTGGCGGATTCAGATCAGGCGACAAATTTTTTTTCGGCGAAGTGCGCGGCGACGATGTGCACGTGTTGGCAAAACCGTATTGGATTGAGATCGAACCGACCGGCGATGTACAGAAGCTGGCAGATTTGCATGTCGATCTTCCGGTGGCGCCATCGAAATTAATCGCGGTCGGCCTGAATTACTCCGATCACATCGCGGAGATGAAACGAACTGAATTAGGCGCGCCATTAATCTGGTTTAAGGCGCCGAGCTCGCTTTTGCCGCATAACGGCGCGATCAAGATCGCATTTCCCGAGCATCGAACCGATTTCGAAGTGGAGCTAGCGGTGGTGATCGGCGCTCCAGCGAAAAACGTCAGCGTGAACGAGGCGCTCAATCGCGTGTTCGGTTACACAATCGGCCTCGATATTACCGATCGCGATCTGCAAAATCAGGAAAAACAATTTGGCCGGTGCAAATCATTTGATACGTACACGCCGATCGGACCGTACGTTTATGCCGATGTGGATGTGAGCGACGTTTCACTCGAGCTGCGGCAGAATGGCCAGCTGCGCCAGAGCACGCGCACGAACGGAATGATCTATTCGGTTGCGCGGCTTATTTCATTCGCGAGTCAGTCGCTTACGCTTTTGCCGGGCGATGTGATTTTAAGTGGAACACCCGCCGGTGTCGGCCCAATTCATGCTGGAGATCAATTGGAAGCAGCAATCGACAATTGGCCGCGCCTGGGGAACAGCGTTGCGATCGCGCCTAACGCTACGTCTCGCGAGGGGAGAACAACGATTGAATGACTTGCCTTACATCCTGCGAGTAGGGATATTACGAACTAAAAGGTGTGATGTGCAAAGGGTAACGGGGGTCACAAAAAAGTGAAAATTTTTTCTCGACGCGCAACTCGTTCATTTTCAATAATCGGAAACTCGCAACTAAATCGACCTGTTCACAACTTACTGCTTCAACTATGAAAACCTCACTCATTGTTTGTCTGTCTTCACTCGCGCTTGCACTGACTTCGCTTGCGCAATCTCCCGCTGCGCCAGGCGCGGCCCAAACATCACCGGCTGGAGCGCCTCCGGCGGCGGTGGGCCCCGGTGCGCCGGCGGCAGTGAGTCCCGGTGCGCCAGCTGCGATGAGTCCGGGTGCGCCGGCTCAAACGGGGAACGTCCCGCCCGGCGAATCTCCCGCTGCGCCAGCGGCAGCGGTCACCGCTACGTTAAGCCCCGCAGCCGCAAGCCCGCCGCCAGCTGCTGAAGCGCAACCCAGCGGCGGTGTGCTCGGGAGCAATTGGTTGATCGACAAATTCCACAAGGGTGGTCCAATCATGTGGCCGATTTTGATTGTATCGATCATCGGGCTCACCGTGGTGATCGAGCGAATCTTTTGGTGGGGTGGCCGCTGGTTCCGCCGAGATCCCAAACGGATCGAGAAAGTGTTCACGGCGATTGAAAACGGCGACACCACCGAGGCCTCCCGGCTTTCCCGCGGATCGCGCGATCCAGTTCTGCGCATGATGTGGAATGGCCTCAATCACCAGCACGCCTCGCTGCAAGGTGCATTGCAAGTCGCTGCCGGCATCGAAATCAAACGCGCTGGCCGGTTT
>Ga0137383_10003244_pt1 | contig 10180 bp, 9 predicted proteins | sample SagtaG_19_FD_104817 | JGI IMG/M metagenome (GOLD analysis project Ga0137383, IMG submission 104817) | Vadose zone soil microbial communities from Sagehorn Ranch, Mendocino, California, USA - Sage2_R_40_16 metaG | ecosystem: Environmental > Terrestrial > Soil > Vadose zone | place: USA... | reverse complement strand
GGCTGGCTCGGCGACCGCTTGCTGCGCGTGTCGCACCAGGCGTACCTGTGGCTCTCCGGCATCGTCACCCTCGTTGCCGCGCCGCTGACACTCGTGGCCCTCGCCGCTCCACAGCCCGGTGTGTATTGGGCCGCGATCGTCGCTGCCGAGCTCTGCCTGTTCGCCTCGACTGGCCCGGTCAACTCCGCGATCGTCAACGTGGTCTCGCCCCACATGCGCGCCACGGCCGTCGCCTTGAGCATCTTCACCATCCACATCCTCGGCGACGTGCCATCTCCATCGGTGGTCGGAATGATCTCGGATGCGCGCTCGCTGTCTCAAGCCGTCTTGATCATCCCGATCGCTGTGCTCGTGGGCGGATTGATTTGGACGTACGCGGCGTGGCGGCTATCATGCACGGCCCCCCCCGCCCCCCTCGCGCCGCAGACATGATCAGAACGCTGCTGCGTCCATTGCTGCGACTGATGCTCCGGATCTTTTTTCGACGCATCGAGGTCAGCGGAGCGGAGGGCGTCCCCGCCACCGGCCCGGTGATCTTCGTGCTCAACCATCCGAACGGACTCATTGACCCCGCATTCCTATTATGTCTCGCACCCAGACGCGTGTCCTTTCTCGCCAAAGCACCGCTCTTTCGGATGCCGATCATCGGGGCGATTTGCCGCTCCTTCGAGGCGATCCCGGTGCATCGCCGCCAGGACGCGGGAGCCGATCTGACCAAGAATGCGGAGACGTTCGAGACCGCGCGCGCCGTGTTGGTCAAGGGTGGAACGATTGCGGTCTTCCCTGAGGGCGCCTCGCACTCGGACGCCAAGCTGCGGCCGCTCAAGACCGGGACCGCCCGCATCGCGCTCGGCGCCGCGGCATCACTGCCGGCGAACCCGGCCCTCCAGATCGTGCCGGTCGGCCTGTACTATCGGGCGAAGCAGACATTCCGCAGCGTCGCCCTGCTGCATTTCGGGAATCCGTTTCCAGTCGAGCGAATCCCGCTGCCTGCAGGTGCGGAGCCACCCGCCGAGCCGGTGCGCGAGCTGACCGCTCGCCTCGAGGCGGCGCTGCGTGGCGTGACGCTCGAAGCGGAGGAGGCGAACGCCTACGCTTTGATCGCGCGCGCCCAGCACATCTTCAGCGCCGCAGACGAGGTGCCGGAGCGGCCGCCGTCACTAGCCGATGAATTCGAGTTGCGCCGCCGATTTCTCGCCGGATACGAGGTGGCGCGGCGCCATTGGCCCGAGCGCGCCGCGCGTCTGCAAACCCGGCTGGCGCGCTACGAAGCGTCGCTCGCTGCCGCGGGACTGGACGCGCGGCAACTCGCGCCAAAGAGCTACGCGTGGCAGCGAGTGGCTGCGTACGCGCTCAAGAGCCTGCTGTTTCTGATGCTCGGATTACCCGCTGCAATCGTGGGATTGGTGATCAACTACCCCGCCTATCGGGCCGTCGGGTGGGTGGCGACGGGAACGTCGAGGGGAGAAGACGCGCTCGCGACGGTCAAAGTCCTCGCGGCCGCGCTGCTCTTCCCCCTAACCTGGATCGCAATTCTCGCCGGCGTCTGGCTGTGGCGCGGCCCATGGGCAGCGGCGCTCGTTGCGCCCGTGCTGCCCCTCACCGGTTATGTGGCGCTGCAGTTCGCCGAGCGGGTCGATCGCCTGGTCGGGGCGACGCGCGCGCTCACACTCCTACTCTTGCGGCGACGCGCGTTCTTACGACTGACTGCCGAGCGTCACGACATCCAGCGCGAAATTGTCGACCTAGGTCACGAGGTGGATGCGATCCACTCGCCGAGCTAGCGGCCCCCGACCGCCTTGAACAACGCCGCGTATGCCGTGCCGGCATCGATGCGCGCCTGCGCCAGGCGGTCCTGCGCCTCGAGCTGGGTGCGCTGCGCGTCGAGGACCTGCAGCAGGTCCGTCGCGCCCTCGGTGTAGCGGAGCAGCGCCAGCTTCGCGGCATGCTCGCTCGCCGCGCTCGCTTCTTCCAGCCGCTCCACCCGCAGACGCGCCGCGCGGTATTGACTGATGCTGACCTCCAGGTCTTGCATCGCCCTCAGGACGACGGCCCTGTACCGCGAGCGGGCTTCGTCCTCGCCCGCCTGCGCCGCATCAACGTCCGCCTTCACGCGTCCCAGGCTGAGCAGCGGCCAGCTGATCACCGGTCCGACGGCGTAGCGGAGCGTGCCCTGAGCGCCGACCGTGCGGAGCTCCGGCGCGACGTAACCGGCGCTGCCGCCGATCGAGATCCTTGGCAGATAACTCGCTTTCGCCGCGCCAACGAGCGCTCCTTGCGCCGCGGCTTGGCGCTCAGCGGCGGCGACGTCCGGCCGGCCACGCACCACCGCTTCCGGATTGCCGATCGATGCGACGTCGGGCAGCCCGGGAAGCTGGCCCGGCTTGTCCAGCTCGGCGGCGACCGCCGCCGGTGGCCGGCCCACCAACACGCCGATCCGATACTGAGCGGCTGCAACTTGCGCTTCCCTCGTGGGGATCGAGGCCAGCGTGGAGCTGAGCTGCGCCTGCGCACGCTCGGTATCGAACGCGCTTCCCCGCCCCGCCTCGAGCCGCTCGTGCGTGATCTCGAACGTGCGGCGCTGGTTCTGGGCGTTGTCGCGCGCGACGCTGAGCTGCTCCTGGGCGCCTCGCAGCTCGAAATACGTCAGCGCCAACTCAGCGGTGAGGGAGACCTGCACATCGCGCAGCTCCTCCTGCGCGGCGCCTACCATCGCACCGCGCGCCTGAGCGGTCTGGCGGATCTGCCCGAAGACATCCAAGTCCCACGACGCAGAAACGCCCGCGTCCCAGACGTTTTGATCCGGGAACGCCCCGGCAAAGCCGGGGAAGGTCGAGCTGGAGAGCCGCTGCCGCGCATAACTCCCAGTGAGCCGCGTATCCGGCGTCAGGTCGAGCAGGGTGCGCACGCGCTCGGAGCGCGTGGCGCGTACGCGCGCCTCGGCCGCCTGGATGTCCTGGTTGGCGCGCGCCACTTCCGCGATCAAACGATTGAGCGTCGTGTCGCCCAATTGCTCCCAGTAGTCCGAGCGCGGCGGGGGGGCCTGATCTGCGGACTCACGGGCAATCGCGTTCGGCGTGACTGCGTGCGGCGTGGAACCCGACGTGTCGCTCGCCTCACGGAACGACACCGGGAGGTGTAAGGCTGGCGATCGATAGGCCGGAGACGAAGCGCATCCTGCGAGCGCGACGAGACCGAGAATGAAAGCGCTACGCATTGGCCGTCTCCGGAATCATGGCTGGTTGAACCGCGAGCTCTTCGGTGATCGTGACCGGCTTCGGTGCGTGCTCGGCCGCGATCAGCGAGTAGAACACCGGGACCACGAACAGCGTGAACAGCGTGCCGACGCTCATGCCGGCCACGAGCACCGTGCCGATGCTGTTGCGTGCCGCCGAGCCGGGGCCGGTCGCGAATACCAGCGGCAAGTGCCCGAACACCGTGGCCGCCGATGTCATCAACACCGGCCGCAGCCGGGTCAACGACGCCTCACGCAGCGCGACCAGCTTCGCGACGCCCTGCGCCTGCAGCGCATTCGCGAACTGCACGATCAGAATCCCGTTCTTGGCTATCAATCCGACCAGCGTGATCAAACCGACCTGCGAGTAGATGTTGATCGTCGTGAGATTGAGGAAGCTGAACACCAATGCGCCCGAGATCGCGAGCGGCACCGAGCCGACCAGCACGACGAGCGGGTCGCGGAAGCTCCGGAACTGCGCCGCGAGCACCAGATAGATGAGGATGACGGCGAAGATGAGCGTCGTGGTCAACGCGGCGCCCTCGAGCCGCATCTGGCGAGATTCGCCGGCGTAGTCGATGCCGATGGACGGGCCGGCGACCGCCGCCGCCGCGTTCTCCAGCACCCGCAAACCCTCTTCCTTCGTGACGCCCGGCTTCACGCCCCCGAAAATCCGGACCGCATTGCGCTGTTGGAACCGGTTGAGCGTGCGCGGCGCGGTCGTCGACTCGATGCGAGTGAACGTCGCGACCGGGACGAGCCGGCCGCTCGGCGTCTTGATCTTGAGATTGAGCAGCGGCGCGACCGTGGTGCGGTCTTCGTCGCCGATCTGCGGAATGACCTTGTAGCTACGATCGAAGTAGTTGAAGCGATTGACGTAGCCGCCGCCGAGCAACGTGCCCAGCTCGCGGCCCACGCTGGCGAGATCGAGCCCCAAGTCGGCGACCTGATCGCGGTCGATGACGACGCGCGCCTCCGGCAGATCGATCTTCAGGTCGGTGTCTACGTACAGGAACTTGCCGCTCTGCCACCCCGCACCGATGACGGCCCCTGCGGTCTGCAGCATCTGCTCGGGCGGCAGATCGCTTGCGAGGATCAGCTCGACGTCATATTGGCCGGGCGTGGGCAGCGGCGGATCGAGGCGCGGGAAGACCTGCAGCCCCGGCACCTGCGACACGGCGTAATAGACCTGGCCATACATCTGCTCCGTGGTCCGCGACCGCTCCTTGAAGTTTTTCGTGACCATGCCGCCGAAGCCACCCCACGGAGCCGTCAGCGACCACATGAATTTCGCTTCGGGGAACGACCGAATCGCCTGCACGACCTGCAGTGACGCGCGGTTCGTCGCTTCCAGCGAAGCGTCGGGTGCCGCCGCCATGAAGAGGCTGATGTGGCTCTGATCTTCGACCGGAGCCAGCTCGCGCCGCGAATACTTATAGAGCGGCCACGCCGCGATCATCACGAGCACCGCGCCCACGACGATCGCCCAGCGCATTTGCAGCGCGCCTTCGAGCAGGCGCTCGTACCGTTTCCGAACGGCTTCGAAGGCCGCCTGCACCCATTTGGTCAAGCGCCCTTCCTGGCCTGCTTTGTGGACGAAGCGCGAGCTCATGACGGGCGACAGCGTGATCGCCACGATGCCCGACACCACGACGGCCGCGGCGAGCGTGATCGCGAACTCGAGGAACAACGAGCCGGTCAACCCACCCTGAAATCCGATCGGGGTGTACACGGCCGCCAGTGTGATCGTCATCGCGATGATCGGACCGACGAGCTCCCGGGCGCCGATGAGGGCCGCCTGGATGCGCGATTTTCCTTCACGCACATGGCGCTCGACGTTTTCAACCACGACGATCGCGTCGTCCACGACCAGTCCCACCGACAGCACGATCGCGAGAATCGTGAGCAGGTTGAGGCTGAAGCCGAAGGCGTACATCACAATCCCCGCGCCGACCAGCGACACCGGCATCGCGACGAGTGGCACGAGCGCGGTGCGCACCGAGCCCATGAACAGGAACACGACCAGGCCGACGATCAGGATCGTCTCGACCAGCGTCTTCGAGATCTCGTGCAACGCGTCGGTCATGAAGACCGTCGCGTCGTACGCGAGCTGCATCTCGATGTCGCTGGGCAGCGTGCCGCGAATCCGGGACATCTCCTTGTGGAGACGACCCGCCACTTCGATCTCGTTGCTGCCGACGAGCGGCCAGACGCCGAGGTAGACGGCTTCTTTGTCGTTGAACTTCGTGATGAAGTCGGCTTCTTCGGCGCCGAGCTCGACGCGTGCGACGTCGGAGAGCCGGACGATCGCGCCGTTGCGCTCGGCCACTACGAGGTCCTTGAACTCCTGCGGCGTGCGCAGATCGGTGTTCGCGAGCAGGCTGACCTGCACGAGATCGCCCTTGGTCTTTCCGACCGCAGCCAGATAGTTGTTGCGCTGCAGGGCGGCCCACACGTCGCCCGGCGCGAGGTTCAGCGCCGCGAGCCGCTCCGGATCGATCCAAACCCGCATGGCGATCGGCCGGCCACCGACGACGTCCACCCGCTGCACACCCGCAAGGGTGGTGAGCTGGGGCTGCAGGTTGCGCGTGAGCCAGTCCGTGAGTGCTGGGATGTCGCGCTGCGACGACGTGAAGCTCAGGTAGAAGGAGGCGTACGGCCGGTCCGCCTTTTGGACTTCGACCATCGGCGGCTGAGCCTCAGCGGGAAGCTCCGATCTGACTTGCTGCAGCCGCGCGGTGACCTCGGCGAGCGCCGCCGTGGTGCTGTGATTCAGCTTGAGGTGCACCGTGATCGTGCTGAGACCGGCGCGGCTGCTGGATTCCACGTAGTCCACGCCGCCGATGGCCGACACCACCCGCTCGATCGGCGTCGTGAGAAATCCGCGCACCGCTTCGGCACTGGCGCCGTAGTACACGGTCGTGATGACGACCGAGGAGCTCTCGATCTTGGGATACTGCTGCACGGGCAGCGAGGTGACCGTCCGCCACCCGACCAGCAGGATCGCGAGATTCGCGACGATCGCGAGAACGGGGTGCTTGATGAACGTATCGGTTATCGAGCGCATGAGGGTGCCTGGTTAGCGAAGGGAATCGCCGGCGACAGCGACCAACACCGCTTCGCGCAGCTTGAATGAACCGGACGTCGCGACGCGTTGTCCGGGAGTGAGACCGCTGAGAATCAACACCTCATCGCCGACCATCGACCCGCTCTGCACCGGCTGCTCGTGAACGCGGGTCCGGCCGGTCGAGTCGGCTGCTACCACGAAGACGTGATCGCCGCCCGGGCCCTTGCGCAGGGCGCTGACGGGAATCGCGACGACGGGCGCCGCCGGCCCCACGGGCACCTCCACGCGAACCGACGCGCCCGGCGACGGAGCGCGGCGCGAAATCCGCGCGCGTACCAACGCGTTGCGCGTCACGGGGTCGACGCGCGAGTCGAGCGCGACGATCCGCGCTTCGATCGGATTCGCGTCACCCGGGGCAAAGACCGCGACCGATTCGCCGGCGCGCAGCTGCGCGGCGACCGCCTGGGCCACCGTGAAATCCACATGCGCGGCGGCGTCAACGCCCTGCAAAGTTGTGAGCTCGGTGCCTTCGTTCAGGTACTGGCCCGGATGGATGTCGGCAAGACCCACGCGCGCCCGGAACGGCGCGCGAATCGTCTTGCGCGCGATGATGGCGCGGGTCCGCGCTATCTGTGCGACCGCGACGTCGCGCGCGGCGCGCGCCTGATCGACTTCTTCCTGAGAGGCCGCGTCGGCCTGCCGCAGCCGCTCCAGCCGCGCGAGTGTCGTATTCGCGAGATCAGCCTGGGCGGTCTGGGCCTCGAGGTCCGCCGCTTCAACCGAGACGTCTAGGCCCACGAGAACGGTGCCCGGTTCGACGATTTGACCCGGAACGAGCATCACCTGGCGCACGGTACCGGGCAGCTCATTCCGCAAAGTGATCGAGTTCAGTGCGAGCACGGTCCCGATCGACGTCGTGGTCGGACGGTAGGAACGCTGCTCCGCCACCGCCGCCGTGATGGATTCAATCGGCTCGGGCTGGTGTGCCGCCGCCGCGTCAGCCTTATGGAGGGAAGCGCGTTTCCACGCCGCGAGACTGCCTCCCGTGACCAGCAGCGTCAGCAAGAGTACGGCGGATCCAGTCAAGCCTCGATTGCCTGTGCTGAAAAGACTGCGCATACGGGGTCATCTCCTCGCTGTGTGAAACAGACTCGGCGAACATCTGGCTACTGCCTTTAGTCGAACGAAGGGAAACGAAATCGACATCATCGACGCCCGTGTCACGGCAGTGACGTTTGTTGCGAGTCGACAGACGGGCAATCTGATGACTGTGCGATAACGTGTTTACAACAAGCAATTGTTCCCGGGAATACGGGACGCGAATTGTGTGTCTAGGAACTTGTCAGCGGGTGTTGACATTCCGTGTTCACAACGGAGGTTCGAGGGTATGGCGAATCCGGCACAGGAAGCCACGGTGAGTCTCCTGGTGGCGGCCGGTCATCTGCTGCAGGCGTTAGAGGAGATCTGCGCGCGTCACGGGATCACGGCTGAGCAATACAACATGCTCGGCGTGCTGCGTGCGTCGCATCCCGGCGGCCAGCCACGCAACAAAGTCGCCACGCGTTGCACCCACCGCGCACCCGACGTCACCCGCATGCTCGACCGCCTGGGGCGCCAGGGGCTCGTCGCGCGCGCCCGCGCTCCCGAGGACCGGCGCTGCTCGATGGCCCGGATAACAAAGGCGGGGTTGAAGCTGCTCGCCCGCATCGATCCCGAAATTGGCGCCGAGATGCGCCGGCTCACGAAGTCTCTCAGTTCCACCGAGCTACGTCAGCTGACACGCCTTTCGGAAGCGCTCGTCCCCTAGAAGCGCTCCGGGAACAATGTGTGTTGTGAACAACGTTCTCGCGTCGTTCACTTACTCGCACACATTTCCTGGAGGATGGTATGTCGTCGCGTCTACGCTCTTCCCTCACCATCGCAATTACTCTAGCCGTCGCGCCCGCCGTCGCGCGTGCGCAAGCGACGTCCCGTGTCAGCGGCGAGCGCCTCACCGCCGCGGCCGCCTTTGGCGGCTTGTCCGGCGCCGCCAACCTCAACGACGCCGGCACCGCCGACTGGCGACTCGGCTGGGCGGCTTCGGTCAACGCGACGTATTGGGTGCATCCATTGATCGGCCTGCGCGCCAGCGGGAACTGGGCGCAGGATAGTGTACGCTCCGCCGCGATCGTCGGACGCGGCAAGTTCAACAAGTTTGCGTATGACGCCGGGCTAGTGTTGCGCTACCCGGTCGCGGCAGGCACCGGAACGTTCATTCCCTACCTGCTCGGCGGCGCGGGCGCCATCAGCGTACATCAGCTGGACTCCGACAGCACCTGGACGAAGTTTGCAGGCAACTTCGGCGCAGGACTCGAGTATCGCTTTGGTCGCGTCGGCGTGCGCGCGGAAGGCCGCGACTTCGTCTACAAGTTCGACCGGAACGGTTTCGACAAGACGCAGCACGACGTCGCCTGGCAAGGTGGGGTGACCGTTTCGTTCTGATCGACCGAGGAGTTTCGGCACTCGATGGATTCAGATGACGCTGTAGCGTTGCTCAAAGCCGCTGTGCCTCGTGAATCAGGTGTCTGGGCCGACCTCGGTGCCGGCACAGGCACCTTCACGAGGGCTCTAGCGTCCTTACTCCCCGGGGGCCGAGTCTACGCGGTCGATCAAAATGCGCGCAGTCTATCCAAGCTGAATAACCACCGGCAGCGCGGCACGGCGACGATAATTCCGGTCGTTGCGGACTTCGCGCGACCGCTCGATCTCCCGGGGCTCGGCGCTGCCGAGCTCGACGGGTTGCTCTTCGCGAATTCGCTGCATTTTGTCGCTGATCCGGAACCGGCGCTCAAAGCGCTCGTCGCGCGCACGCGGACCGGCGGACGCATCGTGATTGTCGAATATGACCGCCGCGCCCCCAGCCGGTGGGTCCCCCATCCGATTCCAGCGAGCCGCTGGTCGGCCTTGGCACAAGCAGCCGGGCTCACCGAGCCGACCATTGTCGCGAGTCGCCCTTCGTCGTTCGGAGGGATCCTGTACGTCGCTACCGCGTCAAGGCTTTCCTGAGATTGTTGATCAGCCCCTGGAACATCCGGTGAGCGTTGCGCCGCCGATAGAACTGGCCATTCAGCCACGACCGAAAGCCGGACGGCTGCCAGATGTGCTTCAGAGAAACCTTCGTTGATCCGCCCTGGAAAGCGAGGGCGAAAAACGTCTTCGACCCCGCACGGTGATAAATTTCGACCCAGCCAAACGTGTGCGGCGCGGAGAAATCGATGATCTCGATGACCGATTCGTGCCGGTGCGTCGCGCGCTGGAAGGTCAGCTTGAAGCGCGCGCCCTTCCCTGCCCGATCGGCCGTCGTCGCCTTCACGTCAACGCAGCTCGGCAGCCACTCGGGCATCTTGAGCGGATCCGAGATAAGCGCGAAGACTTTGTCGATTGGTGCCGGGATGCTGGCGGAGTACGTGAATGAAACCGGTCCCATGGGCGGGGGAATATAATTCGGAGTTAGGAGTCTGGAGCCAGGACCCAAGGGGTCCGCGCCTCAACTCCTGACTCCTGACTCCAGTCTCCTGCCTCTTCAAATCTTCAGCGTCAGCCCCGCCTGCCACAGCAAGTCGTTCTCCGTCTTGCTATAGCCGAACCGGTCGAACTTGTACAACAGACTGCGTCCTTCGGCGCGCAGGCCGACACCGGCCAACACATATGGCAGGATCCTGGTGCCCGGCAGCACGTCCTCACTGATGGTGGTACGCTGACGACCCGTTTTTTTTCGATGCAGTCACCGTCGCCGTTTCACTCGGCAAACGGAACGTCGACCTCCATACCGTCTTTCGCGACACTCGCGTTGGGAAACACTTCGCGGGCTTCCTTGACCAGCTCGTCCGCGCTGATCG
>Ga0137383_10003235_pt1 | contig 10193 bp, 7 predicted proteins | sample SagtaG_19_FD_104817 | JGI IMG/M metagenome (GOLD analysis project Ga0137383, IMG submission 104817) | Vadose zone soil microbial communities from Sagehorn Ranch, Mendocino, California, USA - Sage2_R_40_16 metaG | ecosystem: Environmental > Terrestrial > Soil > Vadose zone | place: USA... | reverse complement strand
GCACTAACGCCAGCTCTGTGCAATTGTACACGATCAAACTCTAGTCCATACCCCAATGGGCGATTCCAATTGTAGTGGCTGAAGGCTATTTCTTCTTCTGTGGGTTCCCGTTGCGGATAGGGAGGCAGGAGGGCACTTTCCGGATATTCTCCTCTGAGTCGAGAACCACTTTCAATAGCCGCTTCCGTCATCGAATCGTAGTTGAAGCTTACAATGATGGGCTTCTCTTTGTACAGGATCTCGCCGAATCTCCTCATAACCTCCGACTGAACAGCAAACACTTCAAAATCGGACAATAATTCAGCAAGTAAGGATTTCAGGGAGAATTCGATCGATGTGAGGGTTCTTGCAGCATTTCCGTCGCCTAATTTGATTGCATCTTGACGCTGCGCTTCGAGTAGAGTGAAACATTCTTCAAGGTCGAAATCGGACGTGGCGAGGTCCCGTTTGGTTTTCTTCCAGTATTTTTCTATGTAGATCAGGAGGGGTTTCAGTTCTGCACTGTCAAGCTCTTTTGTCAGTCGAGGATGCTTGAGGACTACCCGAAAGAAATCTCTCAGCATTGGCGGTGTCAAAGAATGCCAATCTTTGATCACCTGATTCAATCCGGCTCCGAGCACGTATACGGTGTCAGTCATCGACTGTCTCCTTGGTCCGAGGTTCGCGCTCCTGCTCGGTTCTTATGAACTAATTGAGTGAGTCTTAGGAAAGGTGTCCTAGGAATCGATTCCTTAGAGGAACTTCATTGGGCCCTATCGCTGTATCGCGCTAACTGTTGTTCGCGCGTGCCATTTGATGTGTAACTGCATGTCAAGTATTTGATGGTGACATATCGGGCATACAGTGACTACTGGCCTGATTGGGAGGTTGAATCCCATGACTTCGCTGAATTTTCTTTTGAAGTTGTAATCGAGGTTGTTTAGGTTCGAGGGTATGTTGAAATGAAGCTGATGTTGTTCTTGCGGTATCGGGCCATCTTCCATCTCATTGTCCTGATGTAGTTGTCTCTTGTCCCCGGGTCAGGTGAATCGACCAGGCCCCAGTACTCGACATAGAGGTTGTATTGTGGGAGGTAGAAATCGGGTCTGCTTATCTTGGCTTTGAAGATGAACCAGTCGTTAGTCGTTGCCATGGCTTCATAGTTGTAGGTGATGCCGCGATGGGTGAAGTAGTCGGCGATAACTCTCTCCCCCTTGCTCCTAACTGGCTGACGGTTAGCGTGACAGATGGCGTGCCGTACTCCTCATTGGATTCGAAGAGCTCGTTCAACCAATATAGAAAGCCAATCCGGACCCTTTATTGCTCCAGATCTGGTTCTTGACCAACCTGATTCTGTTCTGCTTCCATCGCTGGGAATTCTGCTCGTTGAAGGCCAAGCCTTCCTCGTGGGGTTTGCATTTGCATGAACGAGACTAGCCCTGGTTGGGAAGGAAACATGTCGGCAAGCTCGCTCTGTATCCCCCGAAGAAGGGAGAGGAAGCGCTCTCCCTTGGTCGAGAGAGCATAGGTAGTGAAGCCGTCATCGCTCGGTTCAGTATACAAGTGGCCCTTGCCGACGAGGTAGCTAATGTAGTACTCGGCCATTCGAAAACTCAGGTTAACCCTATACATTAGCTGAGTCTTTGAAACACCAACGGATCCGAGAGACAGAATTTCGAATATGACTCTCGTTGCATCTCTTCGCGGTCGTCTGCTCACGACTAATCCCCGAATGTGCTGGTAAAGATAATCCCCCGGATCCCACGAATATAATATCATGGTGTACAAGGGAACACAAGAAAATATCTGTGGCTGTTGTTTCTACCTTATCTCTTTTCAAGGGTTTGGAGCACCCGTCAGTGTTTTGTGTGTGATAGAGTGTGAGTGTCGAGCTAGCCTCGTCGAACGAATAATAGAGCAATAGAATTTCGTTAGAAGAGAGTTATGGTTTCATCGGCAAACATTAGCTGCTCGTTGGCGGTGGGATTGTTGCTCTGCATCCAGAAAGCTCCGAGAATCGATGTGGAAGAGTTCACTTGCGCGGAATTGTAGAAGCTTCCAATGGCCATTGTGGAATTGCTTCCTTGAGTAGTCCACAGTTGAGTCCTCAGGCTCCAGCTCCCTGGAGCCCCTGAATACTGGTAAATCTGATTTGAAGTGTAATTGTAGTACATGATGTACCATCTTCCTTGAAGCGAATCATAGCTGGCGGTCCATCTTGGATTGTTACCCGTGTCCGATGTAGCAATAGTCTGAGGAGAACCCCATGAGCCACTTCTGGATGCGAACTGAATTTTCTGGCTTGCCCTGTCCTGCCATATGGCATACACCGTACTCGTTCCCGTGCTAAAGGAAAACGCGACATTCTGTACGTATGTGTTTGAGGGCGTAACGATCTCCTCGGAACTCCAAGTTCCACTGCTCCAGAGCCTTCCGCGCAGCATGCCCCAGAAAGGCCAGTAGAGGATGTATACTTGGCCGTTCGATAAGGCAGCGAGGGAGAATCGCCACTGATCACTGCTGGCCGACAGCTGCGTGTTTTGCTGCCAGGCGGAATAGTCGGCCCCGTTCGAGTGTATCACGAACGGGTAACCGGCGCCCCAGCTGGAACTAGCGTTTTGGTAAGCGATGAAAGCTTGGCCTGTAGTGCTAATCCTCATTGAGAGGGAATAGAAGAATGCGCCTGAGACACCGGCTCTAGCGACAACTTCCGGCTGCCACGCAATAGTACCGTCATTATGCAAGGCTCCTACCCGGAACATTATGTCCTCACCGGATTCTGAGTCAACTCCTTCGTAACGAGCATAGAAGACGTGGGTCCCATTTGTCACGATTGAAGGAGTCGCACCTGTTGCGACTCCTATGTTGTAGGTCGACCACGAAATAGCGTTCGTGCTTGTCGCGTAGTTCAAACAATTTGTAATATTGTAAGTGCCGCAGCTACCATAGTTGAGATAGAAAATCCAGCTTCTACCTTGGGCGTAGAAGCCGTTCCCATCCCAAGGATAACCAGATGGCTGAATGTTCACATTGGGCGAAGTGACCAAACTGGGCTGGCCAATGGTCCTACCCGCCACGAAAAACTCTGACATTACACTGGCTGAGCAGTCATTTATGAGGCAGGTTAGCCCCCAGTTGCTCTCAACCGTTTTGAGGAACGAATAGTGATTGTAACTATGTGTAGCAACAGCCACGAATCCCTTTTTGGATTGCGGCCCGGCAAAGACAGTGTATACGCAGTCTTGTTTTGTACTTTGGTTTGAGGGACAATAACCGTTACCTTCATCAAAAGCGATAAACAAAGCCGCTCGAGTGTTCTCGAAGGTCGTACTGTTGAGAATGTTAGGAACTAGGTTCTGGAGGTAATTGTTCCCGTCAACAATACATGTGGTACTCCCTGCTGTGGTACATCCATTGGTGCAAACGGTACTGGAGTGCATGTTATTACAGTCATTCGGCGTGAGCCACATGAAGTTGGCCGGCGAAGGCGAATTCAGATCGTTAATGAGCTGGCAATCCGTCTTGACGCAGCCAGACGGGTCTGCCCTCGCTATCTTAGCGCAGCGCGCGGTATTGTTGGTGATGTCTTGGAACTGGATGAACGGATTATGCTGGTTGTTATAGGGATACGAATTGTTCACGTCGCATCCACTTGTATCCGGTTGGCTTTCCATGTAGCCCTTCCAAGTTAGCCCGGCAGACTCCAGCAGGTCGACAAGGTTCTTGGCGTATTTTATGCCAGTCGTGTTACCTCCCAGAAGAGCAACGTAGTTTTCAACACTGTTATGAGAGAGCCCGGTATAATTGTCGGCAATCGTATTGCTGTTCGCGAGAGATGACATGTAAGGTGCGTTGGCTCCCGAACAAGGAGGAGGATTTCCGCCACAGATATCTGATAATCCCTCGTTCTCCATAATAATGAAGACGATATTGTCGAAGAATGTCCCGTTGGGTGGGGTTTGAACTGCTGCCACTCGAAAGGGCTGTATTTGCAGTACCGCGGAGAACGCGATCACAATCAAGATAAGTGCAACTATACCGTCTTTGGTTCTCATTTCTTACTCCGCTCGATACCAGATCTGTTCTGGACAGAGAGCATGTCCAAACGACACGGATCTAATGCCCAAATCCAACAACGGTCTATGCTTTCGCTCTCGAGATTCTTAACCACCCCAGTATCTGTAAACTAGAACAGAGTTACTGGGCCCATTATATCCACAGATCGATCGCTGCAGTAATCCGAACTTGTCCTCCTGAAATTGAGACCTCTTCCACGAAGCCTTGGAAGAAAACAGAACCCAGGATTCGATTCCCGCTTGAGATGATTCTCAGGTTTGTGCGAGAGTGGTTTTCTGTCCAGATGGTTTCTGTTCGCGCACAAAACTGTTCTTGGCAAGGGTATGATCTCAGTCTTCTTCGATTTCAATACGAGCATGCCTACTAAGCCTTCAAAGCCACAATCCGAATAGTCAAATGCCTCGCCCGCCGTTAGCACCGCGTGCGGTCTAGAACATACCGAATATAGCTGAGATTCCACTATTATTGGGTAGCGACCGATTTGCCCCGCTTCCCTCTAATCCTCATCCTGATGGTGCTAGTAGCATCGAGTCTCCTCGCGGCCAAAGCTCAGGCGGCATACACCCCTCAGTCCACCTCGCCTGATTTCACCCTCAGCCTCAATCCGTCCCTAACAAACTATCAGTACGGTCCTGGAGCGAGAACCAACTGGACTCTTACAAGTGTCAATGGGTTTCAGGGCGTCGTGAACATGAACTATTTCTGGCTCAACGGAAGCTCCGACATTTACGTCGGCCTCAACAACCCATATCTTTCAGCGGGCGGAACCTTCACAGACCAGATCAAGGTCTTCTCGCCCCCCATCAGCATCGGCTGCTGTGGAATCCTACAGGTCACAGCCACCAGCGGCTCGCTCTCCCATGCGGCCAACTTCACTATCAACGTCCCTCCAGGACCCGACTTTACAGTCACAGTCGCCCCCAAGACAGTTGACGTCCCGCAAGGCGTACTGGCAACGGCCAACTTCACCGCGACCAATACTGACACGTTTAGCGGTAGCGTTTTTTTCACCTGGGGCGTTTCTCCTGGGATTCTAAGTGTGATCACATTGAGCGCAACCTCTGTGGGCCTCGCACCTGGGGCCTCAGGCTCCGTTCTCCTTGAAGTCAATACGACCGGGGTAACCCCGGGAGTTTACAATTTTACCCTAAGAGGTTACGACCTAGATCACTCTCATTCAGACAAACTTACCCTGATCGTTCTCCCCCCATCAGCGGGGTTCACAATCACGCAGATACCCAACCTCCTCACAGTTCACCCAGGCTTCTCATCCACTCCCATGATCAATCTAACCAGTATCGACAATTTCTTCGGCAACGTGACCCTGACAGCCACTCCTAGCTACCCCGGGCTCACAACCAGCTGGACAACCCAAACGCTTGCGCTGCGGCCCAACGCCACCGTTTCCGCGGGCATCACCATAGCAGCTTCAAGTTCCCTGCCACCCGGAACCTACTCGGTGATGGTCTCCGCCTCTTCCAACGGAGTAATCCACCTCGCAATCATCACAATCGTGATTCCATTCCCACCCGATTTCAACATAGTCATAGCCCCATCCCAGCTGAGTATACAGCCAGGGAGCTCAGCCACAGCGACAATAACACTGAATGGCCTCTACAACTTCAACGGGACCGTTAACCTCACGACCCAGTTGCTTGGTGCCGGCCTCGTAACCGACCTCTCCGTCCAAACCGCCACACTTACCTACTCGGCATCCACCACTATCACACTAACCATATCCCTCCCTGGCAACACTCCACCTGGCTCTGACTACACTATTACAATCAAAGCTACCGACGGAACCGCTACACACCAGGCCAGTATGACAGTGGCCGCGGCGACCACGCCCGGAGCACCATCATCCACTGCTGGATTGACGCTGATCTACATAATCATGGGGATCCTCGCCGCAGCTGCTGTCGCAATCACTCTCGCAGTTCTGGTAATCGCGAGGCATCGTAAGACTTCTCCAAGGTGACTTAGATGGTAATGCGCGAATGGATGGTTAGGATCACTCCGATCCTCGGCCGCCGTGTATGTCCAGTTCTCATTGTTGTACTTCTCGCTATGTGGGTATCCACTCCTTCGTTCGTGTTGAGATACGCCTCGCTGTCACCGGCCGTGTCGGGACAGATGGTTCAGTGGGAGACTCTGGTCCTGCTCTTCCTGCCGTTACCCGGGATAGTCGCGTCGATCTACGGAGCTTTAACTGGAAAAAGGCTCTGGAGTTTTCTATTGGGGACAACCCCGTATGTTCCTCTGCTCTTTCTCGGGTTGCCGAAATCGATCGTTCCCGTCATAATTGGGGTTCCTATGGGCTTGATGGGCGTCGGAGTTGCTCTGTTCAGACATGGAGACACTTCTAGGGCCGCCGGATTTTCCTTGGTTGGCTGCGCGGTCGTCGCATGGATCTTGACAGTTTCGAGAATCATCGATTGAGATAGCAACCACCTGTCCGAACCATCGTAGCCTGACCATGTGGGTGGTCAGGAGTATTTCTTCCAGGTCCACTCGGGAACAGAGCTAGCGACTAGGATCGGAAGGAAAGCGAGCCAGAACGAGTTCCAATCGAATGAGATGACTGAAAGCACGTTCAACAGGCCTAGGATGCTGAAGAGTGGAAAGAGGATTCAATCCATTCTGCAGTGGACCCTCCCGCAGGATCGGCCATTTATGAGGCAGCCAGTTCCCGCCCACGCGACAGCCACCACCCAGAGAACTCCTCTAGCCGTAAGCGATGTCACTGATTCACCATAAGCTATGCCTGCTACTACCACCAGAACAACAGGCACGCCCCACAGCAAATAGCACCAAGGAGCCCTCTCGAAGTTTCGGCCACGAGAGGGTTGTGAAGAAGGCTGAACCGGGAGCTCCATGATTACGACACGACGACCCCTGCTCCATTGCTCTTCAGGTGTGATAAAGAGAGGTTCCCATTCACGAGCAAGTAGCCGTGATTATTGAGACATAGAGCACGAATCCCCACCGGGCTTGAACCCAAAGAAGATCTCGCTCCATGCCTCTGCCCAATATTATCTTACCCGAGCGGGGTGCATCTACCTTGACGATATAAATTGACACACCTACAAACACACACGGCTCATATTATTTCCTGGGTTGCTAAATACTATGTTAAGAATTCACTTGTATTCACTTGTAGGACCGACATAAAATATGCTCTCACATGGCCCTTTCTTGTGAAAATAAATGAATCGTTCACTAGAGTCCCGCGAACGTGATCTCGCATATGACAGACGTCACCAATCTTCAACGACAAGGCTTATTCAAATAATCGTGCTGACATCCGCACTCTTGCTAGCAAGTCCCACCCTCGCATTCGCGCATGCGATCAACAGTCCACAAGCATCAGCTCAGGTGGCGAACGTCGTTCTGGGTTCAAGCTCAGGACATCCGCCGCTAGACAACTATTTTGTGGAGCTTTGGCGACATCCACAAAATGGTCAGCCCATTTTCGTTTCACAACAGGTGACAAATGGTACCGGCCGGGTTAGCATGTACGACTCAGCATTCCCTACGATGACGGTTGGATCATATGTCCACTACGAAATTGGCGTGTCGAAAATCACTAAAGGAGCTTTCGAGATGGTCACCGACTACCATTGGTCAGTTATTCGTCAAGCAGGAGCCTCCCGCATTGAAAATATCCAGGCGGACGTTTCGAAGGCTAAGATGCTACAACCCCTGCAGCAATCCTCAACGCGATCTTCTGCAACAGTATCTCCCACAACTGTCGGCGACAATAATTGTAGCGGGTTTGTGCAATGGTGCGAGCTAGATGTCGCAGAGTGGAGCAACGTTTGGACCACCATCGGAGAAGGGACAGGCACCGGCTACATGACTGACTCCTTCCAATATGGGCAATCCAGTGCATCTACAGTATCTACAGAGGTAACAACGGGCAATGGCTGGTCGGCAAGTGGAAGCACCACCAATCAGGCAAGCTCAACCACAACTTGGCCAAACCTATACTGCTGCTGGAACTACTACGCCGACACTCAGTTCTACTACAAAGAGAACCAGCAGTATGTATGCGACGGATCGTTTGAGCCTGATGACAGCGGATGGACCGATTGGACTGGATACTTCTGCCAAGAGTACGACTACGTTCCAACGAACACATACTCCGTCTAGGCGGACTACTGGCAACAAAGCGACAGAGCTTGGGGTGACGCAGGTGCCTCGTCCAGTTGGCCCGGAAACTGCTTAAGTCTCTCCCAGATCCAAAGTGACGGGCTCTCATGGAACCAGTTCGCCGCGAACACTCCTAGCCATCAGATCCAAGTCGCGAATGGATACAGCTATTCCTCGGCTGCATACATCGGTAACCCTCAAGGCGGTCCTGGAGTAACCTTCTCTGACACATCGGATTACCAACAGCATACAACGCAAACTTTCTCCTTTGGTAGCCAATACAGCTACTACTATCTCTATACCAACGGATACTATTCTGGCTCTGATTCAAACTGGCCTGTCATTTTTGCGTCGAACACTGCCGCGCATTGCGGACCTTGAACCTCTGGCCGTCTGGCCAGAGGCACCCCTTTTTTTTCTTAGGAAGTTCCAAAACCTGTTACAGTTACGAATATTAGCTAACTGAGCAAATTACCTAAAGGCTCTATTTAGACTGGTGAAAATTTGATCACACGTTGGAAAATTCTGCTGCTGGTAACAATCATCTCAGCGATCATCATTACGGCCTCACTTGTTGCAATCCAAAATAATGCTTCGAAGCTATCCCCAGAGTGTCAATCATTAGTTGCGAGCGGTCTCAAACTACAGCCTGAAAGCGGCTTTACCTACATATGCGGCAACATGACAGCTTCCGATGGAAGGTTATCGGTCACAGTCCACAACTATCGTTTTGCTCAAGCACAAAACATCTCCTTCGAAAACTCGCCCAACGAACCAAAACCCGCTCCACAAGACATATTCGCGATTGTAAACACCACAGTGGTGAACGTAGGCAATGGTAATTTTACGCTAGGAGGAGGATTCTTAGTACAGGTTGCGGGGAATAGTTTTCCTCCGGTTCAAAATACGGATTTTTCGATAAATGCCACTTTCCCCGGAGAATACCCCAATCGGACCCTTCCCAATATTAGTGGAGGGGTCTACATGCCACCGGGAGCGAGAGTGGATTTCAGGGCTCTATTCTTTGTGCCCAACGCCACCTCAACCATTATGCCAAGCCTCTCCCTCCAATACTTTGGATATCGAGAACTTCGCTACGGTGGCAACTATATTGGTGGCGGTGGATTTAGTTGTATAAGCGGTACATGCCAGACCACTCTAACCGAACTAATAATCGCGGTAAAACAGTGACACTCAAAACGACCCCAAGAATAGTTTCGGTTTGCTGACCCCGTCTAAAGTTCCTGGTTGTGAAGTGTTGATGATAGGTTAGTTTTGGGTCTGGAATACATCGGGCTGGCTCCGGGGTTCGCGGGAGAGGTGCTCGAGATCTATGAGGCGTGGGAGGGGAAGGAGGCGTTGCCCCTGGAAGGTCAAGGAGCTGATGCTGGTGCTCCAGATAGAAGTCAACAGACGCTACAAGCCATACGTCCCCCCGGAAAAAACCCAAGATCAAGATAATTCAGGGACACCAGACTGGTCTGAGGAGATAATCCCAAGAATGGGGGCGCCCTAGAATCCAGCTCAAACCCCGTATTTTTTCTTCCTCCTCACTTGACACACCCTCCGGACCGCCAGAGGGATGATGCTTAGGGCTCCTATTATGGCCGACCAATATCCAACAGCGGCGATGACAATGAGGGCTGCGCAGCCATTGGTCACGCAGGCTACCGTCTGCTGGCCTCGAGCATAGAGATTACCCGCGATTACCCCTGAGCCCCAGAAAATAACCACCCCCAGAACAATGATGATTGCCCGTCCACGGAAGCATATCTTCGGCATTCGAGATGGTCTTGGAGGACCTACAAACCGCATGTCCCTCAACTCCTCCATCCGCTTGCCGATGCTTGGGGTCCAGAACACCGAAAACCGATCGGCGAGGCTTGACAGTGTTGCCCTCGGATCGAGACCTTGCATCTTCTCGAGAACTTGAGTTACTTGCTCGGTTCCGAACTGACTGGCTGCGTTTCCGTCCAGTTCGAACT
>Ga0137383_10003232_pt1 | contig 10199 bp, 7 predicted proteins | sample SagtaG_19_FD_104817 | JGI IMG/M metagenome (GOLD analysis project Ga0137383, IMG submission 104817) | Vadose zone soil microbial communities from Sagehorn Ranch, Mendocino, California, USA - Sage2_R_40_16 metaG | ecosystem: Environmental > Terrestrial > Soil > Vadose zone | place: USA... | reverse complement strand
CCTTTCGGCAAGGATAAGTGAGGTGCGCAGAAGGTTTTCCAACACCCTTCACAACTTCTGTTGCACTCAATTTCTGCCGCCGATGCGGCGCACCGGTGCCATGCTCGTTGGGGTTCCCGTGCCTTTCGGAAAGGGATACATAGCCCACACCTTCCGTTTGTGGCATGCCTTTGGAAGCCCAACACCCGTCTCTTTCGAGACTGCTCGCCTTTGGACCATTCCCACCAGGGCGGAGGCTTTTCCTGGCGCTATTCTTGTGAAGACGCGGCACGAACTTTCGCCGATGCTCTCTAGAGTTCGTACCTTCGCAGCGTCGAAATAGCTGGCACATTGGTTGACACGGTCGTGTTTTTACCGCTAGCCCTTCGCTAGCGAACCCGTACACTATTCAGTTCTCAAGGTACTACCAACGTCTTCTTTTTGCAGGAACAAAACATGGAAGTCACGGGCAAGGGCTCAAGCCAAACACGCCTTCCCACATGGGCTCAAGCACCGTGGCTTGCGGCGGGCTAAAGCCCGAAATGTCATTTCTGCATCCACTGAATGGACAACGATTGCCTTACTGGCTTGCAGGATTCGTGCTTCTGCTTATCTTCAGTAGCTGTTCTCCATTCTTTAGCAGATCTGGGACTACTTCTGGCGATACTCCCCTCGGTTAAATGGCATTGGTCCCATGGGGTCACCTCCCTCTGTCTCCAACCAAGTGCAACTGAAGTGAAAAAGCTGTGGCCCATGTAATGTGAAGATATTCATACCTGGAGATATCATTCTTCACACCCTCTCAATATGAAAAAACACCAATTTACCAGGGATGTAACGCTATCCTTGTGTTAGCGTATCCGCGGTGTCATTGTGTCCGCGGCCATAAAACACATGGTGAGATTGTGGTTTTGATAGGTTCTCCATTAGTATTTTCTTAGGAAACGTTTAGGGATGGTCCTCACATGAAAAATCCGTTGAGTTACTATACATTGCTCGCCAAACGCTGGTCATGGGTGGTAATATTAGGAATTGTCTTTTGTAGCGGGGCAACCTATGCCGTCAGTAAGATAGAGCATCCCGTCTATCAAGCATCTGCAACTCTCATTGTCAGTCTGGGGTCAGCCCAGCCGACCAGTAGTGACTTCACCGCAAGTGTGCAAGCAGTACAAACCTACGCTCAGTTACTTCCGAGCCCCAGTGTGCTAGGCCCCGTCGTAGCCCTGCACCGGGGACTGACAATTCAGCAACTCAGTGCGATGATCACAGCGAAGCCTCAACTAAATACGCAACTCATTGAACTTGATGTCGAGAATAAAGATCCACGGCTGGCGATGCAGCTCGCAAACGAAGTCAGTCAGAGCTTTGCACAATTCACAAATTCACATCTCCCGGCAACTGTACAAATCCTTCCTGCACAGGAACCTAAAGTGCCTATCCGCCCCAAAGTGCTACAGAATACAGCTATCGGTGCATTAGTCGGCCTGGGTCTTGCGTTGGCGCTCATCGTTATTTTTGAATGGATCGATGATCGTCCAGCAAGTCCTGAAGAAGTGCAAGAGCTTCTGGGTATGGGGGTTCTAGCGGTTATCCCTCGACTCTCACGTAAACAGCTCACCAAGAAAGCCGAGGAGATACCTAGCTATGCAGAAGCCTATCGTAAATTGTCGGCCAACTTGAATATCGTATGGGCGATCGAACCCTTCAAGTTGGTGATGATCACAAGTGCCCTCGCAGCTGAAGGTAAAAGTACCGTTGTCAACAATCTTGCCTCTTTTCTGGTAATGACAGGAAAGAGCGTGCTTCTGGTGGATGCCAACCCGCGTAGTCCAACATTAGACGCACACTTTCATCTCGACCAACATCTAACACCCCCAAGTGCATTTAGGGAAAGGTGTGCATGGATTGTAGAGAAGCTGGACAGTCAGCTAACCCAGACTGATATTCCGAATTTACATGTCGTGAGTGCAGCAATATTCGGCTCTGACTTTACAAACTTGCTGCAATCCCCGTGGGCTAACCAGTTTTTTGAACATTTCAAAAAAGCACCATTTGACTATGTCATCTTTGACACACCTCCGTTGCTTCCTGTCGCTGACGCGCAGATACTGGCTTCGTATGTCGAAGCGATAGTGTTGGTCGTTGACACGGCTAAAGCGTCTCGCAAAGTACTGTTACGCGCCAAACGCATGTTAAAAAGAACGCGCAACACGATACTGGGAGCTGTCATTAACAAAAGTCACTGGGCAGAGAATGAAGAAACTCGTCAGTATTTGAACAATTTGCAGCTAAGGCGAGCAAACATTACGACAATGTCGACTCTGCCTGAAAAAGCAAAGTCGATGGCTCAGCCTCCTGAGACACCCACACCTCCTGTGAACGGAGCAGACATTACGACAATGCCGACTCTGCATCACAGTGCAACACCGATGGCTCAGCCTCCTGAGACACCCACACCTCCTGTGAACGGAAAGGTGGATTCAGTTGATAAAACCATTGTCGTGGCCCGCAAACTACGAATTAAAGATGATCAATCATGATGTTGTTTATAGAACTCTAAATTGCAACAGCGAAAAGGGGAAGAACTTATGCAGCGCCCACTACAAGAGAAGATTGCCGCACGTTCCTTGCGTGTTGGAGTCATAGGTCTCGGCTATGTAGGCTTACCACTTGTCGCTACATTTGTCGAAGCTGGCTTCCATGTCACTGGCATTGACACAGACCTGCAAAAAGTCGATGCGGCGAATCGCGGTGAGAGCTATATTCCTGATATTTCGAGCAATACATTACAGACACTTCTCGATACAAAACGCATGTACTTTACCACTGACTTCACGGCATTGAAGAATATCGATGCAATCAGTATCTGTGTGCCTACTCCATTACGCAAGACACGGGATCCTGATATTTCTTACATTATCTCAGCCACACAACAAGTACGAGCACACCTGCATCCTGGACAACTCGTTGTCCTAGAAAGTACGACATATCCTGGTACGACCGATGAAGTCCTGCTGCCAGAATTGGAATCCACTGGCCTGAGAGTGGGCGTAGACTTCTTCCTGGCCTTTTCACCAGAGCGCGTTGATCCAGGTAATCCCGACTTCGACACGCGCAACACACCCAAAATCGTTGGTGGCATCACCCCTGCCTGTACGGGACTGGCGCAGGCCTTCTATGGAGCAGCCATCGAGCAAGTCGTGCCAGTCTCCTCCACACGTGTCGCGGAAATGGTTAAGCTCTTAGAGAACACATTCCGCGCTGTCAACATCGGTCTGGTGAACGAAATCGCCGTAATTTGTGAAAAACTTTCCATCGATGTATGGGAGGTCATTGATGCAGCAGCGACCAAACCCTTTGGCTTCATGCGCTTTTTGCCTGGCCCAGGGCTGGGTGGACACTGCATTCCAGTAGATCCGCACTACCTTTCCTGGAAACTCAAAACGCTTGATTATACTGCTCGCTTTATCGAACTGGCAGCAGAGGTCAACAGTAGCATGCCGCACTACGTCGTGAATAAGATCGGCGAGGCACTTAATGAGCAGCGACGTAGCTTTAATGGGGCGACCGTGCTCGTGTTGGGCGTGGCCTACAAGCGCAATGTCGGTGATGTGCGTGAATCTCCCGCGCTCGATATTATTGCGAAGCTGATAGCTCGCAAGGCGCAGGTACTCTACAACGACGAGTATATACCATCCCTGGCACTTAGCGATAGGACGCTCTATTCACAGCCTCTCAGTAATGACTTGCTGCAAGCCGCAGACTGCGTGGTCATCGTCACAGACCATAGTTATTACGATGCTTCGTGGATTATACGCGAAGCATGCTGTATCGTGGATACGCGTAACATGACACACGGCCACAATGATAAAAAAGTTTTCCGTCTCTAAAAAGGTTTATAAGGAAAAGAGCAGGCCTCTATACTTTGTAGCGGCATGGCCTGTACTTATCGGAGCATTACAGTCAGGCCAGTCCATTAGTTGATCAGGGTGTGCAAACATCTCTAGTGCGTCATAGTTAGTGGAAAAGGAACAGCGTATGTGCGGAATTTGTGGTGTGTACAACGCGCGGAGCAGGGAACCTGTTTCACAAGAGTTGATTGAGGGCATGACCCAGCTGATTTCACACCGTGGACCTGATGATAGTGGCCTCTATCTTGACCGTGAGATAGGGCTGGGTTTTGCACGACTGAGCATCATAGATCTGAGCGGCGGTCATCAACCGATGTCTAATGAGACCGGTGACGTATGGGTAGTCTTCAACGGAGAAATCTGGAACTACATGGGGCTACGCAAAGAATTGATCGAGAAAGGTCACCATTTTCGCACGAGCAGTGACACAGAGACAATTGTCCATGCCTACGAAGAGTACGGTGTGGACTGTGTTGCACGCCTGCATGGTATGTTTGGCTTTGCCATTTGGGATGCACCTCGAAGCCGTTTACTGCTGGCGCGGGACCGCGCCGGCAAGAAGCCGCTCTACTATACTCGCGTCGATGGCGGCATCGTGTTTGCCTCTGAGATTAAGTCACTGCTATACCACCCGCGTGTCAAGAGGCAGGCTGACCTCCAGGCGTTAGCTGATTTTCTTAGTGTGCGCTATGTTCCTGGTCCGGCTACCCTCTTTGCCAATATCTACAAGGTGCTACCGGGTCACTGGCTGCTCTGCGAGAATGAGACACTCCGTGAGGAATGCTACTGGGATTTTACATTTGGCAAAACTGAGCGCCGCCCAGTCGAGGAGTATGTCCAGGGCATTCGGCAGCATATCCAACGAGCCGTTGAGGAACGTATGATGGCTGATGTGCCGCTGGGAGCAATGCTCAGCGGGGGAGTTGACTCTAGTATCATCACCGGCACCATGAGCCAATTGATGAATGAGCCTGTCAAAACGTTCTCGGTTGGCTTCGATGTGCCAAATTTCAATGAGTTACCTTATGCTCGTCTTGTTGCAGAGCGCTTTGGCAGCGAGCATCACGAACTGGTTGTGAAATGCTCGGACCTGACTGAGTATTGGCCACTGCTTACCTGGCATCGTGACGAACCAGTCAGCGAACCGTCTGATTTGGGCGTCTACCTCATCTCGAAGCTGGCCCGGCAGCATGTAAAGGTGGTACTCTCGGGTGAGGGGGGAGACGAACTTTTCGCAGGGTATCCAAAATACCTCGTCGATTGGCTGGCAAAGTACTATCATCTGCTTCCTGCTCCAATACGTGATCAAGTAATTACGACACTGCTTGATCATCTTCCCTATAACATGAGAAAACTCAAGATGGCCGGACGGGTATTGTCGGAACCTGCGCCACAACGCTGGATGAGTTGGTTCGGTATCTTTAATGGGCAATTGAAAAACAATCTCCTTTCTGAGAGTACTAAGGCCAATATTGATAACGATTCTAGTCGTGTCTTCCAGCGCTGGCTAAAACAGAATCCGCAGCGTGACGACCTTTCATCGATGCTCTACCTGGACACAAAAATTTGGCTGCCCGACAATCTGTTAATGAAGGGCGACAAAATGACCATGGCGGCCTCACTCGAGGCCCGCATCCCGCTCCTCGACTACAAACTGATCGAGTATGCAGCCAGTATTCCCTCGAACATCAAGATTAAGTCGTTTCAAGCCAAATACCTGCTCAAGCGTGCCTACGCGGACTTTCTTCCCGAGCCTATACTGACGCGCAAGAAAATGGGCTTTAACGTACCGACCAGTACCTGGTTCCGTGAGGGACAACGAGACCTCATCACGCGGCTACTGCTCTCAGAGCGTGCTCGTAGCCGGGGTTTCCTGAATAATGAATACGTGGCATCCGTGTTGCGCGATCACCTGGAAGGCAAGACGCAATATGGGAACCAGATATTCATACTCGCAAGCCTGGAACTCTGGTTTCGCGTCTTTATCGATAGTTCACACCTGGAATGTCCTCAAGGCTCTTTAATAGATCTGTTGGAAGATAAGTCTGTAGTTCCCAGCCTATTATAGTGGGGTTCTGGTAGGGAGAAGGATGAGTATCTACTATGTCTATTACAAACTTGAAACAACAAACTATAAAGAAACCGCTTCATGTTTTGGTGGTAACTGGAGTCTATCCAACGGAACAGCGTCCGCACGCGGGTACATTCATCAAGAGCCAGGTTGATTCACTCATTGCGTCGGGCCTTGAAATAGAGGTTATCCACCCAAAACCGGGGCCAGTACTGCTCCGCTACGCTGCGGCAACAACGCAGGTTTTTCTTAAGACCCTGACGGGGCGTTTCGACGTGATACATGGACATTACGGACAGTGGTGTCTGATAGCGCGCTTACCATGGACAACACCGGTGGTTGCCTCCTTTCTTGGAGATGATCTGCTAGGTACTGTGACCACGAATGGTGGCTATAGCAATAGGAGTAGACTCATTGCACGTATCAGTCGCTGGCTCTGTCAACGAGTTGACGCTGTGATTGTCAAGTCTGAGGGTATGAAAAAGGCCGCACCGGAAGGCAACATCTTTGTCATTCCCAATGGCGTAGATTTTGAGCTATTTCATCCTATTCCACGTGCGGAAGCTCGCGCTGCACTAGGATGGGATCAAGACTATTGCTATGTCCTTTTTGGTAATGACCCAAAAATACCTGTGAAAAATTTTCCACTGGCGCAGGCCGCCATCGAACGCCTCCATAGTAGAGGTGTATCTGCTAAATTGATAGTTGCCAATGGATTGCCACAAGCAAAGCTCGTGCAGTATATCAACGCCAGTAATGCGCTCATTCTCTCGTCGGTTGCCGAAGGGTCACCTAATATTGTTAAGGAGACAATGGCGTGCAATGTGCCGGTTGTATCCACCGATGTAGGTGATGTATCGCAAGTCATTGGCTGCACTAAAGGTTGCCGTGTATGTCCCCATGATCCCGATGCATTAGCAACGGCACTCGAACAGGCACTTCGACATACAGAGCCGACAACCGGCAGAACCGACATCATGCACCTGGATCGCTCAGTCATAGCAAAGCAGGTAATTGCAGTCTACGAACAGGTCATCAATAAAAAGGCAAAGGGAGAAAGAGAACCTTCTTTACAGTACCTATAACCAACATCCCTGTAACTTTTTCTGAGAGCCGCCGTCTAAACAGGCCTATCATCATCTACTAGTGGGGATAAAACGACTTTGTCTGATGAGACACTGGAGAAACTTAGATGACCATGACCACAACCCGTAAAATACTGATGGTAGTAGAAAATCTTCCTGCACCTGCGGATACTCGTGTCTGGAGCGAAGCCACAACGCTACGCGATCAGGGGTTTCAGATGAGTATTATTTGCCCTAAGGGGTCCTCACGACATCGAGAATCCTACATCTGTATTGATAATGTCCATATTTATCGCTACCAGTTACCCAAGGTTACCAACAAATACACTTCCTACCTCGCCGAATATGCTGTCGCAATAGTCATGACATTCTGGTTGAGCCTTAAAGTGTTAATGCACCATGGTTTCGATGTCATTCATGCTGCTAATCCTCCCGACCTGTTCTTTATAATTGGACTCTTCTATCGGCTCCTTGGGAAAAAATTCTTGTTTGATCAACATGACCTTGCTCCAGAAATGTTCCAGGTGAAATTCAAAGGCCGCATGAAGTTACTTTACAGGCTTCAGCTCTTTTTAGAGCGATGTAGCTACCAAACGGCTGATCTGGTCATAGTAACCAACTCATCGCAGAGACGGTTTGCTATCGAACGGGGTGGCTGCCCTCCTGAAAGGGTATTTGCAGTACGCAATGGGCCCGATTTGGAGCGTCTGAAGTTGGTCACGCTTGAATCCGAATTGAAAGTGGAACGGTCCTATCTGTTAGTCTATGTGGGTGTAATGAGTCTTCAAGATGGTGTTGAGTATGCACTCTATGCGCTCCATGACCTCATCTACAAAAGAGATCGCCGAGATATATCGCTAGTCCTCATGGGCGACGGTGACTATGTTTCCAGGCTGCATGCATTGACTCATAAACTACAACTAGATGAATACGTCAACTTCACGGGCTGGGTGTCAAGGGAAGACATCGTACGTTATCTTACGGCAGCGGATGTGGGGCTTTCACCAGACCCACAAAATGGATTGAATGAATACTCCACCATGATCAAAACGATGGAGTATATGGCGATGGGGAAACCTGCAGTGGCTTTTGATCTTACTGAGACACGCTTTTCAGCACAGGATGCAGCTCTCTACGCCACGCCAAACCTTGTAGAAGACTTCGCGAACAAGATTGAAGTCTTGCTCGATAACGAGGAACTCCGCCTTACAATGGGCGCAATTGGGCGCAAACGTATCGAAGAGGAGCTTAGCTGGGATCATTCTAAAGAGCATCTCTTGCTAGCTTATGAGAAGCTCTTTTCACGGGGTTCCCATCCCTCCTCTGAGCCCCTTAAGCCATTAGTTTCTGTTTCTGGCATAGATACAAGAAAAAGCTAGGTAGTCAAGAATAAAGGTAGGAGGTTATAGGTGACAACAGCAAGGTATCTTGTCACTGGTGGTGCGGGCTTCATTGGTTCGCATATAGCCGAGGCGCTCCTCGGTGTTGGGGAATCTGTGCGCATATTCGATAACCTTGCCACAGGCAGGGAAAGCAACCTGGCTGCACTTAAAGGGCGTGCCCAATTCATTCAGGGCGACCTGCGGGATCTCGCTAGCGTGAGAGTCGCCATGCAAGGTGTCGAGGTGGTATTTCACCAGGCTGCCTTGGCCTCGGTACCAAGATCCATTGCAGACCCAATTAAATCACTGGAGACAAATATCAACGGCACGCAAAATGTGTTACTTGCAGCACGGGATAGCGGTGTGCGGCGCGTGGTCTACGCCAGCTCCTCATCGGTTTACGGCAATACACCGACGCTGCCCAAGCGTGAGGATATGCCAACCCATCCTATGTCGCCTTACGCCGTTCAAAAACTTTCGGGAGAGCTGCTATGCGGGGTCTTTACACGCATTTATGGGCTTGAAACCGTAGCGCTACGCTACTTTAATGTCTTCGGTCCACGGCAAGATCCTGCCTCGGAGTATGCTGCAGTGATCCCTCGTTTCTTGACTGCTCTCATCGAAAAGAGGCCGCCGATTGTCTTCGGTGACGGTGAACAAACTCGCGATTTTACCTACATCGCTAACGTTGTGCAGGCAAATCTGCTAGCGGCCTCATCTCCTGATGCCGTAGGTTATGCCTTGAACATCGGCTGTGGTGAGCAGATCTCCCTCAATACGGTGTTACGCATGGCAGGGGAACTTTTAGGTGTAACCGTCGATGCAGACTACCGAGAACCGCGCCCTGGCGATGTACGCGACAGCTGTGCTGATATCAACCTCGCTCAGCGCCTCTTAGGCTACAGACCGAGCGTCAGTTTTCATGAGGGACTGGCACGCACCTTGGACGCATTGCGTAGTGGTATTGTATGAATTGCCCCTTGTTGCGTCTTTTTTGTAGTGATGAGGTGTGCAGACTTCTTCACATAGATGGATATTCTAACACCATACTTTCGCGTGTATCAACATCTTGTCTACATCTCAACCTTTTATACTATACGTAGTCGGGTTGTTCGTAGCGAAAGAGATGGCGCCTCATGTGAACAGCTTACAGGAACCGCGGTTTGATACCGTGCGACGAGTACCACTACGTTACAGAAGGCTCTTGCCTCTCAGTATGATGAAGCAATACCAATGTGTTGTAGTCGGTGCTACACGAGAAGAAATCAGTGTGGCTTTTTCCGCACGACCAAGCAGGTCGGTAATAGGGATGCTCAGAATAGTAACCGGATGCCGTGTTTTCCCCGTTTTGACTGAGCCAGCTAGAATACGTTTGCTCATTCACCGTATCGAATTATATGAACAACACGGATGTGCCTTGAACTGGCCCTACTACACCCATTGGTTTCTTGTCCACTCTATAAACGAGTACATTCTGTCGCAGTGTAAAACATGAGTTAACGACCCGGCCTTAGGTGAAATCTTCTCCACCTATGGACATGAGTTCGACCTGAATATATCCTTTGATTTGGACGGAATTTAGATAGTTACGATCGCTTGACCGAATGCTACACGTTGAAACTTTATAGTGAGAGGGGTGAGAGCACTTATGAGAAGGGAAGAGTTACGCTTTGGGGTCGTCGGCTGGGGATATTGGGGGCCAAAGATGGCACGCAATCTCGATGCTTTAGCACAAGCCACGGTCACCATGGTGGCGGACCTGGATGACTAT
>Ga0137383_10003231_pt1 | contig 10202 bp, 8 predicted proteins | sample SagtaG_19_FD_104817 | JGI IMG/M metagenome (GOLD analysis project Ga0137383, IMG submission 104817) | Vadose zone soil microbial communities from Sagehorn Ranch, Mendocino, California, USA - Sage2_R_40_16 metaG | ecosystem: Environmental > Terrestrial > Soil > Vadose zone | place: USA... | reverse complement strand
TTGTTGAACCGAATGACTTACTTACTGCCAAACAGTTGGCGAGACGAGTTTGTGCTTATTATGGAACTGCGTATGAACCTCATCTGGTTATTCCCGAAAAGGTCGCGTGACTATGCACTAGGCTCGCATGATCTTTTGTTTATCACACTCGATACGCTGCGCTATGATGTGGCGCAGGAGCTTTTCCGGCAGGGACGCCTTCCCACCCTCACATGCTATCTGCCCCCAACCGGCTGGGAAGCACGCCACTCGCCCGCGAGCTTCACCTATGCGGCCCACCATGCTTTCTTCGCGGGTTTCCTCCCGACGCCCATTGCGCCGGGACCTCATCCGCGCCTCTTCGCCGCCCGCTTTCCCGGCAGTGAAACCACCACTGAGACAACGCTGGTCTTCGACGCGCCCGATCTCCCTGGCGGCCTGGCGCAGCTCGGCTATCATACGATCTGTATCGGAGGCGTCGGCTTCTTCAACAAACAGAGTGAGCTTGGTAGTGTGCTTCCTTCGTTGTTCAACGAAAGCTACTGGGACCCCTCCCTGGGTGTCACCGATCCACACTCAACTGAGAACCAGGTGGCGCTCGCCTGCTCATTGTTGCGCCGCCTGCCTCGTGAGCACCGCCTGTTCCTCTTCATGAACATATCAGCCTTGCATCAGCCCAATTACTTTTACCTGCCTGGGAATACGAGCAAGCAAGATACTCTTGAGTCGCATGCCGCCGCGCTGGTTTATGTTGACGCGCAGCTCCCGCCCCTTTTCGCAGCCATGCTGCGTCATGCACCCACCCTGGTTATTCTCTGCTCCGATCATGGTACGGCCTACGGTGAGGATGGCTATTATGGGCACCGCCTCGCTCACCCGGTGGTCTGGCTGGTGCCCTATGCCGAGTTTGTTCTCCCCGATCAAGAGGAAGGAGTCTAATTCGTGTCAATGCTTGCGCAACTGCTTGAGGGCACGCCGTATATCTCGTATACGTATGCCTACCCGCACAAAACCGCCTATCGCGCCTTTCCTGAGCCGGTGCCAGTAGCAGATCTCTGGCAACATGAGAACCGCGATGCGGTCTTTCTCTACATGCACGTGCCGTTCTGTGAAATGCGCTGCGGCTTCTGCAATCTCTTCACAACGGTCGATCCTGCGGCACAATTCATGGCAGGCTACTTGGAGGCGCTGGAACGGCAGGCGCAAAGCGTGCGAGGCGCTGTGGGAGAACTACGCGTGGTGCGCATGGCGCTCGGAGGTGGCACGCCAACCTTTCTAGCTACCACAGACCTTGCTCGTCTCTTCGCCATTGCCGAGAAGGTGTTTTGCGTTCAGCCCGGTTCCATCCCCACTTCGGTTGAGACATCGCCGCTCACAGCGACATCCGAAAAGCTACACCTGCTCCGCGAGCATGGTGTTGACCGTATCAGTATTGGCGTGCAAAGCTTCGTCGAGTCCGAGGTGCGCATGGCTGGCCGCCCACAGCGGACGGCGGTGGTTGAGCAGGCGCTCGATGAGATCCGCAACCTGGCGTTTCCGACATTGAATATCGATTTGATCTATGGCCTGCCCGGTCAGACGGTCGAGAGTTGGCTCTCCTCGCTGCGCATGGCTCTACATTATCACCCGGAGGAGTTGTACCTCTACCCGCTCTATGTGCGTCCGCTCACGGGCCTGGCGCGTACCGATGTCACGCCCCCTTGCGGCAAACAGGATATCCGCCTTGCTTGCTATCGCGCTGCCTGCGCATTGCTCCTCATAGAAGGCTACACCCAGGTTTCTATGCGCATGTTTCGTAGCGCGCATGCACCTGCGCAGACCGGGCCAGTCTATTGTGTCCAGGATGATGGCATGATCGGCCTCGGCTGCGGCGCACGCTCGTATACACGGACACATCACTATTCCCACGAGTATGCGGTGGGTGCTGCTCCTATCCGTTCCATTCTCCATACCTATGCGGCGACACCCGCCGATGCCTTTGCGTTCGCCCGCCATGGCTACGTCCTCAATAGTGAAGAACAGCGCCGCCGCTATGTGCTCAAATCGCTGTTGGAGGCCGGGGGACTTTCTCTGCTCGCCTATCAGCGGCGCTTCGGCTCGCTGGCACTCACAGATCTCTCCATGCTCTATGAGTTGCTGGACCGCGGGCTGGCAACAATCGCAGCTGAAGTGATGACACTTACCAAAGCCGGGCTTGAGCGCTCGGATACCATCGGCCCTTGGCTCTACTCGCTGCATGTCCGTCAGTTAATGGAGGAGTATACCATCCAATGAGGCTCTCAATTCTCTATCGTGGTCCGCTCTCGAGCTGTAATTACGGCTGTGACTACTGTCCTTTTGCCAAACATCGCGAGACTTATGAGGAGCACGAGCACGACCGTTATGCCCTGGAGCGCTTTCTGGACTGGGTGGCCTCGCGTTCTCAGGACCGCATCGCCGTCTTTTTCACTCCTTGGGGCGAAGCACTGGTACGCAGGAGGTATCAGGAAGCGTTTGTGCGTCTCTCGGCCTTGCCGCAGGTGACGAAAGTAGCTATTCAGACCAACCTCTCCTGTCGTCTCGATTGGACGGAGCGCTGCGACAAGTCCAAAATCGCGCTCTGGACGACCTACCATCCCAGTCAAACGAAGCGCGAGCGCTTCCTGGCAAAGTGCCAGGAGCTGATCGCGCGTGATGTTCGTTTTAGCGTTGGCATCGTTGGTCTAAAGGAGCATATGCATGAGATCGAGGCGCTGCGCCAAGCACTGCCAGAGCAGGTGTATCTTTGGATCAACGCCTACAAGCGCCTTCCAGATTACTACACCCCCGATGAGATGCGCGACTTGAGCAACATCGATCCACTGTTTCCCCTCAATACCCGGCACTATGCCAGCCTGGGACACCCCTGTCACGCGGGCCATAGCGTCATTTCAGTGGATGGAGATGGCGTGGTGCGACGCTGCCACTTCATTAAAACACCGATTGGCAATATCTACGATGCTGATTTTGAGCAGTGCCTCTCTGAACGCCTCTGCACCAATGCCAGCTGCCACTGCCACATCGGCTACATCCATATGCCAGAATTGCACCTGGATGAAGTATTCGGAGACGGAATTTTAGAGCGCATTCCGGCTCGCCGCATCTGGTAAAAGAAAAAGGGAGAGAAAAAAGAGTCTTCTTCTCTCCCCACAGTTTTTATGTCTCGGCAACTGGCCGATAGTCATCGGGGTTAGCAAAACCTGCGACCCAGGCCGCCGCCTGATGGCAGGTACGCATCGCCGGTGGTACTCTGAGGGTGTACTGCCTGCTGGTCGAAGGACATTGAACCGCCAGAAAGAACAGCGGCTCATCGTCCGCCATCGCGATGCGCAGCAAGCGTCGCCTTCCCCCCGGATCGGTGTCCGTATCCAGAATCTCTGGTTGTACTTGCTCGATAAATCGCTCTTGCCCCATGCGCTCCAGCAGGACACGACGACGTTCGACATTGCGCTCTTTGAGCACGTCATCAGCCTGGATCTCCTGCGGCCTGAAGGCGATTTGCTCATTGATGCTGACACCGCGCCATCGCAATGCAGTATTTCGCATTGACGCCGGAAGTGCTGTAATCGCCGTGTCGGCTAGGTCCAGCCAGCCGGTGATCTGCAAGTGTGCTGGCAGGACACGCAAGGCGCGACAGCCACTCACATCGAGTTGCCCAACTCCGCGCAACCAGCTCGGCAGTTCCCGCAGTGCAGTACACTCTCTGGCAGTCAGACGGCCTATGCGCTCCCGGCCTTGCTGTGGGAACGTTGTGAGACGCACACATCGTGTTATATCCAGAAAGTAGTTATCGAGTGCGTCAGGTAATGTCTGCAGTGAGGTGCAGTCCTGTAAGATCAGCACAGCCACTTGCAAGCCTTTGGGTAATTCCTCCAGTTGTTGACAGATGCTCAAATCCAGGCGATGCGTGACCTGGATATCTTCCGGCACAGTCAAGAGCGGCGTACCTCGCGCGGATAGCTCATAGCAACGCAGGCCACGAGGCAATGCATACAGTGATTGGCACCCATCGAGTGTTAAGCGCCCCGTGACGGTTAATCGCTTGGGCAAAGACTGCAATTCCCAACGACCAGAGAGGTCCAGGTCCCCTTCCACTGTCGTTCCCGCCGGAATATTCCCATGCTTCAGAACGTGTTTATCGGCAGGAATCAGATCCGTCATAGCATGCTGCCTCTCGCTATCATCTAATCTCTCACGCGCACAATGCTCTCAGGGGTGTACTCACGCTGCTGCCATACCCGATACAAGCCAGGAGGCAGGATAAGAGGCTTATGCTCTTGGTGCACAATTCTTGTTTCGTTCTGCACTTCCAGAAATACTTGCGCACCATACTTCCAGATCTGTGCCTTTCTTGCGTCTTCTACGCGATGGCTATGTCCTGTCACCTCTCCCTGGGCCAGCACCAGTGTAGGCTGTCGTTCTGCCCTTGCCGGGATCTGCTCAACAGTAGCAATTAACACATCGCCATGCCGCCATAACATAGATCGTTTCTCCTTCTTCCTATGTTCTCACAATGCCAGATGTCTAGAGAGGACTGCCCAGGATACAGCCATGACCAAGGGAAACTGTTTAGTAGTTCCAGACCTGCGTTCTGTCCCTGACATACTCTTCTTTCTCATGTACAGAAAAGCGGCAACGATGTCCAATACCTGGTATACTGGTTCTCCCACAAATAAGAGCAATGAAATGCTTCACGGGGTTGCGACAACAGCTTTTCCGACATTTTTAACACATCAGCCTATAAGCATGGGATAAAATCGCTTGAGATCGAGTTCGAGCGGTCTCTTCCAGGCTGTTTCAGCTAGTAACTTATTGGATGCGGTCCACTCGATCTCTAAGGCTGGCGTTCTCATCCGTTTGTTGGCCCAGGTGAGCATTAGGGAAGCCTTCCGCTGCTGCCTTTGCTGAGAAAACCAGAGTAAGCGTAAACGCTTTCCTGTTGCCAGAGCGGAGGCAAAACGCCAGGGCGCCGCATGGCGCAGTGCTTGAAGCATTGGGACGGCCCAGCTCTCCTTGCTCATATAGTGACCACCGGAAGGACTATCAATAACCGGCTGGCCATACAACACCTTCAACACATCGAGAGTCAGCTCAACATCAAAGAGCGAAAATGCCTCTTCAAGGCGACCCTCATCTTGCAGCAGCAGGCACAAACTGACACGATCCGCCAGGGAAGGGTTGGGCTGTGCGCAACACTTGGCGAAGAAAGCGATATGGTCCACTCGCCGATCCAGCCCCAACTTGTCCAGAGCCAATCCTGACACGCCCCAGCGCACCTCTTCAGAAGCTGGATGATGTCTCACATCCCACAGCCAGCGTGCCTGATCCCAGCGGTAGGCATGATTCATGCCAATGAGCGAGGCAAGAGTGAGCGTGATGACCTGTCGATCATGGCGTCGCTTCGGCGCGCACGCAATCAACCACATCTGTCGACCCCGACTCTGGGAAAGGTGAGACTCATAGGATGCAAGCAGCACAGTGACCCCCAATGGGAGACGTCCATCTTCTTGGCGTGGGAAATGGCTCAGTACCAGATCGGACGCCAGGTGATGCAGATCCTCTTCGAGTCGCTCCCGTGCTGCAGTGGGTAATCCCTGTTCTAACTGCGGCAATGCGCTGTCATGAGCAAGACCAAACTCCCCCATCATGGTTTCACCACATCGATCCACGCCACGCGAAAGCAGGACTTGCGCCCGTTGCTGGATCGAAGCCTGGATCATCGCTCTAGGCCGCAGAGGAAGCAAATCGTGTTCGTTCAATGGAACGAGTGCTCTTTTTGTCGGAGGATGCCGCGACGTCGCCCATGCACAGAGAGCCAAGACAATTGCGGTCGGATCACAGGAGACACAATAGCCTGCGGAACCCCCCTTCTCAGTTTCTATCAGCAATTGGTAGTGTGGGACCCCTGTCCCAAGAAACCGCACATAGTCTATCGCTCGCCTGTTATAGAGCGACACGGCCAGAATATGAGCCTCGCCCGGCATCCCAGGAGCAGTGACTACAAGGCCAACACCTTTATAGATGGGGAGCGTACGGTACTCGATGGATGTCCAGGCTATTGCTGACTGGGACAACAACGCCTCGATCTGTGAGAGAAACGCTCGGCGGGCAGCAGCATCAGGGGGGGATTCAGTGCTCATAGCAGGCTCCTACATGCTTTTTACTTGTCTATTCTTTTTCAGTATGTCATATCTGGAGGAGAGTGTCCTCATCAGAGCAAGCGAAAATGCTTCTGAGGAGCGACGGTTCTGTTGCTCAATGGCACGGAGTAATGCGCCATCCGGCAGAACGTTAGAAAAGTCAGAAATTCCGCAATAACTTTAGAAAACATCCTTAAAAGGATGGAAACTTCCAGGCTAATTTTAGAATAAACTCATCAATATCATATGCTCATCTCAGCTGCGCGGAGATTACAAAGCGGCGTCAGGTTCACCGAACGTATCCATACGCAATCACATGGTGATGATGGATAGTTCAAATTCTCTCACCCCCACTTGCACAAACCAACACAGGGAGCCACTTGTGGATGGCTCCCTGATTTGTTTGAGAACATGGGGCTGGAAAGCTATCACACAAAAAAGGCTGGTGATAATAAAACTGAATAACTCTATTTGCTCTCCTTCTGCATTCGCTCAAAATACTCCTGAATGTATGTCCTGGCCTCTTTACTGTAGTGGTTGACGAAAAGCAGGCCAAAGACCATGGCCTGCTCGTGCGGCCACTCGGCGGTGCCCCGGCCGAGGCTCCAGAGGTCGCGGCAGATATGGTCGAATGCGATGGTGATGCGTGTATTCTGGCCGGCCAGGACCGCCAGGGCTATGAGGGCCGCAGCTCCTGACCAGTCGGTGGGACCGTAGATGAGCGAGGTCAGGGCAGCCTTGCGCCGCGAGCCTTCCCAGGCAGTATCATCGCCCAGGGACGCGATCGTGAGGGCGCTGGCGATCTGGACGGCGGTGATCCAGTCCCATTCCTCCCAACCGGCGGGCGTGGCCGGTGGATGGACCATTGTCCCCAGCAGATCCGTGAGCGCCGCTTCTCCCAGGCGCTGGCCAAGCATGTGAGCCTGGGCATACCAGCGCAGCAGAACGTAGGGCGTTTGCGCTACTTCGCTGATCTGTTCCGTAGTAGCTGGATCAGGAGCCGGGACGGCCGGTTCAGGGTCATTTTCATGGTAGCGCCAGATCTGGTATTCCACCGGACGCAGCGGCAGGCGCGGATCAGGGGTGAATACGTCGGCGACCCCCAGCTCAAAGGAGAAACCCCAGGAGCCCAGCATTCGCCTGGCCGCCAGGTGCGCACTGGGCGCTTCGAGCGAGCTCAAGCCAGCTTTGACCTTGCCATCAGCCGGCATCCGGGCCTCGCCCGCTGCTCTTTTGGTTTTGATTGCACGCATCAGATTGATCAGCGCCTCACCGGGCTCTGGCAGCTTGCCCACATAGGGGACCTGCAAGAGATAGAGGAGCCTGTTCGCTGTTTTCTGGCTTGTAGCCAGCTCTTGCAAATGCTGAAGCTGCTCAGGCGAAGGCGCCTGCAGATAGCGCAGGTAGGCGATGTGGGCGTGGGCTTGCTGATAGGGATCGTTGGAATCGAGCCGGGCGCTCTCTTCGTAGAGGGCCAGCGCCTCGGCGAGTTTGCCCTGGTTAAGATAGAGTGCTCCCAGATCATTGCGCACCGCAACATCGTTGGGCTCGAAGGCCAGCGCCTCGCGATAGGCAGCGATGCTGGCCTCCAGGTTGCCCAGGGTCTCCTCCGCCGTAGCTAGCGAGACACGCGTTTGATAGGACGCGGGCAGCGTCCTGGCGACCCTGGCGGCTCCTTCAAACGCACCGGTTTTGCGCAGCACTGCCGCGTACGCAAAGGCTGTGGTCAGGAAATGCTCATCCGCCGGCTGCTGCGCGAGCACGAGGTAGCTGGCGCGCAGCAGCGGCAGATGCCGGCTGAGTTCCACACGAGCTTCTTCAGAAAAGAGGTAGCCGCCAGGATATTTTTGCATGCTTTGTACGGCGATGGCGGCGACCTTTGTGGGTTCCAGCGCGTCAACAAAGCCTGGCCGGTTCTGCCAGCGTATGAGCCAGGTGATGTAGGGAATTTCTGGCTTGACCTGCATCAGTTGCAGCAGCAGCGACACCCCCTCTTTGATCCTGTCCTGGGCGACCAGGATGTAGGCGTGGACCGCGACCTTCGCGTGGTAATGCTTGCCTACGACGGGGATGACCTCCATGCGGTGGCCTGGGGTGTTGCCCATCCGCATCAGGCGCTGGCTGGCCTGCAGGGTAGTGAAGTACTCCTTGTCCTCCAGAGGCACCAGTTCAAGTGCGCGTGGACCGGCAGCCGCGATCCACTGATCGAGCAGCGCCAGCCATTCCTCGTTCTCAGGATCGCTGGCCAGCGCCAGGGCAAGATGATAGATGGAGCGTCGCAGGTCGCCCGCTTGCAGCGCGTCCCGGGCCAGCTCCGCGTGCTCGCCCTGGTCGCCGGCATACGCCAGCTCATCGGGATCGTCAGGTAGCTTTTGCTCGCCTGTGCGCAGGGCCATGCGATGCACGCCATCATCACTCTCAGGATGCGGTAGAAACTGCGCGATGTTTTGCCTGGCTTCCTCGGCCTCGGCGGGATCGAGCGGCCTGGCTAAGCCTGGCTGATCTGTGTTCTGGGGATCGGGTGCGCGTCCTTTGTCTTTGCGCGGGAAAAACCGGCGAAACATTCGATACCTCCCCTGTCTTTTTCTGTGAAGAGAAACACATCTACGTGCCTTTAGCAAAGGTGGGGCAAGAGCTTATGACCGTGAAGTGGCATGCCACTTCTACAGGGAGCATGTGATGCACCGTCGAGATGCTTCCTCCTGTTCCTCCTGATTGTATATGATGGGGAGTACCCAATACAACCGCATGTGAGGTACTCTACACAGAGCTATATTAGCTCCTTGGTACAGCCGTTTAAGGAACCACTTCCATTGCCTTCCCTTGTGCCATTACCGTTGTGTTTTGCATCTGCACTGTCCCAAAGTCCATCTTCTAAGAAGAATGCCCACATTCCCCGTCGAATGACAGTGAAAGCAACATCCTATGAAAGAAGATTTCGTATGTGCAAGAAAAGTCTCTCGTAGTCAATCATTTCAAACATCGTGGTATCGAGCTGAATGACATGACCATTCAGAGCAAGAGGGATGGCTTGCTCCTCCTTGCCAGGATAACATACCTCTTCCCATACCAGATGCTCCAGGTGACCAGGATGACATTCTCCAGAGGCGCGACGACGTTTCCACCGCTCAACCAGAACAGCAGGGTCTGCCAGGCAGCGAATTTCAAGGGGTACAAAGGGACAACGCTGCTGCAGGCGGAGCAGATCTGGCGGAAAAAACTCAGGGTGAAAGGTACTTTCAATTACGCAGGAGTGCTGTGTCCTCAAGACAGCTTCAGCAAATTGGTACAGGAGCACCATACAGGCCTGTCCGAGACGCCGAGAATGCGTAAGATCGGGATATCCTACTGCTGCGTTCCTTAAAGGCGATAACAAAAGAGGCGGCGATAGTGGCGATGATCCTTGGGCGGCCGTCCCCAGATCCACGGGTTGGCGCGTTGGTTGAGTTGAGCGGTCGCGATGCGAGTGGCTTGCTCGATCTCATCAGGGTTGGCAAAACTCTGTCCAGCCAGAGCATCGCGTCGGAAGAGGCGCCACCAGCCCTCTTGTAGGTTGAGCCAGCACGCCCCAGTGGGAATGAAGACCTGATGGAGCCGGGGATGCTCGGCCAACCAGGCGCGGGTTTGGGCACTGTTGTGGCTGGAGAGGTTGTCGGTGATGATGAAGATGTCGCCCGTCGCATTGTCGGCTTCGATGTCCCGAAGCAGAGCAATGTAGTTCGTCGAGTTGCGCGAGGCAGCGCATTGGGTCAGTTCCTTGCCATCGCGCACGCGCAACGCTCCATACACCCAGGTTTTCTCGGGGCCGCGACTGTAATCCAGCGGCGCTTTGATGCGATGCCCATTGGCGGACCAAGCAGGCGCTGGGGGGAAGGTGCGTGGCACTACTGGCCCAAGTTCGTCGGTGCAGACGGTCGTCGAGCCCTTGGGCGGCTCGGTATAGTGGCAGACGACCGCCGTCCTTTTGGGATGAAGTCCTCATCATGACTGTCGCCCCAACTATGGGTGCGACGCCACCGCACGCCTTCGCGCAGATAGATACGCCGGATCTGACTGCGTTTGACC
>Ga0137383_10003227_pt1 | contig 10206 bp, 7 predicted proteins | sample SagtaG_19_FD_104817 | JGI IMG/M metagenome (GOLD analysis project Ga0137383, IMG submission 104817) | Vadose zone soil microbial communities from Sagehorn Ranch, Mendocino, California, USA - Sage2_R_40_16 metaG | ecosystem: Environmental > Terrestrial > Soil > Vadose zone | place: USA... | reverse complement strand
TTCCAAATTTTGGCGAAGTCACGTTCAAACCCACACAACGTGACGCGATCTTCCAAGCCATAGTATCCGATTACGTCTTGAAGATATCGTTCATCCGGGCCGCTCCCGAAAAGATCAAGTCGCCAGTTGCGTCCCTTCCACTCTGCGGTCGAAAGCGCGTGCAGAGTCCGATCCTGGCATTTACTGCCTACTTCGTACCGGCCCACTGTCGCAAATCGCACTTGCTCTAAATCACCAGGCCAGGGTAATGGGTGCTCCAACCGCGTTCTGATTGGATTGGGTAAAATCGCAATAGGCAGAGTTGATGTTAGTTGTCTCTGCAATAGCTCCGCATTGTCACGCGAGACGCAGATGATTCGCCGCGCTGAACGATAAAGCGCTCGCAACGCCTCGCGTTCGGCTTGGCCGGCGACATACGACTCCGCGTTGCCCTGAATGATGAACACCCGGCCGCCTGTGTGCGCTCTTAAAAACCTGTAGAGATCTTTGTCGCGATACGGTGTTGCTGGAGGGCCGGAGGTACATACAACTTCAGGCTGCCACCGCTTCAACTGCCGAAATCGGGAATACAAACCACGCGACACGGTGCGCGATGTGTAGCGATTTAGGGGGTTGTATGCGAAAACCACTCCACCAAGAGCATGGAATTTGGTGAGCTCTTCAGACTGCGCGATTGGCGTTTGTACCATGACGGCGACGGAATGGCCACGGTGCAGTGCTTCTGTCGCGAACAGTTTCCACATCTCTTCACTACCCGCCCACGAGTAATCGCCAACGGTAGAAATTATCCCGATTCGCATTCGATCAGTTATTCTTTCGCAGGACTCGGAAAGCTGCTGCGAATTCGGCGCGCCGGAACTCCGGCCCAAATTTCTGCTCCGGGAATCGAACTAGTGACGACACTTCCCGCGCCAACCACCGCGTTGTCGCCGATTGTAACCCCAGGCAGCACTACGACGTGAGAACCTAGCCAGACGTTTCGACCGATTGTAATCGGCTCTCCTTCATATCCTTGCATCCGAATAGGTAAATCGTGTTGGTCGAAGCGGTGATTGCCGCTAATGATGTAACAATAAGCGCCAATTAAGGTGTCGCTTCCGATCCAGATCGGCTTCCAGGCACCCAGATAGGTGTTTCTCCCAACAAACACATTAGCTCCGGTAATCACCGACGGTTCACTGCCAGCTTCGGCCGCGCACCAAACAGTGCACTCGCGCTCAATGACGGTACCCGTGCCGAATTTCAGCCATGGCTTCACGTCAGCGCGCCCAGTCAGTTCAATCGATTTGTGAATCGACACCCCATGCCGACGCATTTCTCGGAGCCAGGATCGGCGCAGGCACCATCGTTGAAGGCGCTGATAAGAGCGAGTGATGGTCGTTTTCAAAAACCTTCAGCGACGTTGCGACCGTACCAATTTCTCGCACTCCCGGAGTAACACGGCGTGGATTCGGCTGGGTTCGAATCGACTCTGATACATTCGGCGTGCGTTTGCGACAAGCTGTTTCTGACGTTCTGAGTTACGAGCGATATTTTGAAGAGTAGTAATACAACCTGCCGCATTGGGCGAAGTGTAACATTCTGCCGCATCAAATTCGCGAGCAGCACGAACTGCAGAAGAATACTCCGGTCCCCAGACGATAATTGGTTTTTGAAATGTCAGGTAATCAAGAAACTTTGTCTTGAAGCTGGTTCGCTCAATTTGAGCGCACTCATTACCAAAACCCATCGGTAACAACAGCAAATCGGCTTCTTGAACATGGGTCTTGAGCTCATCAAAGGTTACTTGTCCTTTGTAAACACCGGTTGTTCGTACAGCGCTGTCAAAGTTTTGACTCCAACTAGCGTGGCTGCCGAAAATTTCGAAACGCAACTGGGAGCCGGAGCTTGCTCGCACAAGCTGCTCGAGCATTGGTCCGTACCAAGCCGAAAGGCTGCCTGCGAAGAACACGGTGGCCGGCCCGCTACCAGAAGTGAACGGAACGAATTCGCGTTTGTTGTCGAGCACGCTACATCCGGTTGGATACAACACATGCGCGTTAGGATGTGGGCCGAGTGCCTCGAGCATCCCTTCCGAGGTACAGAATGCGAGATCGCAATCGCGGTAGAACTTACGAAAGGCCCTTTCGATCGAACCGCGAAAGTACGGGTGCATCAGAACTCCGAAATCAAACCAATCATTGAAGCTGGCAACTAACGGCACACGCAACCGTCGTGCAACGCGCTGCGCAACTCGTGCTGTCCAGTTCCAGCTACCAGCAATCGTAAACACCAAGTCGGGCTTAAAAACCCGTGCGGCCTCCCACACGCGACGCGGAACAAAGTAACCAGCGATCAATTGATTATAGTGCCAAGACCACCTGTATAGCCGCGTGCGCAGCATTCTCTTGAGCCCCTTCGGTACATCGAACAGTAAAAATTGATATGGCACCTCGTACTGCTGCACCTCAGCGCTGTCCGTGGCGACGAATATCTCAAAATCGTTTCGCTCGACGAAATGACGATAGAAAGACATCGCCCCGCCCCATGTTGGAACTGGTGGCGTATAGCTCAGGTAAAAAACGCGAATTCGTTTATCGCGCGGCATAGTCAGACCCGGAAGGTTGCCGATCGAACCTGCGGAATCACGGTCCATCAAATGCGCTGTGTCATTTGCGTCGAAGGTGCGCATGCCGCATCACTCGATCGACGGGCTTCCAGCCTGTCGCGACGCAAACGGAGTTTAAGCGCGTCGCGGTAAAACATATGTCGCATCCAGTTGACGTAGTGGCGGGAGTAGTAACCCTCATCCCACATGTCGCGACGGCGAAATTTATTGACGTCATCGAATTCAACTAAGCTCAGCTTCTCCGGCAATAATTCTCCGTCTATTTTTACGGCCGTGGCAATGATGGTTTGCTCGCATGAGCTGTCCTGAGGATTCGGCAATGCTTCTTGCACCATGCTGCGCAGAAGCTCCGGCGCCATAAGTTCACCGTGCAAGGCGACGATGCCACTATTAACAAATGGTGGGTCCAACACCTGCGGGCAATGCCGCAGCGCCATCTCTCGCCGCTGATGGCAGTTGTTCTCGCGCAATGCCCGAGGTTTGTCCCACAACACGGGATCGCTCAAAAGCGACGCTGGATCTCTGAACCAAAGAATGTCAGCATCCACAAAGAGCACCGGCTGTTTCTTTGCCTGGGTTACAATCGCAGCGAGCTTAAGCCCGTAGAGACTTTCTTGCGCGTAATTCGCGAGCTCCGGGAAACCCGCAGACGAAGCCGCCTGGCAAACCTCCTGCCGCGTCAAGACGGTGATCGGCGTGGACCACCAGGCAAACACTTCCGCAAACTCATCCGCCTTCCACCAGTCGTCCGAGACGACAGTAATCTTCGGCAAAAAATTCCATGCGCGGTGCAGCGAAAACAGACTTTCCCGCAACATCAGCCAGTGCGCGCGGTCGCTTACTGTGAGATAGGAGACGTTCGCAGTCGGTTTGGCTGCTTGAGGAAGAATTGGCCACCGTGAAAGGACGGTTTGTGCGATCTCGCCCAATCGCACAGAGATATTCATTCCACTGAATGGCCGCAGAAGGCCGAGCGCAAATTTTCGCGAGAGCGCCTTTCGCTGCGCGGAAAGAGTCGATTGTGCGTAGTCAGTCATTGCCCGCCAAATGGTGCTTGCCTCGAAGGGATCGGCGTGCAACAAAACCATCTCATCGGCCCCGGACGCAATTCGTCAGCATATTGCTTCAGATAGGGCAGCAACCAGAGTCTTGACCACAGCGCGCGCGGTTCACGAAAATCCCAAAAGGTTCGCCTTTGAGTTCGCACTTCTTCGATACGGTGACTTGACCTTAGCCGTGAGGAGACGGTCTCGCCCAGCTGTTGATCGATAAAGTCATGAATTTCCACGATCATATACGCATTTGCCAGGCCGGGGATGTTGCCAGGATCCAGCAGATCGCTTTCTGTCCCTTCTACATCGACAATAATAAGAGAAGACTTGCCATTAACTGCCGCGGCGCGGAGCTGTTCCGGTCCGCAATACCCCATTATTCTTACCCGCGATTGCAGCCCGTTGAGTTCGACATTGCGAGTTAGGAGTCTCCGTCCTTCTTCGCTGCTTTCAAATGCCGTCACAGTTGCGTGCGGCCATAACATTGCGCAGCCGACCGCGTAGTATCCCTCCCCTGCTCCAACGTTGATAATGTGCCGGAAGGGGATAACAGACCATTTCAAAAGAAAGGGCGCGAGCTCGGATTCGTAAACGCCCATGATTTTAGGGGCGGCTGCGCCACAGATAGCTTGGCCCTCATACAGCATCCCCTTAAACGGGCCGCCGGCTACAGTTTGCGACTTTTTCAACCGCTCCAGAAACCGGGGCGCACTAATTGAGCGCCGAAATCGTGGGGGAAAATAACGTGAGATTATCGCCACGGATTCACAATTGCGTCCACTCTTCAACGCAATCCATAACCGGCCTTTACCGCGCCGGTCACTTCGCCCAGGTCAACCAGTTGATCGCAATTCGCTACAGCGCTGAGTCGATGAGCGGCCACAACCATGGTCAGTTTACCCGCAAGAGCGCGTAAGGCCTCGAGCAGCTTTGCTTCAGTCGCTATGTCCAGTGCGCTGGTCGCTTCATCCAGAATCAATAGCGACGGACGATGGTAAAGCGCGCGCGCAAGACCGATGCGCTGCCGCTGGCCGCCGGAAAGTCTGACACCACGTTCCCCGACGTTCGTGTCGAAAGCGTCAGGCACTTCCGCTTCAATGAAATCGAGTATCTGCGCCATGTCGCAAGCTTCGCGCAAGCGCGCAGCATCCACCTCATTGTCCAGCATGCCAAACGCGATATTGCGTGTGATCGTATCGTCGATGAGAAAAATGTCCTGTGGGACATAACCGATTGAAGCCTGCCACGCGGGCACCAGCGCAGGCGTAAGGGGCCGGCCATCAATCAGTATCTCGCCTGCCGTCGGCTGGTACAGGCCAAGTAATAAATCAACCAGAGTTGATTTTCCCGAACCTGTCGGACCAATCACACCCAGTGAAGTGTTCTTGGCGATGGTAAGAGAAAGGTCGTCCAGCGTCGGCCGCGGTGCGCTGGGATAACTAAAACTGACCTCGCGCAGAACGATCGCGTCATTCCAACGAAAAGGCGCCGCTGGGGTGACACCGTCGCTCCTCATTACCCGCGGGATCGAGCTGTCTGTCTCCGCGGCAGCAAATTCGTCGTACACTTCGTCTACTGCGTGACGCATCGTGCTGATCTGAGTGAGCTGACCGTAAAGCAATTGGAGCGAAGGGAGTAACCGATAACCCGCCAACGCCATCACGCCGAGGTTCGGCAGGATGTCGGAGAAATCGCGTCCTTTCGCTGCGAGCAACAACACAGCCAGAACGAGACCGCCGAAAGCGAGCGGTTCTACAAGATAGCGAGCGCTGTTGGCGAAAACAGGCAGTTGCGCATACATCTGCGCCATCACCGCTGAATGCTTGGCGAACCGGCTGAGAAAATGTTCTTCGGCGCGATGGACTTTTACCGCTTTGATCCCGCTGAGCATTTGGTGCGCTTCCCGGTACGAGCCACCGACAGACGTTCTTAAATTTTCATTCGCTTCCCGCCGTTTCCGCGCGAGCAGACGAAAAATGATCACGTAATATGCGCCCAGCACGATTGCCGCCGAGAGAGCAATCACCGGCTGAACGAGAAAAAGCGTGGCCAACAAAAGTACCGCCGTGAGGCTGCGCGCGACGCTGTCCAGCAACGGCAGGAGCACGCCGCTGCTATAGTTCATCACGTCGCCAACAACTTTTTTTAGCAGATCGGCGGAGTTGCGCTGAAGAAAATAGGGGTACGGCTGCGAGGCCATTCGGCGCAGCAGGCGGACGCGCAACCAGTGGCCAAAGTTTTGCGCATAACGAGTGCGAACGTACTCGGCGACGAGATTAACGACATTGGATGCTAGGAGTGCAACGATTGCAATCACTCCGGCGACCAGAAGCAGCTGCCGGTTTTGCATCGGCGGAAACAACTCGAGAAAACGCATGCCGAAATGAGAGCGACGGATGCGCTCGGGATCGGCGGCAATTGCCAAGAATGGAAAAATCGATGTGATCCCGATGACTTGAAACAGAGCTTGCGCAAGTGAGAGCGAAAAAACCCCAGCCAGCTTTGCTTTACCGTATGGTCGCGCAAGAAAGAGAACGCGCCGAATTAAATCGGTAACATTATGAAAAAACCGGGACAAGGGGTTCCGAGTTACACGTTCAAGAAAAATGTCCGTACCACATTTCCTATCGCGGGATCGTGCGGACTATCTGCGGGAAAGACCCAGGTGTCAAAGATTACCGGCCTACCGGTCGGGTGACTGATCCACCAATCACACATTCCATACGCATCGGCGGCAGCTTCTCCAGTTTTGCATTTCACGCCATCAGCGAACAGGATTGAGCCAGACTCGGCAGCTGCACTAGTCTCACCCTAGGAAAATCAATCTGGGGTCGTTGACGCATCGGAGAGCCTCCTTTTCGAAATGTGGATCTGTTTGTGGAAGGGAATCGCTTCGGAGGAAGTCGCTTTTGATATGAAACTCGGTAGTTAAACCGCGCTTCTTGCGGCGTCTCCTGCTAGGTTAGAGGGATGCGAAAGGCTATCAAATTCACCCTTGCTAAGGCAATTCCGACCTATCTCGTTCAGCAAGTCGCTAACGAGCTCCGGCTTGCCACCAGACGCATGTTTACTGCTCGGTCATTACGGCGACGACTGGGGTCACAAAGGTGCATTCGGGTAAACATCGGTTGTGGTCGCAATCCGACCCCGGGATGGATCAATCTCGATGTCATTCCCCATCCAGGCGTATACTTTTGGGACTGTCGGTCAGGGTTGCCGTTTTCCGATGGAGCCGTCGCGGCGATTTACTCGGAGCATTTTGTCGAGCACCTCGATCTCGAGAGCGAGGCACGCCCATTTCTTCGCGAATGCCTGCGGTGTCTCCGACCTCGGGGCGTCTTGCGTATCGTGGTGCCAGATGCGGGGGCGTACCTGCGAGCCTATAGCGGCCCATGGGAGCGACTGGCAGAGATGCGACCACTGGATCGTACTGCGAATGGATGGCGCGACAGGTGGCTGGGCCAAATCTATCAAACCAAGATGCAGTTCATGAATGCGATTTTCAGGCAGGGATACGAACATAAATACGCCTACGACGACGAAACTTTGATTTTGATTCTGCGGGAAACCGGTTTCCCGCACGTGGTAGTACAGCAGTTTGGCACATCAATAGATTTGAAGATGGCACCAGACAGCGACGATCGGCGGACGGAAAGTCTGTACGTCGAAGCAGTTAAAGGATAACACTCGCACACGTTGGACAAACTTGGGTACCGAAGTGCGAAGCGATTGCGAAGCACATCTCATCTCTGATTTCTAATTTCTCGAGCGAAGCGATGGAAGAGCATTTCCATAGCGCGCGATCAGCCACGGCAATTCGAATCCGCGCAGCAGGCGCGGAATGAAAATCCTCGGCTGCGCAAATGCTCGCCAGAGCCAGCCGAGATAAAACCGGTCCACCCAATCGGGAATTGCAGCCTGGTCGCCCGTGATGAATCCGAGCGCGGCGCCGATGCAATGGATCGCCGGTCGATACGACAAATTTTCGCGCAGATAATAGCCGAGCTTCTCCTGTGCTCCGCTGCCAATGGCGACGATGACCTGCGCCGGGCGACGCTGTTCGATGAGCGCAAGAAGATTTCGATCTTCAATTTCCAATCCGTACCGAGGGGCGACATAACAATTCTCCATGCTGATTGAAAACGCTTCCCGGCGCGACCAATCGATTAATTTTTGTCGCGCGCGTTCGCTGGGAAGGACCCCAAAAACTTCTCCGGTTCCCTCACGTTTCAGCTTTGCAAGCAAATGCTTCAGATATTTGAGCCCCGAAATGCGCTGGACGCTTTTGCGTCGCAACAAGCGCCACAGGAGAACCATCAAACCGCTGTCAGCAATCACCAGATCAGCCGCCAGCACGGCGCGCCGATACATCTCGTCTTCGCGCAATCGCGCGAAACAGGTCCCGGACGGAGCGACGAGAAATCCTCCGCGTTGAAACATCGACGCTACCGCTTCATCCACGTCGCCACTGAAGAAACGGATGCCAAGAATCTGCACACTGGAAGCCATCAACGAACACCGAGTATCCAACATCGAACGCCGAATTTCGAGAGTAAAGGAGCCGTCCGTCGAACCTGCGAGCGTGGTTTGATCCTCGAGCGGCAAGCAACGACTACCAAACCTCCTGAAACATTCCCGGTTCGCTTTGGGCACAAATTTGGTAAGCTCTCGGCCGGTGCAAAACCTTACGACCGCACACAAATTCGCTGACGCTGCGCCGCTGTCTCGCGAGCAATTTCCGCTCCCGCTCGCGCTGAGCGTTTTGTTTTTAGCTGCCCTCTGGTTTGCACTTTGCAGACAACTCAGCGGCGAATGGTCCGTTAACGAACAATACAGCTTTGGCTGGTTCGTCCCGTTTTTTGCTCTCTATCTTTTCTGGCTTCGCTGGCAGGATCGACCGCAAATCGAAATTGGAAATTCGAGATTCGAATTTCGAAAAAGACAAACAACTGCTGCATTACTCGCAATTCCCCCGCTACTTTTGTTGGTGCCGGTGCGCCTTTTTGAAATTGCGAACCCGGAGTGGCGACCGCTCGCCTGGATTCACGCCGCAGCGGTGGTAACACTGACGCTGTTATTGATCTGGTGCGCAGGCGGTCCGGCGTGGCTTCGCCATTTTGCGTTTCCGGTCGCGTTCATTTTTGTCGCAGTGCCGTGGGTGACGGCAGTCGAGGTTCCCGTCATTCAAGGGCTGATGCGCGCGGTCGCCCGCGTCGCCGCCGAAACAGCGATGCTCCTCGGAATTCCTGCGCAAGTTCAGGGCAACTTGATTCGCGTGAGCAATGGGCTGGTGGGCGTGAACGAGGCGTGCAGCGGCATTCGTTCTTTGCAAACGTCGCTTATGATCGGCTTGCTGTTCGGTGAACTGAAACGGCTTTCGATCTTGCGCCGCGTCGCACTCGTCGGCGGGGCGGTTGTCGTCGCGCTGGTTGCTAATTTTCTCCGCGCCGTTTTTTTGGTCGCGGTCGCGGCAACGAAAAATATTTCAGAGGTCAGTCGCTGGCATGATCTTGCTGGCTACACCATCGTCGGTCTGGTTTTTGTGGGCACCATGGGTCTGGCGTATCTGCTCGGTGGGAAGAAGCCTGCTGTGGTGGCAGGCGTGTCGCCTGCGAGAGCGAAATTGCAGCCGACACGGCTGCCTCTACAGGTTCCTGCTCCCTATCTGGCGGCGGCCCTTTGCTGGTTCTTGGTCGTAGAGATTGGAACGGCGACGTGGTATCGCGTTCACGAAACCAATCTTGTCAGCGGCATACGTTGGAGTGTGCGATGGCCCGAACAGGCGCCCAACTTCCGCAAATTGAAAATCGACGAAGAAATTCGCAGCGTCCTCCGTTTCGATGAAGGCGAGACTGCGGCTTGGACGATCACGTCAACAGCGGAAACGGCCCATAGGGCCGCGGCTACAGCCACGCCGGTCGACCCGTCAAGCCCAAACACGATCGCCTGTTACTTGTATGTTTTTCGCTGGAAACCGGGCCGGAACAGCGCGCTCCTGGCGAACTTGCACCGGCCGGATGTTTGCTTACCGGCAAGCGGGTGGACCAAAGTGGCGGACGACGGGGTTGGCAATTGTCGCGTCAGCGATTCATTTGAGTTGCCATTTCGCCATTTTGAATTTCAGCGCAGATTCGAAAATTCCGCGCCGCAGGCAGCGCACGCATTTTATTGTTTATCGGAAGATCGCGCTTCAGGACCTTCCACGACATGGCGGCGCACAGACGCGAGCCAGATGATGTCGGGAAACCCTTCCTCATGGACGCGTGCCGAACGTCTTCGCACGGTGCTGGAAGGCCGCCGCCATTTGGGACAGCAGGTCATCGAAGCGATATTCGTCAGCACCGAGCCGCTCTCCACAGCGGACGCAGAATCGCATCTGCGCGATCTCGTTCATGACGTCGTCGTTCTACGCAGCGAGAAAAATAGGTAGGGGCGGTTCACCGAACGGTCCGGGGGCGATTGAGGTCAAGCGCCCCACCCTGCTGATAGCGGCAGGCGTGTCGCCTGCGGAATCTAAATGGTGCAGCCGACACGGCTGCCTCTACA
>Ga0137383_10003222_pt1 | contig 10213 bp, 11 predicted proteins | sample SagtaG_19_FD_104817 | JGI IMG/M metagenome (GOLD analysis project Ga0137383, IMG submission 104817) | Vadose zone soil microbial communities from Sagehorn Ranch, Mendocino, California, USA - Sage2_R_40_16 metaG | ecosystem: Environmental > Terrestrial > Soil > Vadose zone | place: USA... | reverse complement strand
GAACCTGTTGCATTAACTTCTTCCAAATCTGAAGGTTCAGCATCTTCAGAGCAGGTGTGAGGTCAAATGTCTCTGCCGACTTTTAGGCTGGAGTTGTTCCTACTTGACAACCGTAATTTACACTGGCCTCAGCGGTAGAATTTGTTGAGGCGTTTACCCTTGTCCTGGTGGCTGGGATCACGGTGAACTGGCGCAGTGCCATAGTGGGAGCCTTAGCTGCCGTCGCGACGCTCGCGGTGATCGTTGCCACCCTGGGCGTCGCCTTGGTCACTTTGATCCCCCTGAAGGTCTTACGCTTCGTGATTAGCTTCTTGCTCTTGTTGTTTGGCCTCAAATGGCTCAAGAATGCCATTCAACGCTACAGTGGGCTCAAGTTCCTGCACGACGAAGAGGCCATTTATACCGCCAACCTGGCACAGGCACGCGCACGAGGGGAACCCGTCAAGACCGGCCTCGATACGTTCGGGGTGCTCCTCTCCTACAAGTCGGTGTTACTGGAAGGGCTTGAAGTCGCCTTCATCGTCATTTCCTTTGGCGGCAGCGGTGCGGGTGGCCTTGGCCTGGCTGCCCTGGGTGCGGCGGCAGCCGGACTGCTGGTGATCGGGGTCGGTGCCCTGGTGCAGGCCCCTCTCCAACGCATCCCGGAGAACACCTTGAAGTTTATCGTCGGTATCATGCTCACCACCTTTGGCACCTTCTGGTCGGGGGAGAGCTTCGGCATCACCTGGCCCTTCTCCGACCTGTTTCTGCTCCTGCTGGCTGCCCTCTACCTGGTCGCATCGGTACTGCTGATCACGGCTATCAAGCGGCGAAAGCCGCGTGAGGCATTGGCAACCACGACATCGCAGGCTAGCATGCTCTCTCAAAAGAAGGAGGTTCGATCATGAACATCATCCTGAAAGTTATCCTGGCCGTCTACAATTTTTTCGTCGGCGACCTGGTGATCCTGCTTGGCGTGACCCTCTTGATGGCCGTCCTCGCCCTGATCCACTTCCTGGGCGTGTTGGCCCCGCTGCGAGGAGGATCAGGCATGATCCTGATCGTCGGCGTGCTGGCGACGCTTGTGGCCACCCTGGGCCGTGAGGTCATGAGGCCCGAGAACAAGCAAAAGGCGTAACCTTTCCCTCTTGTGGGTCTTGCGAAACCGAGCATTTTCGTGTACGCTCGTATCGTCCACCTGCACAGAGCATTGATGAGTGAAATGTAACACGTTTTCCTCTCGAGGAATCAACAGAAAGAAGAAAGGGACACAACCATGGGATTTGACCAGTACCACGAACCGCCGAACGAACTGCCACAAGAGACACGTACCTTTGCACGCATGATGGTTTCGCTCACCGAATAAGCCGAAGCCATCGGCTGGTACGAGCAGCGCTTAGCCGTGGAGCCAAACGCCCAGGCGCGAGCCATCATGGCCAATGCCCAGGGGGAAGAATTCAAGCACTAGATATTCTGACAACCTGATACACCATTCTAGAAAGGACACTCAGCATGACAATTTACTCAGTACTTTTTCTCGTTTTGGTCTTCACGACCTTTTTCCTCAACGGCATCCAGGCGTACATCCATCTGGAAGCGTATCCACTTTTCGCCTTCGTCGGGACTGAAGAGTTCCCAGCTTATCTCAAGGAATATGAGCGACGTTTACCATTGCCACTCCTCTTGCCATCCGGTGCGCAGGTGTTAAGCAACCTCGTTCTCCTTTTTATACGACCCGCCCAACTGTCCCTTGTCTGGCTCATTGTCGCTCTTGTTTTCAATATAGCCGTGACGGTTGTGACCGTTGTGCTGGCGACACCCGTGTATAATCGATACAAACAAGCAGGCAAAATCACCTCGGATGGTATGCGTGAACTTTTGCGCATAAACTTCCTGCGCCTGGCTTTGTCAACGTTGAGCAGCATCGTCGTCCTCTACCTGCTCATTGGCGTATTAATCATCTGATCAAAAGGGGGATGGACCGCGGAGGCGAGGATGAGCAGGGATCCTTGCGCCATCATCCCTGCTCAGTAGGATACTTCTGCAGATTTCGCTAGCAAAATGGCTGATCCCACGGGATGCGCAACGAGCTGCACTTTGAGCTCAAATGACTCCATTGACGGTTTTTTCCGTCTCTTCCCACCCGTCATCGCCTTCACCTTTGCCAGGTGAAGAGCAGGTCAGTTGGCGGGTCAGCCAGCGCCTCCTGCAAGTTGCAGCCCAGCAAGCCCTGCAACTGCTCTCCCAGCCAGTGAGCAAAGGGAGACTGGGAACTCGCCAGCGCCTGGAGGGTCTGCTGCGGCTCCTGCATCTGCACGGTGAGAAGCAGGAGTTCACCGTGGAGCAGCTGCAGCAGTCGGACCTGCACCTGGGTGATCCCCGCTTGCTGGCAGGTTGCGGCAAACAGTGGTCAGAAGATACTGTTGGCGAACCTCCCGGCGCGGCTTGCTAAAGGAGTGCGCAGAGAACGAGCCGAAATTGCCCGAACGGGAAGAAAGCCAGGCTTCGTTGTGTCCCTGCAATTTCTGCACGGTAACACATCTTCGCCCAACTGTTCGAGCCAGAAAAACGGCCTCCCTGGAGTTCACATCGAAGCTGCACTTTGTGCGCTGCGTCGTTTCTTCGTTTTCGAGGGTTTGCCAGCAGTATCTTCTGACCACCTTTTACCGTGGTCATACGGAGTGGTGCGCTTGCAGCGCATGACGTTTCAATTTTGGTGAATTAGGTATTGCAGAGCTATAGACACGCATCAAGAAATCGCTGCTGGAGGGGATGAATGTATCCTGAATGCCATCCTGATGAGTTTGAATCACCAAAATTGAGGAAGACCTGATTATTCATGAGGCATCCTCTTCTGTCAAGGTAAGATTCTCCCTTGAGGCAATGCGGGTCCTAAATAGTTGACATTTAACGCTGGTCATCCGTTTTGATTGGGGCTATATTTTCTGCCATTTCATCAAAAGGTAAAGAAGAGTAAACAAGAGCAAATAGCGATGAACACAGACACTCAACATCCTGAGCCAGAATCTACACAAGGAGAAACATTGGCACGTCATAACTGGTGAGAGTTAGTCAACGGTCCTTCTAGGGGGAAGGCAAGCGGATGAAGAAGAGAGTGGCCCAGACTACTTCATGGGATTAGCTCAGATAAAGCTCGGCGAGCAGGGTAGGCCGTGGAGATGGCGACGGAGGCTCATCGCCTCTGGTGGCGCCGCGCTCCGCTGAGATGGCCTGCCAGCTGGGCACCTCATAGAGACCAATCCACAAGATGATTAGGGAAACCACCGATAGGACTTTCATGAGGCCAATACACCAGGCAAAGGGGGCAGCTTCTGCCAATGCAGCTCGCACTGAACAACAGGGAATTGCTCCTGTTCATGAGCACATGCGTTCCTCCGCTGCTTGAAGAACAACGATCTCTGGCTTCCAGGTATGCTTGGAGCCATCCAGATTCAGCTCAGCCTGCTAATGGCTCCGGTAAGGCGTTTTAACGGAAATGGCTGGCTCAGAATGTCCTGGACGCCTAAAACATTTGGATCTGGGTGGCGGCAATGTGGAGTGATAAGGATGAGAGGAGGCAGGGAGATCTCCCAGTCGATAAACAGACCCTTCAATCGCTGCCTGATGTCGCCCCCTGCTTCATTTCCTCGAAGTACTATATGATCCAAAATAATGGCGACGGGGGCAATCCCTGACGGGAGGACCATACATAGCCAGTTCAGCGCATCGGAGCCTTTAGGGACTGCAATTGGGCAGTAGCCCTCAAGCTCAAGAGCCAACCTGTGTAGCTCCCGGAGACCATCCTTCTCCTCTATTAGAAGCACAAAGCATTCTTTTCCCCTGCTCTCCGGCAGTGGGAGTGTTCTCATCTCATGCAGCTGATCCTTTGATAGACGTCTGTCTGGCATTGGTACCTTCCCTTTCCAGGCCTATTCGACAACCTGCCTGGTCTCTTGCTTCGCCTCCTGCTGACCGCCCAGAGCAACACGTGTGAGTGCGAAGCTGAACGTGCTCCCCTCTCCGCTACCTGCGCTCTGCATCCAGATCTGACCTCCCATAGCCTCTACCAGCCGTTTGCTGATGTAGAGACCCAACCCCGCCCCCCGTACCGGGCTATTCAAATCACGATCCAGGCGTACAAAACGTTCAAATAACCTGGTTTGATCCTCCTTTGCGATTCCCAGGCCATAATCGCGAATGTGGATAGTAGCCCGATCATGTTCCCAGATGCAAGAAATGTCGACTCTGGTATCAGGCGGCGAATACTTGAGGGCATTGCCGACCAGGTTCAGCAATACCTGGCGCAGACGCAGTTCATCAGCCATGACATAGATGTGCGCGGCAATGTCAATGCGTATGGTACGCTTCTGTTTCCGCGTCACCCCTTCAAGGATCTCGCTGACATGCCGGACCGCTTCCACCAGGTGTACCTGTTGGAGATTGATGGAGTCGGCGTCGACCTGTACGCGACTGGCATCCATAATGTTCTCTATCAGCAGGACCAGTTCGTCACAGCCGCGCTCCGCCTTCGTGATAAATTCAGCCCGCCTCTCTGGAGAGAGGGTCTCCCCGTAGCCAGCCAGCAATTCGATATAGCCATGAATGGCGGTCAGCGGGGTGCGCAGTTCGTGCGAGGCGGTCATGATGAACTGGTCTTTCAACCGGTCCAGTGCTTGCTGCCGCTCTACAGCGGCCCGCAGCTCTCTGTTGATCCGTTCCTGTTGCTGTTGTTCCTGCTGGTGCAAACGTGCCACCTCCAGCACTGGTGAAAAACGGTCGATGACCAGTTGAATGACCTCGAAATCGGTGCCAGCATACCGCTGTCCTTCACCCCTCTCGCCTAAAATCATCATGCCTAGAAGCTTGCCCTGGAAATGCAATGGGGCTACCAATGGATCATATTGCCCTTGTGGGGACGTTGTGGCTATGAATCGGGCCATGGCGCCAGGAGTCTGCCGGTTGAGTTCACTGAGGTAGCAAGGCCGCGAGGTAGAGGACAGGACATGTATCCTATCCTGGTCCACTTCCAACCAGTATATCCGTTCCGCTTCATCATCTTGCTTCAAGTCTGCTTGATGCACAGCAATCAGGGTGTTTTCGCTTTGCTTCAGGCGTTCTAACAGCAGTCGTCGCGGAGTATTATCTGGTTGACCATCATCAATGAGAGGTGGGTAGAGACGGTAACGTCCGGACTCGTCGAGCACGAACAGGCAAGCCTCCTCAGTTTCGAGTATATCGATGACCGCTACAGTGATCAGCCGAGCTGACCTGTTGACATCCAATGACTCACGCGTCAGGAGGGCTGGCCGTTCGATGAGCCGGCGATAGTGCGCGATCTCGCTAAAAAAGAGACGTTCCGTCGACCGTTGCGCTCCCCGCCAGACCAGCGGTCCCAAAACGACCAGGGCAGTGGTGATGGCGAGGGCAAAGGCAACTGTATGACTGGACAACAAGACGCTGCCAACTGCAAGGACCAGGTAGCCTAGCACGGCAAGCCCTGTGCAGCCCACCAACCAGGCTGCTGCCTTTTGCACGTAGCGGTCGAATACCAGGATCTGGTAGCGCAGGATGGAATACCCCAACCCGATGGGTATGAGCACCAGGGTCACAGCGCTGATCTGGCTGTCGACGACAAAAGGGGAATTGAGCGTTAATGGCACTACTGTGAAGACGAGGAATGGGCAAAGGGCAAGAATAACCCCACCCATGAGAATACGCCGCTGCTGGCGTATGCGCAAGGAGGTCGCCCGCCGGTAGGAGATGCCAACGGTAGTCAGGCAACCGAGCAACGCTAGCACGTAGTAACCATCTTGCAGCGTATGCAACCAGGTTGCAAATTTGCCATGATAGGCGAAATCCAGCAAGGCATATGCAACGATCAAGATACTTGAAAAGAGTAGGACAGCCAGGTATCCGCGCAACAGAAGGCGGGTATTCCGACTTCGGCCTGTCGACAGGAGAAGGTTGTAGGGGAAGACCAGCAGGAGTATGGCAAGGAGCGTCAGGGACAAAGCTGAACTGGCGTGGCTGAAAGCAGAGATCAGTGAGGTATCATTCACGTCGGAAGCCGCCATGGTTTGCACGGCAAAGATCGACATCATGAAATAACAAAATCCAAAGAGGGTTCGTGCCACCAGACGATCGCGCGCGTAGAGCCAGACCAGGGTGCCGACAGCGAGAAATAAGAGGGCCACGAACTCGCTGAACCCGAAGCGAGCCCAGGGAAGGATGCCAGGGCGTTGCGTTGGGAAAAAGAGTACCCCATCCACGATTAACAGTCCAAGGTAGCTAGTAACAGCGATCAGGATGGTAAGGAGGCGCCCCGGTTTGACATTCAGCCGGTAGAGCTGTTTCATCTGCACATAGTGATGCGGGTGCTGTTCGTGCTTATCCACAGGAACAACTTGCATCCCCTCCTTTCCCAATGTAGATATGCCAGGAATGCCTTGCCCTTCCCTGATGGCTTCCATCTGTGAAGGCAAAGGCAAACAAGAGCTGACATAGGCATCTGGATACAGAAGGTACAGACCGGACTGGCAGAAAGCTGGCCGCTTTCCCACCAGAAAAAGTCGGGTAAGGCTACTCGCCATCCAGTTCCCCGGCACACGCTTGTGCGAATAAATACGCAAGAGCAGGCCCAAGAGGCCTGGTGAGCGCTTCAAACTCCTGCAGGCGTTCACGAAAGCGTTCGCGATAGAGTAGACACAGACCCGAGGTTACGGCTATACCTTCGTGCAAGGAACGAAGATATTCCCCCTTCTCCTGCTCGACTGGCAGCGTTTCTCCCTGGAACGATGCTCCATAGATGTCCGCTGCGAGCACGATGGGTAGCGTTTTCTTTCCTCGTGCCAGGTCTGATTTCACCCCCCCTGTGGGTATAGGAGAAGAGACAGTGTCTTGTAAGAGATCATACAGGTCGTGTGCGTCATTGTCAAGTTGGTGGGCGATGCCCAGCAATTCCCCTAGCTCGGCGACCCTGTTACATATCTCCTCGGGAGCTCCAGCGGCCAGGGCGCCCAGCAAGCACGCCAGGCGCATGAGGGCGCCCGATTTGGCGGTGAGAATCTCCAGACAGTCTTGGGGGGTGAGCGAAGCGACGGCTTGCTGTTCGGTCAGCAGATCGCGGTGCTGCCCGCACATAGCGGTCAGTGAGGTGTCATTCAAGGCGGCAAGCAGCCGGAGCGTGCCGGCCCCCTCGAGGTGGGCAGCCGTGTCGAGTAAGGCCTGGTTCGCCAGGGACAGCAGGGTTGTCGCCACCGGCAGGGCACGTGCCACCCCGAGCGCCTGGATCGTCGGGGTGACATCGCCATCCTCGACATCGTCGAACAGGTCCAGTGCGCAGATGTAGCACTCGGTCGCGACCGCGACATTTGTTGCAACAAGCAGGTTCATGTCCGGAGAGATCTGCTGCGCGATGAGGAAGGTAAGCAATGGCCACACACCTGCAGGAAGCACTGAATGCACTCCACTTCCGTCTAAGGACTGGTCGGACAGCAGCTTGCCTCGACTATGCAAAGCCTGTGTCACATCAGGCGCTAGATCTTGCGAGACCCCTGTGAGCAAACGAGCTAGCTGTTCGCGCAAGAGTTGCTGAGCTTCGTGTAATGCGGGGTTTAACAATGCGTGGTGTCCCTCACATAGGTGTGTTCGAGATGCAGTAGAGCACGTTGTACAATTTGGGGAAATAGAGATGGGCGCTCCCTATAGTGTGCAGAAGTTTTTCATGAGAGCCTGCTTCCCCAGCAGGCTCCTCTACTTGAAGGCAAGGCGGGATCACCTTTGTCAGGTCTGACTCACTTCCGCTGCTCCCAAATGCCTTTACCACCAGGTGAACGCCGGGGGCTGGGGCTCACCGAACGCCAGTTGGGGTACCATCCGCCTTATGACGCGGACAACGCGCGGCGTAAAGTTCTCACGCGCAATGGTGCTTTCGGGATCAGTGGCCAGTCCCTTACGCAACTGCTCGTCTCTCCAGACACGATGAATAAAATCCCGAATCAGATCTTCTTCCATGAAAATGTTCTTCCTTCCCTGATCTCTGGTTGTATAACCTATGCACTCACAAACACTACGGAAACATGTTACACAAGCTAACTACGATCTTCCCTCCTGCAAGACTTTTTTGTGCAGAAGCAATTTGAGGAGGCTTTCCCTAGAGTAAACGGAGACGATACAACAATTTCGGCATGCAGAAGGTGCGTGGAATAGGCACCTACGGGGAAACCTGGCGACATTACCGCACTACTATTTCAACTTGTGTCTATCAAGCGATACAAATGTACTGGAAACTATGATGTAATTGCAAAAGATATAAGGGACTGCGGGATAGCTTGCTGGAACATGTGTTTAAAGAATGCCTGGTACAGCCATTGGATATGGTGGATAATTCGATCAGCCCCTGCGAACTCATTCCAGACTGGTTTTACCCTCATTCGACTCTACAGATAGGGTACTTCATCCTGTAGACCCATGCGCCAGTACCTGCTTTTCGCTTCATCATGCCGCCTCCTGCCATTTCACGTGGCGCCTCCTCACTTCATTCACACTCAACATGTGAAGTGTGGCACCGGTGGCAAGGGAGAACAGAGCACATCCCGCGCTGTCCATCGTCGATTGGTTCTTCCCGCTGCCATGGCTGGGGTGCGCTGTCGGTAGCATTGCGCCATCAGCTTGCCACCTCGCGCTCGTGGTTGCACGAGTGCCACTCGGAGCGATGCATGGGGACGCACACAGTGTTAGTAGGCTCGCCACCATTCCAGGTGGACTAAGAGGTGTGGAGCGAGCTTCGCCGTGGCCCAGGTGCGGCGTGCCAACGCTGCCAATTCATGACGGACGGTCAGATTCACTCGCTCGATGAAAGCGGTGTTCAGCCGTCCAGAGAAGCCCAGTCCCTGCAAAACGACCTTGAGAGCGGCCTCTGTCCCAAGGCGCATCATGTGTGTGACCCGCACCAGCTTGCGCCGCCGGTAGCTTTTTTACCTGGCCATAGATCAGGCCCGCCACCACCTGCCACTGGCGTACGTGCTGACCTCGACTTCCCACTTCTCGCCACTGGCCAAAATGGGCCGTGAGGGCATAAAAGTACACATGGAAGCCATCACTGGTGAAGAGTGGGAGACAGTCAGAGGCTAAGACCTGTCGCAAGGAGTGGATGAGCAGATGTGCCACGTTTTGCGTGCGGGGACTCAAATGGAGGACGGGAAGAATCTTCGCGCAGGGGTCGATAGCGAGCCACAGCCAAAGTACTTGTTGATAACTGCGTAGCCTGGTGCGCAGTTCGTCCAGCTGGAGATGTGGGAGCCGGAGATGGGAGAAGAAACGCTTATGCAAGATCTGTGCGTGCTCACCAGCACGAGTCAGCCAGGTAGTGATCGTGGAATCACGATAGCCGAAGACCTGCTCGGCGGCGGAAGCATCCAGCCCTGAGGCTCGCGCCGTCAGCACTACTGTGACCCGGCACGGAAGGGGGTTTTCAAACGGTACAAAGGGGTATGGCGCCGGGCACTGAACGTGGTGCGGCAGGCCTGAAAGCAGAACGTCTGGACGCGCTCAGTACGGCCATGTATGCCATCCCCAACGAAGGCATGAACCTGAGCGTCTGTGATCCCGGAGTACGGGCATTGCTGGTTGGGACAGGCGAAGCCCTCGGTGTTCACCCGCTTGGATGCTCCCCGCCGACTTTTCACCTCGCGCCAGGGGCGTACAGGCGTAGGGGCAGGTCTCACACCCGACGAGGGGGGCAGCAGAGGCGACAAGCGGGGCAATCAAGTGGAGTGCGTGGCTTGAGAAGGCGTTGGACCGTGGTGCGCATGGCCTCTGCTTTTGAGTGGGAAGGTGGATGATGGGTCCAGTACAGATGACTAAGCTGTGCCAGCAAGAGCATGAGGAAGGACAAAAGCAGGAGCAAAAACACATGAAGCGTCATAAGGATCCTCACTGCTTGAAATGAAGATCATGGGAAGTCTATAAGGAAGGATACGCAGGGTCGAGAGGGATTGTCAAACAGTGAGGAGAGCAGGCGCAATTATCCACCACCGAGAGGGGCAGTACCAGTAGTTCGGCGTGTCCGGCGTGAGCAATTTTCATGTCTTGACTCCCTCCTCGAGCATATGATGCACGTAGTACGGCATTTTCCTGGCTCTTCGTTTAGAGCCTGGCACTCCTGACTAGAATAGTGCGAATGATACATGTGGAGAGTAGCCTGATGCTCTCACATTACGTACCTCAAATTTAG
>Ga0137383_10003215_pt1 | contig 10219 bp, 8 predicted proteins | sample SagtaG_19_FD_104817 | JGI IMG/M metagenome (GOLD analysis project Ga0137383, IMG submission 104817) | Vadose zone soil microbial communities from Sagehorn Ranch, Mendocino, California, USA - Sage2_R_40_16 metaG | ecosystem: Environmental > Terrestrial > Soil > Vadose zone | place: USA... | reverse complement strand
GCCATCGGCGGTTGCGCGCGCGTGCACGCGTCCTCCACGAGGTCGCAGCGGGGCGCGAAGACGCAGCCGCCGGGCAGGCGCGTGAGGTCCGGGAGCCGGCCGCGGATTGGCCGGAAGGCGCGCGCCAGGTCGATGTCGGGCAGGGCGTCGAGCAGACCGCGCGTGTAGGGATGCGCGGGGCGATGGAAGAGCGGCGCGGCCGGCGCCGACTCCACCAGCTCACCCGCATACAGGATGCCCACCCGGTCGCTGACCTGGGCGATGACGGCGAGGTCATGGCTGATGTAGAGGATGGCGGCGCCGATACGGTGTCTGAGGTCGGCCACGAGCTCGAGGATGCGGGCCTGCGTGGTGCCGTCGAGCCCCGTGGTCGGCTCGTCCATGATGAGAAGGGCCGGGTCACCCGCCAGCGCCATGGCGATGACCACTCGCTGCTGCATGCCGCCGCTGAGCTGATGCGGATAGGCGCGAGCAACCGCCGGCGGGTCGGGGATATTGACGAGCGCGAGCAGGTCGAGGGCTCGGGCGGCCGCGCCCGGCCGGGAGGCGAGCGCGTGGATCTCAAGCACCTCGGCGATCTGCTGGCCGATCCGCATCGTCGGGTTGAGGGCGGACTTCGGGTCCTGGTACACCATGGCAATGCGCCGGCCCCGAATGCGCCGGAGCGCGCCGGGGGCCAGGCGGAGGAGGTCGTCGCCGGCGAAGCGGACCGTGCCGCCAAGCACGCGCGCGTTGGGCGCGAGGTCGCCCATGATCGCGTAGGCGAGGGTGCTCTTGCCCGACCCCGACTCGCCCGCGATGCCGAAGACCTCGCCGGCCTCGACCTCGAGGCTGACCTCGCGGAGCGCCTGGACCTCGCCGCGCGGCGTGTCGAAGCTCACGGACAGCCGCTGGATCTGGAGAGCGGGCCCGGCCGCGTGCCGCGGCATCACGCACGCCCCGCCAGGCGATCGCGGACGCCGTCACCGAAGAGGTTGAAGCCGACGATGGTCAGGGCGAGGGCGAGACCGGGACAGAGGAGCGGCCAGGGCGAGAGAAAGATGTGCTGGCGCGCCTCGCGGATCATCAGCCCCCAGTCCGCCGTGGGCGGCTGCACGCCGAGGCCGAGAAAGGACAGGCTGGCCGAGGCGAGGATGGCAAAGCCCACGCGGATGCTCGCCTCGATCACGATGGGGGGCAGAAGGTTGTGCAGGATCTCGCCGAACATGATGTAGGCGTGCGAGTCGCCCTGCGCGCGGGCCGCCAGCACGAACTCCTCGTGCTTCACGGCCAGGGTCTGGCTGCGCACGATGCGGGCGATGCCGGGGGCGCTGGCGACGCCGATGGCGAGCAGGGCATGCGCGGTGCTGGCGCCGAGCGCGGTGACGATCATGAGGGCCATGAGGAGCGCGGGGAAGGAGAGGAAGGCGTCGACCACGCGCATGACCACCTCGTCGGTGCGCCCGCCCGCGTAGCCGCTGGCGAGGCCGATGGGCACGCCGAGGAGGAGGCCGAGGGCGACCGCGCCCAGTCCCAGGAGCAGCGCGGTGCGGCCGCCGAAGAGCGTGCGGGTGAGGAGATCACGGCCGTACTGGTCGGTGCCGAGCAGGTGCTTCACGCCCGGTCGCTGAAAGCGATCGAGAATGCTCTGCTCCGCCACCCCGTACGGCGCGAGGAAGGGCGCGAGCACGGTGAGGGCGAGCACGCAGGCGAGGATGAGGGTGCCGATGGCCAGCGGTGGGTTCGCGCGGACGGCTCCCGCGATGCGATTCATTGATATCGGATCCGCGGATCGAGCCAGGCGTACGCCAGGTCCGCCGCGAAGTTGGCGAAGGCGTACGTGGCGGCGACGATGAGGATCGACACCTGCAGGAGCGGCACGTCGCGGTTCTGGATCGCGTAGAGAATGAGCCGCCCCATTCCCGGATACGCGAAGACCTCCTCCACCACGACGATGCCGCCCATGAGGTAGCCGAGGTCGAGGGCGATCACCGTCACCGCCGGCAGCAGCCCGTTCCGCAAGGCGTGGCGCCCGACGACGCGACGCTCCGTCGCCCCCTTGAGCCGCGCCGTCCTCACGTACGCCGACTGGAGGACCTCCACGAGCCCGGACCGCGTCTGACGGAGCACGTGGGCGAGCAGGACCAGGGTGAGGGTGAGGGCCGGCAGCACCAGGTGGGAGAGCCACGTGCGCAGGCCGGCGGCCATCGGCGCGTAATCGCCGGTGGGAAAGAGATGAAGCGTCGGCCCGGCGAGCACGAGGATGAGCACCATGCCCGTGACGAACTCGGGCACCGAGATCCCGATGTATGAGCCCGTGAGAATCGCGAGATCGAGCCACCGGCCGCGTCGGAGGGCGGCGAGAGTCCCGAGGGGGATGGCGACGAGGGCCACGGCGACGAGCGCGAAGCCCGCGAGCCAGGCGGAGTTGCGCAGCCGCAGCCCCACGATGGCGGTCACCGGTTGCTTCATGGCGAGCGAGTATCCCCAATCGCCCGTGACCACGCCGCCCATCCATGCCGCGTACTGGAGAGCGAACGGGCGGTCGAGGCCCATGTCGCGCTCGAGCGCGCGCAGGCTCTCCGCGGTGGCATACTCGCCGAGGATGAGGGTGGCCGCGCTCCCTGGCAGCACGTGGATGGCCACGAAGACGATCAGCGAGATGAGGACGAGGACGAGCGCGATCGACAGCGTCCGTCGCGCCACGTAGAAGGCCACGAGCTACATCCTTGCTCGCGAGGGTACGGAAACGGCTTGGACAGCGGCCTCCTAGGCCTTTTTCCGCGGCGCGTCGGCGGTGAGCCAGACCTCCTCGAGATCCATCTCGAAGTTGCTCGCGTTCAGCCGGAAATCCCGCACGTAGGCCCACTTGCCGCTCAGCTCGCTGCGGAAGAAGGGGATGATGAACGGCCCGTCGTCACGCGCGACTTTCTGGAACTGCGCGTAGAGGCGGCGCCGCTGCGCGACGTCGAGCGTCTCGCGCGCCTGCTCGAGCATCTTCACGGCCTCTGCGTGCGACGGCGCCCAGCGCCCCTCGTCGAGCCCGTCCTTGGGATGGTAGAGCTTCATGAGGATGGTGTCCGCCGTGGGCCGCGTGGCGTAGAAGCCGACGTAGGGCACGCCCTTGTTCCACACCTGGGCGAGATAGCGATCGTACGGCAGCACCTCGACGTCGATGTTGAAGCCTGCCGGCTTCGCCATCTCTTTGAGGATGACGGCCATCTGCTCGCGGATGGGGGGCGAGGCCGCCACGGAGATCTTGAACGAGATCCCGCCCCCGTGCCCGGCCTCGCGCAGGAGCGATTTCGCCTTGTTGATGTCGGGAGTGCGCAGGGGCAGCTGCGAATAGAACGTGTACGCGGAGGAGACGGGGTGGTCGTTGGCGAGCTCGCCGTGCGAGCCGTGGATGGCCGCCAGCATCTTCGTGCGATCGACGGTGTACTTGAGGGCCTCCCGCACGCGGCTGTCGTTGAAGGGCGGCTTGTCCGACGGCAGGATCACGTTGGCGAAGGTGCCGCCGGGAACGGCCATGGCGTCCGCCCCGGGCGTGCCCGCGACCTGCGAGAACAGGTCCGGGCTCACGTCCCAGATCAAGTCCGTCTCCTTCCCCTTGAACGCCGTCAGCTCGGTCGTCGGCTCGGGGAAGATCTTGAGGGTCACCGCGTCGAGGTAGGGCAGCCCGCTGCGGTAGTAGCCGGGGAAGCGCTCCACGGTGACGCGGTCGCCCGGCACGAACTCGCGCAGCCGGAACGGCCCCGAGCCGAATTCCTTGGCGGCGAGCGCCTTGAGGTCACCCAGCCCCTCGCGGGCCACGATGCGCGCCACGGGCAGCGTCATCATGGCGGGGAAGTCGGCGAAAGGCGCCCGGAGGGTGAAGCGCACCGTGTACTTGTCGATGGCGTCGACGCGCTCGATGGGGCCGATCTCGCCACGGTACGGCGAGGCCGTCTTGGGATCCAGGATGGTCTGCATGGTCGCCACGGTGTCGTCAGCGACGACCTCACGGCCCATGTGGAACTGGACTCCCCGCCGCAGCTTGAACGTCCACACGCGGCCGCCCTCGGAGGCCGCCCATGACTCGGCGAGGTCTGGCACCACCTCGCGCTTGACGTTGAGCCGCGTGAGGTTGTTGTAGAGCCAGCGCGTGGCCATCCACTCCGCCCCGCTGATGTGGGCCACCGGGTTGATGGTGCTGAGCCCGAAGGTGGCGCTGACGCGCAGGGTGCCCCCGTGCTTGTCGCTCTGGGCCCGCGCCACGGAGGGACGGGCCAGCGTCTGCGCGAGGGGGGCCGCGAGGCCGGCGCCGATGGCGGTGCTGCGAAGGAAGTCCCGCCGCGAATAGGTCATGATCGCTCCTCCCGCTCTCGCCCTCACGCGCACGTCTCCACGATCACGCGCGCGTACACGCGCGCCGCGTTGAAGAGGTCGCGCAGCTCCACCCGCTCGTCGGGCATGGTGTTGTACTTGCCTCCCGGCCCGTACACGAGCCCGATCATTCCCGCGCGCGACAGGTGCGCGGCGTCGGTGCCGTAGAACTTGTACGGGGCCACGTCCCCGATCTTCGGCTCCTCCCCGACCACCGCGCGATGCGCCCGGACGACCGTCTGCACGATGTCCGCGTCCCGCGCGACCTCGAAGGCTCCCATGAGCATCCGCTGCCCGCCCTGGTTCAGCCGCACGTCCGCCACCAGATCGGGATCGTCCTTCTGCATGCGCGCGATGAGCGCCCGGATGTCCTCCGCGACCATCTCCGGCGTCTGGCCCGGGCTGTAGCGGGCAGAGAACTTGATCGAGCAGCGATCGGCGAGGAGCGAGGGCCGCCAGTCCTGGTACTCGGGCCCGAGCCCGCCGCGGATGACTCCGATGCCCACGCGCCGGAGCCCCCGGTAGTCCGCCCGATCCGGTCCCGAGAAGGACATGGCGTTGAGGGCGGGGATGACCTTGAACATCTTGGCGATCGCGTCGACGCCTTCCTCCATCTTGGAGAGGTGCCGCGTTCGCCCGTGTATGGTCAGCTCCGCCTCGAGCGATCCCGCGTGTAGCGTGAGCGCCGAGTTGTCGGTCGGCTCCCCGACGACGAACCGGTCGGCGCGGACGCCCTGCTCGAGCATGTGCACCGTGCCCACCCCGCCCTGCAGCTCGCCGACGACGTGGGCCAGGATCACGTCCCCCCGGAGCCGGATTCCCGCCCGCTGTACCGCCTGCAGCCCCGCCACGTAGGCCGCGTCCGCGGCCTTCATGTTGGATACGCCGATCCCGTAGATGCACTCGTCGTCGACGTCGCCGCCGAAGGGATCCTTGGTCCAGCCCTCGCCCGCGGGATTGGTGTCGAGATGGCCGTTGAGCATGAGACTGGTGCCGCCGCCCGTCCCCGGCATCCGGCTGACGCAGTTGAAGCGGTCGGGCTGGACTTCCTGGAGCTCGACCTCGAGACCGAGCTTGGCGAGATAGTCGCGCATGAAGCGGGCGATGGTGCCTTCCTCGCCGCCCGCGGAGTAGCTGCGGATGCGCACCATCTGCTGGAGCAGCGAGACGAGCTCGCGAGTGTCGACGGCGGCGGCCGCGGCCTGAGCCTGCTTCTCTGTGTCCATCTCAGGCCGGAGCATCGGCAAAAAGAGCCGCCGGGTCAAGTGGGGCTCGGCTGACCCTCGTCGCGACTACGCCTTCGCCTTCTTCTTGGGAAGCACCTTCAGCGCATCCTCGCAGGCCTGGAGGGTGGTCGCCACGTCCGCCGGCGAGTGCACGAGCGACATGTACATCTTCTGGTTGTTCTTCACCACGCCGCGCTTGACCAACTCGGTGGTGAAGGTCTTGGACAGCGCCGCGTCCGCCCGCTGGACGGCGCGGTAGTCGACCACGGGCTCGTCGGTGAAGAGGACGTCGAAGCAGACGGGCTCCCCCACCACTTGAGCGGCCAATCCCGCCTTGCCCACCAGCTCGGTCAGTCCCGCCATGAGACGCCGGCCGGTGCCGTGCAGGGTGTCGTAGGCGCCGGGCTTGCGCAGCTCGGCGAGGGTGGCGAGACCGGCCGCGGCGGCGATCGGGTTGCCGTTCAGCGTGCCGGACTGGGAGATGAAGGTGCCCGTGCCGTCGAACCCGGGATCGAAGGGGCGCATCAGCTCTTCGGATCCGCACACCGCGGCCAGAGGAAAGCCGCCGCCCACGATCTTGCCGATGGCGGCCAGGTCGGGGACGACGCCGTAGTACTGCTGGGCGCCGCCGTACGCGAGCCGGAACCCCGTCACCACCTCGTCGAAGATGAGGAGGACGCCGTGACGGCGGGTGATGTCGCGCAGTCCCTGGAGGAAGCCGGGCTGGGGCGGCACCAGCCGCTGCAGCGGCTCCACGAGCACGGCGGCCAGCTCGTCGGCGTGGGTGGCGATGATGCCCTCTACCGTGCCGAGATCGTTGAAGGGGGCGATCAGCACCTCGCCCTCGATCGAGTGCGGGATGCCCGAGGAGTCGGGCACGGGCGCGGGGAAGGCCTTGGGTGCCCGCGGGGCGGAGCTCATCATGGAGTAGTCGTGGGCGCCGTGGTAGCCGCCCTCGAACTTCAGGATCTTGTCGCGCTGACGATACGTGCGGGCCACCCGCAGGGCGAAGAAAGTGGCCTCCGAGCCCGTGGAGGTGAAGCGCACCTGCTCGGCGCACGGCATCGCCTCGCAGATCTCCTCGGCCAGCTGGATGATGGGCTCGTTGACCATGAAGTACGTGCTGCCGCCCTCGATCTGCTTCTGCACGGCGGCGACCACGGCGGGATGCGCGTGGCCGAGGACGAGGGGGCCGGAGGCGAGCACGTAGTCGATGTACTCGCGCCCGCTCACGTCGTAGATCTTCGAGCCCTTGCCGTTCTTGACGACGAAGGCGGCATCGGCCGCGTACTTGTACGTGCCCAGCACGCCTCCGGGCAGGCGCTTGCTCGCGCGGGCCAGCAGGTCGGTTTCTCGGGCGGACCGCGCTCTCGTCGGCTCAGACATGGCCTACCTCGCGTGCATCGGGTGTAAGGGTGTGCCGCACTCCGGACCCGCTACGGAAACTGGATCTTGCCGCCTCCGGGGCCCGGGCCCGACCTGCCGAGTCCGAGCTGATCGCGGCCCGGAATGACGATGGAGGAGGCGGCTTCCCGCCGCATCTCCTGAAGCTCCTGCATGGCGCGCTCGACGGCGGCCTTGGCGCCGGTGCCGAAGCGCTCGGCCGCTTCACCGAGGGAGGCCGCCTCGATCTCGAAGCTCAGCGGCAACGGCCCGGCGGCCGTGAGGAGCTGGGCCTCCCCGACGTAGAGAACCTTGCGGTGCGGATCGGTCAGCCCGTCCGAGGTGACGGGCGTGAGCACGCGGATCAAGCCCATTCGCCGATCCGTGAAGCTGTCCTCACGATAGAGGGTCGCGGGGTCCATCTTGAGCTCGAGGGCACTGGGCTCGCTTGCCATGGTTCGAGGCCTTTCCTCCGGTGTGAGTGGGGCTGCTCACCCTGATTATGGCATGCCCGTCATCCTTAGGTTTTGGTCGGAACTTTTCCGTCGCCACCCCCTCCTTTAAGTAGGGGGGCTTTTCGGCCCCCGTCCACCCACAGCCATCGGAGGCCCAGACCATGCCCAGAGTCGCCGACGTCGGGATTCTCGCCAAAGCCCTGGGCAGCGTCAGCCCGGGAAAGCCCCAGACCCATGAGGCGCTCACCGTTATTCCCCTCCTCGGGCCCGCGCAGGTCGAGCCAGAGCCTTGATGGCCTTCCCAATCTAGATCGGGCAGTGCCATACTCGGGAGCGCCGAGAGGTCATTTCAGGGAGACGGGCCATGGGCAAGCGGTTGTCTCGGGCAGCGCTCGAGGAGTACCGGCGGGACGGATACTATTTCCCCGTGTCCGTCTTGTCCGCCGGAGAGGCGCGGGAATACCGCGAGCGACTCGAGCTGATCGAGCGGGATCTGGGCGGGCCGCTGCGGGGCGTCTATCGGATCAAGCCGCATCTCCTGCTCACGTGGCTGGCCGAGCTGGTCCGGCATCCTGCCATCCTCGACGCCGTGGAGGACGTGATCGGCCCGGACATCCTGTGCTGGAACACGTCCTTCTTCACGAAGGAGGCGCGGAGCCCCGGCTTCGTCTCCTGGCACCAGGACGCGACGTACTGGGGGCTGAGCGAGCCGGACGTGGTCACCGCGTGGGTGGCCTTCACCGAGAGCACGCCGGCCAACGGCAACATGCGCGTGATCCCCGGGAGCCACCGGACACAGGTACCCCATGTCGACACGTTTCATCCCGACAACCTCCTCTCGCGCGGCCAAGAGATCAGCGTCGAGGTCGACGAGTCGCAGGCCGCCGACATCGTCCTCCAGCCAGGGGAGATGTCGCTGCACCACGTGCTGATGGTGCACGGCTCGGGGGCCAATCCATCCGCGGACCGCCGCATCGGCTTCGCCATCCGCTACATTCCCACGCGCCTCCGTCAGACGGGCGGCCCGCGCGACAGCGCGACGCTCGTGCGGGGCGCGGACACCTACGGGCATTTCGAGCCGGAGCCGCGGCCCGCCACCGACCTCGATCCCGCCATGCTTGCGCTCCACGCCGAGATCAGCGATCGGCAGGCGCGAATCCTGTACCGGGGAACCGAGAAGACGAGCTTCTGAAGCGGGCCGTTCGGCGTCGTCTTGACGTATCACCGCAGCGACGTTGACAAGGTGACGGGAGCCCGGCGAGACTTGCGCCCGTGGACCCCGAGCTCCGTGAGGCCCTCGACCGGCTGGCGGCGGACCTGCGCGGTGAAATCCGCTCGAGCAACGGCGAGACTCGCGCTTATATCGACGAGCGGATTCTGATATCGACCGCCGAGACCCGCCGCCACTTCGATGTCGTTGCCGAGGCGCTTCGTGGAGATATTCGCGCTCTCGCGGAAGGGATGGCTCTTTCCAGTGAGAGATCAGACAGGCGATTCGCCGAGCAGACGGAGCGAAGCGGTGGACTCGAGGGCCGGGTCCTGAAGCTCGAGGTACGCGTGACAATCCTGGAGCGCGATCGTAAACCTCGCCGGCGCCGCCGGCGCCCATAGTCCGACCGGTGACGCGGAGCAGCTCGGCGCCAAGCACAGTCTTCGACGCGTTCCTGGCCACGGCGGAGGCCGCGCCCGACCACGCCTTCCTCTGCGCGCCGCCGTCGCCCGGACGCGCCTATCATCCCGCCGGCGTCGAGTACACCTACGCAGAGGTGCGCGCCGAGGCGCTGGCCCTGCGCGAGCGCTACGCAGCGGCCGGCTACGGCCACGGCCATCGCGTGGGCCTCCTCTTCGAGAACCGGCCGGAGTTCTTCTTCCACTACCTCGCCCTCAATGCGCTCGGGGTGGGCATCGTCCCGATCAATCCCGACTATCGTCACGACGAGCTTCTCTATCAGATGGACCACTCCGAGGCGGAGCTGGCCGTGTCGATCCCGGCCCGCGTGGCCGCTCTCGAGGCGGTGGCGCGCGAGCGCGCGAAGCCGCTGCCCGTGATCGATGCCGAGGCTCTGCCCGCCTCGCTGCCCAGGGCGAGCCCGACGCCACGCGCGGGCGCTCCCGGGCTCGGCAGCGAGTGCAGCCTCCTCTACACCTCGGGGACCACCGGGCGGCCCAAGGGCTGCATCCTCACCAACTTCTACTATCTGAACGCCGGGGCCTGGTATCGCGATCTGGGCGGGCGGCTCGCCATCGAGCACGGGCGCGAGCGCTTCATGAACCCGTTGCCGCTCTTCCACATGAACAGCCAGGCGGTGACGGCGACCTGCGCCATCCTCACGTCCAACTGCCTCGTTCTCCCGGAGCGCTTCAGTCCTCGCCGCTGGTGGCCCGAAGTGGCCGCCGCCCGCGCGACCATCATCCACTACCTGGGCGTGATGCCTCCGCTCCTCCTCAACCAGGAGCCCGTGCCGGAGGAGCGCCGGCATGCGGTCAAGTTCGGGCTCGGCGCCGGCGTCGAGCCTCAGCTCCACGAGGCTTTCGAGAAGCGCTTCGGCTTTCCTCTCGTGGAAGTGTGGGGCATGACCGAGACGGGCCGCATCCTGGCCGATCGCTTCGAGCCTCGGGAGGTCCACACGCGCGCCTTCGGCCGGCCGCACGGCGGCCTCGAGGCCCGCGTGGTCAACGAGCGCGACGGGGAGCGGCCCGCGGACCGCGCGGGCGAGCTTCTCGTCCGCTGGAGCGGGCCCGAAGGCGCCCGCCACGGCTTCTTCGCGGGCTACCTGAAGAACGCGGAGGCAACCGAAGAGGCGTGGCGGG
>Ga0137383_10003214_pt1 | contig 10221 bp, 9 predicted proteins | sample SagtaG_19_FD_104817 | JGI IMG/M metagenome (GOLD analysis project Ga0137383, IMG submission 104817) | Vadose zone soil microbial communities from Sagehorn Ranch, Mendocino, California, USA - Sage2_R_40_16 metaG | ecosystem: Environmental > Terrestrial > Soil > Vadose zone | place: USA... | reverse complement strand
AGTTGCCGATGCAGGGTTTGAGCCACCTTGCGTGCCGAGCGCAGCCGCGAGCGACAGGCCACCTGGACGTGCTTGATGCGATCCCGTACCAGCCCTTTAGCCTGCTGCACGAAGCGGGAGAGCACACGCACACTATCCACGAGCAAGCTGCTGTCCGTCGGATGATGGATGGTCGTCTGCACACACGTGGCATCCAGGCGCAGTTTGCGCCCCCTGGTCACCTTCGCCTTTCGCGCCAGTTCGACCACCCGGTCGTTGAGCGCGTGCAGGGTATTGGGTTGCAGCGTGTTGGCCCAGCGGACCAGCGTGCTCTCATTGGGCACCGGGGCCCAGTACAGGCGGCAGAACCAGCGCAGGATCAGGTTCTGGTCCACCTGCTCTTCGGTTTCCTGATAACTCCATTGATGCAGATGCTTGCAGATCAGCATGCGCAGGATTACCTCCACTGGCGTCGAATGCCGCCCATGCACCAGCGTGTAGCGGTAGCGCTTGCCGAAGTCGGCGCGCACCTGAGAGTACAACTCGTCATCATCGAGTAACTGATCCAGCTTGTTCAGCACCGGATCGATGCGCTCGGCCATGCGCGGCACCCGGCTAAAAACGTCTTCGGCTTCGTAGTGATCCACCAGCATGCCTGGGCCTCCTTGCTTTTCTGTCTGCTTCCTTTGGCTATCTTACCACATCTCCGGCCCCCTCAACATGCTCTCAGGCCGCTCCATAGGCCCCATTTCGCAGTGCATACTAGTACTAAAGCACTATTACAGGCAGAGAACGAATTAGACTCTGCCAGAAGCGCTTCCAAGACCAGTTGAAGACTGCTATCACTTGTATTTTTCCATGCTTCAAGTCGTATGTTGGCTTGATGCGTATCCAACTGAGCAATGTAGGGAGCGGCCCAGAGGACGGCCAAGTAAGCACTAGTAGCGAATGAGGAAGATGTACTCCTTTCCTCATGCAAGGTCAACGCAACAGGACTTTTGTCACAATAGCGGGAGCTAAATCAAGGGCGGCATCGCCCCCGCAGGCGTGGCACTGGTGGGGTGGGGCTTTCAAGGCCGCGCAAGCAGTGCCTCTTCTTGGATGGTGGTGTGGGGTGGTTGGCCGGGCGTGCTCGCGGCGGCACTCCAGGGGTGCCGCCGCGAGCACGCCCGGCCTTCCTTTTGGGCGCGGACCAAGTATACCGCGCACCTAGAACTCCAAAAAGAACAAGCGTGTGATGGGCATGTGCAAGCAAGGGTTGTGGAGCACTCCGCATGCACATCGCACATGGCACGCTGCAAGGCTCTCCTCTTACTCTCCTGTCCCCAACTCGGTAGGTCCACGCCTACTTGCCGCTGCCTCTTCGTGCAATCGGCTCATGCTTCGGGCACCTTGTGCTATCTGCTCCTCGGCCATTGAGCGGTATTGCTGTGCCGCTTTCTGATCGAGCAAGAGGTAGGACATGGTGTGAATAGTCAGAGAGGCCATGATGTCATCTACCACTGGTGGGTAGTTGACCGGGTTCACGCCACCTGGTCGGGGAATGTAGTGCAGGTCCCAAAGAATTCTGGGCCACCACGGTGGACAGAGGGGCTCATCCATTGTGTTGCTCCTTTTCTGAATGAGAGAGGTACGGTTGCGAGTCAAGTTCAGTTCTTAATAGATCTGCTCGCTACATGATGTACGTTTGCGTCTGGTTTTTTTGCAGGTGAAGGTGCTCAGCTTGTGAAAGGCGGAAAAATGATGCAAGGAGAAAACGTCTTGACGGTACGTGATGGCATATCGAGTTTAGGCAGAGAGGAAACATATGCAGGTGTTGAGAGGAGGTAACAAAGTGGCCAAGCTGGTCGGTCGTGGGGTGGATACCTTGCTATTAAATGTGTACTACATAGATGCCGATGGCAAGCCAGAGAAGCGAGGGTATTGTCAACTTGCCGAAGTGCAGAAGATCTGGCATACTGATTGCATGGAAACAACCATCACTGCTCCCCATTACAAAGGCTACCGCTTCCCACCTGAAATTATCAGTCACGCTGTCTGGCTGTATCTCCGCTTTTCGCTCAGTTTTCGCAATGTTGAAGAGCTTTTGGCACACCGAGGGATTGTCGTGACCTAGGAAACGATTCGACAATGGTGTTTGAAGTTTGGGCAGACCTATGCCAATGAATTGCGTCGTCGTCGCCCTCGCTGTGGGGACAAATGGCATATGGATGAAGTCTTCCTCACCATTGGCGGCGAGAGCCACTATCTGTGGCGAGCAGTAGATCAGGACGGCAACGTGCTCGATATCTTGGTCCAGAGTCGACACAACAAAAAGGCTGCCAAGAGATTTTTTCGCAAGCTCCTCAAAGGACTGCAATACGTTCCTCGTGTGATCATTACTGATAAGCTAAAGAGTTATGCGGCGGCCAAGCGCGAGATTTTGCCAGGAGTAGAGCATCGGCAGCACAAACGCCTCAACAATCGGGCAGAGAATTCGCACCAACCAACACAGTTACGAGAGAAGAAAATGCGGAAATTCACATCGGCAAAACAGGCCCAACGCTTTCTCTCAGCTGATCGCGCCCATCTCTGGGCAGTTTCAACCACGACGACATGTGTTGAGTGCAGAGGAATACCGTGCTACTTTACAAGGCCGCTTCCAGACCTGGAATGATGTAACTGGCGTGAAACTGGTTGCATAATCACAAATATCTCCCACCTCTCATTGCCTTTCAACGTCTTTTCTCGCTATAGCCCATCAATAATATTTCACTTCTACAAACAGGTACTTGACATTGACAATACCGCCACCTGTACGAAAAAATGTTATGGCCCCTTATTCAGACAACAGATGACCGCTCCAAACCTTCTCTTGTACGTAGAAGCAACCCTAGTGCTCTCCGTTCGGTAGAGTGATCCGAGCCAAAGAGTCGGTTAAAGTGCATATGTATATAACTACTGAAGAGCATATCCATAGTCTGACTCAGTTGGCCCTGCTCTGCCAGGCCCAGCAAACGCTCTGCGATGGGGGCTAGCATGATGGATTGCCTCGTAAATGCTTGCACAACAGACTCCCCATCTGATTCGTTCACCAATCGACTCTGGTCATGGAGCAATGAGCGCAACACTGTCTTCCTTTGCCGATACTCCTGGCCCACTTCGTTCCTGGAGGTAACATGTTGCCGGAGCCATTGCAGTCGAGCCGTTTTAGTAAGCCCAAGACTCGCCAGAAGATTGTCAGCGCTCAGGACTGCCAGCGTAATCCGATCTAATTTCAGCACACGCTCCTGGATAAGATAGATGAGTTCACTGACCGTGCGACTATCGATAGCGAAGATTGACTCCGCAACCTGGGTACCAGCCGTTCCTCCATAGCGCTCCACCTCGCGGTCGTAGGTGTCGAAGACGAAGCGTGAGCAGAAACCTTCATCCATCAATCTCGTAGCCCAGATGCAGAGCTTGGGTAGTAACTGACTGGTGAGTCGCTCCGGCTCGCCACGGAAGCGCAGCCGCAGATGCAGGTCTGGGTCATTGTAGCGGAGAAAGAACCACTCCTTGGCCAATCCTGAAGCCAGAGCTTCCTCGGCAAATATGCGCAGGGGATAGGCAATCAGATCCTCTTCAAATGTATTTGCGCAATAAAGTTTGATGAACAGCCACTCGCTGCCGGGCGGTCTCAAACAGTTGGCTGCTAAGGCAGTCTGGGCAGGCGGAACAGGAGCTGGTTCACCTTGATGAGATGGAGCACTTGAAGACGCTCCTACATTCTTATCCTGCTTATTCTGGACATACGTGCCCTGAAGAAGGTCATGGTGTAGCACTACGGACGCAACAAGCTCTGTCATATAATGCCCTTCTGGCCCTTGCAGCCATGCCTGGTCAGGTCCAGGAAGAGCTTCTTGCAGCAGGAGATAGCCGCCATCGCGCAGGTGTCGTACCTCTGTGCGCAATTCCTCAACCTGACTTGCGCTCTTGAGATCCAGGAGGAGCCGATTATCGCCAAAGCTCAGGTACACATACCGTGGGACTTGCCAGTGCTCCCGCCAGCCCTCAAGTGCTTCCCTGAAGGTTCTGGGCGAGTCTGGTAGTAACCCTCCACGGGTGAGTGTATCAATACGCCACTGAGCTTCGCGCAACACGACCCGCCCCACCTGCACGCGAGGAAGCGATGGAAAGCTCCTGGCTGGTCCCCAATCAAAGGAACTCAACTGGGCAGCACTTTCTCGACTCAGTTCTGCCAGAAAACGGCAAATTGCTGGTGCCTGCATAGTATTGAGCATATGCCCTGCGGTGATCACAATGTCTGTGTCCTCTGCCAGCCAGCGGACATAGAAGCGGTTATCACGAATACCTACCACCAGTTCATCGAGAGGAATCACCTTGCAGGTATCCACGCCTGGACTTACCCCTATGGCAATCTCGTGGCTGCGTACAGCTGGACGAATGACCACGTTTGCTGAGTGGAGCCGCCGGGGAAGATAGACGAGTTCGGCCAGGAGTTTATTTGGAGTATGCGCCTCTTCAGCATAGGCAGCACGCTTCAACGCTTTCTGAGCTTCTGGTCCAACCAGGTCGGCAAATCGTCCCAGATTCCTTCCCGCCGCTTGAGCACCAAGATTAGGACCAATAATGATTTGGAACTGTCCCGCATCTATCGCCTCCACGGAAGAAGCTGCAACAAAGACGTTGAGATCCAAAGAGGGAGGAGTCGTCGCAAGCGAAGGAGTCCAGGTCTCAAGTCGTTTGAGCGTATCCTCATCCAATTCTATGACTGATTTATGATCATGCAACGCACTCGTAGCAAGGTCGAGCAGAGTCTGCGAACGCAGAGCCGCCTTGGCTTGAGCAATTCCGTTATTGCCACCGCTGTAGGTTGCTGGAGAGCCAAGCCCGAAATTGGGATCAAGCAGCTCTAATAACGGTACCTCACGGTTCTGTCCATAGCGAGATACAAACGCCCTGCGATAAGCGTTGAAGTAGGACAGACCATTGGGTGATGGCGTCATCCTGAGCAGCAATTGGGCGGCATGGACTACCTCTGCGCCGACGGCCTGAGCAATATGCTGACCGCGAAGCGTAAGAGCCATGTCTACCTGTACAGGCGTTTCGGCTACGGCCTTGTTCACCTCATTGGCCCTGGCTACCAGTTGTCGGTAGGTTGCTACTCCCTCCTCTGCTGGCAGTGTATCGTAGGTCGCTGCCGCTTCTAAAATGGAGGCTAAGTGCGTGCGAGCTTCATTCGCGGCTGGAATATCGCTGAGACGTTGAACGACATAGCATGCCGGGCTGTCAGTCGTCAATGGTGGACGTAGATCGGTGAGTAACACTGTTTGCTCCCAGAGTCCAGTGATGAGTTGTTCGACTTTCTCAGAAGTCGCCCCTGGCGTTGTCGAGAGCAACTTGTCTGCCAGGTCCTGGTAGGGGATGGGTTCGCGAGCCAGTGCCAGTGCCCTTTTCACCACTCCTGATGTTCGCACAGAGACCGCCAATGCCGAGTCAGATTTCCCGATCGAGGAACGTTCCGTCATGAAGACCCGATCCCCACGGATGAAGGCCGTCGGATTCGTGACGAAACGGAGATGTTTGCGAACTTCGAGATGAGACTCTAATTCCTGAACAAGGGTGAGCAACCAGGCCATGTCCGGTCGCGTTCTCGTGTGCGGCGGCTCTACCGCCAGAGCAAGATCGGTCACTTCTCCCCACTGGCCCAGCGCAACGCCAGCAAAAAGTCCAAAGGGCGTCGGTCGGGTTGACATGCGAATCAGGAAGCGCAGCAACTTCCCTTTGAGGTGGCCAGCGTCCTTACTGGAAGGTGAAGACCGTTCCAGGTCATCCAGTAATACGTTGCTTCCCACCGCCAGGGCCCACCTGATGCGCGGGTCAGCTGGTGCAAGGGAGCCACTCTGGAAGTAGGCATGATGAGTTGAACTGCTGTCTATCTCAGACTGGCTCATCTGAGCGCCCAATGCGAGATAGGCTTCGATGGGCAGCAGAGGCGCTCGCACCATCACAAAATTCAGCAGTTCATAGAGCGGACTCGCAGTGGATTTGGTTTGAGTCGCTGGTTGCTGTGCGCGAGCAAACCTGGTCCTGGGCTGTTGCATAGACTCTCCACCTTATCTAGGATATCAGAAACAAGCGGTCCCAGCCTGGTTCGATGGGAGTAGCTGCCGCCAGTAAAACCAGGACTACCCCTGGTACACCGTCGAGTAAACCTGGTTGGTCAACGCGATTCCCACCGGGCTCCAGGCTATAGTAGCCCAGCAGGGTATCGGGTTGGTACAAAGAGAGCAGTTGCTCACCGAGGGCATGTGCCGCCTCAGTAAATTGAGGCAGTCCCGTATCATGGGCAAAGCGCAACACGATCTGTAAGAGACCGGCCACACCATGACAGAAGGTGGGAGAATCGATACGGCGTACCTCAAGGGGACGGCGATACACTGCTTCCATAGTCTCGACAGCTAGCTGTCGATATTCCGAGTTGTGCAGAGCCTCACCTGCAAACCAGAGGGCGCGTGCCACACCCGGGCTACCATAGCACCAGGCGGTACGGCTCGGTTCAAACGGAGAAGCAGATTCTCTGGACAAACACGGTGGCACCGTCCCATCAGCTTCCACGCGCACTGCTGTGGGCCAGTTCAGGCCCCATTGGTCATCCAGGCGGTGCTGCCAGAGCCACGTTGCGACTCTGACAATAGCCTCCTCCATTCCATCAACTGTTACACCAGAGAGATGAGCGAGAGACAGCAGGCCTAAGGGACCAGGGATGCCGTGCGCTAAGCCACAATTGAGGTTGCCATTGGGGTAAAGAGGCATGGTTTTCTCGTCCCCAAGTAAATGCACAGGCGTATACCAACGGGGTAGCCCCTCCTCTGCTCCAGTTAATGCGACGAGACTCCCGAGAACGGCTCTCAAGGCGGCTGCTACTTGTGGCTCATCCTTGCGGCACAAGAGATACGCCCCCACCCCGCTGAGACCAGAGATCAGATCAAACTGACCAACTGAAACATCTTTTTTCTGTATGGCCAGTCTGTTAGCAAGACCAATTGCCTGAGGGAGCAGTGCCTCCTCGACAGCAGCCAGGAGCTTGCGGTACCGTTTTCCACCCTGGGAGAGGGACCAGGTGGCAAAGGCCAGACCGCTGAGGCCCCCAAACATGCCTGCTGGCAGAGAGGATCGCTGCTCCATATCTCGCACAGCTAGCTCGAGATAGCCGTGACCAATAACATCCCAGTCATCATCAGGGAAACAGGCATCCAGGTAACGGCACATAATAGCCAGTCCTGCATAGCCCTGGGCCACCCCCGAAGGTTGCCAATGGATGGATTTAGGGTAAGCGGTTTGCTGCATGGCCGCCACAACAGCGCCTTCTACGCGCTCCCGTTCCCGCAAGCGGGTCGCCACGTGTAGAGCGATATCCACTGCTGTAGCAACCTGGCCTGACGTGAGAACTGGTTGCCAGGAACAACCATATGCTTCGAACACTTGAGACCTTTCTTATCAACAGATCCAGGTTAGCTGGTTACCATGGTAACAGCGACGGGATTACAGCTGCTCTGACCATGGCAGGTGTCACAGACTCATCTAACCCTTTACAAAACAGGGGGGACAGGTAACACCAAAGTCACAGGTGGGACCATGGCAGGTGTCGCAGGTGGCCTCCCCAGGACAGGTATCGCAGGTGATCTGACCATGGCAGGTATCACAGGTGTGCTGCTGACACTGAGTGTCGCAGGTGCAGGTGTCAGAACACGTCGGCTGATCGCACTGAGTTTGGCAAGTACCAAAACAAGTGGGCTGACCGCACTGAGTTTCGCAGGTGCCGCACGTTAGCTGATTGCATTGAGTTTCGCAGGTGCCGCACTGAGTTTCGCAAGTGGCAGGACAGGTGTCGCAGGTGGGACAGGTGTGACAGGTCTCGGTAGCAGCACCGCCACCACCCCCGCCTAGCGGCTGAGGCCGCCCAGCTAGGCTACTGCCACTAGCAAGACGCACATCAAGGTCGAATTCATCATGCTTGCCCATTTCTTTTTCTCCTTGCACTTGAAAATCGTCGCCCCGGTTCCTGTTCTATGTACCCTACTTCGTGACTAATTGCTTCTTCGTTGCCGAACCGGAAAAGGCTCAGGGGTTATTGGCTCTGGCATCGCAGACACAGGTCTGGCAGGTGTCGCAGGTGTTAAAAGGACAGGTATTAGTGTCAAGAACGCAGATCTGATCAGGACAGGTGTGGCAGGTCTGATCAGGACAGGTCTGGCAGGTGTTAGGACAGGTATCGCAGGTAGGACAGGTGTGGCAGGTCTGATCAGGACAGGTCTGGCAGGTGTTCTGACCAGGACAGGTCTGGCAGGTGTTAGGACAGGTATCACAGGTGGGACAGGTGTGGCAGGTGTCGGTAGCGGCACCGCCGACAACATCGTCACCACCGCCTGCTGGTTGAGGCGACCCCGCCAGATTACTGCCACTAGCAAGGCGCACATCAAGGTCAAATTCGTCATGCTTGCCCATTTCTTTTTCTCCCTGCACTTGAAAATCGTCGCCCCGGTTACTGCTCTATGGATTCACCGGGATTGCTTAGCGCCTCCACTCATCTCTTGATGGACCTCGTTGGTCCCCGCTCACACTCTGCCCCAGCCCACAGTTCATGCCGGGGCAGAGTGTGACATCGGGTTCAAGCGTTCTTCCGATGGGTGGGCCCTTTCACCACGTTGAGATTAGAGTTCAGGCAGTCTAGCTTTACACATAGGAAGCGGGTCATACGGACGCCCTGCCTTACAACGCTTTCAGACATGCGCCGCTTCCCTGGCATGCTTGGTCCCCTTGAGCTTTCACCGCCAGGTATGCCAGTAACCCAGGAACCTTTTCCCTAGTTCCCCCTGCTTGCAGCAGGAATATCATAACGCGCCTCACGGCGCACACTGTGCAGGCCACTTTCACGGCACACGGTTCTCCAGAGAGATGGCTCCACCTGGTATCGGGCTGCTGCAGCATCCACCGCACCCTTTGGGTTCTGTCCATCTTCTCCTACACCCCTTCCCCCTGTCCTGGACATTACCCCAGGCATTCGGGTACTATGGGTGTTCTGTTCCCATGCGGCTCTCGCCGTTTAGGGAATCCATCGTCTCACGCTTACGCTGGTCCGTATTTGGGTAGCCCCGTTCGTCGGTTTCCCTGTTCATGACAGGTAGGTGGAGCAAGGCATCTTTTACGGCACCACCGTGCTTCTGTCGTAAACTGCTCCATATGCCCTGTAGTTCCATGTGGCATAGCCCATCTGCAAAAGCCCTCGACTAGGGTCCAGGCAATTCAGCCCTCACTTGGAGATCAAGCCTCCCAATAGCGGGCTGATAATAGTTCCAGAGCAGCTTCTTGTTCGTGCGAGCAGCCTGCGCTGCCTGTCTGATGTCCTGAATTTCCTGGGTCGTCATAGAACTATAGAGGGCGGGGAAACTCCATCCCTCCTCTACCAGATGAAGATTCAGATTGGTGTTCTGGTTGTTGATTTTGGTACCGATGGTGCCGATGAAACGCCCGTAGGCGACAAAGACCTCGTTGGGCTTATTGACTATGGTAGTGACGGTACACTCAACAGGGGACACATCGTCGTTTTGCAACAGGGTCTTGAGATTCACGGTCGTGGTTTCCCCCATATGCTGACGATATCGCTCATTATATTGCTTAAAGAGGTCATACTGCCAAGTAGGGAGAAAACCGACCTCTTTTGGCTTTTGTGGTTGATAATGCAATTCAAGTGCATCAATCCCTTGAAGGCGAATCTTGATGTATTCGCCACTTTCATCGCTGTGAATAACGTTGTCGTCCTTTCCCTCATCGTTTTTAAAGACCGCATTATCGAAGACATGCGTCTCCTGCGTGGTCCCTGCACACTCATCGGTGAAGGTGAGGGGTCTCTGCAGCGTGACACGACAGGTATCGGCATCAGATTCTTGATGAGGCCAGAATTGTTTGGGGTCAATAGTACCCCTGACACTGAGCAATCCCATGGTGCTATTCCTTTCTGCTTCCTCTCGGCTGTTCACTTTGTAGACGTTTGGGACCAACCTATTTGGAGACCATTCAAATTCGGGTGCTGGCTAGCCAATTCCTCTGGTTTTGAATGATCTCCTATTCATGTCTCGATTCGTAGACACTCCGGCCGATATTAACTTAAGGCAGGGCCGTTGCTACTTCGTCCATCGACGAGAGATGCTGGAGGGGACCAGACGTTGCCGTCGAAACGAGACCACCAGAGGGTCTCGT
>Ga0137383_10003199_pt1 | contig 10237 bp, 8 predicted proteins | sample SagtaG_19_FD_104817 | JGI IMG/M metagenome (GOLD analysis project Ga0137383, IMG submission 104817) | Vadose zone soil microbial communities from Sagehorn Ranch, Mendocino, California, USA - Sage2_R_40_16 metaG | ecosystem: Environmental > Terrestrial > Soil > Vadose zone | place: USA... | reverse complement strand
GCAGAACGTAGGTCATAGCATTGCGATAGCCTGTTACCGCACGCCACGTCTCTTCCCCTGCCTCAAGTGGTTCGTCTCCTTCGGCGGCTGCTATAGCATCCTCTGCGGTTACTAGGTAACCTTCAATGCTATTTGATCCCCGAATCGCGCGAGCAAAGGCGTTTCGCCGCAAAACACCCTCCCATCGTGAGGGTGTAGACAAGCTGTATTTAAGCGACTTATGCATCTTCGTAATGGCAGCGATAACTTCTAATTCTTCTTTTCGAAGCTCCACGCTCTTAAAGATCATGTTCCTTATCCTATAATCAGTGAACGTCTATATAAATAATAATTGACTTTCAGTCCCATGTCAATATACTATTTTCACTGAGAGGAATAGACCAATGAACCGACTAAGAAGGGCAAAGCAGGCGCAAATCATCGCAGCCCTGGTTGAGGGAAATTCTCTACGCGCCACTTCGCGCATGACTGGCGCGTCAAAGGTGACGATTCTTCGACTGCTGGAATCGCTCGGGGCAGCCTGCGCCGCGTATCAGGATAAGGCCCTGCGAAACCTCAAGTGTAAGCGGATTCAGTGCGATGAGATTTGGCAATTCTGCTATGCCAAAGACAAGAACGTGCCCGACGATAAACAAGGGCAGTTTGGCTATGGGAATGTGTGGACCTGGGTTGCGCTCGATGCGGAAACGAAATTGATTCCTAGCTGGCGCGTTGGGACACGCGGGGCGGCCACCGCTTATGAGTTCATGCACGATTTGGCTGGCGTCTGGCGAATCGCGTACAACTGACCACAGACGGCCATCGCGTGTATCTAGACGCGGTAGAAAGTGCATTTGGCTCAGAGATTGATTACGCGATGCTGGTCAAGCTGTACGGCGGAGATCGTGAGGAAAGCGAAGCTCGCTATAGTCCGGCAGAGTGCATCGGATGCCGTGCGATCCCCATTTCTGGCAACCCGAAGGCAAAGCATATTTCTACTAGCTATGTGGAGCGCCAGAATCTCACGATGCGGATGTCTATGCGCCGATTCACGCGGCTCACCAATGCATTCTCAAAGAAAGTGGAGAATCACGAGCACGCGCTGGGCCTTCACTATATGCATTACAACTTCTGCCGGATTCACCAAACACTGCGCGTCACACCAGCGATGGAAGCGGGAATTGCCGACCACGTTTGGAACATAGAAGAATTGGTGGGACTATTGGACAGAATGCAGACTGAGGCAGCGGCGTGATCTCGCAAGTACAAATGTACGCCCTAGGTGTTGTATGGGTTGGTGGCTGGGGATTCATGTTCTTCGCCTATCCTGAACTAGTGTGTCGAATTTTCAGAGTAAAAAATCCCACGCTCAAGAGGCTCAAACTCATCAAAATAACGGGAGCCGTCGAGTTGGTCTTGGTTTTCAGTGCGTCTATTGGATACGCAATTTTCGGTTTCCATTGAAACTGTACCACTACCATAAGGCAGGATTGCGCAATTCTACGTTATGCGACTATGGAAATCATTTGGAGCGCATGGAGACCCAGCTTGGTGTCACCCGAGATTTTGACTTGGGGCAAGGCGGACTCACGATCGATGCCTTTAGTGAAGATGCGCCATGCAATTTCCTGCGGGATGGTCGTTTCCGAAAGCCTATCCCCGAGCGGCTCTTCGGTGAGCTGCCAGGCCTGTTCAGCGCGCGAGAGATACCAACTGCCTCCGCATTCACCGGAAACGTTGATCTGAACGTAAGTTCCGGGCTTTGCCGAGACGGTGCGATAGGTGAACGGCAGGGCCCGCAAGAAGCAATCCAAAACGGGATAGTAGAGTTCGCGGGTCATGATGCCCGGCTTGTTCACCGCCAGCCGGATCTGCTGCTGATGGTGCCAGCGTTCCGTGAATTCCCGGGCCGTGTCGAACCAGTTTGAGGATTTTTCCTCGCCCGCCCAGCTTACGCCGTAGGGCGCGCCGGCATCGGGATCCCGGGAGTGGTGATATTCGGCAAGCAATTGGGAGGCGACTTGCATCAGGGAAATCAAGACAGCGGGGCTCAGGCGGCGATAGAGACTGACGCCTTCCTCATTCAAACGGTTGATGTACGCCGCGAGTTCAATGCCAGAGCTGATTCTGGAAGCTTCTGGCAAATATCCATCGCGGGCGATCGAGACGCCGCGAAGCGGAGTATCCAGAAGATGTGCGGCGACTTCCTTGACCTTCCACTTGGGCGAAACCGTCTGCTTTTCCCAGTCTTCGGGGGTGAGGGAACGAAGCAATTCGAGCAACATGGCATCGAGCTTCGGAAAAAGATGGGCGGTGAGAATCGGCCTCACGGGGCTATCTTTGCATTCGCGGCTGGTTTTGTCACCGGATGCAATGAACGCTCGGTCGAACTACGCGCAGACACCTTCATCCGCGGGCTGGGGGAAGTGCTGGGAAAACCAGAACGAGTATGGGGTTGCGCCATGTTTCTGGTAGTGTTCCAGCCGCTCACGGCCCTCGGCGACGGCGGGGATGTGGCCGACTGGGATCCACCAGAGGCAGTAGCTGGGCTTGTCCATCTTTTCGAACCACTTCGGGCGGTCGCGAAATACCTTGGCGTGATTCGACTTGTAAGCGAAATCGCGCAGCGCTCCGATCGATTCCCAGACCGACAAGTTGACGATCACGAAAGAATCGTCGTTGTAGGCGATGTCGGTGGCGTTGCCCGATTCCGACTTGAGCCGCCAGACAAAGCCGGGAGCCTTGTCGGCAAGAGCGTTGATGGGCTCGAGCTGCGCGACGAATTCGGCGATCTTCGGATCCTCCAGCGGAGCGAGGAGACGCGATATGTTGATTTGGGTGAGATGGTGGGCCAAGGCGGATTCCTTGTGATTCCTCATAAAGAACGCTTCAGAAATTAAAACGGTAGCCGAGAATCATCTTGGCAATCAAGTGATCGGTGGAACGAGTCACGCCCACACCCAACCCAAAATTGACTTCCCACTTGGGCGAGAGATTCAGGTCAATAGCGGGGAGGATTTGCTGTTGCTGCTGGCTGACCGGGTCGAAGCCCGTGACCGGACCCAGCGAGCCGTAATACTCGATGCCCGCCGCGATCTTCTTGGTGAAATCGTAACTGAATTTGAAGTTGGGAGAGAAAACGAGACCTTGGTTCACGCCCGGGCCATGGAAGGACCGGTCAAATGTCGGATTGAAGGAGAGATACCACCGCCCGAGCTGCTTATCAATGATCGGGCGGATCTCCCACGTCCAGGTGTCCGCGGAGTACCGGCGGCTCTGCCAGCCGATTTCGTTCGAAAGGCTGATGCCGACGGGCCAGTGCCACTTGGGAGGAACGCGCACGCGGGGGCGGATGTGGCTGCCAACGTAATCCCAACCCTGGCCGCTCTTCGCGGAGTTGAAAATGTAGAAGCCGGTCTCGAACCAATCAGTGAATCCATGGGTGATCTCGATGGTTTCGTGCAACTGATGGTTCGTCGGCAGCGTGCCGTCATCGGTGGATTTGGAGCCCTGAAATGTGAAATTGGAATGGAGTTCCACCATCGTGTGCCGAGGCTCGACGGTTTCGTACGGATATACCTGGACTTCGTAGTTCCCTTGCGCGCTTGCGGGCAGCGGCAAGGCCGTGCACGCGAACAGACAAAACGGAATCGAGAACGCAGCACGGAGTCGCATACTCACTGGTTTCAAAGCTTCCCAGAGTAGCGCAGTCTTGCATCTCTGCAAAATAAAACAGAAGCGTGAATCAGGCGTGCGGGTGCGCCTTGTCGTAAATGTCCATCAGTTGGCGGATGGAGGCATGGGTGTATTTCTGCGTGGTCGAGAGTGACTGGTGGCCGAGAAGTTCCTGAATGGCGCGGAGGTCGGCGCCGTCCGCGAGGAGGTGCGTGGCGAAGGCGTGACGCATCGAATGCGGATGCAGGTCCCAGTTGACGTTGGCGATGCGCACGTATTTTTTGACGATGCGCCCGACGGAGCGCTGCGTAAGCCGCCGGCCCGAATAATTGAGGAAGACCGCTTCGGTGTACGACCCGTCCCGGCCACTCGTCCCGTACCTTGGCTCCAGGAGCAGTTCGCGCAGCGGCCAGTATTTTTCCAGAGCTTCCTGAGCCTTAGTCCCGTAAGGAACGATGCGTTCCTTACTGCCCTTGCCGCGGACGCGGAGAATGCGTTCCTTTTGGTCCATATCGGCAAGATTGAGGCCGGTGAGTTCGCTGACGCGCAGGCCTGCGGCGTAAAGAAGTTCCAGGAGCGCCCGGTCGCGGCGCAGGAGGAAGCTTTCTTCGACTGGCACGGAACGACTCTGCTTGCCTTGTGGTTTCACGGCGGATGCCGGCGGAAGCAATGCGCTCTTTGTGGAAGACTCACGGCCGCCGCTCGCGGCTTGTCCCGTCCCGCCCAGTTGATTGAGGAAGCCGTTCATCTCTTCGGCCGAGAGCACCGAAGGGATGCGCTTGGGCAACTTCGGAGTGGGAACGAGACGCGCGGGGTTTTCCTTCAAATGGCCTTCACGCACGCAGTATTTGAAGAACGAGCGCAGGGCCGCAAGCTTGCGCGCGATCGAGCTTTTCGCGAGACCGTGATCGTGCAGATGCGCGACGAATTCACGAATCATGGGGTGGGCGACGCCCGTGAGTGCAGGCGGCGGGAGGCCGGGCGGCGATAGATACGCGAGAAATTGTTCGAGGTCCCTGCGGTAGTTCAGAATCGTATGCGGCGAGGAATTCTTCACCGACTGAAGGTATTCGAGATATTTCGCAATTGCTGCTTTCATTCGCTGCTACAACTCCACGGGAGAGACCCAAATACAGTATAGGCGCGGACAAATCCGCGGAAAGCGAAATCACGGCACTGTTTCTTTAGATGCAGGTGGGTCAGGACTTGGCTGCCACGGGCACGGGAGCCTCCTCCGGCTGTGCTTGCGGCTGGACTTCGGGGACAAGCTTCTCCCAATCACAGCCCTCTTTGAGGCAAGAGTGGACGGTGCCGATCTTGGTGCGCTTCTCGACGATGAAGGGCGCGCCGCACTTCGGGCAGGGTTCGGCGATGGGCATGTGGGGCGTTGTGAAATCGCAATCCGGGTAACGCGAGCAGCCGTAGAACACTCGTGGGCGGCCACGGCCGCCCTTGCCGGCGCTGCCACGACGCACGAATTCGCCTTCGTTGCATTTCGGGCATTTAATGCCCATGGTGATCGGGCGCGTGTACTTGCACTTCGGATAGCCGGAGCAGCCGATGAATTCGCCGAAGCGGCCGCTTTTCTTCACGAGATTCTTGCCGCAACGTGTACACAGCTCAGCGAGAGGCTCATCGGGCTGGTGCGCGATGCGCGTGCCCTGGACGAGGCGGCGGGTGGTCTTGCAATCCGGGTAACCGGTGCAGGCCAGGAAGGTACCGAAGCGGCCGCGCTTGATGGCCATCTCCTTACCGCAATTGTCGCAATACTCGGTTTTGGGTTCGCCGCTGGTCTGTTCGGGAAGTTCAGGGGAGAGGTCCTGAATGAAATCGCATTCGGGATAGCGTGAACACCCGAGGAAGAACCCGTGGCGGCTGATGCGCTCGAGCAATTCGCCCTGACCGCACTTTTCGCATTTCTTCCCGGTCGGAATGCCGGCTTTGTAGGAAAGCATCTCGTCGCCGGCCTTGTCGAGGTCAATGACGAATTTTTCCCAGAACTCTTTGACGGCTTCGCGCCACGGTAGCTTGCCTTCTTCGATTTCGTCGAGTTCCTCTTCGAGCCGCGCGGTAAACGTGACGTCGAAGATGTCTTCGAAACTCTTCACCAGCAACACGCTGACGCGCTCGCCGAGCATGGTGGGAGAGAATCGTCCCTGGTTCTTGGTGACGTATTCGCGCTCGACGATGGTTGAAATAATCGAAGCGTAAGTCGAGGGCCGCCCGATGCCGTCTTCTTCGAGCTCCTTGACCAGTGTGGCATCGTTGAACCGCGGCGGCGGCTCGGTGAAGTGCTGGTCGGGTCGAATCTTGTCCAGGCGAAGAGTTTGCCCCTCCGCCACCTGAGGAAGCGCGCGGCCTTCGCCTTCGTCATCCTTTTCGTCTTCCTCGCGATCGGCGATCGACGCGGGCATCTGATAGACACGGAGGTAGCCGTCGAATTTCTGGACGGTGCCGGTAGCCCGGAAAGTGTAGTCGCCGGCGGAAATGTCGATCGTGGTCTGATCGAAGATCGCCGGAAGCATCTGTGACGCTACGAAGCGCTGCCAAATCAGTTGGTAAAGCTTGAATAGGTCCTCGTCGAGATACTTTCGGACGTCTTCCGGCGCGCGCATGGCATCGGTGGGACGCACCGCTTCGTGGGCTTCCTGCGCATCCTTCTTCGATTTGTAATAATTCGGCTTTTCCGGGAGATAGTTCGAGCCAAAGCGCTCGGGGATCAACTCACGAACCTGGATCAGCGCGTCGTTCGAAACATGCACGGAGTCGGTACGCATATAGGTGATCAGCGCGACCGAACCTTCCTCACCAAGCTCCACGCCTTCATAGAGCTTTTGCGCGAGTGACATCGTGCGCTTGGCGGTGTAGCGCAGCCGGTTGTAGGCCGCCTGCTGCAATTTGGAAGTCGTGAAGGGTGGCGGAGGATTGCGCTTCTTTTCTTTTTGCGTGACGCCGGCCACCTGCCACTTGGCCTTGCTGACGGTGGCGACAATCTTGTCCGCGGTTTCCTGGTTTGAGACCGCGATGTCTTCGCCTTTGTGTTTGAAAAGCTTGGCTTCGAAGAGCGGCGGCTGCCCGGCATCGAGCATCGCGTGAATCGTCCAATACTCCTGCGGAACAAAGGCGCAAATCTGCATTTCGCGCTCGACGATCAGCCGAAGCGCGACGGTCTGGACGCGCCCGGCGGAAAGCCCGCGGCGCACTTTGTCCCAAAGAATCGGAGAAACCTTGTAACCCACGATGCGATCGAGCACGCGCCGCGCCTGCTGCGCATCCACCAGATTGGTATCAACCTGCCGGGGCTTATCGAAGGCCGCACGAATCGCCTTGGGCGTGATTTCGTTGAAGGTGACGCGAAAAATCTTTTTCGGGTCAATCGCGACAACTTCTTTCTTAGGCTCGTTCTCTTCTCCCTTCTTGACCGGCTCTTCGGGTTTTGCGTCTTTCTTCTTGAATCTCGAAACGCTCGGTTCCTGCTCAATGTACTTGGCAGGCTTGGAGAGAACCATGGCGAGATGCGCCGAAATGGCCTCTCCTTCGCGATCGGGGTCGCCCGCCAGATAGACGGCATCCGCGGTGATCGCCGCCTTGCGAAGATCATTGATGACTTTGCCCTTGCCGGCGATGATTTGCAGGGTGGGCTCGAAAATCTTGTCGTCATCCAGTGTAATCGGCTTCTTGGTGTTCTTCTCTTCCGGCTGAAGGCCTTTCTTCGCGCCCTTTTTTTTCTTTCTCTTCTTGCGGCCCGAGGGATCTTCGCCAGGCAGACGAATACCAATCGTTTTCTTGGGCAGGTCCATCACGTGGCCGATGGACGCTTTTACGGTGAAGTTCCGCCCCAGATATTTGTTAATCGTTTTCGCCTTTGCAGGCGATTCGACAATAACGAGCGAACGAGCCATGTTGCCTTTGTAACTCCGTAATGTATTGCAGGAAGGGCTGACCGCGCGGCGTGTGTCCTTCTCGCTACCTTAAGCGCCCAGCCCGGATCCCAACCGGGTCTCCATTTGGATGCGGCGATTGCCCTTGTGGATTCGTTCTACTGTTGGATGCCAGCCCCGGGCCAACGATGCGGACCTCTATCTGCCTCTACAGCAAGACTTTGCTGAACTGCTTTCCCGGCAACTGCCGGATGATGCCTTTCATCTCCAGATCAAAGAGCGTAGCCAGAACTTCGGAAGAATTCAAGCCGGAGCGTTCCACAATATCATCAATGTACACCGGCTCCTCGGCGCTGAGCAGCGCGTAGAGCTTTTTCTCCGAGCCATTCAGTGCGGCGGCGGCCAATAGATTTCGCTGCTCGGCCTCAGGCCGCTCGGCTTGCAGGAGGGCGGCACGGATGGGCGTGGGCAGCTCTTCGATCACGTCCTCGGCGCAGGTGGCGAGCTTCGCGCCCTGCTTGATGAGTTGGTTCGGCGCGAAACTCACGGGCTGCGTAGCGTTCCCCGGCACGCCGAATACTTCTCTGACGAACTCCATGGCTAAGCGCGCGGTGATCAGCGATCCACTGTACTGCGCGCCTTCCACCACCACCACTCCCAGCGGCATGCCGGCAACGATGCGATTTCGCACCGGAAAATTCTCCGGTGCAGGGTGCGTGCAAAGCGGAAATTCACTGATGATCGCCCCGCGCTCCAGCACTTTCTCGTACAGCTTCTTGTTTTCCTTTGGATAGCAGACGTCGATGCCTGTACCCAGCACTCCGATCGCGCGGCCGTTGGCATCCATCGCTCCCTGATGCCCGATGGCATCAATCCCGCGGGCCATTCCGCTGACGATGACGAGGCCACGCACGGCCAGGTCCCTGCCAAGACGCTGCGCCATTTGCGTGCCGTAGAAGGTTGGCCGGCGCGTCCCAACGATGCTGAGGCTGGGCAGATTCAGAACTTGCGGATCACCGCGAACGTAGAGCAGGACCGGCGGGTCGTAGATTTGTAAGAGCGTCTGCGGATATTCGGGCTCGGTCCAGTTCAAGAGGTAGCAGCCTGCGATCTTCTGAACGCCCGTCAATTCCTTCTCAGCGCGCTTGAAGCTTTCCTTCTTCACGATGGCTTTGGCGACTTGAGCTGGGAGATGGCAGGACTCGAGATCGGGAAGCGTGGCGCGGAAGACACCATCCGGCGAGTCAAACCGGCGCAGCACCCGCGCGGACAAACGCGAAGCCAAGCCGGGCGTTAGCGCCAGCGCGAGCCAGGAGAGGGAAGCGTCTGACTGCATTGCGGGGCGAGCCTACGCGCAGAGTAACCGGCTTGTCAAATAGCGTGTATAGAAAAAGTAGCGTGCTGTAAGACCGCGGCTATTGAGACCTAGGCTGCGATGCTGCCGTAGGAGGAGGTCTGCCGAAGCCGACTTCGAGCGGCGTGTCTTTGGGAAGGACGACGTCTTGTCCGCGGGAGATGAAATTCGAGTAGATTGACGCCGAAGCCCCGTAAGCGCCAAATGCCATCGAAACCGGTGCGGACTTCACTGCCAGGCTCAACAGGGCGCCTGTCAAACGAAAACCAGAGCCGCCGGCGGCCGTGCGCACGCCTGGATCACCGGCAGCGTCCGTCGTGCCATGTTCGCCATCCGGATGCGTTGCGGCCGCGGCCAGCAGTACCGCGAGCCCGGTCGACAGATAGCGGGTCTTGCTGTCGGTGGTGCGCGCCCCGCCTTCCGCGTCGAGCATCATATGGGCGCTTCGAGCCACTTCAAGACCTTCCAGGTTGCCGGCCATGGCCTGCGAACTTGCTTGAGAGTTCTCCGCATGCGCCTGCATCTGAGACAACGCCTGAACGGCTTCTTCGGAAGTTTCAATGCGCTCGAAGATCACGCGCAGTTCTCCGTTGTGGTGCAGTCTATGCGCGGGTTTCGCTTGCAGAACTCTGCCGACCAGGCGGCTATTCGCGGGGAGAATTAACTGGTGCGCCGGCGAATAGAGCGGTTCGGTCAGAATGGCCGTGACCGCGGTGCCGCGCGTAGCAGTCGCTGAGCTGACTTCAGCAACCAACCGCGCTTTGAGGGTGCTGTCAGGCACTGGCGCGCCTCCCACAGCGGCGAGCTGTCCGCCGGTGCGCGTGGTCTCGCCAAAATCCAGCGGCGCGTCGAGGTCCGCAACAAAACGCGTACCTTGCTCCAGGTACTGCCGCCGATACGGCGATTGCCAAAGCAAAAACTGCTCGAATCGGTGCATGCGTCCCGGCGCAGTTATCTTTTGCCAGGTTTCATGTACCTGCTCTCTCGCTTCTTGTACTTTGCCTTTGGCTTCCTGCTTGGCATTGTCTGCCGCGCGGCCGGCCGCACCCTTCTGCTTCGCTTTATCAGGATTGCTCACCAGGTGTACGACTTCAGCTTTTCCCGATGAAACCGTAGTCTTTATTGGGAACTGCCTGCCATCGAGCAGAGTGAGCATCTCAAATGTGACCTCGTATTTGTGGAAGGGAGAAAAATTGCCGTTGGCATAAGCCAGTGTGCGCTTTACCCCGGACACCGGACTAACGCTGAGGATTCGGCCACTCACGATACTGCCGGCCGGAATTACGGGCTGGTCGAAGGCGTAGACCGTTTCCACGACTTTGCCGTGAATCATCTCGCCGGGATGATC
>Ga0137383_10003194_pt1 | contig 10242 bp, 8 predicted proteins | sample SagtaG_19_FD_104817 | JGI IMG/M metagenome (GOLD analysis project Ga0137383, IMG submission 104817) | Vadose zone soil microbial communities from Sagehorn Ranch, Mendocino, California, USA - Sage2_R_40_16 metaG | ecosystem: Environmental > Terrestrial > Soil > Vadose zone | place: USA... | reverse complement strand
GAAGGTCGAAGGGACGGATATGATGCCGCCGGAGGTAGCCGCCATGGCCAAGGGATATGGTTGTCAGGGGCTTGCGTACACGTATAATCAGCCGACGATCTTCATGGAGTTCGCTCGGGACGTCGGCGTTGAAGCCCGGAAGCATGGGTTGATCAACATATTCGTCTCGAACGGATACGATACGCCGGACACTGTGGAGATGATGAACGATTTTCTGGACTGCATCACGATCGACTTCAAAGGCAACGCTGCGACAGATTTTGTAAGGAAATATATCGGGATTGCGAATGCCGAGCCTATCTTCCAGACGATTCTAGAGATCAAGAACAAGACGAAGGTCCACATGGAGTTCACTGACTTGGTGATTCCACAAGTAGGAGACAGCCTTGAGGAGGCCCGGAAGCTGAGCCGCTGGCTCTATGATAATCTGGGCCCAGACTTCCCCATCCACTTCCTACGCTTCCACCCCGATTACAAGATGATGAACCTGCCCTCGACACCTGTGAAGACCTTGGAGGAGCATTGCAGGATTGCCAGGGAGGAGGGACTGAAGTACGTGTATGTCGGCAATGTTCCCGGTCATCCGTGGGAGCACACGTACTGTCCAGAATGCAACTCCATCGCGATCAAACGATACGGGTTCGATATCACCGGCTGGAATCTTGACGAGAACAACCGCTGCGCCAGTTGCGGGTACCAACTGCCCATAGTGGGAGAACTCTCCTCTTCTGTCTCTGAAGAACGATTCCTACCCGTCATTAACTAAGGCGCAAAACGCCCGTGTAAGCATCGCAGCGTACTCTCGAAGAGAATAGAATAATCGCCTCGAAGTATGCAGCTGGCAGAGGAGAGTCGCACGGCACCTTTGAAGATTGAAGGAGTGGAACTTCGAGAGCTCAAGATTTCTCTGATCTCGCCCTTCGAGACTAGTGGTTGGAGAGAGGAAGACAAGACATGCATCATCGTTGAGATGACGAGTGATCGTCAGACCGGTTTCGGAGAATGCGCCGTCACCGCTGGTCCCTGGTATGGTCCGGAAACTACACAGAGCGCATGGCATGTCATGGAAAACTATTTCATTCCTGCAATACTGGGCCGAGAATTCTCAACTCCGAGCGACCTTCTCGATTCGCTCTCATTCGTGCGAGGCAATAACATGGCGAAGGCTGGTTTCGAGATGGCCTTCTCTGACCTGTCCGCGAAAGAGGAAGGCGTATCCCTGAGCAAGTTCTTGGGCGGCACGAAATCTAAGATCGAGAGTGGTGTGAGTGTCAGCATCCAGAAGGATGCTAAACGCCTGGTCGAAGCGGTCTCAGACTACTTAGACCAGGGCTATCGAAGGATAAAGATCAAGATCAAGCCTGGAAATGATCTAGAGGAAGTGTCAATTCTACGACAGCATTTCCCAGACATCATGTTGATGGCAGACGCCAACGGCGCCTACAAGAGCACCGACTTTCGAACCTTGGCGGGACTGGACCAATACGGGCTTCTCATGCTAGAACAGCCTTTCGCCTGGGACGACCTGGTCGACCACGCGAACCTTCAGAGAGCCATGACTACGCCGATCTGCCTCGACGAGAGTGTCGCTAGTGTGAACGATCTCAAGACGGCTCTGGCGCTGCGCAGCTGTCGCATCTTGAACCTAAAACCGGCCAGAGTCGGTGGACTCAGTGTATCCAAGATAATCCATGATATCTGTCGCTCCCACGAAATGCCAATCTGGTGCGGAGGACTATTGGAGACGGGAATAGGGCGAGCCCATAACGTCGCGGTTTCGAGCCTGCCAGGGTTTGTCTTCCCCAACGATATTTCCGCGAGCAATCGCTACTTCAAAGAAGACATCGTCAGCCCAGAGTTCAAGCTGAACCCTGATGGAACAATAACCGTCCCAACAGGCCCCGGTCTCGGAGTCGAGATCAGACCCGATAGATTGGAGAAGTACACTAAAACAAAAAGACGGTTAACCGCATAGAATATCAGGAAAACTTATCAGACAGCCCGGCCAAAGCAAGCGATATCGCTAACAGAAAGGTATGAGGTAAGAGCGATGTCCAACCGTCGCGAGACTTTGAATCTTCGCTCAAGCACTCGGACACTGAGGCGAAGAAGAGTCAGAAGAGAGTTTCGTACACGGCTCATCCATGTATCAGCCGCGGCAGGCTGAAACATGCAAGGCTAAGACTGACCAGTCTAGAACTTAGGGTGATGTCTGGGAATCCAAGCTCCATTCCTTGTATATGAACGACGAAGTGAGCTTTCATGACCCCTATTCGTGAGCCGCAAGATCGAAATGTTCAGGCGGGTTCTTCGGCAAGACGTATCGGATGAAGCCGTATCCGTGTTTTTCGTGGAACTTGTTGGCCTCCTCGATTCCTTTGCTGTAAGCATCTTCGAATCCTTTCCAATCTTTTGCCCGGATTTTTTCACTAATCGGATTGAGATGCGACTGAGTGAAAGTGGTAAAGTCTTGGTTGAACTTGGGGCGTAGCGCTCCTCCTACTCTGAAGATGCTTATCACTACGTTTAGTTCGTGCTGGGCGAGCTTCCAGTTCCCAGCTTTCGCTGCATAGTATAGCACGTGGTATCTCTCGCCGATCTCCTTCATCTGTCGCGCTATTCCAGGCTGGGCCTCGGCGAGTTGTTGGAGGGTCAATTCTCCATGCTTCGTCTTGATCACGACTTTTTCGTCCATATCAAACTCCGCTTCCTGGATCGAATTCCCAGCTCATATAGCTGTCACACTCCTTTTTGTTTGGACGGGACTTGTCCTTCAACAAGGATTCTCCGCGGATATTCGTCAAAGGCTTAAAGGTCTCAGAGAGAAACGCATTACTGAAGGCTTCGCTTCTTGTGGGTAGAGTTCAAGTGTCCTCTGTGCGGAAAGGACCTTGACGATGACAAGACGATGGCCAACTTTTTGGTCTGCAGTGACGCATCGCATGGTCTCCTACGATTCTTCACGGGCGACGGCTGCTACTTCACCACCGACCAGAAGGTCGCGGAAGACCTGATGAAGAAAGGAAAGCGGGTCCATGTGGTTGACCCGAAAGAGTTCTTTGGAAACCAGACCGTGAATCTTGAATAGAAGGCCTCCTGCGTTAGGAATCATTAACTATCCTTTCGACTGCGCCAATCTCGGGCCCGTAGCTCAGCCTGGATAGAGCGGCAGTCCCGGTCAGGCTGAACCCCCTATGCGTTGGGCGGGTTGAGCTGTAGGTCCGGGGTTCGAATCCCCGCGGGCCCGCCACAGTCAATGTGACTCGCGAGAGGGACCTATGTTGTCGAACCCGGGTCTTGCTTCGGCAAGGCTGCGTGGGCTGATTTAGCACGCGTCAGATAGAATGCGAGACCAATCAGCAGTATCATCGTGAAGCCGATCAGTCCAAGCCCGACGGAGTGGGTCATGTTGTACGATCCTATTCTGAGGCCCGAGGCCACGTACGTAGCGTCAGGTTCACTCACGTAGAAGATGCCGAGACCGTAGATGATTCCAATCAATACCGTCAAACGCGTTCCAAGCCCCGCTAGGGAGGTCGTGTAAAGTGCTATCACGAAACCTAGCACGCTTATCGTGTCCGCGTAAGGGACCAGCCACAGCTGCGCAAGACCGTTGCCGATCTCGTTCAGCACTAGCCCGAAGGCGTAGAAGACGATTCCGATCATAGCATAGCTACGAAGCGTGCTACTCGGAAGTGCTGGCTTCGCCGTCTCGGCCAGGCTCATAGAGACTCAGGATTGTTCCAGTGCTCTTTAAGCGAATAGTAACCTGCCGAGCGAATACCATAGAGTATTAGGAGTGAGGCTCGCCAGTCTGTTTAGTCTCTTCGGTCACTTTAACTGAGCGTAAGGTTGGAGCCGAGGTAGACGGAAGAGTTGGTCCAGAAGGCTGAGGAAAGAAGCGCGCCATGGTTACCGCTGCTTTGCTCTGCCGGATCTTTGCTATAATCCCAGGCTCCAATCTGCGATAGAAGAGAGTTGGCGCAAGAATGCATGAGGGCAGTAGAGAGACGAGAAGGGTGAAAGCTAGTGAGACTGCTCTATCGAGGTTCCCCCCCGTCGCCACGGCAAATGAAACGAAAGCGCCGAGGCTTCCAAGGGAAGCGAGCCATCTGGATGTCCAGGCAGCAGGAACCGTGATGGTGACTCTTGATATGTTGTGACAGCGGAGCCCAGAGTCCTCGAGGACCCAGAGAAGGACGTGTATGGATGATGGGATGGCTAGAAGGAAGATTGCTACGTAGATGAACGGGTTACTTCCAAATACAAGATTATTGGGAGTGACTTGCGTCACTTGTGGCACTATTAGAGCGGACAGCAAGAATACGAAAATCAGGACACGAAGGTCTCGGAGGAGTCTGCGCGAAACTCCCGGCATGCCTACCTGCTTCTCGAAATAGTACTGATGGCCTGAAGACTCGCGAAACCGACAGACCACCCTCAGAACTAGGAAAGCTAGGCGATCCACAAGAAGGCTCCAGATCAGAAGCGGGACGCCTATGTACACTACAAGAATGGTTACCAGCCAACCTAGGCCCCTTGATGCACCTGTCTCTAGGAGGGGCAGGAGGGATAGGATGCCTAGGGCGTACTCTGTCCTGTAGGTCAAGGGTCCACGAGAGGAGTTTTGATGGTCAACTATGAGTCTTCTAGAACCTGCAACCCCGACTTCCCGGGGCCAACTGTCGCCTATAACGAAGTCCTGAGACTTTCTCTATTCCGTGCTTCGGCCCGGAGTAGAACACTACGATCTTGAGCTGGTCGCGGCGGGATCAATCGTCTCCTCTGAAGCCTTGGCCGATGCTTCATTGTTCTTTTCGAATCTGACCCTTCTCAGCCGGTTTGGCCCCCACCAAGCCCTACGTCCTAGCAGCGACATGCCTGCAGGAACAAGATAGGTACGTACCACCATTGCGTCTAATATGACTGCGAGCCCGATGGCGAAGCCGAAGCCTTGCAGCAGACGATTAGATGATAATAACAGAGAGCCCAGCGCCCCCGCCAGAATCAGGGCGAGTGCAGTTATGATGCCACCCGTCCTATCGACTGCGTCAACCACAGCCTGATGGGTTTCCTTGCCCCTTTGAGCCTCCTCTCTGATCCTGGTTAGAATGAAGATATTGTAGTCCATGCCGATTCCGTAGAGTAGCAGAAACAGGACAAGTGGTATGATGAAGAGGACGCCTGATTGCAGTACATGATTGAAGAAGAGAAGGGTGGCCGCGTATGCCCATGTGATGCTCAGTCCAATCGACAGTATGCCAGTCATAGCCAGAGGATACGAGCCGAGTACTACCAGGAGAACGAAGAATATTGCGACGACCGTAATGACCCTCATCGTATTGAACTGGCTTATCGTCTCATTGGCAAAGTCCAGGGTCGAGGCCGAAGCACCTCCGACAAGTATCGTGTCCTGTGCGAGCGACGGGTCCGAACTCTGCAGATTCACGACTAGGTTTCGTATCTTACTGACAGTATCGAGAGAGTTTGGCGTGAACGGCTCTTCATTGAAAAGCACGGTGAGCATGCCAGTCCGGTTGTCTCTTCCAATACTGCCTAGAACCGCAAGTTTCTGTTCCTGAGTCAGACTCGTCATGTTGGTTGCGTCGACGAGGATACCGTTTGGACGCGTTGGTCCGGTAACCTCCCTCACATTGGAAAGGTTTCCGATGCCCTGGCTCAGTTTTTCAATGCTGTCCGCCGAAACTCTTGAGAGATTACCGTTTGCGAGGATAATCCCGGGAAACTGGATTATGACCTGGGTAGGGCCGATCTGGCCAGCCCCGAAACTCTGCTCCAGGGCGGTGATACCGTGTACACTCTCGGCCTGGGTTAGACCTGCGGAGAAGTCGTATGAAGTGGATCCGGTCAGGGTTATGTAGATAGCTGGAAGCGATACTAGAAGAGCGAGTCCCAAGACCAGGACCGGACGTTTTACGCTGAAGCTTGCAGCTCGCCGGAAATATCCAGGCCTGTCAGACCTTCTCTTCCGAGCCCTCGCCGCATACCTCTCAAATCTCCTTCCGGATATGGGCCAGAAGACCCGATCGCCGGCCATGAGGATTAGAGACGGAATCAGCGTCAGACTCACGAGCAACGCGATTAGGACTCCGAAACCCAGACCGACGCCTATGGAACGTAGCAGAGTGAAGCTGCTGATCGTCATAGCACCGAATGCGATAATGACCGTGGTCGCGCTGGTTGCGATGCTCTCGCCGGACCACGTAACTGATGTCTGCACTGCTTGGGCTCTGTCTCGGCCCTCAACTCTTTCTTCCCGGTAGCGTGCCATGAGGAAGATGGCATAGTCCGTGCCCACTCCGAGCATTATTGTGAACAGAAACGTGGTGGTTGTGTCTCCGATTGGAATGATGTATTTGCCGATGAGGAACAGCCCCCCTTCGGCAATCACCAGCGCCATTCCGATAGTGCCTAGAGGGACGAACGGGGTCACGATTGCAAGAAAGAACAGTCCCACTAGGACCAGTATCGCACCTATGGTTACGGGTTCTATGAGGCTGAGATCCGCGTGGCTTCCGAGAGAAGAGTCGGCCGTCGTGGCCAGATCACCTGTAACGTAGGTTTGTGTTGGCCCACCGTCACTCGCTTTCAGCTGAGAAATGATGTCCCTGATCGTAATCACGTTCTTCAGGATCGGGTCAGTGTCCGCAGAGCCGAACGAGCCAGGGGACTTCGAGAAGTCGACCAAGATGATCATCGCGTCCTTGCTTGGGCTTATGAATTTCCGGAGAATCTCAGAGGGAATCTGTAACGGATACGTGGAGAGGGTAAATGCCCATAACGTCTGATTGGCGTGCAATTGTGCCATGGAGTAGGAATCGCCAGTTTGGAGAAAGTATACCAAGAGAAGTGTTCTCTCAAGACTATAGACTGTGGTGACATTCTCGACGCCGTTAAGGACACCCGGAGCGAGAAGGCGTTCTTCTAGGTCAATGGTGAATCGTTTGGTCGCGTTATTGGTCACATCGTTGCCTTGAACGAGAATTATGGTGCTTGTGTTGGCTTGTGGATGGGGAAACTCTTGAGCCATGAGGGCTTGAGCCTGTGCCGACTGGGAAGTGGTCGACTGGCCACCACTGGTGGTTGACGTGATGACTTGGGAGAGTTGCTGGAATAGTGGAAAACTTACGACTAGGAGAAGGACCCAGAAGATCACTATGATTCTGTGCCTTCTGCCCACAAAGGAGGCGATTCTGGCGAAGGTAGGGACACGCGGGCCGGGTGCCCTTGCACCAAGCTTTCTTGAAGCAAGGTAGCCAGCTCCTATAGCGAGCACGATGAGGCCAGTCGCAGCCGCGATCGTCGTCGCTAGATTGTCGGAGACGTACTGTCTGAGGTAGATGTTGTTCCGGTATTCCAGAACGAGAGCCGTGAGCTCGCCCAGACTGACTATTAGGAGTAATATGAAAATTCCTATCCATCGGGCGTTGGCAGAAGAGGATTTGCTCAGTAGAAATACCTCGCGCAGTAGACTCTAAGGACACTAACCCTTCTTTGGGTCAACGGTTGGTTGTGCCGGGGGGTCGACCTTCCGAGTATTTACGTTTGAGTCAATCCTAGCTTCGTCTTGAGGTGGCCTGCCAAACTCATGCTGACTATCAAGATGCCATTGAGATATCACAGTCCAACTGATCCTAACTTGCCCAGATTCTTCCGCACGGCGTGGTGCCAGTCACGACTGAAAGAGAATCTGTTGAGTTAGGGATATCTGGAGGTTATCTTTACCACGAATCGTCTTCGGACCATTTGTCCTGATCACCGGAAGCATTCTCTCCATTCCGTGGATCGCTGCGCTCATCTCCCAATTCGAGATGTCCCTTGTGTCCATGGTGATGCGCGACAAAGAATTCCGTCATTGGAGAAGCGTTCGCATCATTACTTGTGAGTGGCTGCAGATGCCATACTCTCTCGAGAGTGCTCAATAGTGAATAGTGGCTGAAGTAGCTGGACGATACGAAGTCCGTCTTTACGACAGGCCCGGCCCAAACCGAGTAAACGTAATCATACGGATAGCGAGTGTTACCTTCGTCAAAAGTGATGAAGAGAGCAACTTTCTGATGCGTGAAGAGTTTGCTGGCAAGGATCTTGGGGACTAGTTGTGAAAGATACTTATCTCCGTTGGAGATAGAATCGGTGCATAGGACTGTACCGTTGTGATAGGTGAACCCGTGCGTGTCGTTGCAACTGTTAGGAGTAAGCCACATGAAATTTGATGCTGTAGATGGTGATGAGAGGTCAGATAAGAAGAGGTCATCTGGACTGCCGCTAGTGCCCGAATTGGCGGGGACAATTCTAGAACATCTCGCGCTGCTATTAGCAATGTCTTCGAAGTAGACGAATGGATCATGCCGAGCCGCGTATACGCCCGCTCCATTGTCACCTACAAAGCAGTTTCCTGGAGAGCAGTGTGACCCACAGGTGGAGGGGTAGTCTTCCATGTACGCCTTCCAGGTCAATCCCCTGTTTTCTAGGCTGTCCACTAGGTTGGGAGTTGATCCGGCGCTACATCCCGGGCGAGGGCTACAGTCTGAGCTACTCCATGAGGAGAAATCTTGGCCTGAGATTAATCCGAGGTAGTTGGGCAGACTGGGGTGATCAATCGCAGTGTAGTTGACAGCAAGGCCGTAAGAAGAGGCCAACTGATTCATGAAGGGCGCAGAGGATACGTTGATTACGTCCCTGAGCCCATGGTTCTCCATTACTATGACTACGACATAGTTGAAAGCCCGATTCACGTCCACATGTCCAGCGGTTTGAGTAGCGGCAACAGGATTCGAAAGCGCTAACGCCAAAACCAACATCGTTACAATCATTTCGAACAGATGTTCCGTTGGATAGCCGAGCGGTGCGTTTGACACTTGATGAAGCTTCCGATGGATAGGTTATCCGGGTGTGCAACCTGATGCCTCAGGGTATAGGCGTATATCCATCCATGGCTGATTCTCGCGACCAGCGTGCATAATGAGCCAGTATCTAGTCGGGTTTGCTAGGTTGGGACCCGCGCCACATGTACTTCAAATTGCCCTAAACCCAGTGACGGGTCAAGCAAGATTGGTGCGGAAGATCAGTCATTCCTAATTGGCCGAGCTGATTACCAATCTTAATCTCCTCCGAAGGAATTTCTTGTCCGCGTAGTAGACATAGGAGCAATTTCTCGATCCTGAGCTAGGAAAAAGTATAACTCTCTTGTTTATCGGCGGTAATCTCAAGAGAAGGGCGTCATGGACACTCGCGTGATTCAGACTGAGAATCTAACGAAATCCTACGGGAGTAGAATCGCTGTTAACCATCTCAACTTGACAGTTGAAGCGAAACAGATTCACGGATTTCTGGGTCCCAACGGGGCCGGCAAGACGACGACGATAAAGATGCTGGTGGGGCTTTTGAGGCCTGACTCGGGGTCTCTAAAGATTCTCGGTATGAACGCTGCGGGAGACAAGCCGAGGATTCGCGAGAGAATCGGCTACATGCCTGAGCTTCCTAAGTTTCCTAAACACCTGACCGGAGAGGAGCTGCTGGACGTCTATGGACGCATGTACAATATTCCCAAGGAAACAAGAAAGAAGAGGATTCCCGAGCTCCTGAAGATGGTCGGTCTGGAGGGGAGGGGACGAGACCGTATCGGCAAGTACAGCAAGGGAATGCAACAGCGCATTGGAATTGCACAATCACTACTCAACGATCCTGAACTAGTCATCCTGGACGAACCTAGCATAGGTCTGGACCCTGTCGGCATGGTAGAAGTCAGGGACATGGTGAAGGAAATTGTGAAGGGCGGCCAGACCGTTTTCTTCTCATCGCACCTCCTCGCCGAGGTCCAGCAGATCTGCGACCACGTATCGATAATAAACAACGGAAACATGCTCTTCACCGGAACGCTGGATGAAGTCACTTCAAAGGCCAGCCCCAGCCGGAGGCTGGTCTTGGAAGTCCAGAAAGCAAGTGACAGTATCCTCCAAGCACTGAAAGCACTATCGTTCGCAACCGTGAACACAAACGATAACACATACACTCTGCACTTGAAGACGAAGGACGATGTGAGAGCCGAGATTTCTCGCGCGGTCTCGGCAGCGGGTGGAGTGATCCTGAGGATGCAGGAGGAAGGGGGAGGGCTGGAAGATGCTTTCATGAGCCTCGTAGGGAAGGAGGCTGAGTAGACTGAGAGCAGCAAAAAACGACTTGGCTAACCGGATTCCTGGCAGTTCTATATTACGAGTTTCT
>Ga0137383_10003169_pt1 | contig 10272 bp, 6 predicted proteins | sample SagtaG_19_FD_104817 | JGI IMG/M metagenome (GOLD analysis project Ga0137383, IMG submission 104817) | Vadose zone soil microbial communities from Sagehorn Ranch, Mendocino, California, USA - Sage2_R_40_16 metaG | ecosystem: Environmental > Terrestrial > Soil > Vadose zone | place: USA... | reverse complement strand
GTTCGCGAGGAGCGCGCGCAGGAGGGCGCGGGGGTCGATCCCCGTGTGCCTGTAGAACCTCCGATCCTCGACGGCGACGACGGCGTCGAGGAGCGTCTTGGGGAGGTCGTCGACCGAGACCGCCAGTCTCTCCTCCCGGACGTTGCCGGACAGGGTGCCCAGCTGCTCGGGCTCGATCTGCGCGCTCTCCTGCGTGTCGCCAGTCGACAGGTTTTCGATGCGTCCGACGCGCCCGAAGCCGATCTTGACGCGCAGGGGCGCCGCCTCGACCCGGCCGCGCGGGTAGTCGAAGGCGTTGAGATAGATCTCCAGGGCGCGGAAGCGGACGGAGTACTCGCCGGGCGTCAGGGGATGGCCGTCGACCGCGTGGTAGCCCAGGCGCCCGAGGCGCTCCTGGAGATCCTCGCGCGTCACGGCGATCCCGTCGCTCAGGACGAACGGCGCCGAGAAGACCCTGGCCGGCGCCGCCGCTTCGAGGTGGGCGAAGCGCCAGTTGGCGTCGATGGCGGCGAGCGTCAGGAGCCCCGCCAGGACGAGGGCCAGGGGCAGCCCTGCACGCCACAGGATCCGGGCGGGGTCGAGACGCTGCCGCTGGCCGCCTGCTGCGCTTCGAGTCGAGGGCATGAGCCTCTCCGGATCGACTAGCGTACCACGCGGCCCGGCCCGGGGCAGGATGACGGCCCCCGTCGACGGGAGAGTTACCGCTGACACCGCTGGAGCGTTCGATCCGAGTACGCGCGTTCGCGGCCGGCGTCGCGCTGGTGAGCGCCGGGGTCAGCGCGGTTTGTCCTTGCCGCCCTGTCCGAGGTTGTCCTCGTAGGAGGCCTTGAAGATCGCCGACAGGTCTCCTTCCAGGACGTCGGGAGGCATCGAGGCACGATCGACGATGACCCGGTTGCGCGACACCTGTTTGGCGCGGTAGAGCGCCTGGTCGGCGGCCCGCAGCAGGTCGTTCTCGTCGCGCACCTGGGCGTTGGCGGGATACGACGCGACGCCGGCGCTGACCGTGATCCGCACCAGCAGCTCCTTGGACTTGTAGATGTGCTCCTCGGCGGCCTTGCGGATGCGCTCGGCGACGATGGCGGCGCGGATCCCGTCCGTATTCGGCAGGACGACGAGGAACTCCTCGCCGCCGAACCGTCCCACGATATCGGTGGTGCGGGCGCTCTCGGACAGCAGGCGCCCGAAATCGCGCAGCACCAGGTCGCCGCAGTCGTGGCCGTACTTGTCGTTCACCTGCTTGAAGTGATCGAGGTCGAGCATGGTGACGGACAGGGGCGTTCCGTAGCGCTGCGCCCTCTTGAACTCCTCCGCCAGGCGGCGTTTCAGGTACCGGTCGTTCAGGAGATTGGTCCGCTCGTCGGTGACCGTGAGCTTCAGGAGACGGTCGTTGGCGTCGCGCAGCTGCTGGTTGGCGCGCTCCAGGGAGGTGTAGAGGTAGCGCTTCTTGAGCGACGATCGCAGGACGGCGTCGAGCTCGTCGAAGTGGAAGGGCTTGACGAGGTAATCGTCGGCGCCGTTCTTCAGGCACTCGACCTTGCTCTTGACGTCCCGCTTCACCGTCATCACGACGACCGGGATGGTCGACAGGACGCGGTCCCGCTTGATGGCGCGCATCACTTGAAGACCGTCGGGCGGCGGGATCAGCAGGTCGAGAAGCACGAGGTCGGGACGGTCGGTCGGGATCCGGCGCAGCGCCTCCTGGCCGGACGCGGCGGTCGTAATCTCGTATCCTCCCATCGCCAGCCACTGGGACAGCAGATCGACGCTGTCCCGATCGTCATCCACGATCAGGATGCGGAATTTTCGCGTCGCCACCGTGGGGGATTTCGGTGGAGTGGTGGTGAGCTCTCCCTGCATGGACGCCCCCGGACTCGAGGGGTCTCTCCTTTCCCCGGTCGCCTGCGTATTCTATACCACCGGCCGAAGGCGCCCGCAACGTGATAATCCAGGGTTGACGCGGGTTTGCAGTCGATCCACTCGTCAGGCAGACGTCAGGCCGTCAAGGGCGTGGCGCGGAGGCGGGAGATCCGGTCGCTCCCCACGAGGCGAGGAAGGCGGCGTCGTCGCGATAGGCCTTCCAGGCCTCCAGGGGGTCGACACGGGCGACGTTGATGGCGCCGAGGACCGGGACCCAGTCGGGCTTCGGCACGCCGGGTGTGAAGGTGATCAGGGCGCAATCGTTCTGCGCCAGCAGCCATGCCCCCTCGGAGGCGAACAGGTAGCCGAACAGACCCTTCGCCTGGGCGGGGTGCGGGGCGGCGCGCAGCAGGACCGCGACGTGGGGGGGCACCACGGCGCCCAGGCCGATCCGGTCGGGGAACAGGATGTTGATCGGCTCGGCCTCGCGTTTGGCGCAGATCGCCTCGTCGAGACCGATCAGACCCCACAGCGCCTCGCCCGACGCCACCAGACGGCGCGCCGCGCGATCGTCGTCGACGATACGCGTGCCGTCGGAGCGCAGGGTGTCGAAGAACGAGCGGGCCCGCTCGCCGCCCCAGAGGGCGAACAGGGCGGCGGCGTGAAACGCGGCAGGCCCCGATGAGATGCGCGGCACCGCGCCGTGGCCCGCCCAGGGGGCCCGCACCAAGTCGGCGGTCGCGGTGGGCGCCTCGTCGGGCCTCAGCCGCGTGCTGTTGTAGACGATCACCCGCGGGTTGGCGGCGAAGCCGATCCAGCGGAACTGGCGGTCGCGGTACTGCTCGGGCACCGGGCGGGCCCCCGCCGGCCGGAACGGGACCGCCAGGCCTGCGTCGGCGATCGCGCATGCCGACAGCGGTGTCTCGCCCCAGAAGAGATCGACCTTCCCCTTCGCCGCGTCCTCCTTCAGGGCCGCCGCAAAGCGATCCCCCAGGGTTTCCCGGTACGTCGCGCTGACGCTGATGCCGGTCTGCTCCTGGAACGTCTTGAGGAGCGGCCCGGCGGTGCGCTTCGCGGCCTCGACGTACACGATCACCGATCCCTGGCCCGGCACCTTGACCACCTCCTCGGGCGGCTGGCCGGGGCCGCCGCCGGGCCCGCAGCCGGGACTGAGGGCGAGAGCCGCCGAGAGGACGCACGGTCCAACCGATCGCACGCGGGAGGCCATCGAGGCCGCGACTGTACCAGCCCGGCGCCGCGTGCCGCAAGCTGCCACAGCGTTGATGGGAGGGAGTCGCTTTCAGCCGGGCGGGGGATGCATTAGAATGCCCGGCATGAGCTCGGCGAGGGGGCAGCTCCGGACCATCGATCCGGCGGACACGGCGGGGCTGGAGGAGTCCCGCCGGCCGCGGCGCCGCAGCCACCTCAAGTGCGAGTACCGCCCGCCGGACGCCGACTTCTTCTGCTGGAAGTACGGCGTCTGGTACAACGTCATGGACTGCTGCTACCGACATGCGCGCCAGACCTACTCCGGGTGCACGGGCTGCGGGCAGGGGGCGAACAATCTGAAGGTGAACAAGGAGCGCTTCCACTCGGCCAGGCACCTGGGCGATCGGCCTCGCGACGGCCGCTGACGCGGAGCCCACCCTGGATCTGATCATCGCCAACGGCCAGGTGGTCGACGGGACCGGACGGCCGGCGTTCCGCGCAAACGTCGGGATCGCCGGGGACCGCATCGTCGCGGTGGCGCCGGGCCTGTCGGGAGCGCCGGCCACTCTCGACGCGCGGGACCGGGTGGTCGCGCCCGGATTCATCGACCTGCATTCCCATTCCGACCTGTGCGCGACCCTGCCCCTCGACCGGCAGGCGCCCCTGTTCGAGGGACGCGTGCGGCAGGGCATCACCACGGAGCTTCTCGGCAACTGCGGCATCGGCTGCGCGCCTCTCTTCGACCGGACCCGGCACGATATCGAGCGGGTGTGCGGCTTCATCGCGCCGGACGGAGTTCCCTGGTGCTGGGGCTCCTTCTCCTCCTACCTGGATCATCTTGAAGCGCAGGGTTGCGTGTCGAACCTGGCGTCGCTCGTAGCGCACGGACCCCTGCGCCTGGCGGCCATGGGGGCCCGGTCGGGCCGGCCCACGAAGGAGGAGCAGGAGGTCATGGACCGTCTGGCGCGCCAGGCGGTCGACGAGGGGGCCTTCGGAGTGTCCTTCGGGCTCATCTATCCCCCGGGACAGTTCGCCGACACCGACGAGCTCGTGTCGGTGGCGCGGGCGGCGGCGGCGTCGGGCGGGTTCGCCGCGTTCCACCAGCGGGGGAGCAGTCGCGAGACGCTCGCGCAGGCCGTGATGGAGCTGGTCGAGGTCGGCAGGCGGGGGCCGGTCCCGGTGCACCATTCCCACGTCGAGACGGTCGGGCGCCGTGCCTGGCCCGGCGCACCCGGCGTCCTGCGCGTCGAGGAAGGCGCGGCCCGCGACGGGATCGAGATCACCGCGGACGTCATCCCGTACACGGCGGTGTGCACCACGATGCTGGCGCTCTATCCTCCCTGGTCGCTCGCCGGCGGCGCGCGGGACTTCCTGGATCGGCTGAGAGATCCGGCCCTGCGGGCCCGGATGAAGCAGGAGGTCGAGGAGACCTCGCCCGTCTGGCCGCCCTGGGAGGAGGCCGGGCGCTGGACGATGAACATCGTCCGCGAGTGCGGCTGGGACCACATCCGGCTGGCGCACGTGGACGGCGCCGCGAACACGATCTACGAACACCTGACCATCGCCGAGATCGGCCGCCGGCGCCGCGCCGACCCGTTCGACGCCCTGTCCGACCTGCTGCTGGAGGAATCGGGGGTGGCGACGCAGCTGATCTTCGGCATCTCGGGAGACGACACGACGGACGAACCGCTCCTGCCGCTCGTGGCGGACCCGCGTCTGGCGCTGGTGACCGATGCCTGGGAGATCGGCAAGGGCTTCCCGCACCCCGGGGCCTACGGGGCCTTCCCGAGGGTCCTCGGACATTATGTCCGCGACCGGCGGCTCCTCGGGCTGGAGGAGGCGGTGCGCAAGATGACCAGCCTTCCGGCCCGGAGGCTGGGGCTGCGTGATCGCGGGCGCGTCGAGGCGGACTGCGTCGCCGACCTGGTGGTGTTCGATCCGCGGACCATCGCCGATCGCTCGACGTTCACCGAGCCGCGCCGATTCGCCGAGGGGGTCGAGGCGGTCCTGATCAACGGCCGCCCGGTCGTGAGAGACGGCGAGTACCATCCCGACCGGGGGGGACGCGTCCTGCGGAGTGGAGCATGAGGCGGCGTGGCCTCTGGGCCCTCGTCGCGGGCCTCGCCGCCCCGGGAGCGCTCTGGCTCGGCGCGCCGGCGCCCGCGGACAAGGCGGCCGGTCTGGACGACGTAATCCACGCCAGCAATCGCGGAGCGGCGCTGATGGAGCAGTACAAGCACGCGCAGGCAATCGAAGAGTTCAAGAAGGTCACGGCGGGGGCCCCCGGCTGGGCGCCGGGGTTCGTCAACCTGGGCCTGGCCGAATTCTACGCCCGTGACCCGGCGGGCGCCGGCAGCGCGTTCGCCGAGGCGGCGCGCCTCGACCCGGGCCTGCCGCAGGCAAGCTACGGCCTGGCCCTCGTCCTGAAGAACGAGGGCAGGACGGCGGAAGCGATCGCCGCGCTGGAGAAGGCGCGGGCCCTGGATCCCGAGGACGCGGACATCCATTACAACCTCGGCCTGTTGCATGCCCGGCAGCGCGAGTTCGAGCCGGCGATCGCATCCCTGACGAGGGCCCGCCAGCTCGATCCCAACAGCATCTCGATCCGCTATCAGCTCGCCCGCGCCCTTCTGCAGTCGGGTCGCCGCGCCGAAGGCGATCGGGAGATGGCCGCCTACCAGAGGCTCTCGGCCAACCCGAAGTTCGCCGTTCCCACCGGCAACCAGTACGGCGAGGCGGGACGCTACGCGCTGGTGATCACCGATTACCGGGCGCTCGGCGGTCCGCCCCCGCCGCCGCGGCCGATTGCGTTCCGCTTCAGCGACGCCACCGCCGCCTCGGGGGTGACCTTCCGGCACGGCGGGCCGGGCGGCGAGCCGGGCGGCGCCGGCCCGGCGGGCACCCCGTGGCGCTCGCGGGCGGCGCGCTACGGCTCCGGGATCGCCATCGGCGACCTCGACGGCGACGGGCGCCCCGACCTGGTGCTGGCGAACGCCTCGGCGGACGGCACGGCGCGCCCGGCCATTTACAGGAACAAAGGCGATTTCACGTTCGAGGAGGTCACATCCTCATCCGGGATCTCGTTTGAAGGGGTGGGGATGGCGGCGGCGCTGGGGGACTTCGACAACGACGGCGACGCCGACCTCTACCTGACGCGCCTCGGTGGCGGGGCGCTGTTCGAGAACGACGGCAAGGGGCACTTCCGTGACGTGACGGCCAGGGCCCACGCCGCGGTGAGCGGGTTCGCCCTCGGCGCCTCCTGGGCCGACGTCGACCATGACGGCGATCTCGACCTGCTCGTCAACCGGATGCGCGAGCCGGGGTCCCTGGCCGCGGCGACGCCGCTCCTGCTCCTGAACCGGGGCGACGGCACCTTCCGCGAGGCGGCCGCGGAGCTGAAAATCAGCGGCCCCTCGGAGGGGACCGTCGCCGCGGTGTTTGCTGACTTCGACGCCGACCGCGACACCGACGCCGTGCTCTCCTCCGCCGGCGGTCAGGACACCCTCCTCGACAACCGGAGGGAGGACGGGTTCGCGGCGCGCGGCCGGGAAGCGGGTCTGGCGGTGCGCGGTGCGGGGCGCGGGCTGTCGGCGGGCGATGTGGACGGCGACGGTCTGGCCGATCTCGTGTTCGGCGCCGGTCCCGCCGATCCGCTGCGGCTCTACCTGAACGGTCCCCGGCGCCGGTTCAGCGCGCGGGAGATCCCGAAGAAGCCGGGGGTCTCCACGTTCGGGACGGTCCTGTTCGACGCCGACAACGACGGCGATCTCGACCTGTTCGCGGCCGGCTCGGCGCTCCTGTTCTACCTCAATGACGGGGCCGGCCACTTCAAGGACGCCTCGTCGGAGACGGGTCTCGACCAGATCGCGGTGAAGGACGGCCGCGCCGCGGCGGCGGCCGACCTGGACGGCGACGGCGATCTGGACCTGGTCGTGACGCAGAACGGCGGACCGCCTCTCCTCCTGCGCAACGAGGGCGGCAACCGGAATCGCTGGCTCGAGGTCGAGCCGCGCGGCCTCAACAGCAACAAGGACGGGATCGGGACCAAGGTCGAGGTGCTGGCCGGGCCGGTGTGGCAGCGGCGCGAGACGCAGGCGGGCGGCGGCTACCTGTCGCAGTCACCTGCCGCTGCGCATTTCGGGCTGGGCGACCGGAAGCTCGCCGACGTCGTCCGCCTGCTCTGGCCGGGCGGCGTGCTGCAGTCCGAGATGGACGTGCCGGCCGGACAGCGTGTCGAGGAGGCCGAGCTCGACCGCAAGGGCTCCTCGTGCCCCCTGCTGTTCGCGTGGAACGGCAGGAAGTACGGCTTCGTGACCGATTTCCTCGGCGTCGGCGGTCTGGGAATGTGGATGGCGCCCGGCGTGTACGGGTCCCCGGAGCCGGAGGAATACGTGAAGATCGAACCGGACCAGCTGGCGCCGCTGGACGGCGCCTACCAGGTCCAGGCGCTCGAGAATCTCGAGGAGGTGACCTACCTCGACGAAGTCAAGCTGATCGCCCTGGACCACCCGAAGGGGATCGACGTCTACCCTCTGGGAGCGTTCGGCGCGAGGGAGCGCCAGCCGTACCGGGCCCTGGCGGTGGCGAAAGAGGCGCGGATCTACCCGGCGCGCGCCACGGACCACAACAACCGCGACGTGACCGGCGCGCTCCTGAAGATCGATCGGGTTTATCCGGAAGAGTTTCGCATGGACCGGCTGGCCGGCTACGCCGCGATGCACTCGCTCACGCTGGAGTTTCCGGAGAGCGTCACGCGGCTGGAGCGGCCGGTCCTCTTCCTCTACGGCTGGGTCGATTTCGAGTACTCCTCCGCCAACTTCGCGGCGTACCAGTCCGGGGTGACGCTGACGGCGCCGGTGCTCGAGATGGAGGACAGGACGGACGGCCTGTTCCATCCCGTGCTGGATCCCCTGGGCTTCCCCCCCGGTTTGCCGCGCATGATCAGCGCGGATCTGTCGTCGATCGCCCCCTTGAAATCGAGGCGGTTGCGGCTGCGCACCAACATGCGCGTGTTCTGGGACCAGATCTTCCTGGCCGAGCCGTTGTCCGAACCCGACGCGGCCGAGAAGGTCAAGGTCAACGAGATCAAGCTGAACGGCGCCCACCTGCACCGCCGGGGTTTCCCGAGGGAGCACAGCCCGGACGGGCGCGAGCCGAAGATCTACGACTACTCGATCCTGGACAACACCCAGCCGTTCCGGGTCATGACCGGGGACTACACTCGCTTCGGACGGGTGACCGATCTCCTGACGCGGACCGACGATCGCTTCGCAATCTTCGGGAAGGGCGAGGAGATCAGCCTGGAGTTCCCGACCAAGGGGCTGCCGGAAGTGCCGCGCGGCTGGACGCGCAGCTTCATGCTGTACGCCAGCGGCTACTGCAAGGACATGGACCTGCACACCGCCTACCCGGATACGGTCGAGCCGCTGCCGTTCCACGATATGTCGGCCTATCCGTACCCGGACGGGGAGCATTATCCGGACGACGCCGGGCACCGCGAGTATCTCAAGATCTGGAACACCCGCCGGCTGGAGGGACGCTGACGGGCTCCCCGGCGGTGGACGGGAGCCGCGCGGGGGCGGCCTCGCCGGTGGCCATCCTGGCCGAACGGCTGTCGAAGGTGTACGTGAAGCGGCGCTCGCTGCGCGAGATCGCCGGCCGGCCGTTCCGGCGGGCGGAGCGCATCACGGCCCTGGCCGGGCTGAGCCTGGAAGCGCGCGCCGGGGAGATCTTCGGGCTTCTGGGACCGAACGGTGCCGGCAAGACGACGTTCCTCAAGATCCTGGCGGGACTCATCCTCCCCACCGCCGGCCGCGCGCTCGTTCGCGGCATCGACGTGGCGCGCCACGACCAGGCGGTCAAGCGATCGATCGGTTTCGTGACGTCGGACGAGCGCTCCTTCTACTGGCGCCTGACCGGTCTGGAGAATCTGGAGTTCTTCGGGCGGCTGTACGGGTTGAGCGCGGGGCAGGCGCGCTCCGCCGGCCGATCGCTCATGCAAGTCATGGAAATGGAGACCCTCGCCAACCGGCAGTTCATGTCCTACTCGACGGGCATGAAGCAGCGCCTGGCGATCGCCCGGGCGCTCCTGCACGACCCGCCCGTGCTCTGTCTCGACGAGCCGACCCGCAGCCTCGATCCGATCGCGGCCAAGCATCTGAGACGCTTCGTCATCGAGCGCCTCAACCGGGAGCGTGGCAAGACGGTCCTGCTCGCGACGCACAACCTGCAGGAGGCCGAAGAGATGTGCGGGCGCCTGGTGGTGCTCGATCGCGGCCGGGTCCTGCGCCAGGGAAGCCTGGCCGAGATCACCGCGGGCCTCCCGGGCAGGGACCACTACATCCTGCTCGTGTCGGGTCTGGGGTCGCCGCCCGCCGATCCGCGCTGGTCGGTCGAGGTGGAACGGCGGGACGGGACCCTGGCTCGGCTGTCGGCGTCGGTGGACCGGGACGGGCGCGCCTTCTCCGACCTGCTGCGCGGCCTCCTGGAGGCCCGCGGCACCATCGTCTCGTGCGCGCGCCGCGAGCCCGGGCTTCAGGAAGTATTTGACATGATGGCGCCGGACGGAGAAAGGAGGGAGCCGTGAGCGCCCTGCGCACTCTCCTGGCGTTCCTCAGGCGCGACTTCCTGATCGAGGTGTCGTACCGGACGTCGTTCCTCATGCAGGCCTTCGGCATCTTCTTCTCCGTCCTCATCTGGTATTTCGTGTCGCGCGTGGTGAACGCCCCCCCGACCACGCCGGGACTCGAAGGGGTCGATTACTTCGCCTACGTGCTGCTCGGGCTGGCGCTCCTGCACTACCTGTCGTCGGCGATGATGTCCTTCGGCGGCAAGGTGCGCTCCGAGCAGATGACCGGGACGCTGGAGGCGATGCTGGTGACCCCGACGCCGATCGGGACCATCGTCCTCGGATCCTCGCTGTGGGACTTCCTGCTGACGTCGATCAAGGTGATCGCCTACCTGGTGATCGGCCGCCTGTTCTTCCACGTGGTCATCCACCTCGACAGCCTGCTCCCGGTGCTCCTGATCATCACGCTGACCGTCCTGGCGTTCTCGGGGATCGGCATCCTGTCCGCCGCTTTCGTCCTCTACCTCAAGCGCGGCGATCCGATCACCTTCCTGGTGGCGAGCGCCTCGGCGCTCGTCGGCGGGGTGTTCTACCCGCCCGAGGACATGCCGGTCTGGCTGGGTGGCTGGTCGCGC
>Ga0137383_10003164_pt1 | contig 10290 bp, 8 predicted proteins | sample SagtaG_19_FD_104817 | JGI IMG/M metagenome (GOLD analysis project Ga0137383, IMG submission 104817) | Vadose zone soil microbial communities from Sagehorn Ranch, Mendocino, California, USA - Sage2_R_40_16 metaG | ecosystem: Environmental > Terrestrial > Soil > Vadose zone | place: USA... | reverse complement strand
TGCCGTCGTCGAGCAGGAGGGTGTGGCCGGGCTCGATGGCGGCGAAGATTTCGGGGTGCGGCAGCTGCACCCGCTTGGCATCGCCGGGCGTGGGATCGGTGTCGAGCGTGAAGGTTTCACCCTTGGTGAGCGTGGCCGGATTGTCCGCGAAGCTTCCGACCCGGAGCTTTGGGCCCTGGAGATCGAGCAGAATCCCGATCGGCCGGCCGTGCTCGGTTTCCACCGCCCGAATCGCCGCCGCCAGCTCGCGCATGCGCGCATGCGTGGTGTGACTCATATTGATGCGGAAGACGTCGGCACCGGCCTGGAACAGGCTGGCGATGACGCGTCGGTCTGAGGATGCGGGGCCGAGGGTCGCGACGATCTTGGTCCGGCGCAGACGTCGCATCAGTTGCGGTTTCGCGCCGGCGGCGTCGGCGCGCCCGGTCGGCCGGCAGCCGGAGGGGTCTGAAGCATCGGAACGCGCGATTGTAGGGGCTGCATGGGCGCTTGGTCAGCCGATTCGGTGAGCTGCACGGTCCAGGACGGCTGGTCGCCGGTATCGACCTCGAAGAAGCCGGTGCGGTCATAGCCGCGCGCGAGGCAATCTTCGGTTCCGCGGATGGTGAACTCCTTTTCCCGCGTGCACATGAAGGCTTGGCCGGACCATTCGCCGCCGCGATCGTAGTCGACCGCATAGATGTAGTAGAAGCGGGCGACGAGCGCGCCGCGCAGCACGGTCTCGCAGCTGCGGGCGGAGATGTTCCACCAGCCCTCGGTGGTCCAGCCTTCGTTCTCCTTGTAACCGACCGCGATCCCGACCCGGTTGCCGGTATTGTTGCAGAGGCGGAAGTCGGCCTTGGCCGGCTCGGCGGTCAGTGCGACTGCGGCCATGATGAGCGTGGCGCCGGCGAGCGCGCGCATGGCGGCCGCCAAAAGGTGCAGAGGGCGCCGAACTCCAGCTCTCGTGTACCGGTGTTTCATCCCGTCCGCACTCAACCCGCTCGACGGTCCGAATGCCCGATATCGCGTGAACTCTTAAGGACTGTCAACGAGGATCGCCCGGAAGTCGTTCACATTGGTCAGCGTCGGCCCCGGCGTCAGCAGATCGCCAAGTTTCTCAAAGAATTCCGTCGAATTGTTGTCGTTTAGAAAGACGGCCGGATCGAGGCCGAGGCGGCCGGCGCGGGCAAGGGTGGTTGCATCGATGAAGGCGCCCGCGGGATCGTCCGGCCGACCGGCCCCGCCATCGGTGCCGTCGGTGTCGCCGGAGAGGGCCGCGACCCCGCTCGTCCCCGCGAGCGCAACCGCCAGCGCCAGCGCGTATTCCTGGTTGGGCCCACCGCGGCCCTGACCGCGCAGCGTTACCGTGAGTTCGCCGCCCGAGAGGATCACCGCGCGCCGCCCCTGCGCCTTGAGATCGCGGGCCAGTCGTGCCTGCGCGGCGGCGACCTCGCGCGCCTCGCCCTCGATCGCAGTGCCGAGCAGGATGCACTCGTAGCCGGCAGTGCGCGCCGCGTTCTCCACGGCGCGGAAGACCTCGGCGGGCCGTGTCGCCAGCGCGAACGAGGTGCCGGCGAAGACCGCATCGCCCGGCTTCGGCGTCTCATTGGCGGGGTCGGCGAGCGCGCGCGTCACCAGCGGCGACAGCTCAAGCCGATGGCGCGCCACGATGGCGCGAGCATCGGCCAGCGTGGTCCGATCGGGCACCGTGGGGCCCGAGCCGATCACCGTCGGATCATCCCCCGGCACGTCAGAAATGCCCACCGCGACCAGGCGCGCGGGATACGCATGCTGCGCCAGCCGCCCGCCTTTGATGCGGGAGAGATGCTTGCGCACCGTGTTGATCTCGACGATCGAGGCGCCGCAGGCGAGCAGCGCGCGCGTCGCTGCCTGCTTGTCCGCAAGCGAAAGGCCGGCAGCGGGCGCGATCCAATTTGCCGAGGCGCCGCCGGAAATGAGCACCAGCACCAGCTCCTCCGCGCCGGCGGAATCGGCGAGATCGAGCGTCTCGACGGTCGCGGCAAGACCGGCCGCGTCTGGCATCGGGTGGCCTGCCTCGACGACGCGCACGAGGCGGGTCGGACGGCCATAGCCGTGACGGGTGACGGCGAGACCGCTGATGCGGCTTCCCGGCACGCCATGCTCGTCGAGATAGTGGCGTTCGGCGACCTCGGCCATGGAGCCCGCGGCCTTGCCGGCCGCCAGAATGACCAAGCGTCCGGACGGCGGCGCCGGCAAATGCGCCGGCAAGCAGCTCTCGGGGTGCGCGGCGGCCACCGCCGTGCGGAACAGCCCGTCGAGGAAGGCGCGCGGTGATGCGGTCAAGGCTCGAACTCGGGCGCGGCCGAACGCCCGCGACGCGCGCAAGTCTCGTGTGGTCCGCTGCGCATGGGGTCTGCCATCATCGCGGGTAAAATAGCCGAACGCGCGGCGGCATGTTGGATCATCCTTTGTGCGATCGGCGGATGCAAGGCGCGTCAAAGACGCGCGTGAACGCGCTTAAGGCGCGCTGGAAAGCGCCCCGCGCCATCACTATTCTTATGGCATGGAACTGCCAGCTCGAGGACCCTCACGTTCAAGCGAAAGGACGCGCCATGGCGCTTGACGACAAGACCCGCACCGAGCTCGAGGCCGCCACGTTCCGCCGCCTCGTCGAGCATTTGCGCAAGCGCGCCGACGTGCAGAACATCGACCTGATGAATCTTGCCGGCTTCTGCCGCAATTGCTTGTCGAACTGGATGAAGGACGCCGCCGATGCGCGCGGCGTGCCGATGTCCAAGGACGAGAGCCGCGAGACGATCTACGGCATGCCGTACGAGGAATGGAAGGCCAAGCACCAGAAGGAGGCCTCCAAGGACCAGCAGGCCGCGTTCGAGAAAGCCGGCCACAAGCACTAAATTTCTTCGCCTGTGTACTCCGGGGATGACTGGCCTCGCGTCTTGACCTCGACGCCCGCGCTTCCGAAACCTTGCGCTCGGGTTACTGGAGGAGGGTTCGATGGCCACCGCCGCTGCCGTGGAACGGCCCGCCGCCCGCTTTGCGAAGGATCATCTGAAGGCCTTCGTGGAACGCGTCGAGCGGCTGGAGGAAGAGAAAAAAGCGATCGCCGACGACATTCGCGACGTTTATGCCGAAGCCAAGGCCAACGGCTTCGACATCAAGGCGTTGCGCATGATCGTACGGCTGCGCAAACAGGATGCCGATGAACGGCGCGAACAGGAGGCGATTCTCGAAACTTACATGCATGCGCTCGGCATGCTGAACTGAAGCGCTGCGAGCAAGTATGCCGGAGGCCCTGACGCGGTTCGCCGCAAGCCGGGTTTCCCCGACTTGCGGCGCCACGCCCCTACGATCCCCCCGTGATGGGAAGCAGAACTACCGCAGCGCTGCCGTGCGCGGCGGGCTGAATGTGACTGTCCGAGTGAAGCCCACGGCGCTGCCGGCGAAACTTTCGCTGGTCATGCCGCGATACGGATCCTCCGAGAACGTTGCCATCATGGTCGAGGCCGGCTTGAGCAGATACGGACCCAGCGCGCGGAAATCCGGCACGCCGTACACCGTGGTCTTCATGAAAGCCTGTGCGCTCGGGCTCACGATCATGGCGCGCATCCACGGATCGTTGAAGCGATCGCCCACCCGCACCACGCCCGGGCCCTTGGGCGGCGCAACGGAGGGATGGTCGTCGCTGCGTTTGACCGCGATCGTGGTTTCCGGGGCGGCGAGCGCGACCCGCGGCATTTCCGGATCCGTCGGCAGCGCACGGGCGACGGCGATGGGAGTGGGCTGCGCCGCATAGGCGAGAGCGCTCATAGGCTCGCTGTCGCGACGATCGGTGAGCGGCCACGGCGTCGCAGCGGCGCTGGCGATCGCACGCCGCGGCGTTGCAGGCGGCGCCGCGCGCGCAACTTGCGGCGCGTCCGCCGGCTCGGCGCTCGGCAGTCCCTGCCAATAGCCGCGCTCGTTGATGACGTCGTTCGCCGAGATGTTCGCCCGCGCAACCGCGCTTGCCGCTCGCGGCGCGCCCTCAGCTTTCGACGTCGCGGACGCGACCTCATAACCAGCCGGGATGGGCGCAGGCTCGGATGCGGCGGAGGCGACCTCGTAGGTCTGGGCCGGCTTGGCGGCCGACTTTGCCACCACGGATGCGAATTGCTCGGCCGGCCGCGCGGGTTTGGCCGGCGGGAACGGCACCATTGCAACTTTTTCGACTCGCGATTCGGCGACGGTGACCGCCGACGGCTTCTCGGACCGCGCTTCGGGCGCGGCCGCGGGCTTGCGCGAGATTGCGGCGACTTTGACCGGCGCCGGTGCGGCCGCGGTTGCGGCGTCCTGCGCCTCGTCCCTGCCGCCGCCGAAGAGCCTGGCGAGCAAGCCGGGCATTCGGCTGCGCTGGGCCCCGTCGGAGGCGGATGCGCTGTGGAGTTGCCCCTTCGACAGCACGCTCGCGAGCTGAGCCTCCGGCATGCGCGGCCAGTGGCGCACGCTTCCGGTGTCCATGTGCACGAAGGGGGCGCCCGATGTCGGGTAAAAGCCTACGCCGCCGCGTTGCGCCCGTAGGCCGGCTTCGCGCAATTGCTCGAGCGGCACGCCGGGAATGTAGAAGTCGATGGCCTTGCCCAGCATATGCTGGCTGAACTGGGCGACCCCGCTCGAACGCCGCCGCAACATGGCGTTGGTGTCGGGCGAGCGGTAGCCGCATACGATCCAGATCGCTTCCTTGGCGCCGACCTCGCGATGAACCTCCCATAGGAGGTCGATCAGATGGGGATCCATCTTGATCACTTGTGATTCGCGCCAGTCACGCAGCAGGTTGTTGATTTTCCTGAGCGCCTCGTCGTCATACCGGCCGTTCACCTTGTAGGTGACGGTCAGTTCCTCGTCGGTGTGGATGTGGTGGAAGGAGATTGTCCGCGTGTCGCCGTCGGCCCTTGCGTTCTGCAAGTTCTGGCTTCCGAAAAAGACGAAAAGAGCGGCGATGCTGCAGCAGTAGCCCGCCCTGACCGAACGCAAGGACAATAGATTCCTGTGCGCGACTTTCGCCGTCACGTGCCAACCCTTGTTGGCGCCAGCGCCCTAACCCGCGGCGAACGCCGCGGGCGACAAGCTCCGTCGCTCGCCACGGCTACTCACCGCAACGAAGACGGCTGACGCACTGCTCAATTAGGGAAGGGTTAACGCGAGGTTAGCGCACCCGTCCCCCCCGATACCTGCAAGCGTGACAGGCGACTATGGCAAAAACTTGCCGCGGTTAACCGTACTGCGAAGAATCCTACGGGCGCGAGCGAGCGGCGCGATCAAAACGCGTGCCGTCGGCAGGCAAGCGCGCGGAATGCGTCGGCTCAGCGGCTGATGCCGCGCGGTGGCACCGGCCTGCCTTGCGCCGGGCGGCCGCCGAAACCGAACAGTGCCTCGAAGAACGACACGCGCGGCGTCGCGCCGCCGGGCCGGCGTTGGCTCGTCGCCACGACCTCCTGCTCGCGCTTGCGCTCCTGCGGCGGCTCGATCATGCCGCGCTCGCTTTTGATCGCCGCGAGCGTGCGGCTGTCGATATTGTAGATGTCGCGGCGGATTTGCAGCTGGCCGGCATCGTCGACGAACGCGTTCTGATAGGTCAGCAGCACCCAGATCTGCGCCGGCAGTTGAATGTCCTGCTCGCCGGCGCCGAACATCCGCTTGACCTTGTCAGCGGTCCAGTTCTCGTCCGGGCGCGCGATGTTGAAGAGAATCTCCGCATATTTAGCCGGATCCTGCACGCGCATGCAGCCGTGGCTGTAGGCGCGCACATCGTGCGCGAACATGTGCTTGTCCGGCGTGTCGTGCTGGTAAACCAAGAAACGGTTGGGGAAGTTGAACCGTATTCGTCCGAGCGCGTTGGCCTCGCCCGGCGGCTGATAGATGTGCACGCTGCCATCGCGATTGTAGACGAGCTTGAGGCCCATTCGTTCCAGCGCCATCGGGTCGCGCTGCAGCACCGGCATATATTCGTTGTATACGATCGACGGCGGCACGTTCCAGGTCGGATTGATGGTGATGTATTTCATCGTCTCGCTGAGCAGCGGCGTCGGCATGTCCGGCTTGCCGATCACGATTCGGGTGCTCCAGACTTGGGCGTCGTTGTGCACCACCCGCAGCGTGAAGTCCGGCAGATTGACGATCGCGTAGGCCTTGCCGAGATCGCGCGGATACCAGCGCCAGCGCTCCATATTGGAGATGACGGTGTCGATCTGCTTGTCGCGCGGCGGACCATTGAGCTCCTTGATGGTCTTCGAATCGAGATTGCCGGTGACCGGCAGTTCGTTGGCGCGCTGGAATTTCTTCACCGCCTCGGCGAGCTTGGCGTCGTATCTGAGGTCGGAGGCATCCCCGGTCAGGCCGAGCTTGTCGCGCAGCAGCGGAACGCGCGCGTCTTCCATCGGAGCCTTGGCGTTGAGCTTGAGCAGCTGGCCGTCGGCGATCTCTTTGGCACCAGGGGGCTTGGCGCGCATCTGCGCGAGCATGGCCTTGAGCTTCTTGTAGCCCTCGTGGGGCGGGCTGAATTCGTCGAGCGCTGTGGCGGCGTTGGCGGCCTCGGCGAGCTTGGCGAGGATCTGCGCCGGATCGGGCGGCTCCTGCGGCAACTCGATGTTCTGGCTGACGCGGGTATAGGGGAAGCGGCCGGACTGCAGGTGACGGGCATAAGTGACCACTGTCTGCGTGAGCTTGAGTTCGGCTTCGGCCAGCGCGTCCGGGCTCAGGCCGGCAAAGGTTGGCGTCTTGTAGTCGTTGACGTCGAGGCCGTCGGCATCGGCGCTCTTCAGGCGCGCAATGACCGCCTGGGCGCGGGCATTCTCCACGCCTTTGTCGAGCCACAAGGGGGCGAGGTGGCGACCTTGATAGAACGCCTCGACGGCCGCGCGCTCTCGCTTGCTAGCGAAAATCGTATCGCTCTTGGCTGCCAGCAGGTCGCGAATCTTTTCCGCCACCGCGCGGTCGGCGGGATCGAGCGCGGCCAACGGATCGGGTGCCGCTGCTTGCTCGCTCGCGACGGCGGGATTGGTCGCCGGCGTGGAGACCGCGGCGTCTTTGGGCGCCGTCGCAGTCTCGCTCGTTGCAGCGGGCGCCGTACCCGGCGCAGCCGAAGCTTCACGCGTCGCCACTGCCGCCGCGCCCGCCGCCGCCGCGGCTTGACTGGGCGTGGCCGCAGTCGCGCTCGGCGCTGGTTCCGCGGCAGCCTGTCGCGCCGCAGCCGCGCCCGCCGCTGCTGCAGCTTGACTTGGCGTGGCCGCAGTCGCGCTCGACGCGCCCGCGTCTTGCGCAAAGGCGGAGGCGCCAATCGGCGCCGCGAGGATCAAAGCCAGAGCCGTGCTCGCCAAAATGCGCTCTAAACGGGGGCCGCTCATTCGGACGCTCTCCCAAAAATTCCCGCGGACCCCGCGTGACGTGCGAGGCCCCACGTTCAGATCCAGCTGCGCCGTCCGGGTGCGAACCTGACGTGGATTCGCCCACCGAGGCAACCGCTAGAGGCAGTCATTACGGGTGAATTTGGTCGATTTTGGCCCGTTGTCGCCTGCGTGCAACGTGCGAGCCAGTTTTTTTCTCAGAAAGTGTCACCGGATTACAACGCAGGCGCTTTCGCATCCGAGATTTCGGCTTCGAGACCGAGCGAATCGAGCTTGCGGTAAAGCGTCGAGCGCCCGATGTGCAACCGCCGCGCGATCTCGGACATCTGACCGCGGTAATGGCTTATGGCGAAGCGGATGGCCTCGGCTTCGATGTCGGCAAGCGCGCGCACATGGCCGCTTTCGTCGAGCAGTGCGACTGCGGGCTCGTAGCCGAATCCGCGCACCGTCTGGTCGAGGCGGCGCTCCACAGGACCATCGTCGGCGGTCAGAATACGTTCGCGCATGCCGCGACTCCCGGCTGAACCATGTGCCGAATTGGGGCACGGTCGCCGATCAGGCTTAACGAGGCGTTAAAATTGCGACGTTGCCTCAACTTCTACGCGCCTCATATTGCTCGCGATTTCGAGCCTCGCCCGGTGACGGCTGCCGCGATTTCTCTGGGCCCGGTTGACCCGCGGCGATCTCGCGCCATATCCATCATCCATGCCCCCTCCATGGGCGTTTCTGGCGACGTCCCGCAGTCATCGCTCCTTCGCAACCTGTCATGCCCGCACAAGCAAAACGCGCCGTCGCTCAACGAGCGCCCAAGTCCCGTCCCCCAAGCCGCCTCGGAGTGCTGCCGGAATGGAACCTCGCCGATCTCTATGCCGGGATCGATGATCCGCAGGTGACGCGCGACCTCGATCGCGGCGCCGCCGAAAGCCTGGCGTTCGAGGAGGCCTATAAGGGCAAGCTCGCGGCGCTCGTCGAGCGACCCGAGGCGGGATCGCAGCTCGCGTCGGCGGTGAAGCGCTACGAGGCGCTCGACGATCTTCTCGGCCGCCTCACGTCCTATGCCGGCCTCCTCCACGCCGGCGACACCGTCGATCCGGCCCGCGCGAAATTCTACGCCGACGTGCAGGAGCGCGTCACCGCCGCCTCCACGCACCTCCTGTTCTTCACGCTCGAGCTCAATCGCCTCGACGACGCCAAGCTCGAAGCCGCCATGCAAGATCGGGCGTTGGCGCACTACCGGCCGTGGATCGAAGACGTCCGCAAGGACAAGCCCTATCAGCTCGAGGACCGCGTCGAGCAGCTCTTTCACGAGAAGTCGGTGACCGGCTATTCGGCGTGGAACCGCTTGTTCGACGAGACCATCGCCAGCCTGCGTTTCAAGGTCGGCTCGAAGTCGCTCGCGATCGAGCCCACGCTCAATCTCATGCAGGATCCGCGCGCGGCAATGCGCAAGGCAGCCTCGCAGGCGCTCGCGAAGACGTTCAAGGAGAACCTGCGAACGTTTGCGCTGATCACCAATGTGCTCGCCAAGGACAAGGAAATCTCCGACCGTTGGCGCGGTTTCGGTGACGTTGCCGACGCTCGACATTTGGCGAATCGGGTCGAGCCCGAAGTGGTGGAGGCGCTGGTCGAAGCGGTGCGCGCGGCCTATCCGCGCCTGTCGCACCGCTATTACGCGCTCAAGGCGCGCTGGTTCGGCAAGAAGCGGCTGCCGCACTGGGACCGCAACGCGCCGCTGCCCGCGGTTCCCACGCGCACCATCGGCTGGAACGAGGCGCAGGCGACCGTGCTCGGCGCCTATGGCGCGTTCTCACCCGAGATGGCGGCGATCGCTGAGCGCTTCTTCAAGAACGACTGGATCGATGCGCCGGTGCGCCCGGGCAAGGCGCCCGGCGCCTTCTCGCATCCGACCGTGCCCTCGGCGCACCCCTACCTGCTGCTCAACTACCAGGGCAGGCCGCGCGACGTGATGACGCTCGCCCACGAGCTCGGGCACGGCGTGCATCAGGTGCTGGCCGCCCCGAACGGCGCGCTTATGGCCCCGACCCCGCTCACGCTCGCCGAGACCGCGAGCGTCTTCGGCGAAATGCTCACGTTCAAGAAGCTTCTCGCCAATGCCGACCACAAGCAGCGCAAGGCCATGCTCGCCGCCAAGGTCGAGGACATGATCAATACGGTGGTGCGCCAGATCGCGTTCTATACGTTCGAGCGCAAGCTCCACACCGAGCGCAGGGGCGGTGAGCTCACCGCCGAGCGCCTCAACGCGCTCTGGCTCGAGGTGCAGCAGGAGAGCCTGGGCCCCGCGATCGAGCTCAAGCCCGGCTACGAGACCTTCTGGGCCTATATCTCGCACTTCGTGCACGCCCCGTTCTACGTCTACGCCTATGCCTTCGGCGATTGCCTGGTGAACTCGCTCTATGCGGTCTACGAGCGGGCAGCCGAAGGCTTCGCCGAGCGCTATCTCGACATGCTCGCGGCCGGCGGCACCAAACACCACTCCGAGCTGCTGGCGCCTTTCGGTCTTGATGCCCGCGACCCCGCGTTCTGGCAGGGCGGGCTCGGCGTGATCGAGCGCATGATCGTCGAGCTGGAGGGATTGGAATAACCCGCGCTCGTCGGATCAACGGCTTGTAGGGCGTCGCACATGCCGCCTCGTTTATTCGGGCCGGGACCGGCGTGCCACTCCCACGGGCCCTGCGTTGCAGCGGCATACGTTTGACCAGAAACGCTATAGGGCGGCGGACCAGAGCCCGGGGTGTAGACGGTACCGCTGTAGGTTTGACGGGCAGCGCGACGGTAGGCCCCGTCACCAAAATTCGGCAATAGCTCCACCCCGTAATAGGGGGGCGGATGCCAGTTCTCCTTCCAATCAATACAATCACTGACTTAGGTTACTCTTTGAGGCGCATTTTGATTTCAGTGCAACGATGTT
>Ga0137383_10003161_pt1 | contig 10291 bp, 16 predicted proteins | sample SagtaG_19_FD_104817 | JGI IMG/M metagenome (GOLD analysis project Ga0137383, IMG submission 104817) | Vadose zone soil microbial communities from Sagehorn Ranch, Mendocino, California, USA - Sage2_R_40_16 metaG | ecosystem: Environmental > Terrestrial > Soil > Vadose zone | place: USA... | reverse complement strand
TCGGTGCTGTGGGTCTGGGTCTTGGCCTGGCACTAATGGTTATTCTAATCGTTATCTCCATACTTTTCACGTTTGGTTGGCTCTCCTTCATTGTAAATGTTGGTATATGGTGGAGGATTTTGAGAGCCGCTGTCCATCTCTTTTTCGGAGCGCTTTGTTGTCTACCTTTCTTCATACCCTTTGCCATTGTGCGGCCTCTCGACTCGGCAATGACGGACCTTCCACCCTGGATTCAAGCGCAGCTGGGCGGAGCATACCGGCTTTGCACGCCAGCTCTCGGCTGCGCGGTTGGCATAGTGGTCGTGAGCAGTATTCTTCGGTTCTTTTTCTGAGGTAACGGAACCAAAAGCGTTCGCAAGGATGGACAGAATGTAACCCTTCTGTAATTATCACTCGGTATACAAAGGGCAGGATCTCAATTATATTTGTAGCGAACTTGAGAGCTTATCTGCGCATTAGTAAGCCTTTGCAGATGTCAGGTGAAGCCAGCCGGCGCTGATTGTGTCGAGCCGCGAATTATTATCTATATCTCGCCTGTTGATACAGTCCTGTTGCACGCCGTTGGTGCCTTGGGAGTTTGGTTTCAGCTAGGTGCACGGACCAGTTATCTTAGCTTTTCTGGCTGCAGCTGCAGCCAGCAGATCTTAGTCCGGAACATCGATTCCTCTGTTCCGTTCCCGACAGTACCGGTAGTCCTTTCGGAATGGTCAGGTTTGACACTCATCGGAAAGCGATGACCGTCGGAAATATCACGGGTTTAACTTTATCTAGAGACCCACCGTGGCTGATAAAGCCAGATGCCGCCACGCCTGTTCGTGATCTAATAATACATGGGGCAGGTCAGCCCTTGCCATGAATAACAGCGATCCAGTCCAGATGGAGGGAGTCTACGACTTTTACGCTAATTGGGTACGTGGTATTGATAACGCCTCCAGCAATAATTGTTCCATCCAGAGCGTTGGCCTATGGAGTTGATGGTTTCACCCGACCCAAACAGCATCTCTTTATTCAGAACATCTCCGTCAACACTAAGAATCCCTTCTCTTACGCTGATGCTGGATTCGACTAGACCTTCTTGACCCCTTCGGTTCCCTGCTCGGGTTCTTTCGGTAGACCGCCCGCAGCCGTGAAGATCGTCGTTCCCGCCACCGGTCACGCGGGATGGCCGAGAATGCTCTATCGACCTTTTTGAACCCCTGCCGACATGGAACGGCTACCTCGCCAAGTATATGACAACTCTGGATTTGATCTCCTTTTCTCTATTAATCGCAGCAAGGGTAGAATTGGGGGTCGGCACACCTTGGTGCTCATCCTTCTTTCGCTGCCGCATTATCTGCCACTTCTCCCAAAACACTTTAAATATTTCATCTCTCTTGACCTCCTTCATCAAGGTCCAGACTTCTAGCCAGGACGGGAACTCTTCATCCAAATCTTCGTCGGTGCTGCGCGAGATGCTTTTCCGTGGTGCATCTTGGGGATTGGCGATGGTCCTATGCCAATTTCTTATTACATCGAGACTCCCTTCGCCAGCCTAGGTGAGATCAGGATAGGAAAGCGGTAATTTTGTTTGTAATGGGTCGTCCCAAAAGCAGTCGGAGCCGCCCCGTACCGAGATGATAATAGATCGAAGCGGATGTCAGCGTAGACACGAACAAGGAATGGGGGTTAATCCAGCTCGTCCTTATGTCAAAGAAACACGTATTAGCAAGTACCTGGAGCTGGCTTCCATTCCATTGTATCCTCAGTTTCGGCGCGTTCGATAGGGGGGGACGTCGCGAGTGACCGTCGGACTAGGCAGGACCAAACAATCAAATGCGCCTCGCCATCGTGCTCGACACACCGCAGGTTGTGTCCACCGAATTTGATATAATCGGAACGCGTTTCGGTTGGAATTTAGCACGAGAGACCTGCAGCGGTATGGTTGGAAGTGGTGGAAACTAAAGGCTGTCGAGAGCTGTTTGCAGCTGATGCCTGCAGAAAGGAGCACGCGCGACTAGGGGACACGAGATTCTGCCATCGAGCGAACCTAGGTCGCTGTCGTTTGATGATGGCCAGGAGGACACCGAGACGCCGTGAATCGTCGGACAGCAAAACCTTTCACCGCGCGAGTGTCGAGGTGCATTCCGCTGCGGAAAGTCATTATGTCAACTAATTGCCCGTTGGTCCGAGCGTATTGGTGGACTGAAACTAAAGGCCCAAAAGGAGTTCCGGTTTTCCGGCTGGCGCTAAGCCGGAAGAGACGGCACCCGAAATAGCAGTCTAGGATCGTGAGGCTGGGCGACCGCCGATGTCGGCCAATCGCGGCTATCAGCGGCCCGAGTTATTAATAGAGATGGTTTGCTAAAATTAGTCTGAGGGTCCAAAAGGACAAAAATACAGTTTCGCAAAATTCGAAAAGAGCGGCAAATTATCTGCAAACTAGTTAACTAACTAGTTAGTCAACTACTTGGTATTTTTTGCTCTAATTATATAAGCCACCCAAAAAATTATTTACCGCCTTCCAAAAATGGGACGGTACAAGCAAGCCGTATGGTTGATATGAAATACCGGCGGAATCCCGCCCTTGCCACATACCCACGGCCGGTCTAGATTATATCAAGCGGTCTGCGAGGGGGTACCAGGAGAATCGACGAAGAAATAGCGATGGGTTCATGCCTTAAGCACTAAATATCATTAATGTCGAGAGCAGCAGTAGCAGGAGACGCAGGCTCGCCACCGAGCTGGCTCTCCGAGATTACTTTCGTTCACTTGCCTAACGTTGGTCTTACAGATCCCATCATTGGAGTTGTTGTTCTTCAAGACGCATTATGAGTAATACTGAAGAAGAATACTGATATATAAATTTATAAAGGAATCTATCTCGAGAAATAATTACGTATGAGTCCGACATCGCTGAGACACTCGATTGCTGCTCTGCATTGCCCTATCACCTCAGTTCGCCCATTGGGCTCATTTGAAGCTGTGGAGGTCGAGAACTTGAGATCGTTAACTTGTGATGGCGTAACGACAGCCAACCATTATGTCCCCGAGGCAAGAGTGGTTAGTTCCAGCAATTTGCCTGTCCTCTTGCTTAATGTGTTGCTCCTCCTCGTTATCAATCTGGTCAACGAAGTGAGTCATCCCACGGAGTGCCCAGTCTAATTTCGAGATCCTCTAGTTCCTCTTCCGGTAGGTCCCCTACACTGGCTCGTCCCTCCACAGCAGGTTGTTCCTCCACATCGGGTCGTTCTACATCGAGCCGTTCCTCCATATCGGGTCCCTCACCATCGGGAGGTTCCTCCACATCTGGTCGTTCCTTTCTTTTAGGTAGTGTTGAGAACTCGTGAAGAGCTGCTGTCCTTCTGTCGAGCTGGATTAAGAGACCGCCTGCGGATTCTAACCAATCGTGTTCCTTGAGAATCTTATTCCAGATTGGTGGTCCGATATCGAGAGCCGGCGAACGGGGCCGGTTGTAGCGAGGTAGATCATGGAGCAGGGCCATGGATGCAATTCAAATCTCGAGAGCTATGCAATGAGGTGTTAGGAAGGTCTTCGGGTGGACTACTCCTTTTATATTTCGTTGGATCCGATGTTCAGTTAAACATCTTTTAGACGCCTAGAAACTAAGACGGAAGTTAAAATTTGCGAAGCGGCTATTTCAGGCGTATGGGTCCACATTCCCCTGAACATTTTTTTTACGTACGCGAATGCTGGTTCCTGCAAGATGGATCCCGGGTCCCGGATCTTGAAAGAGAACGGTGGCCCGTCTTCGCTTGACCAGCAGCCGCTTCGGCTGCCACGGCTGCCCAGGCTGCCTGGCTCTAAATCTGACAGCTAAGAGTGATTGAATCCCGGGAGGTCGCGAGACCTTCATGTAATACGCCCTCGAGCAGGCGCGAAAGTCTCCACCAGCACCCAGCAAATTCTGCGTCGGCGCGGTCCTCGCCGATGCCAATAGTGACGTGGTTCTATGTGAGCAGCTTCTGCGAGGGATGATGCAGTGCGTGCAAGTGGAAAGGTGACCAATCGAACAGGGACTCTGAGGCGCGCACGGTTACAAAGAAAGCCAAGGACGGGGGGAAGCAGTTGAGAGACTATATCTTTTGTATTGTCGCATCCTGCCCAATCGCACTAGACTCCGGCCAAAGAGTGGCAGCAGGGGAGGTGGGCACGGCAAGGTTATCGCTGGACGACGGTCATCGGAATCCGATGATGGTGGCCTGAGGCGCCAACTCAGAACCGACTTTCCTCCGATTTCAATTTTCCCCAGTAGTCAAGGTTCGGCCTTGGTTGAATTACTATGCCCGACATTTGAAAGATACATGGCTCAACAGAGATCGAATTGGACAATATGCTCGAAGGAGTTACCGATACCATATCACTTTCATCCATGCCGAAAACGACCCATCGTCCCTACTGCACATGCTAATTATCTCTTTTGGCATGCCGTCAAAGCAACAAGCGACAATAGAATTTCCTTTGAACATCTTGAAGCTTTGAAGGCTGAAAAGATGATCGAACTAGGGGAGGGCGGCTGGGCGGTCGAGTGGAAGGGTGAACCAGATATTAGGCTGAGTTTTTGGGGCTGCAGACCATTGCAAAATACCGCGTGTCGTTGCCTCAGGCGAAAATACTTCAAATGTTTTTTTTTGGATCGTTCCCCACATAGCTAAAAATAGAAACTTGATCATTAAAGTCGTTGCCTCAGGCAAAATACCCCAAATGCTTTTTTTAGATCGTTCCCCACATAGCTAAAAATAGAACACAACTTGAACATGAAGCCTAATTTCACATTCGCGTTTTATGGAATCTTGTTTTGTAGAAATCGAAAAGAAAAAAGAATCAGCCTAAAGTAAGATAGCAGATCTCAAATCAATGCGCCGCGTCAATTAACCATTTCACGTGCCCCTGGCACAAGTAACGGGCAAAACCACCTGCTTAGTAATACTACGCTTCAAGTACCCGGTCTCCCTGCGCCAAGCGTGCAGCTGTTTAGGCCAGGCGCACAGCGTCCGAAAGTGGGTCCTTCATTAATCAGCTTGGCCGCGCACATCCCGCTTCCTCTTCCGGCTCAATTAACCCTGAAGACATGCGGCGTTGCTGTAGCGCCTACCAAGAGAACCTCCTTTCCCTCTTGCCCTCAGATGTAGTCACCGATCCATCCATCATCTTCGTTCCCCGGCATCTTCCAGTACCTAAGTTCAGGAGATCCCGGAGGTTCGCCTCTTTCTCGATACATACCACGGGCGTTTTCTAGTATCTGCGTCTGACCTAGCTTAGTCATTACTGTACTGTCAGTATGGGCTGAGCTTCTGGCCCAGATCCAGGTTCCAAGCTCCAGGTTCTGAGCTCTGAGAACCCAGATCCAGGATCCAGGGTACCTCCAGATGCAGCTGGCTTAACTTATTATTATCGAGGAAATCCCATTATGCTGGACAACGTCTACTCGGGTAGTGATCCGGAGTTATTGAAGCTTATGACTGAAAGTATGCCAAACCAAATAAAGAAAAGAGATAGGAGCAACGAAAACTTCCTGAAGAGGTGGAGAACTCTTATGAAAAGCGGATATGACGTCCATACTTGTTATGGCACTGACGTCTATATCTTGCTACGGCGGAGGGGTCGGAACTTTGAGTTTAAGTCCACCGACACATCGTGGCCAACATCGCCAGAAGATATAGTAACATCTCATAGCCTTCCTCTTTACAGTAGAATACTAAAATGCAACAGGGGAAGAGCTATCCTCTGCCAGTCCGGGTAACTGCGACGGACATTGCCCGTCAGGGAAGGAGGTCGAAGCAGAGACATACCCCGCAGGCTAGCAAAGCTGCAAAGGGTTTCGACACACGTCTCAGTGGCTCGCAGATAGACAGCGACACATATAATTTAGCTAGTGCCCAATCGCCCCAGCAGGGCGAGTGTGAGCTTGGTTAGGTGGCTGTTGAGGGAATTTCTGAGATGCTGGAGAGGCGCTGAAGCTGGACGCTCTCCTTGCTCCGGGCGCAGGAACTGGTCGGCCCGGTCGGCTCCTGTTAGCCGCCATGTTAATTTTAGTACGGCGCCAAAGAGCCGAGGGGGCGAGTGGCAGTGGCCGCAAAGCGGCGGTTCGGGGCCATTCCAACTCTATTTCCGGCGACAATGCGCAGTCCCGCCATCTCAAACAAGTGACGGACGTTGAAACCCTTCTTGAACTCTTGCAATTTGTAGTGAACGATGTCGAGCACAGTGCTTTATTCGTTTCAAATGGCCCAAGAAATGTAGAAAAAGAGTAAGATACCAATGACCTAACAACATCTGGAAGAAACTCCTTAACACCAGGATGACAGACCCGGTTGCCCAACTCGACACCTTCCTTAAATTTCAGTATCTGACGCTTAATGATATGGGAAGAGACCTGGCCGGGACCTCGAGTCATCGACGTTGCCTACGCCGAAGAGCCTCCAAGAGCCTCTCTCCGATGCTAGCTCGTCAGTGCGGGATTTCTACACTGGGAATACCGTGAACCCGATGGGCATGGCTCTGAAGATGCATCTTGTGATCGAGCGGTATGTCACAGACCCGACAATAGATATTGTCCCCGGACTGCAAATTTGACAGGTGCTTCCGCCGGAAGTGCTTAATCAAATCGCTAGAGGTATAGAACTCGTTGATGAGGATCGGCACCGTAGAATCGTCCGGTGACGAGGAGAGAGCCTTGCCAACACAGAGGAAGCACCGCCTCGTCCGCTCCTTCTCGTTGCTCACAAAAACGGACAGCACGACAGCGTACAGAGGACTCTCCACGACAGGTTCCTCAAGACGCCTTGTCGATTTCGTCACCACAGCGCCGGTGTAACACTGGGTGCGCCCCTCCTCCACAAAGCAGTACACGATGATTGCGTGGATGGCCTTGTTTCTCCGCCTGTATTGTCCCTCGAGTGTCGGCTCTGCCGGAGCCGTGAGCGCTGCGACCAGTCGCTTTTGGGCTGGATGCTGCGGACGGCAGGGCGTGTCCACCGGCTGCGGGGCGAACCCTTCGCCGCGAAGTTGGCGATTGATGTCGTCGACAGCCTGCTTAACCTTCCACTCCTCCCGGATCTTCATCCGAAGAGCATTCTTCATCCTCTGTTTTGCCTTTCGCAGATTGCGAGAGGCCGTCGTACGCTTTTTGGACCTCAGAGGCATGTTCCGTAGTTTCCGTTTCATGTCCGTGATTCGAGGATCGGTGTCGATGGATGCCACCTGCTCCGGTGTTAGGCGGATGGGCCGCCGCTTGCTGATCGAATGCGCAATGCTACAAGACTGCGTGATCAGCGCCTGCTGTGGAGCTTCTCCCAGGACAATCGCGAAGGTGTCGGCGCAAATCTCTCGTGCGAGATAGTGTCTCTGGAAAGGCACCGAGTTTGCGTGCCCTAGGCACAGGTTCCGAAGCGCGTCGCTGATATCAGCTGTACCGGAACGATTAGCCAGGCGGCCTATCAAGAGGAGGAGAGAACATACGGCTTTGGTCAAGCTTGTTACCTGTGAAATAGCGCAAGCAATAACAGATTACGTTGTATTCAATCCCTAGAATTTCACCGATTGCCTTGATCCACCCCCTCATCATGGCATAGGTTACGGGCTCGTTTGGAGATATCTCGTACCCAGTCAGGGTTTGGACGGCTTTGCGGAATATGTATACGTCGCTCAAGTCGCTTCTGAGAGGTAGGGGCAGCTCGTTCTCCCCGGGGTGGATGTTCAGCTTGCCTATACCCTCCGGGGAGGCAAGGCCGGACTCTTGGTGGAATGCGTTATGGCGGAATAAGAGAGCCAGGAGGAAGACGTGCGGGCTGAGAAGCAAGGACCGGTGGAAAATACCCTCAGGCACGGTGAAAGTGGTTCTAGCATGGTGTGAGCATCCGACAGGATCTACCAGCTATCCAGCGTGCACTTACGATTCCTTCGAGCCAAGGTATGTCTTGGTGAACTCCGGGGTAAACCGGAGCATGAGATTGTGTGGTCCACCTTCGGGATCCCTTGCTAGGGTGACTTGAATATCTCCGAATCGGAGCAGAAGGATGGACTCCGGACGAGAGCCTCCGGGAGCGAGGAGGAGGAGGAAAAGCACGGCAAGGATGCGGAGCTCGCCTAGGTCAAATGACTTTTTCGTAGTGCTCAATGTCGTCTCAATCTGGTCTTTGAGTGTCTCGACCGTCATAAACCGGTTCCTTCGCCTTGTGGTACGTAGTTGGTATTTCACTATTAGGCGTTGCAGACCCTGCCAAAGTCAGCACGGGAACCCAGAACTTCGCCGCTCGGACGATCTACCTCCCGCATGTCGTCATATATCTGTGGTTCGAATTTCTTTTTCATGGTCACCTTGTACACGATCTGCAGATTCTTCCACCGTGTGAAAAGAGCGCCGCTCGTCTTTGTCCCTCGCTTCTTCCTGCCATTCTTGCCGATTCTCTGGCATATTGTCCACTCGAGGAACTTGTCCAGCGTAGGAACCGAGACAGACTCGAAGACTTCCTGAGGATCGCCCAGGCCGATCTCGGTGCAGTACCTACAGGTTGTCAATGTGAGGACGATGCAAGGAGCGGCGGTGGTGGGCCACGTACTGCTCCCACTGGTCCTCGACCTCAATGAGGCGTAGCCTAGTCTTTTCGGCGTAGCGAGCGTATTTCTCCCTCTGAACCGGCTCTTGTATTCCCTGCCAGTAGTACTCCGGCGGATGCACATTACCACCGTAGAGCGGGACTTGGCCGTCGATGTCGAAGTCCTCGACACCCAAGTCCGATTCCTCATCGCCCAAGTCCGAATCCTCATCATCCAGATCTAGGTCATCGGGGTCCAGCTCTGTCGGTTCCGTGGAGTCGTCCCGCAGGTCTTCGTCAATGTCAAACAAATCGTCATCGTCGCTAGGTGAGGAAACGTCCGAATCAACGCCATTCCCGAATGAGTGCAGGCGGCGAGTCATGGGGATAGTTCGAGTGGTGCGATCGGGGCTTGAGGATGCTAGGGGGGTCGGTGCAAACGGAACCAAAGCCTTCTGCTGGCGCAGTGCGCGTGCGAGCAAGGGCGGATGCAAGAGCCATTTTAGCTCTTTGGTCGCGGGCGTTTCTGTACGAGAAGTCGAAGTCAGAAAGTTGAAATCCCAGATCCAGCTTTTCGGTCCAGGCTTTTGTGGCAGGGCCGGGACCGGGGCCCCGCCAGGCGGAGTCAGGTACGTAGGCAGGACAGCGAGGTACATCGTGCGGCACAGTCAGGTACCTTGGGGGTGGCTTGGCACCGGGCGTCTGGACCTGGCGGGGTAAAACGGCTAGGGATTCCTGGCATGTCTGCCACCAAATCTGGCGGCAGAATCCGCCGAGTCCGGCGGTTCACACGCCGTCTTATTCTTTTATAGAGAATTAAATTGATAACTAGGAAAAAAATTGTTATAATTATAAAAAAAAAAATATTTTGTTAAAGATTGTCGATAACCGAAAAAACTACCTTGAAAACCAATATTTTAAAAGAACGTCAATACTATAAATACAATATATAGTATTGCGATAACAAAACAAATGTTGTTATCCTTCAATTTCGAAAACGTATTTATATCAATTCTTTTGGATATATCTAATATCGAAACGGAAAAGAAATCAAATATAAACGAATCAGAAAACTTCAATGTAGATATATGGACGTATTTAATATTTAAAAAAAAACACGAAGAAATTACAATTATAAAAATCAACCTTAATATTATAAAAAACGATAACGAAGAATATCTTTATAATAAAAACGACCTTTATTTAGAACCTAACAATGTTGGATACAATGGCATAATATAAATAAATTATATTTACGATTATTATACACTTTATCTAAAATTCAAAACAACCAACAATTTTTTTTTAAAACTATGTTTAAATCTATAAAGAAAGCTTATAAAAAAGAGGAAACGAGATATTGAATCTTTATAATAAAAACAGCAATGTATAAGACTTTCATATCATCGTCAGAACATCTTCTAATATATATGAAAAAAAGAACTATATTGAAAAGATATTAAAAACCTTTTTATTTGGAATATTATCTTGAGAAGATCAAAGAATAATATAAAATCAAAAATAAAGATAATAAAACAATAATTATATAGAATTGATTAAAGAAGGTAAAATCATATAAAAATATTAAAAAAGTAAAAAAAAAGAAAAGTAGTAATAGTTTGAAGAAAGTATAAGTTAAAATATCAGTGGAAATCTTACGAATATAATATAAAAAATATATCAAAGACGTTGTAAACATTTATATAAAAAGAATGATCAAAAATCTAAACGATAAAACATTCAAATACTATATATAT
>Ga0137383_10003160_pt1 | contig 10294 bp, 8 predicted proteins | sample SagtaG_19_FD_104817 | JGI IMG/M metagenome (GOLD analysis project Ga0137383, IMG submission 104817) | Vadose zone soil microbial communities from Sagehorn Ranch, Mendocino, California, USA - Sage2_R_40_16 metaG | ecosystem: Environmental > Terrestrial > Soil > Vadose zone | place: USA... | reverse complement strand
GAAGCGCACACCGCCGCCATGCTGACTCCCTATAGTGATGATCCTACTCAGATTGGAAAACTATTCTGGGAGCCGGCGAAATATAAGCAGGCCATCAAGGAATTAGATCATCGTGGACTGCAGATCTTTACTCATGCCATCGGCGACCGTGCGGTACGCCTCTCCCTGGATGCGTATGAGCAAGCCGAGAAAAGCAATCAGACGCACGACACGCGGCCACGCATTGAGCATATTGAGACTATCAGTGCTCAAGATATCCCACGCTTCGGGAAGCTTGGCGTCGTGGCAAGCTTTCAGCCTCTGCACGCTTATCCGGATGACGACACATTAAAAATCTGGGCACGCAACGTTGGGCCAGAACGTGCTCAGCGCGCGTGGGTGTGGCGCGGCATCGAGAGCACCGGGGGACTTCTCGCCTTCGGCAGCGATTGGCCCGTCGTGACCCTGAATCCCTGGCCAGGCGTTCAGAACGCAGTAACAAGGCAGACAACTGAAGGCGATCCGCCCGAAGGTTTCGTACCTAGAGAGCGCATAAGCCTTGAAGACACAATCAAGGCCTACACTCTAGGCGCAGCCTTGGCGGGACGACGAGAAAAAACGGAAGGCTCGATTGAGCCGGGCAAACTCGCAGATCTGATCGTGCTTTCCCAGGATCTATTCAAGATTCCACCAACTGAAATTGTGAAGACGGAAGTGCTCTTAACCTTCGTCGGCGGTAAAGTTGTCTATCAATCGCCGAAGTGGAGCTCAATACCCACCCCCTCCAAGAAGGAGTCGAATTGGTGATTCGGCGGTTCGCCCTCCCACTTCTATTCGCGATAGCTGCTCTGCCTCTTGGCTCCTGTGGCAAGAAGACGCCCACTCTTAATTTGTTGGTGTGGGAAGGGTATGCCGATCCTTCTTTCGTCCACGCCTTTGAAGAGCAGTGCCACTGCAAAGTGTCCGCTTCGTACATGGGATCGAGTGACGAACTGGTCGCCAAGTTGCGCGGCGGAAGCGCCGGCAATTATGACGTGATCTCGCCATCCAGCGATGTAGCGACCATGATCGCATCCGCGGGATTGGCGGCGCCGCTTGATCTCTCTAAAATTCTCATCTATACACGGCTATCACCACAGCTCACTTCCCTCCCCCTGGTGCGCATGAATTCACAAGTGTACGGCGTGCCTTTCATGTGGGGCCCTAATCCTTTGATCTACGACGCCACAACTTTCAGGCATGCGCCCGAAAGCTGGAACGTGCTCTGGGACCCGAAGTACCGTGGCAAGATTTCAGTGTGGGATGATCTTTCGACCGTGTACATGGCGGCGCAGATCCTGGGGTATGACAAACCTGACCCCGCCCAGCTCTACAATCTCAGCGACGAACAACTGGAAGCGGTCAAGAAGAAACTCTTGGAACTGAAACCGAACATCCGCAAGATGTGGGCCACTGGCGGCGAACTGACTAATCTGTTCCAGAATCACGAGGTGGTCGCGGCCATGGGTTGGCCACTGATGACCAACCAACTTCGCAAGATCAATTTTCCTGTGGCAGAAACGATTCCCAAAGAAAACACCACGGGATGGATTGATCACCTGATGATCACCGCCGGGAGCGAGCAGAAGGAATTAGCGCACAAATTCCTCGAGTACATGGTGGACGCAAGAACTCAGAAAAAAGTCACAGATGTAACTGGCTATACTCCGGCGAACCCAACTGCGGCGCAGTTTATGTCAGCGGACGAGATCAAAAGTCTTCATCTCGATGATGTGGACAACTATCAAAAACGAATTTATTTTTGGCAAAATGTGCCCCGTCGCGCCAAATACAACGAGATTTGGAATGAAGTGAAGGCCGCGCAGTAGTCTTTTCTCCCGGCAAACATGGCATGGTGTTGATCAACTCCGAATCCGCGAGTAGTAGCCCTCCGAAGCTCGGCACCCAACCCCTTCTCTCCATCCGCAATGTGGCTAAGTCCTTCGGGCGCAATCCTGTGCTACGAGATATTTCGCTCCAGGTAGCCGAAGGCGAGTTTCTCACCGTGCTGGGTGAAAGCGGCTCAGGCAAAACCACATTGCTGCGGATCATTGCGGGCTTTGAGACTGCGGATTCTGGCGAGATTTGGATGGAAGCCCAGCGACTCGATGCTCTGCCTCCTTATCATCGCCGCGTGAACACCGTATTTCAATACTACGCGCTCTTTCCGCACCTGACAGTCGAAGAAAATGTCGGTTACGGTTTAAAGGTGGCAAAGTTGCCGAAGGAACAGAGTGTGTCTCGAGTAGAGCAGGCTTTGGCGATGGTCAAAATGACTGCGTACGCCGAGTTTAAGCCCGGAAAAATCAGTGGAGGACAGCAACAGCGAGTCGCACTGGCGAGGGCACTAGTGAATCGGCCTCGTCTGCTTTTGTTGGATGAACCACTCTCCGCGCTGGATGCGAACCTTCGCCGCCAAATGCAGGTGGAATTGAAATCGCTTCAACGGGAAGTAGGCATCTCGTTTGTTTTTGTCACGCATGACCAGGAAGAAGCGATGGTCATGTCGGATCGTATCGCGCTCCTGCGACGCGGTGAACTGGAGCAGGTCGCCTCACCGCGGGAGATTTATAGCCATCCTGCAACAGCCTACGCGGCACAGTTTATCGGCCACACGAACCTTCTTACAGCCGAGGTTAGCAGAGGCATCGCCCGATGCAAGTCGCTTAGTTGGCCGGTTAAGTTGCCTGACGGGGTCGCACTTTTTTCATTGCGTCCGGAAAACATCCGCGTCGCTGCCGGAAACACAGATTCGGACCGCATCGGTTTTCGCGGCAAAGTCATCCGGCAGGCCTTCCATGGAGCTACAGAACTGCTGCAAATCGAATGCATCGACGGCCTGTTGCTCTCGATGAGAACGGCTAGCGGGCAGAACTCTCGGGGAAATCTCTTGCTGGAATTTTCTCCTGAAGATGCGATACCGGTCCGTAAATCTCAAGAAGCGGAAAAGGGCCTCTGATGTTCTCCCGAGCCTACCGAACTGCGATCACTCTGCCACCTCTAGTGTGGGTTCTTGTCTTTCTGCTGATTCCGTACGCGCTGCTGTTCTGTTTCAGCTTCTGGTCAGTTTCTCCGGCGCAGAGCATCGTCCACTCCTGGACTTTCGATAACTACCGCGAACTGCTGCGGGTGAACGTGTATCTTCAAACTTTGTTTCGTTCCATGTGGATCGCAGCTCGCGTGATGCTCTTTTCGTTGCTGCTTGGTTATCCACTCGCGTACTACCTTTCATTCCACGCCGGCAGGAGAAAAGATTTGTTTTATCAGCTGGTGATCATTCCGTTGTGGGTGAGTTATCTGGTTCGCGCCTACGCCTGGAAGACTATCCTGGGCAGCGACGGCGTTCTCAACACACTGTTGCAATACGTTCATCTCACTCAGCATCCCTTGGATTTTCTGCTGTACAGCCCATTTGCCGTCGTGTTGACGCTTACTCACATCTACACGCCGTTTGCTTTTTTGCCCATTTACGCATCGCTCGAACACATACCGCGTCCTTTGGTTGAGGCATCGCACGACCTGGGTGCATCGCCGTTTCAGACTTTTTGGAGAGTGGTTTTTCCTCTCTCGATTGCAGGTGTGGTAGCTGGCGCCACTTTTGCCTTCGTGCTGAGCCTGGGGGATTTTCTAGCGCCGTTGTTGCTCGGTGGCCCTAGCGGCATCATGATCTCCAACATTGTTGTGAGCCTGTTTGGTGCAGCTTACAACTGGCCTCTAGGCGCTGCCATTTCGTTTTGCATGATGGTGCTGGTGGTTGCTCTGCTTTTCATGTCGGAAAAACTGGAAAAGAAATGGAGCTTTCGATGAGGACGGAGCAAAACCTGTTCACCTCCTCGCGATGGCTGCCCTGGCATGCCGCATTGGTCTTGGGATTTCTCTATCTCCCCATCGTCACGCTGATCGTTTACTCGTTCAACGGCTCGGGGGTTGGCGGATTTCCACCTCGTGACCTGACTCTGGCTTGGTACCGTTTGCTTTTCGCCGATGAAGCTATCTGGACGTCCGTCCTGAACAGCCTGTTGGTGGCGATTGCCGCAGTGATTATCTCGCTCGGGTTCGGCATCCCCGCAGCGCTGGCGCTGGATCGCGCTAACTTCCCCGGCAAAGCTCTGTTTCGCCGGCTTGTGCTGCTGCCTCTCATTCTCCCAGGAATTATTACCGGGCTCTCGCTCCTTATGTTGTTTCGAGAAGCCGATATTAAGCTCAGCCTGCTGACTATTGCTCTGGGTCACGGCACAGCGCTCATCTCAGTGGCCACCACTGAGGTGTTCGCGGGTTTGCAGAAATTGGACCGCTCTCAGGAGGAAGCTTCCCTCGACTTGGGAGCAAATTACTGGCAGACTTTCCGGCACGTAACTCTTCCCAACCTGCGGTTATCTATCATCGGGGCTGCACTGCTCATCTTCACCCTGTCCATGGACGAGATCGCCGTCAGTTTCTTCCTGATCGGACGCGACAATACGTTGCCGCTGGAAATCTGGGGCAGGTTGCGACGTGGGATCACGCCGGAAATTAATGCCATCTCCAGTATCATCTTCGTTTTTTCGTTGTTTGCCATTTTGATCTGGTACCGGCTGCGTGTGGCTTCGGAAGTCCAGCCGGAAATCGCCGCCGAGTTGCTGGAAAGTCCGGCGCAAGGGGACTAACGCATGAGCCCGAATCGCAGAGATTTCATCAAGTTTGTCGTCAGTGGCGCGGTTGCCGCCGGATGTCCCATCGATCTCTCAGTTCTGGCTGCCGAACAGCCAAGCGCTCCGCCAGCGGTTGAGGGCGAAGATAATCTGATTTGTCATCAGGTGCGGGATGGCAAAATCTTCAGTCGACCGCCTGCTTCGGCCCGACATGATGTTGTCATCGTCGGCGGCGGGGTGAGCGGACTGACGGCGGCCTATCTTCTGCGCCAACGGGATTTCCTGCTTCTGGAAAAGGAGCCACACTGGGGCGGGAATTCCTACCTGATGGATTATCAAGGAAATGCGTACGCCACTGGAGGTGCTTTTCTGGAAAAGAGCGAGATCGCCTATGAATTTGCCCAGCAAATTGGACTGCAGCCTCTGCCCATCAACAATTGGGACGGCAGCATCATTAAAGGTGAGTTCATTCCTGATACTTGGGGAGAGGGTTTGGCCAAACTACCTTATTCGGCCAGTGTCCGCGAAGGTTTCAAGAAATTTAGAAAGGACATCCTTGCGATCAACGTTGAAAGACGCTCCAAAGAACTCTATGGAGTTCCATTCACTGATTTCATGAAGGGATATCCCGAGGAAATCAAGCAATGGTGGGACACTTATGGTCCTTCCAATTGGGGCGCAGTAAGCGAGGAAACAGCTGCGGCCTTAGGAATCTCCACCCTGCAAGAAATGGCGATAGAGAATCGTCAGGATGAACGCTACACCTGGCCTGGAGGCTTGGGCGCAATTTCTAAAAAATTATCAGAACTTCTTCACTCGGAGTTTGCCGACCGCATGCACAACGGCGCCACTACCATTGCCGTGGTTCCGGCTAGAAACGGCGTCCAGGTGACCTACATGCAAGGTAACGAACTGAAGTCAGTGGCGGCGAAGGCGGTGATCATGGCCACCCCTAAATTCATCACTCGGCGCATTGTAGAAGGCTTGCCGGAAAAACAAAGCGAGGCCATGCGACAAATGCGTTACGTTCCTTATTCCGTGGTCAACCTCATCTTCGACAAGCCAGTGTTCAAGCAAGGATATGACACCTGGTGTCCGGGGAACAGCTTCACGGATTTCATCGTGGCCGACTGGGTGGTACAGAAGCAACCTGGCTACCAGCAGAAAGCCAACATCCTTACCTGCTACACCCCGATGCGTGAAGCTGAGCGTGGATACCTGCTCACCGAATCGAGCGCGCGTGAAGTTGCAGTCAAAGTTTTGACTGATTTTCAGAGACTGTTTCCGGGATCGGATGTCGCACCCCTGGAGGTACACATTTACCGGCGCGGACATCCTATGTTCATGTCCACTCCAGGCCTATTCACCGAGGTGCAGCCGTTGGCACGACGAGCTATGGATCGCGTCTTCTTTGCCAACACAGATTCTGAAGGACCGCTATCTACCACCGCAGGGGGCATAGCCGCAGCCCGGCGCGCTGTGAAGCAGGCCGAACGCCGGTTGGCGGGAAAACCGGCGTGAAAGAAACGGCAGTGGTTGCCTGATCCGCCTAATTGTCATCAATCTTGTTGTCCGCGCACGAAAGTTCATACAAACTCCCTCCCGAGCGGAACACATAGTAAAGTGGTAAGAGCACGTGTCGCGGTCCATCTGGAAGGATAGTCACAATTTGAATTCAGCTATTCGTAATATCGCCATCATTGCGCACGTTGACCACGGTAAGACCACGCTAGTGGATGCCATGCTACGTCAGAGTGGCACATTCCGATCCAACGAGGCTCTCGTTGAACGGGTGATGGACTCCAACGAACTGGAGCGCGAGCGCGGCATCACCATTTTGGCGAAGAACACGGCGATTCTCTATCACGACGTAAAGATCAATATCGTGGATACGCCCGGACACAGCGATTTTGGCGGCGAGGTAGAACGTGCGCTCAAGATGGTAGACGGAGTCATGCTGCTGGTGGACGCGAGCGAGGGCCCTCTACCGCAGACACGCTACGTCCTGGGAAAGGCTTTAGAGGCACAGCTTCCTCCCATCCTGGTGATCAACAAAATCGATCGCTCCGACGCGCGCCCGCAGGAAGTTCTGAACGAGGTTTACGATCTCTTCATTGATCTTGACGCGAAAGAAGAGCAGCTCGACTTCCCTGTTCTTTACACCAATGCCAAATCTGGCACCGCTTCATCTGACATCAAGGGTGGCGGGGAGAATCTGAAGCCGCTGTTCGACGCCATCGTCAACACCATCCCCGCGCCTCAGGGCGATGCCGCCGGCCCGCTGCAAATCCTGGTGGCAAATCTCGACTACAGCGACTATTTGGGTCGCCTGGCTATTGCACGTGTATTCAATGGGACCATGCGCACCGGCGAAGAGGTTGCTATCGCCAAGCTGGACGGATCATTCCTGAAAACGAAGATCACAAAACTGTTTTCATTCTCCGGGCTGAAGCGAACCGATACCACCGAGACAACCTTAGGTGACATCATCGCCGTAGCTGGAGTAGAAGGCATCACTATCGGCGAGACTATTACGGATGCCGAGAATCCGGCGCCGCTGCCGCACATCACGATTGATGAACCTACCATCGCGATGCAATTCACGGTGAACACTTCTCCGTTTGCCGGACGGGAAGGCACATACGTTACCTCTCGTAATCTGCGTGAGCGCCTGCAGAAAGAACTGCTGACCAACGTTTCGTTGCGCGTGGACGAAACCGATAACACCGACTCGTTCAAGGTAATGGGCCGCGGTGAACTACAACTTTCAATCCTGATCGAAATGATGCGGCGCGAGGGATATGAGCTCATGGTTGGCAAGCCGGAGATTGTCACCAAACGCATGGATGGCAAGCTCATGGAGCCGGTAGAACGTTTGACCATTGACGTCCCGGAAGAATTTGTCGGCGTAGTTATGGAGCAACTAGGCGCTCGTAAGAGCGAAGTGGTCAACATGCACAATCATGGCTATGGCCGGGTGCGAATCGAATTTCGAGTGCCCAGTCGAGGACTGATCGGCCTGCGTAGCCAATTACTCACCGATACTCGCGGCACCATCGTCATGAATTCCCTATTTGATGGATACATGGAGTGGCAAGGCGAGATTCCCCACCGTCCTACTGGCGCCCTGGTTTCAGATCGTGGCGGGGTTTCTACTGCTTATGCGCTTTGGAACCTGCAAGAGCGAGGTGAATTGTTCGTTGGGCCTGGAATCGACGTCTACGAAGGGATGATCATCGGCGAAAACGCCAAAGATACCGATCTAGGTGTGAACGTGGTGCGCGAGAAAAAGTTGACCAACATGCGCGCTTCCACTGCGGATGAGGCGATCCGCCTGGTGCCGTTCCGGCAATTGAACCTGGAACAGGCTATTGAGTTCATCGCCGATGATGAGTTTGTCGAAGTCACCCCCAAATCATTGCGGCTACGAAAGCGCGCACTTCAGGCGAACAAACGCAAGAGAAGCTCCATGGCGACCGTGGAACAAAGTCAGTAGTCATCCGGCAGGGAACGTGGCGAGTTCTGCGTTCCCCATCGCACACAACTACCCTTAAGGCAGAATAGCTTCCCAGAACATACAGACCTGCTATACTTGCCCCGCATTTGACTGTTCGCCAACTCCGGCTTGAGGGTCGGCCCACTGCTTTTCCGCCGAAGTAAGCTGCATTCAGATAGCTCACTGAGAGGCAATTCGCTTGAAGAACATTTTCGTTGGGAACCTGGACTTCAATACTTCAGAAGATGAACTGCGTACGATGTTCGAGGCGTACGGGCAGGTGGACCGGGTCAGCATCATGACCGACCGCGATACCGGGCGTTCGCGCGGTTTCGGCTTTGTGGAGATGACCAACGCCGAAGATGGAGAGAAGGCCATCGCCGCCCTCAACGGCAGCCAACTTGGAGGCCGCACGCTGAACGTGAACGAAGCACGCCCCAAGGTGGAGCGAAGTGGTGGCGGCGGCAAAGACCGGGGTGGCCGTGGTGGCGGCGGCGGCGGTGGCCGGGGTCGCTGGTAGATATCAGATATCGCGACTGGCAAGCAGATGTCGAATCACGTCAGACGGCAACGTTTCGTGTTGATGAACCCGAAAACTGCGACCGTCGCTAGTATCTCCTCTCAAGCCCCCTCATTGATGGGGCAAACCTCTGGATGTACACTTAGCAGAAGTTGATCGCGCCCGTAGCTCAGCTGGATAGAGCGATTGCCTCCGGAGACTTGCCGCACGAGGAATCAGCGACTTGGAGGGAGCGCTACCTAGCGCGACCCGATGCCACAGATCGCACGCCTTCAAGAACTTCCAGTGTAGCCGTGTCACTCAGTCTCACTCAGTAAGGTTAGGTGGTGGGCACAAAAATGGGCACAACCCTCGTGCGGCTTCATCCTGCCAGTAATCAAAAAGTTTAAGTTTCAGAATTTTTTATTTAACGGGGTGCTCATGGTGAAGAGGCTGAATCCCGTCGTACTGGCAATATTGTTTCTCACAAGTGGCATCAGCTTTGCCGCCGAAAAGTGCGACCTATTAGAGAACGCTCCGCCGGATCGACTAGTTTCCTACCTCGATGGAATGGTGCGGGGTACCGTGCGCGGCCGAGAGATGGTGGAATGCATTGTCTTCGCCATAAAGAAGCTGAGCAATCAACGTTATGAACCAGGTATCCCCGCTGTAACTAGGTTTTTGGATTTTCACTGGCCATTAAGCCTAGCCTGGATTATTCACCAAGGCTCTAGCCAAAAAAGAAAAGATGCTCTAAAAGGAATGATGAACACTGGGTTTGCAGACCCAGCATTCCCTTTCGGAGCATCTATCACTTGATACAAAGTGTTTTACCACAACTGAACTTCTCCTTCTACCGTCATCAACCTATTCGCGCCGATTTTTCCGGTGGCCAGATTACCAGCGACGCCGGTTTGTTGCCTCTGCGAGCCTTCGATCAGCGCCATCATCTGACTCGTGACTGGGCCGCTGGCCTCAGCGATCCACGACAGCACGACCTCCTGCATCATGATTCGCTGAGGCTGTTGCGGCAGCGCATTTATCAGATTGTCGCCGGCTACGAAGATGCCAACGACGCCGACCGTCTGCGCCACGATCCCATGTTGCAGATTGTCGCCGATCAGAAACTGGGCGACGCGCTCGGCTCCCAGCCCACCCTCAGTCGCTGGGAGAACGCGCCTTCCGCCCGCGATCTGGTGCCCTGCAACGACCGGCTGTGCCAGCCGTTCATCCGCCTCTGCGGTGACCAGGTCCGCCAGCGCGGCCAGATTCTGCTCGACATCGATTCCACCGACGATCCCACCCACGGCCAGCAACAACTCAGCTTCTTCAACGGCGGCTACGGCCAGCACATGTATCACCCCATGCTGGTCTTCGAGCGCCACACCGGATGTCTACTGGCGGCACGGCTGCGCCCGTGAAATGCCTCCAGTCATGCTCGCATCGTGCCCAGGCTGCTGCGCTTGCTGCCGCGTTGGCAGTCTGCCTTCCCCGGCGTAAAGATCACACTGCGCGGCGAGGCCGGTTTTGCTCTGCCCCTGCTCTATGCGTTCTGCGAGTTCTTCGCGATCGAGTATGCCCTCGGCATCCCCGCCCACTGCGTCTTCCAGCGTCGTGCCCAACCTCGGCAGAAGCAGTTGCAACGGCGCT
>Ga0137383_10003155_pt1 | contig 10304 bp, 9 predicted proteins | sample SagtaG_19_FD_104817 | JGI IMG/M metagenome (GOLD analysis project Ga0137383, IMG submission 104817) | Vadose zone soil microbial communities from Sagehorn Ranch, Mendocino, California, USA - Sage2_R_40_16 metaG | ecosystem: Environmental > Terrestrial > Soil > Vadose zone | place: USA... | reverse complement strand
TCAACTTCGTCATCTTCCACGTCGGGCTGCCGTTCCTCGACGAGACCTGCTGGCAGCTGATCAGGTACCCGAACCTGTACGCGTCGATCGCGGCGACGATCAACTTCCTGGTCCGGGCGCCGCGGATGTTCGCCGAGATCCTGGGCAAGCTGCTCTTCTGGTGCGGCGAGGACAAGATCATCTACGGCTCGGAGGCGCCGCTGTTCCACCCGCAGTGGGCGCTGCGCGCGTTCATGGACTTCCAGATCCCCGAGGACCTGTCCGCCGGCTACGGCTACCCGCAGCTCACCGACCAGGCCAAGCGCAAGATCCTCGGCGAGAACCTGCTGCGCCTGCACGGCCTGGACGTTGCGGAGGTGAAGGCCAGGCTCGGCACCCGGAGCTAGCCCGGGCCGACACCGACGTCCCGCGCCCGCACCGCCAAAATCGACGGAGATCCTGTGGGCTAGCGCCAGCCGGAACTAGCCCGCGGACCGTAGCCCAGCGGGCAGCAACTCGGGCGGGAAGTCCTGGTAGGCGACGGGAACCAGCCAGCGGCGGATCGCGGCCGTGCCCACCGAGGTGTAGGCCGGCACGGTGGTGGCCGGCCACGGGCCGCCGTGGTGCTGCGCGGCAACCACCGCGACGCCGGTCGGCCAGCCGTTGCAGACGACCCGGCCCGCGACGTGCTCGAGCACCGCGACCACCTGCCGGGCTAGGTCCACGTCCGCCGCGGATCCGGTGTCGACGTGCACCGTCCCGACGAGGTTGCCGGCCAGCACGCCGAGGACCGGCAGCAGGTCCTCTATCGACGGGTAGGTGATGACCAGCCCGGCCGGGCCGAACCGCTCGCGGGACAGCACCCCCATGTCGGCGGCGAACTCCTTCAGCCTGAGCTGGAACACCCGCGGCGTGGCGCCCCACGGTCCGGGCCCTGGCTGGCCGGCGGCCAGTTCGGTGATGCCAGGGTGCTCCGCGGCCTCGGCCACCGCCTCGGTGAAGCCGGCGAAGATCCGGCCGGTCAGCATCGGGCCGCCGGCCGAGGCGCCGACCGCCTCGGCGATCGCGGACAGCAGGCCCACGTCCTCGGGGACGAACAGCAGGCCGGGATTGGTGCAGAACTGGCCGGTGCCGAGCGTCAGCGAGCCGGTGTACCCGGTGGCGATGGCGGCCGGGCGGGAGAACGCCGCGCCCGGCAGCACCACCGACGGGTTGACCGAGCCGAGCTCGCCGTAGAACGGGATGGGGACCGGGCGCTCGGCGGCGATCCTGGCCAGCGCCAGCCCGCCGCCGGTGGACCCGGTGAACCCGGCCGCGGCGATGGCCGGGTGCCGGAGCAGCCTCAGCCCGGCCTGCACGCCGTGGATCAGGCCGAACGTCCCCGGCGGGGCCCCGGCGGACGCCAGCGCCCCGGCCACGATCTGCGCGGTCACGTCCGAGGTGACCGGGTGCCCCTCGTGCGCCTTCACCACCACCGGGCAGCCCGCGGCCAGCGCCGAGGCGGTGTCGCCGCCGGCCACCGAGAACGCGAACGGGAAGTTCGACGCCGCGAACACGGCCACCGGACCGACCGGCCGGTCGATCCGGCGCAGGTCCGGCACCACGCCCTGGGCCGGGGTGACGGCGACGTCGGCGTACCGGCGGTCCCGCAGCACCGCCGCGAACAGCCGCAGCTGGCCGGTGGTGCGGGCCACCTCGCCGGTGAGCCGTTCGCCGCCGAGCGCGGTCTCGGTGTCGGCGATCGCCGCGAGCTCGCCCGCGCGGGTGTCGAGCGCGTCGGCCACCGCCTCCAGCGCCTCGGCCCGGCGGCCGGACGCGGCCCAGGCCGGGGCCGCGGCCGCTGCCGCCGCCACGGCCGCGTCCACCTCCGCGTCGGTCGTCTCGGCCACCGGCTCCCCGACCGGCTCGCCGGTGCGCGGGTCAAACCCCTGGATCATCAGCGCTCCTCAGTGGACAACCCGAGGTTACCTGGGGTCCGGATCGGGGTTGCGGCCGCGCCTGGCCAGGAAGCCGAAGTCGCAGCCCTCGTTGGCCTGGGTGATGTGCTCGGTGTACAGGGCGCCGTAACCCCGCTCGAACTTCGGCCCGGGAGGCTGCCACTGGTCCCGGCGAGTCACCCACTCCCGTTCGGGAATATCCAGGGACAGCAGACGGGCCGCCACGTCCAGGGTGATGAGATCCCCCGTCTGGACCAAAGCCAGCGGGCCGCCGACGAACGACTCGGGGGCCACGTGCAGCACGCAGGCGCCGTAGCTGGTGCCGCTCATCCGTGCGTCGGAGATCCGCACCATGTCGCGGACGCCTTGCGCCAGCAGGTAGTCGGGAATGGGCAGCATGCCGTACTCGGGCATGCCGGGCCCGCCCTTCGGCCCGGCGTTGCGCAGCACCAGGACCGAATCGGGCGTGATGTCCAGCGCCGGGTCGTTGATCCGTTCCTGCAGCTCGGCGTAGGAGTCGAAGACGACCGCGGGGCCGGTGTGCTTGATCAGCCGCGATTCGGCGGCGATGTGCTTGATGACCGCGCCGTCCGGGGCCAGGTTGCCGCGCAGCACCGCCACCCCGCCCTCGGCGGCCAGCGCGGTATCTGGCGTGCGGATGACGTCGGGGTTGTGGACGGGTACCTCGGTGATATTTTCTCCGAACGGCCCGCCGGTGACTGTCACCCGCTCAAGGTGCAGCGCCCCGGGAACCTTCGCCAGCTGGCCCAGCAGGGCCGGCAGGCCGCCCGCGAAGTAGAAGTCCTCCATCAGGTACTTCCCGCTCGGCCTGACGTTCGCGAGCCACGGCACACGGCGCGAGATCGCGTCGAAGTCGTCCAGCGTCAGGTTCACTCCGGCCCGTCCGGCCATCGCGATCAGGTGGATGAAGGCGTTGGTGGAGCCGCCGAGCGCGAGCACGGTGGCCACCGCGTCCTCGAACGCCTCGCGGGTGAGGATCTTGTCCGGGGTGAGGTCCTCCCAGACCATGCCGACGATGCGCCGGCCGCTGGCGGCGGCCATCCGGTAGTGCGCCGAATCGACTGCGGGGATCGAGGCCATCCCGGGCAGGGTCATGCCGAGAGCCTCGGCGGCGGAGGTCATCGTCGAGGCCGTCCCCATCGTCATGCAGTGGCCCGGTGACCGGGCGATGCCGCACTCGAGTTCGGCCAGCTCGCAGTCGCCGATCAGCCCGGCCCGCGCGTCGTCCCAGAACTTCCACACGTCGGTGCCGCTGCCCACCGGCTGGCCGCGGAAGTTGCCGCGCAGCATCGGGCCCGCGGTCACGTAGATGACCGGGATGTTGGCGCTGGCCGCGCCCATCAGCAGGGCCGGCGTGGTCTTGTCGCAGCCGCCCATGAGCACCGCGCCGTCGGCCGGGTAGGAGCGGAGCAGTTCCTCGGTCTCCATCGCCAGCAGGTTGCGGTACATCATCGGGGTCGGCTTCTGGAACGTCTCGCTGAGGGTGGCCACCGGCATCTCGACCGGGAAGCCGCCGGCCTCCAGCACGCCCCGCTTGACCTGCTCGGCCCGCTGGCGCAGGTGCATGTGGCAGGGGTTCAGCTCGGACCAGGTGTTCAGGATGGCGATGACCGGCTTGCCCAGGTGCTCCTCGGGCTCCACGCCGAGCTGCCGCATCCTCGACCGGTGGCCGAACGCCCGCAGGCCTGAGGTGCGCTCGCCGCCGAACCAGTGATAGCTGCGCAGTTCCTCCGGCTTCTTCACAGCATGCCCCAGCCGGTGAGGATGGCGCGGATCTCGTCTTTGACGGCGACCGGGAGGGGGCGGCTCGGCGGGCGGACGTCGGCGCGGCACAAACCCAGCTGGGCCAGCGCCTCCTTGACCACGCTCACGTTGTCGGCCGAGGAGTCCGCCAGGCGCAGTTCCTCGAACCGGCGCACCGACTCCCAGACCTTCATCGCGGCGCCGAAGTCGTTGGCCCGCAGCGCGTCGAGCATGGCCAGCGGCAGCCCGGGGCTGACGTTCTCCACGACCTGCCTGGCCTCGGCCTGGGTGAGCGCGTAGAACTCGCCGGTGTTGCCGTTCGGGGTGATGACCGTGATCCCGCCGTCGGTCAGGCGCCGGGTCAGCGCGGCGTAGGTATCCCAGTCCGGGCTCGCGTCGGCGTGCAGCGGCGTGACAGGGACAACGACCACCGTGGCGAGGGCCTGCCGCAGGGTTTCCGCGACGGCCGGGGTGAAGCTCATTTGTTCTGGTTCTCCTGTGATTCTGGTGATTCCGGTGATTCCGGGAAATTCCGGGCGACGAAAGCGGTGATGTGGCGGCGGAGCAGGGTGGCCGCGCGTTCGGCGTCACCGTATTCCGCGGCCTGGAGCACGGCCAGGTGTTCGGCCGCCTCGTGCTCCCAGCTGGGAGTTTGCAGCCAGTCAGGTTCGTGGCGCCAGGCCGCCACGCTGACCAGGGCCGTCTGATCGCGCAGGTCATCGAGCATCCGCACGAGCAGCGGGTTGCCGCAGCCGGCGTAGAGCTCGCGGTGGAAGTCGCGGTTAGCCAGGCTGCGTTCGGCCTGGTCGCGGGCGCTGCGGGCGCGATTAAGGGCCTGGTGCGCGGACTGCCAGTCGTGGCCGCCGGTTACCGCGCGGCCCAGCGCCTCGGGCTCGAGCAGCAGGCGTACGTCATACACGTGCCTGGCCTGCTGGTCATCGACGACCCGGACGGCCGCGCCCTTGTACGGGTTCATGGTCACCAGACCCGCGCCGGCCAGCGTCTTCAGCGCCTCGCGCACCGGGGTCTTGGATACGCCGAGCACTTCGGCCAGGTCGGTCTCGACCAATGCCTGCCCGGGCCTGAGCTCGCCGGTCAGGATCGCGTGCTTGATCGCCCCGAGCACAGCGACCGTCCGGGACGGAAGCGCGCCCGCCGCCCCGGTCAGGAACGCCGGAGCGGGTGCCGCGGAGGCGTTCGGCACGGGGGCGTGTGGAGTAGACACCATGTATCGCATCTCGTATATGACCGGTTTTTGAGCTTAAGCCGCGGCGGCGTGACATGTCAAATGCGACGCCCCCAAGCCCACGCGACGCCCCCAAGCCCACGCGACGCCCCCAAGCCCACGCCGGCGGCTCGCGCGGCCTCCCCCCGGGCGCAAAGCCGGAATGGCTCCGGTCGCTGGCGCATGCGGCTCTCGACGGCCAGCTCGACGCCGCCCGGCTGCGCGCCATGCCGCACGAGGAGGCCATGGCGGACCTGAAGAAGCTGCCGGGGATCGGGGACTTCTCGGCCGGGCTGACCCTGCTGCGCGGCGCGGGCGCCCCGGACGCCGTTCCCGGGCAGGAGCCCCGGCTGGCCCGCGCGGTCGCGCTCGCCTACGGACTTCCCGGGCCGGCCACACCTGAGCAGCTCCGGGAGATCAGCGAGAGCTGGCGGCCCTACCGGACCTGGGTCACGCTGCTGCTGCGGACGCGGCTAGAGTACGAGACCGGCGAGATCACCGGCAGGCAAGGTCACGCCCGAACGGCCCCAAATTAGTTAAGCTGGGCTTAGCACGTGGTTGCGCCTAGGGTTCCGCTGGCTGTCCGTTAGGTAAAACGACAATCAGGGCGGCCGGGACTGGACCGAGCGGCGCCGCGACCCGGCTGAACCGGCTGGCCCTGACCTGACTGGCAGGGTGCAGCCCGGGAAGCCGGGGAACACCTGACGGGATAGAAGCCCTGAGGGCTCCTGTTTAGCCTGCCTGAGGAGCCCCGTTGGACCCGTCGACCACCCTCTCGCTCACCGTCACCCTCGCGGTCATCGCCGCCGCCGTCACGCACGCGACCTGGAACGCGATCGCGCACGGCATCAAGGACCAGACGCTCGCCTTCGCACTGATCGGCGTGGGCGGCATCGCTATCGGGATCCCGCTCGTCATCGCGGCCGCCATGCCCCGGGCGGACTGCTGGCCGTACCTGCTCGGCTCGGTCGCGATTCACGTCTTCTACAACCTGCTGCTGATGCGGTGCTACCGGCTGGGCGAGTTCGGCCAGGTCTACCCGCTGGCCCGGGGCACCTCGCCGCTGGTGGTGACGATCCTGGCGGCGATCTTCGTACACGAGCACCTGGCGCTGCCCCAGGTGGGCGGGGTCCTGGTGGTGTCGACGGGGCTGGCGGTGCTGGTTCTCGCGGGGCGCCGTCCGAGCCGCGCGGCCTTCCTGGCCGCCGTCGGCACCGGCCTGACCATCGCCGCCTACACCACGGTGGACGGCGTGGGGGTGCGGCTGTCGGCCAGCCCGGTCGGCTACATCGGCTGGCTGATGCTGCTCGAGAGCCTTTGCGTGCCGATGTTCGCCCTAGTCCGCCGGCGTGACGTTCTGCTGAAGCAGCGGCCGCGGATCCTGCTGGCCGGCCTGGCCGCCGGGGCGCTGAGCGTGCTCGCCTACGGGCTGGTGCTATGGGCCCAGACCCGCGGCGCGCTGGCCCCGATCGCCGCGCTGCGCGAGACGAGCGTCATCTTCGGCGCCATCATCGCCACGCTCGTCTTCCGGGAGCCGTTCGGCCGTACCCGCATCGCCGCCACCGTGCTAGTCGCGGCGGGCATCGTGCTGCTGAACGTCGCCTAGCGGAGGCGTCAGCCGGGCCGGGGGAAGGCCAGGGGGCCGGGAACCGACCCCGGACAGGGGGGTGCCCGGCGGCGCAGGGTTCCGCCGGGCACCGGGCCGATGGGGTCTAGGTCGGCCTGTTCCTACCCAGAGGAACGGCTTGAATGCAGATATGGATCGAAAAATGCTGCCCCATGTAAGCAATACGTCACAACTTGGCATCATTGAGCACACGCGTCACCCGGCTATCACGGTGACTGCCCCCGTCGTATGATCCACGCAGGGAGCCGCCAGCCATGACCGAGCAGATATCCGCCACGATCGAGATCGCCGCCGCACCGGAGCACGTGTGGGCGGTGCTGGCCGACCTGGCCAGTTACCCGCAGTGGCATCCGGTGTTCCGCGAGGCGTCCGGGCAGCTTGCCGCCGGGAACAGGATCACCCTCACGAGCACGCAGCCGACGACCGACCGCTCCATGACGGCCAAGGTCAAGGTGCTGACCGCTGAACCGGCGGCCGAGCTGCGGTGGGTGTCGAGCGTGCTCGGGCTCATGAGGAGCGAGCGCAGCTTCACCCTGAGCCCGGCCGGCGGCGGCACCCGGCTGGTGCAAGCCGGGACCTACCGGGGCCTGTTCGCCCGCTTCCCGGCCAAGACCGTCAGCCGCATCCAGGACGGCTTCGAGGCGATCAACCAGGCCATCAAGCAGCGGGCCGAGGACCTGGGGTAAAACAGGGGAAACAACGCCCCGAAGGGACGGTCATGATCGAGCCCTACCAAGCCATCGGCCTGGTGCCCACCATGCGGGGCATCCGCCACCGCGACGAGATCCGCGTCAACATCGAGCACATCTCGCACCTGATCAAGGCGGCGTCGTGGCTGTCCAGCCTGGATCTGCCGGTGCGGCTGATCGCCATCCCGGAAGGCGCCCTGCAGGGCTTCAACGACGAGGTGCTCGACCTGGATCACGAGACGTTCGCGCGGGAGTGCGCCATCGACGTCCCCGGCCCGGAAACGGACGCGCTCGGCGCGCTGGCACGGCAGTGGAACGTGTTCCTGATGGGCCAGGCCAAGGCCCGGCACCCCGAGTTCCCCGGCCGCTTCTTCAACGTCGGCTTCGTGCTCAGCCCGGACGGCGACGTGATCCTGCGGCATCACAAGGTGGTGCCGCTGCTGCCCGTCGAGCATTCTGTGACACCGCACAACGTGTGGGACAAGTGGATCGAGTTGTACGGCCGCAACCTGGACGCGTTCTACCCGGTGGCCGACACCGAGATCGGCCGGCTCGGGTTCCTGATGGCCAACGAGGGTTCGTACCCGGAGAACGCCCGCGGCCTGGCTATGAACGGCGCCGAGGTGGTGTACCGGGGTCCCTACCCGCACCCGCACGTCGGCAACGGATTGTTCGAGGTGCAGAACCGCGCCCGGGCGCTGGACAACAACTTCTACCTGATCGCCTGCAACGTCGGCACCTACTACCTGCACACGGACTCCGACGTGCCGATCGACACCTTCGGCGGCGGCTCGGCGGTGATCGACTACCGGGGCCAGATCATCGGACGGCACGACTACAGCGCGGGTTCGTCCTGGGTCGCCGGGACCATCGACGTCGGGGCGCTGCGCAAGTTCCGGGCCGGCGCACAGTGGGACAACTGGATCAAGGACCTGACCACCGAGCAGTACCAGCTCATCTACGAAGAGCCCATCTACCCGAAGAACCTCTACCTGGATCGCGCCCCGTACACGCACGGCGAGTACCGCCGCGAGGTCATCGACCGGCAGATCGAACTCATGCACGAACGCGACGTCTGGCGCCGCCCCGACAAGAGCTGAGCCCGGCGGGCGCCGGAGTGGCACCCGCCGGGAATCGTCCTCAGCTGCCGATGTAGCTCATGACGTGCTTGATGCGGGTGTAGTCCTCGAAGCCGTACATGGACAGGTCCTTGCCGTAGCCGGAGTGCTTGAAGCCGCCGTGCGGCATCTCGGCCACGATCGGGATGTGGGTGTTGATCCACACCGCGCCGAAGTCCAGGCGCTTGGCCATCCGCATGGCGCGGCCGTGGTCCTTTGTCCACACGCTCGAGGCCAGCCCGTACTTGACACCGTTGGCCCACCGGACCGCCTCGTCCTCGTCGGTGAACCGCTGGACGGTGATGACCGGGCCGAAGATCTCGTCCTGGATCATCTCGTCGTCCTGCTGCAGCCCGGCGATGACGGTGGGGGCGTACAGGTAGCCGCGCTCCCCCACCCGGTGGCCGCCGGTCACGACCTCGGCGTGCGACGGCCTGCGCCCGACCATGCCCTCGACCCGGGCCAGCTGGTTCGGGTTGTTCAGGGGGCCGAAGTAGGCGTCGGGCACGTCGAGCCCGCCGGTCGTGGTGTTGTTGGCCTGCTCGGCCAGCGCCGCGGTCAGGTCGGCAGCGACGCCCGGCCCGGCCAGGACCCGCGTCGCCGCGGTGCAGTCCTGCCCGGCGTTGAAGTAGCCGGCCCCGGCGATGCCCTCCGCGGTGGCCGCCACGTCGGCGTCGTCGAACACGACGACCGGCGCCTTGCCACCCAGTTCGAGGTGCACTCGCTTGAGGTCGTCGGCGGCCGTGCGGGCCACCTCCATGCCGGCCCGCACCGAACCGGTGATCGACACCATGCTCGGCGTGGGGTGTGAGATGAGCTCGCGGCCGGTGTCGCGGTCACCGCAGATGACGTTGAACACGCCCGGCGGCAGGAACTCGGCCGCGATCTCGGCCAGCAGCAGCGTGGACACCGGCGTGGTGTCGGAGGGCTTGAGCACGACCGCGTTGCCCGCCGCGATGGCGGGCGCGAACTTCCAGACCGCCATCATCATCGGGTAGTTCCACGGGGTTACCTGGGCGCATACGCCGATGGGCTCGCGCCGGATCATCGAGGTGTGATCCTTCATGTACTCGCCCGCGCTGCGGCCCTCGAGCACCCGGGCGGCGCCGGCGAAGAACCTGATCTGGTCCACCGCGGGCGGGATCTCCTCCGAGGTGGTCAGCGCGACCGGCTTGCCGGTGTTGCGGGTCTCGGCCGCGACGATATCGTCGGCGCGCTTCTCCACCGCGTCGGCGAACCTGAGCAGGGCCAGGCTGCGCTCGGACGGGGTGCTGTCGCGCCAGCCCTCGAACGCGTTCGCGGCGGCCTGCATGGCGGCGTCGACATCCTGGCGGTTGGATACCGGAGCCTGCGCGTAGACCTCGCCGGTACTTGGGTCGATGACGTCACTGGTACGTCCGTCGCTGGCATCGACGAACTTCCCGTTCACGAAGTTCTGCAGCGTGCGGTCGGTCATCCCGCACCTCCATCCCCGGATCAGTCTCTGCGACGAGCTTCGCAGAGATGAACTATCTCCACAAGTGATTCAGTTGCTATCTTTACTTATACCTACGAAATCAGTTGACTGGTAGAGGGACAACCCGAGTCCGGGAGAGGAGACGGCGGTATGGCGCGTAGCCCGAGGACGCTCCCGTCCCAGAATCCTGGGGGTGTCATACCCGACGACGTCTCTAAGCAAATCATCGAGCAGCTGCAGCAGGATGGCCGGCGTTCCTACGCCGCGATCGGCAAGGCCATCGGGCTGTCCGAGGCGGCCGTCCGGCAGCGCGTGCAGCGCCTCCAGGACGCCGGCGTGATGCAGATCGTCGCCGTGACCGATCCGCTGACGCTGGGCTTCCGGCGGCAGGCCATGATCGCCATCAAGACCGAAGGCGACCTGGAGAAGGTGGCGGGACAACTCGCCGACATGGAGGAAATCGACTACGTCGTCATCACCGCCGGGTCGTTCGACGTGCTGGCGGAGGT
>Ga0137383_10003150_pt1 | contig 10310 bp, 9 predicted proteins | sample SagtaG_19_FD_104817 | JGI IMG/M metagenome (GOLD analysis project Ga0137383, IMG submission 104817) | Vadose zone soil microbial communities from Sagehorn Ranch, Mendocino, California, USA - Sage2_R_40_16 metaG | ecosystem: Environmental > Terrestrial > Soil > Vadose zone | place: USA... | reverse complement strand
GATCCAACCTCGCTTTTCCAGCCGGTACAGCAGCGGGTAGAGCGAGGCCACATGAAAATGGAGCGTGCCTCCCGAGCGCACGTCGATGAGCTTGCCGATTTCGTACCCATGCCGAGGCTGGCTCTCCAACAGGGACAAAATCAGGAGCTCTGCGCTCCCTTTTTTCCAGGCCTCCTCCATTTTCATCCCCATATATGGGCCTCCCATATATGCTACGCAGGCAGCCCTCTCCGGATTTCATGGGATCTCCATTTTTTCCCCGGGATGGTAAGGCCCCAGGTAGCCCCATGCCATGCGACTCAAGGACGCTAGGTAAGATCGGCCTGCCCGTTGCTGGATGGAAGGGTGGTTGATAACAGGCTTGAGACGATAGGCTAAGAAGGAACAGCGAAACTTCGGAGAATTTGATCCCTCACGCCCGAGAGCGAGCCATCCCTGACGGCGCGCGGTGGGCCTTCTATTCCTCGCGCAGCGTCCTGGCCGGGTCGATCCTGGCAATTCTTAAGGTCGGCAGCAGGGTTGCGAGAAGCGTGATAACAAAAAGGGTCAACACCACAAACAGGCTGGTCGTTATATCGTAAACGCCTACGCCATAAATCACGCTGCGCATGACCCGCAGCGCTCCCGCGGAAAAAAACAGCCCCAGAACCAATCCCAGCAGGGAAGCGGCAACCCCGGAGCGCCCGATCTGCACCATGACCCGACCGACGCTCGAACCCAGAGCCATGCGGATACCGATTTCCCGAGTCCTCTCTGCCACCATATTGGCCACCAGCGCAAAGATGCCCACCGCGCTTAGCAGTAGAGCGAGGGCCGCCATGGCGCCCAGCAGCGCTACTTCCATTCGCTCGGTCGTCAGCGTCCGGGCCAACAGGTCCCCCATGGTGTAGAAGCCGGAAGCGGGCAAATTTGGATCAGCCTTTTCGAGCGCGCGCTGCATCTCGCCCGTCAGTCCCGCCACAGCACCTGTCGTGCGGACCATCCAGTTTGGCTGAAGCCAAACATGTAGCAGGGCGAGAAGCGGGCCGTCTACTTGTGCGGCGGGAATGTACATCGTCTCCTCGGTCTGGAGCGGCGCAACGGGATCCAAACCTGAGGAAAGAGGGACGTCGGCTACTTCGCCCACAATCAGCGTGTCTTTGTCGATGTATCGCCCTACGGGATTCGTTCCGCCATAGAACTTTCGCGCGAAAGCCTGGTTCACCACAGCTACCTTCTGCGCATTGGGGCCGTCCGCATCAGTAAAGACGCGACCGGCAAGCAATGGCATCTGCAACGTCTCGAAATATCCCGGGGTAACGTAGACCCAATCTGCCCCACCCTGGTGGCCAGCCTCTTTGCCATCGCTGAGAGTGACCCAGTCGTTTCCGGTGAACTCGTAGGGGAGATTCAATCCGACGGCAGCATTCTCGACTCCTGGAATCTGCCGCATGCCGGCCGTGCTCTCGTCCAACAGCTTTCGAAATGTTGCGGGGTCGTGGTATCGAACATCGTCGAGCGAGGCTTTCGCAACCATCACGCCGTGGGGATTGCATCGTGGTGGCAACGTCTCCAAATGGATCAGGGTGCGGATGAGCAAGCCGGTACCGGCCAGCAGCACAACCGTAAGGGCCACTTCACCGGCAACGAGCGCTTGGCGCAGGCGCAGGCTGCCAACCCCGGCTACCGTACGGTTCGCCATCGATGACCGCAGATCCACTCGCCGCGTGGCTAAGGCGGGGAGCATGCCAAAGAGCACGCTGGTCAGAACGGATACGGCCAGCGTGAAGATCATTACGCGGCTGTCGAGCGGCACGCTCGCAACAGGGAGGAAGTGTTCGGGTAGTAGCAGGAAGAGTTCACGCAGAGCCAGAAAACCGACGACCACGCTAAGCGCTCCACCTACAAGGGCCAGCAACAGGTTCTCGATCCAGAACTGCCGCTGAATCTGCCAGCCCGAAGCGCCGAGCGCCAGCCGCGTGGCGACTTCCGGCGTGCGGCGCATCATACGCACGAGCGTCAGCCCCGCCAGGTTGGCGCAGGCGATCACGAGGATGAAACCGGCGGCCACCATCAGTGCCAACACCTGCGGGCGCAGCGAAGCGGCCTCGGCTTTCTGGAGCGGCACCGCGTGGTAGCTCACTTTTGCGCCGGGGTTGTCGGCTAATTCGTAGCGCCCGACGCGGCTTGACCAGGTGCGGTTGACCTGCGCATCCGCTTCCCGCCAGGTCGCGCCATCGCGCAGCCGGATGATGCAACTGAAGTTCGTTCCACGGCCTTCGCCCTCGCGGTCGGGTTCGAGAGGCGTGTACACATCGGCGTTCAACGGAGTTGTCGCGCCCTGCGGCAGCACGCCCACCACCGTGTGGGGCTCGCTTTTGAGCAGGATGGCTTGCCCAAGGATGCCGGGGTCCGCACCAAAAACATTCCGCCAGAGGTTGTAACTGAGAATGACGGTCTTAGGCCCGTGAGGTCGGTCCTCGTCCTCCAAAAAGTTTCGTCCCAGGACGGGCTCGAGGGCAAGCACGTCGAAGTAATGCGCCGAGACCCGCCCGGCATGCACATATTCCACATGCGAACCCGCTTTTAGGTTCACTCCCGATGTGCCTCCCCCTGATACCGCCGAGATTAAGGCCGGAACGTTGTCGCGAAGCAGCTCCCATTGCTCGCCATTTACGTTGTGCCGCTTATCGGAGGCTTCGGACGAGCCGGCGATCCGTGTGTAAATTGTGCCCATGCGTTCCGGATGCGCGTACGGCAGACTCTTCAGGAGCAGCGCGTTTACCAACGAGAAAATCGCCGTGTTCGCGCCAACCGAGAGAGCCAGCGTAAGCACCACCGTGAGAGTGAAGCCACGATTCTTGCCGAGTTGGCGGAGGCCGAAGCGGCAATCGGACACGACCGAATGGAGCCAATGGCCAAGCTGTTCCTCGCGTACTTGCTCCTTGACCTGTTCCGCGCCGCCGAGTTCCATTCGCGCCGCTCGCTCGGCTTCCTTGCGTCCCATGCCCGCTCGAATCCTTTCGTCAACCAGCATCTGGAAGTGCGAGCGAACCTCCCTGTCAAGGTCTTCCTCTACACGCCGGGTGAAAAGGAGATTTCGGAGAAGACTTTTGGCCTTTGCAAGCAGCGGCATGCTCCACCTCAGGAACATCACGGCGCTTCCAAAGCCTGCGCAATGGCCCAGGAAATGCGTCCCCATCGCCTGGATTCCGCCTCGAGTTGTTTCCTTCCCGCCTTGGTCAGACGATAGTATTTCGCGCGGCGATGGTTTTCCGAGTCTCCCCAAAAAGAGGATGTCCAACCTTCCTCTTCCATCCGGTGCAGGGCGGGAAACAGCGACCCCGGCTTAACGACAAAAGTGCCCCCGGTGATCTGCTGGATTCTGCGGGAAATGCCCAAGCCATGCATCTCACCGGTGGCCAGCGATTTCAAGATCAGCAGGTCCAATGTCCCTTGCAGCAGAGTCGTCGGTTCAGAGTGCAATCGCAATCTCCTATCGAAAGTCGATAGGAATGGTAATCCGCCTACCTATAGAGTGTCAATAGGAAGTAACAAAAGGAGCCGTAAGTGTCCAGCGCATTTCGCGCAGTTTTTCACGTGCAACCTCCGACTCCCAACCTCTGGTGTTATATTGCCCTCCGGGACTTCTAGGAGGCTTTGAAAATGGAATTGTGGTCTCGCCGTAAATTCTTTCTCACTTCGCTTGCCGGGAGCGCGCTTGCTGGCACAAATAAACTCTTCGGCCGCCCGCCGTCAAACGAGGACACCGAGCTTGCTCTCGCGACCCTCGCCGCTCCCGCCCCGGGCCAGCGCCCGCTCATCATCTCGAGCGCCAACGGCCTCCGCGCCCTTGATAAGGGCATGGACATCCTCAAGAAAGGAGGAGACACGCTCGACGCGGTCGTCGCCGCGGTCACCGTCGTCGAGGACGATCCCAACGACGATTCCGTCGGCTACGGCGGCTTGCCCAACGAGGAAGGTGAAGTCGAGCTCGACGCCAGCGTTATGCATGGCCCCACCCACCGGGCGGGATCCGTGGCTGCGGTGCGCCGCATCAAGAACGTCTCGCGCCTCGCCAAAACCGTGATGGAAAACACGAATCACCTCATGATCGTGGGTGAGGGCGCGCGCCGCTTCGCCGTGGCCGAGGGATTCGAGGAGATGAACCTGCTCACCGAGCATTCGCGGAAAATCTGGCTCGCCTGGAAAGCAAAAACTTCCTTCAATTGGCGGCCCGGAATCGATTCTCCGGAATGGAAGGAATACATGAGCTCTTTGTTTGACGGCGACGAAAAGCGAATCGCCTACGCCGAGCGCGTCATCGCCCATCCGCCAACGGGCACGATTCCTTGCATGGCCGTCGACGCCAAAGGCGACATCTCGGCAACCACTACGACCTCGGGACTCTCCTGGAAAATTCCCGGCCGCGTAGGTGACTCTCCCATCATCGGCGCGGGCTGCTACGTTGACAATGAAGTGGGCGCTGCGGGTTCCACCGGCAAGGGTGAGGAAAACATCAAAATTTGCGGTGGGCATACCATCATCGAAATGATGCGTCAGGGAAAATCACCGACCGACGCCTGCATGGAAGCCATGGCGCGTGTCGCACACAATTACAAGAACAACAAGACAAAACTCAACACCTTCCACCTCTACTTTTACGCCATCAACAAAGACGGCGCGCACGGCGCGGTTTCGCTTTGGCGCAACGGCTATGAGGCAAGCAAGCAGGCCTCCTACGCCGTCCATGACGGCACCGAAGCCCGGCTGGTCCCTTGCAAACCCTTTTTTGAGGAAGCCGGCGGCGACCAATAGCTGGAAATCGGAAAGTGGAAAAGTGAAAATAGATAGCGTTGATAGCGCATTACCGAAGGGCTAGGTGCGATTTTCCGTTTTCGATTTTCGCATCTCCGCTCACATGGATCAGGCAAACATCCTAATCATCGGAGGGGGCGTGATCGGCTGCGCCATTGCTCGGGCCGTCTCCGAGCGCTGGCAAGACGTTTTCCTCGTCGAGCAGTTTCCCAAGCTCGGCATGGCCACCAGCACGCGCAACAGCGGTGTCAACCATTCGGGGATTTACTATCCGAAGGGCTCGTTGAAGGCTCGCCTGTGCGTGGAAGGCAATCGCCTCACCTACGAATTCTGCGAGAAACACAAGGTTCCATTCCGTCATTGCGGCAAGCTGGTGGTCGCCGCCGATGGTCACGAACAGCCCGAGCTCCTCGCGCTCAAGAAGCGCGGTGAAGACAACGGCGTTGAGGGCCTCGAGCTTGTCGACCAAGCGGAAATCCGCAAGCGTGAGCCGCACATTCGAGGCGTGGCCGCCCTCCACGTCCCTTCGAGCGGCATCGTCTCCGCCGAAGAGCTTGTCCATGCCTACGCCCGCGTAGCGACCAACCAAGGTGCGAATATGGTCACGCACGCGAAAGTGGTTTCGCTCGAACCTTCCGGCGGCGCCATTCGCGTTGGCTTGAAAATCGGCGACGAAGAAGATGCCCAAGAAGAGAAAATCGACGCGCGGTGCGTCATCAATGCGGCTGGTCTCTATGCCGACGAGGTCGCCGCCATGCTGGGAAATCATTCCTGGAAAATCTATCCCGTGCGCGGTGAATATTGCGAGGTGCGCGGCCCGCGCTCCTCGCTCATCAACAATCTCGTCTATCCGCTTCCGCATAGCGACGGGCTGAGCCTGGGCGTGCACTTTACGAAAACTCTGTGGGGAACCTTTCTGCTTGGCCCGACGGCCACCTACGTGGAAGGCAAAGATAACTACGAGAAGAACCGCTTGCCCGTCTCCGCCTTCGCCCAAAGCGCGAAAACTCTTTTGCCGGAAGTCAAAGAGAGCGATTTGCAGCTCGGCTACGCCGGTCTCCGTCCGAAACTCGTTCCGCCAAGTCACCAAGGCGGGATCGTCGATTTTGTAATCACCCGCGACCCCAACGTCCCGCAAGCCATTCATCTGGTCGGCATGGAGTCCCCCGGCCTCACCGCCGCGCCCGCCGTCGCAAACTACATTGCGCAGATGTTGCAAGACGTGCTGGCGTAGTGGCTCGGGATCGGCGTGCAGCTATCCGTGTCCCTTGTCGCCTAAGTGCGCGGCCTGGAGAGTCGGGAACATGGGCTCCTGTCGGCGGCATGCTGCGCCCATTCAGCGAAATTCGAAAGGTTTGGAAAAACTATTCGACGATGATGCGGACGAATCGCTTTTTTCCGGCGCGAAGAATAAACTCACATGGCTTGCTAAGGTCCAGCTCCTTTCTTGGATCGTCCACCGCTAAGCCGGCAATCTCAACAGCCTTTTGCTTGACCAATCGTTCTGCCTCTGCTTTCGATTCGGCCAGTTTCAATTCGACAAGTAGCGCGGTTAGCTTTTTCGCAGATCCTGTCGGCAATTTCACTGTCGGCGCTTCTTCCGGAGCTTGACGGTCGCGAAAAACGCGCTGGAAATGTTCCGCGGCCTTGCGACCAGCTTCCTTGCCATGGAAATCGGAAATGACTTCTTCCGCAAGCCTCATTTTTGCATCCATCGGATGCAGCGTGCCGCCAGAAACTTCCTTTTCTAGTGACGCAATTTCTTTTGGCGTCCGATCGGTCAGCAGTTCGTAGTAAGACCACATGAGGTCGTCGGGAATGGACATCATCTTGCCGAACATCTCCGGCGGCGGCTCGGTAATGCCGACGTAGTTGCGGAGGCTCTTGGACATTTTGCGCTGGCCGTCTAGGCCTACGAGAATAGGCATGGTGAGGGCCACCTGCCCGGCCAGGCCGTATTCCCGCTGAATGTCGCGGTGTATCAGCAAGTTGAACTTTTGTTCCGAGGCACCAAGTTCAACATCGGACTTGAGTTCCACGGCGTCGCGCGCGGTCAGCAAGGGATAGAGCAGTTCGTGCACGGAAATCGGCTGGTTGTTTTGCAGGCGCGAGCGAAAATCCTCGCGCTCCAGCATGCGCGCCAGCCGGTAATGCGAGCAAAGCCGAACGACGTCTTCGGCGTTCATTTTGCTGAGCCATTCGCTGTTGTAGCGAACCTCGGTTTTGTTGCGATCGAGAATCTTGAATACCTGGTCGAGGTAAGTCCTCGCGTTGGCGTCCACCTCGTCGCGGGTCAGCGGTGGTCGTGTCTCCGAAACGCCGGTAGGATCGCCAATCATCGCGGAAAAATCGCCAATCAGAAAAACCGCGGTGTGGCCCAAATCCTGAAAATTCTTTAGCTTGCGCAGCACCACGGTGTGCCCCAGATGGAGGTCGGGCGCCGTGGGGTCCACGCCGAGGTAAATGCGGAGCGGCTTCCCGGCTTTGCGCGACGCTTCGAGTTTCTCAACCAACTCGGGTTCCGGGATGATTTCCGCGACGCCCTTTTTTATATCGGCGAGCTGGTCTTCCACCGGTTTGAATTTGTGTTCGCTCATTTCCACTTTTGGCTTCGCGCCTTGCGTCATGTTCGTGCTGATTTTGCGATGACGATTCTGACTCGCACGCTCTAAGACGCCGGCCTCCCGGGGCAGGCCGAAGGCGGCGCCTAGAACCTCAGCACACGCCGGCCGGCGATCTTATATTTTCCCTCAAGAACGATGCGCACGGCTTCGGAATAAATGCGATGCTCTTCCGTCAGGATTCTCTCGGACAGAGACGCTTCCGTGTCATCGTCTTTCACCGGCACAACCGCCTGCACGATGATCGGGCCGGCGTCGAGGTTTTCGTCCACGAAATGCACCGTGCATCCGGCAAGTTTCACGCCGTATTCGAGCGCTTGCCGTTGCGATTCGAGTCCCGGGAACGACGGCAGCAGCGACGGATGAATATTCAGAATGCGGTTCGGGAATTTCGCGACGAAGTAGGGCGAGAGCAACCGCATGTAGCCGGCGAGACAAATCAAATCCACTTGGTGTTCGTCGAGGACCGCGGCCACCAGGCGATCATAGACTTCGCGCTCGAGACCCTTCGAAGGAATCACCCGCGTCGCAATTCCGCGCGTCTTGGCGCGTGCAATACCCGGCGCGCCCTCGCGATTGCTGATGACTATGGCCATTTCCGCGTTGGGGATGCGGCCGGCGGCCGCCGATTCCGCCAACGCTTCGAAATTCGAGCCGCGCCCGCTCAAGAGCACGCCAATGCGCTTCTTCATAAGCGCAAAACGTTAACACACACCCGAATAAGCGCAAAACTCGATGCCGGACCCGCCTGAAACGGATGTCGTATTCCTTACCCTCCCTTTCTTTACGCAAGCAATCCTTTGCCATACCGCAGAGAGCGCAGGTCGTCAGGAGTTGCTCCCCGACGCTTATTGCCTTGGCTTGTGGTGAACCGCCCTGCGTTAGGGCAACACTAGCTCACCGCTTTGCCGTAGAACCAGCGCAGGCCTGCGGTGAACAGCAGCAGATTGAAGATAACCAACACAGCGAGGACAACCAGCAAAGGAAGATGCGGGAACTGCGGCACCAGCGTAGCGCGCAAGCCTTCGCTCGCGTACACCAGCGGATTGACGAGCACCGCTTTCTGCATGATGGGGAACTTCTCGAGCGCGCTCCATGGATAGTAAGTGCAACCGAAGAAAATCATCGGCGCCACAATCAAACTGAACATCAAGCCGATATGGGTTTGCTGCATACTGCAGCCGAGCGCCAGGCCGCCCGTCGCGGAGAAAAGAGCCACAAGCAGAGCTACGGCCGCAAACAGAAGGGGGTGAGGTACGCGCAGGTCGACACCAGGTCGCAGCAAAAGCCAAGCCGCCGGAATCACCATCAGGCCGGCGGCCAGCGATTGCAGCGTCCCCGCAACGACCTTCTCGACCGCCAGCCAGGAAATGTCCATGGGTGCCAGCAAGCGATCTTCGATTTCGTGCGTGAACTGAAACTCCGCGATCACCGGCATGGCCACGGCCCAGATGCCCGTGCCCACCATGCAGATGGCCATGATGCCCGGCAACAACAGGCTCTTGTAGGAGGGCGGCATGTAGCCGCTGCCCACCATCACTCGCCCGAAGATGAACACAAACATCAGCGGCTGGAGAAACGTCTGGAACAGCAGCGCCACGACGTTGCGGCGCGCCACATGGGCGTCGCGCGCGAGAATCGCCAGAAAGGTCTTCCAGTTCATTCGCGCAAGCTCCTTCCCGTATGGTGCAGAAAAAGATTCTCTAGGCTCGGCTCGGAGATATGCACATCGTGCAGTTCGACGCCGGAGGCGGAAGCGAGATGCGCCACTTCCGGAATCAGCGAGCCGCCGCGGTCCGCGTACACATCGGCGCCAACGCCGTCGGTGACGCGCACTTCGCGAACCCCGGAAAGCTTTTGCAGGCGCTCGAGAAACTCCCCCGAGTGCAGGCCGAACCGCAACTGCAGGAGAAAACCTCCGGGGACGGAAGCCTTCAATTCGCGAGGAGTTCCCAGGGCGATCACCCGGCCGTGGTCGATGATGGCAAGGCGCTGGCAGAGCGTGTCGGCTTCTTCCATGTTGTGCGTGGTGAGCAGAATGGTTTTGCCGGTCTGGTTGTACTCGCGAACGATCTCCCACAGGAGCAAGCGCGTCTGCGGGTCGAGACCGGCGCTGGGCTCGTCCAGAAACAGCACCTGCGGATCGTGCACCATGGCGCGCGCGATGGAGAGGCGCTGCATCATGCCGCCTGAAAAACCGCGAACCATCTGGTCCGCGCGGTCGGTCAGTTTGAAACGCTCGAGCAAGGCTTCCGCGCGCTTCATCCGCTCGTGATGCGGAAGGCCGAAGTAGGCGCCGTGGAAGGTTAGAATCTCGCGGGCGGTCAGGTTGAAGTCCAGATTCGGACGCTGGCCAACCACGCCGATCAAACGCTTGACGGCTACCTGATTGAGCCAAACGTCGTGCTCGCCAATGAACGCCTGGCCGGACGTCGGGCGAACCCGCGTGGTGAGGATACCTACGGTGGTGGATTTGCCCGCTCCGTTCGGCCCCAGAGGAGACAGAAGATTTCGCCGGGGCGGATCTCTAGCGAGATGCCGTCGAGTGCGGTGATTTGCGGCTTGGGCTGCTTGCTCTTTCCCCCTGGGGCGCGAAAAGAGAAGCCACCCCCGCCCGCGGCAACCGGAGGGGGAGAGGTATAGACCTTGCGCAATTCGACGGTACGAATCCCGGCTAACATGGAGGACGTTCCTCAAGGACCCTACGCAGGCGCCGCGTGGACAATAACGCCGCCGCCCCGGATTGCTGTCAAGGGACCTTAGCATAGCCGGCAGGGTAGATTTGTCCTGGGATTTAAGACCATAAGACTTAAACAATTGTAGTTTGTACTGGACTTTTCTGTTCCCCTCCTATATGCTCACGGCGAAATGCATCCTGAGAAAGTCGATTCG
>Ga0137383_10003147_pt1 | contig 10313 bp, 8 predicted proteins | sample SagtaG_19_FD_104817 | JGI IMG/M metagenome (GOLD analysis project Ga0137383, IMG submission 104817) | Vadose zone soil microbial communities from Sagehorn Ranch, Mendocino, California, USA - Sage2_R_40_16 metaG | ecosystem: Environmental > Terrestrial > Soil > Vadose zone | place: USA... | reverse complement strand
GGTGTCGTATTTCTTCTCAAAAGATTCGGCGAATTCGTCCACGCGCGCGATGCGGCAGGCGGCCATGATTTCGTCTTCGGTGGCTTCTGGGCGCGCAAAGGCGACATTCTCGCGGATGGTTCCGTCAAAAAGAAAAGTGTCCTGGAGAACGACGCCCAGCTGCGTGCGGTAGCTGCTGAGCTTGATGGTGGCGAGATCGATTCCGTCGACAAGGATACGGCCGCGTTCGGGCTTGTAGAAAGCGGCGATGAGTCCGATGATTGTGGACTTGCCGGCGCCGGACGGTCCCACGAGCGCCGTTACTGTGCCAGGCAGCGACTCGAAATTGATGTCGAAGAGAATCTGCTTTCCGGCTTCGTAGGAAAAATCCACATTTTCAAAAACGACTTCGCCGACGAGGCGGCCGATAGTGTTGTTACGGCCTTCGTCTTCATCTTCCGGCCTCAAATTAAGGATCTCGCGGGTTCGTTCGAGACCTGTAATCGCTTCTGTGAGCTGCGTGCCGATGGCGACGATCTGGAAGACGGGAGCAACGAGCATCGCGAGAAATGCTGAATACATGAAGAACATGCCGGCGGTCATCGTGCCCGCGAGAATGCGATGCGCGCTGATATACATGACGATGGCGCTGACAATACCGATGAGCGAAGTTCCGGAGAGGCTCATGAGGGAAGTCGCGGTCAGTGTTTTCAGAACATTTTCGAGCAAGCGTTGAACACCTGCTCCGAATACTTTTTCTTCCCGCTCCTCCGCGTGGTAGCCCTTGACAACGCGGACGCCACCGAGCGATTCGGTGAGGCGCCCTGTGACTTCGGCGTTGATTTTGGGACGCGCGCGGAAGATCGGTCGGATCGTGGCAAAGGCCTTGCTGATTCCGAAGCCAAAAAAGAAAAGTATGCCGAACGCCACCAAGGTCATTAACGTGCTGATCTTCAAAAGAATCACCAGGGCGAAAACAGCGGTCATCAGTCCGCCCAGGAATTCCACGAGTCCAGTGCCGATGAGATTGCGAATGCCTTCGACGTCGCTCATGATTCGGGAAACCAGTTCACCGGTCTTATGCGAATCATAGTAGGAGACCGACAGCCTGCCGATGTGCGCCTGGACGCGTTTGCGCATATCGGAAATCATTCGTTGTGCGGACTTGGAGAGCAGTTGCGTAAGCGTAAAGGAGGAAAGTCCCTGAATTAAAGTAGCGGCGATCACCGAAAGCACAATTGGCATCAGAAGACGCATCTGGTGCGCGGCAAAGACATTGTCCACGAGAAATTTTGTGGAAGCGGGCAGGACCAAGCCGCACAAGCGGTTGATGGTCATAAGAAGGAAACCGAGGAGGAGAATGCCTTTCCTCGGTCGCAACAAGGCCCAGATTTCGGGAAGCGCCTTCCAGACTTCGGTGGGGCTCTTCTTAGGTTTAGCGACTTTCTTCGTGTCTGGTTCGATGTTCGCGTGAACGGCGGTGGCAGTTGTGGGTTGAGATGACATTCGGTCTTGGCTTCCTGGATGAATACCGGTTTTTATTGGATGCGGAGCATGGAACTTTGACTATACGCCAGAAGGCGAGTTTGCGTGGGAATCAGAGCGGCGCGAGTGGCAAATTGATTAGCGGAACGAACCTATTTGACAGGCGAGGAAAGATTCGCAAAGCGCTTGCGGACTTGGGCAAGAAAACCGTCTTTATCTTTGCGGATGAGGCGGATGAGGGCTTGATTGCCGGTCTCTTCGAAGGCGGCGGCCCACAAAACCATTTCGGTGAGGACGGGCGCCAGGCCGAGGCCTTTCGGCGTGAGGGAATAAATCTGTTTACGACCATCGGAGGGATCGGGCGCGGATGCGATGATGCCATAATTTTCGAGGCGTCGGAGGCGGTCAGCGAGAATGTTGGTCGCGATGCGCTCGTGGGAATTCAAAAATTCCTTGAAAGTGCGGTAGCCGAGCAACATCATGTCGCGAATGATGAGCAACGACCAGCGATCGCCGAGCATTTCGACGGAGGCGTTTAAGGGACACCCCGAGCGACGGTTATTGGCGGGCTTCTTCGCTGGCATAATTTATGATAACATTTTAACTTGCATTTCACAAGTGACATTGGCAGACTGGCTTTCGCTCCGGCGATGTAGTTCGGCTGGCTTTAGATTGCAAAGAAAAGCCACTGCGCAATTTGCTACGTCTAAATAACACATTGGATTTCCGGCTCGACTAGGAAATAATTCCGTGGGAACGGGCGGCAGCCCGGAAGGGACAAGAGATGAGCACAGTTCGACTGTTGGTGGGGACCCGCAAAGGCGCATTTGTATTGACGTCCGACGGAAAGCGCGAGCGGTGGGATGTCAGCGGACCGCATTTTGCAGGCTGGGAGATTTATCACGTGAAGGGATCGCCGGCTGATGCGAACCGGCTTTACGGATCGCAAACAAGCGGGTGGTTTGGGCAGATCATCCAGCGCTCAGACGACGGCGGCAAAACCTGGTTCCAGCCGGGTACACCACCGGGCGAGACGACCACGCCGGAGGGAATGCCGAAAGGCGACAGCAACAAATTCACGTACGACACTTCCGCTGAAACCGGCAAACCGCTGACGACGCATCAATGGTATGACGGTACGCAGCATCCGTGGGAGTTCAAGCGCGTGTGGCATTTGGAGCCATCGCTGAGCGATCCGGATACGGTGTACGCGGGAGTAGAGGATGCGGCGTTGTTCCGCACAACAAACGGGGGGCGGACATGGGAGGAGCTTTCGGGCTTGCGCGGGCATGGGACCGGACCGAAGTGGCAACCGGGCGCGGGAGGGATGTGTCTGCACACGATCCTGCTGGATCCGAAAGTTAAGGGGAGAATGTTCATTGCGATTTCAGCGGCGGGAGCATTCCGGAGCGATGATGCGGGCAAAACATGGAAGCCGATCAACCGAGGCCTTAAATCGCAATATATTCCTGGCCCCGAGGCGGAAGTGGGACATTGTGTGCATCGGATTGCGCAGCACAAGTCGCGGCCGGATACATTGTTCATGCAGAAGCATTGGGATGTGATGCGCACGGACAATGCCGGAGAGTCATGGCAGGAAGTGAGCGGAAACCTGCCGACAGATTTTGGATTCGTGATTGACGTGCATGCACATGAACCGGAAACGATTTATGTGGTACCGATCAAGAGCGACTCAGAACACTATCCGCTCGAGGGGAAGTTGCGCGTGTATCGCAGCAAGACTGGTGGCAACGAATGGGAAGAGCTGACGCGTGGCTTGCCACAGAGCAATTGTTTCGTGAACGTGCTGCGCGACGCGATGGCAGTGGATTCGCTGGATAAATGCGGAATCTATTTCGGGACGACGGGCGGTCAGGTATATGCGTCGGCGGACGCAGGAGATAGTTGGGCGCCGATCGTGCGCGATCTGCCAGCCGTACTCTCGGTCGAGGTGCAGACATTGCCATGATTCGTGTCGTGCTTCCGGCGCATTTGCGTGCGCTTGCGCGAGTAAAGGGCGAAGTGACGGTAGAAGTGGAAGGCACGGCGTCAGTGCTCTCCGTGCTCGATGCGCTGGAAGCGAAGTACCCCATGCTCGAAGGTACAATTCGCGACCACGCAACGCGTGTGCGCAGACCGTTCCTGAGATTTTTTGCATGTGAGGAAGATCTTTCGCACGAACCGGTCGATGCGCCGTTGCCAGAGGCGGTTGTGAATGGCAAAGAGCCGTTGCTGGTGATCGGCGCTATCGCGGGCGGCTGACCAAAAAATCAGAATCGGGGGGAAACAGTGCCGTCAGAACCGCAGGTATCCGCTACGAAACGACAGCTTTGGGCGGGACGAATCATGAGCGGCTTGGGTGTCGCATTTTTACTGATGGACGGTGTGATGAAACTGTTCAAGCCTGCTGTGGTGAGAGAAGCATTCTCTAGGCTGGGATATCCCGAGAGTGAAATCATCGGCGTCGGAGTGTTGCTGCTCATGTGCACGGCACTATATTTAATTCCGCGCAGTTCGATTTTTGGCGCGATCTTGTTAACGGGCTTTCTGGGTGGGGCGGTCGCGACTCATGTGCGGGTCGGCGATCCGCTGCTTTCTCACGTGCTCTTTCCGACTTACATCGCGGCGCTGCTGTGGGTGGGGCTTTACCTGCGTGAACCGCGGCTGCGAGCGCTCGTTCCGCTAACAAGTTAGCTTAGCAGCTAGGCGATGCCGCCGAAGCAGAGATACTTGATTTCGAGATATTCGTCCATGCCGTACTTTGAGCCTTCGCGACCGAGACCGGACTCTTTCACGCCGCCAAAAGGTGCAACTTCGGTAGAGATGAGACCAGTGTTGATTCCGACGATGCCGTATTCGAGAGCTTCCGCTACGCGCCAGACGCGCGCGATGTCTTTGCCATAAAAATAAGAAGCGAGGCCGAATTCCGTGTTGTTTGCGAGCGCGACGGCTTCGGCTTCCGTTTTGAAGCGGAAAAGCGGCGCGACCGGGCCAAAGGTTTCTTCGCGAGCGACCGCCATTGCGGGCGTGACGTCGGTCAAAATTGTGGGCTCAAAAAATCTCCCGCCGAGAGCGTGTCTCCTTCCGCCGACAAGAACTTTCGCGCCTTTCTGCTTCGCGTCTTGAATGTGGCTTTCGACTTTGGTTACTGCTGCGTCATCGATCAGCGGGCCTTGCGTCGCTCCTGCTTCGAGGCCAGGCGCGGGTTTGAGGGCCGTTACAGCTTTCGCTAATTTTTCCGCGAAGGCATCGTAAACTTTGTCCTGAACCAGGACACGGTTGGTGCAGACGCAAGTTTGGCCGGTGTTGCGATACTTTGAGGCGACAGCGCCCTCGACGGCGGCGTCGAGATCGGCATCGTCAAAAACAATGAACGGTGCATTGCCACCAAGTTCGAGCGAAAGTTTCTTGATGGTGCCGGCACATTGTGCCATCAGGACTTTTCCGACTTCTGTGGAACCGGTGAAGGAAAGTTTTTTGACAATGGGATTCGATGTGAGTTCGGCGCCAATTTCCTTCGCAGAACCGGTAATTACGCTGAAGACGCCTTTCGGCACGCCAGCGCGTTCGGCAAGTTCAGCGAGGGCCAAAGCCGAATACGGAGTTTGTCCCGCGGGCTTCAAGACAACAGTGCAGCCCGCGCCTATTGCCGGTCCGGCTTTGCGGGTGACCATGGCCAGGGGAAAATTCCACGGCGTGATGCACGCCACGACGCCAATAGGCTGCTTGATGACGACGATACGCTTGTCGGCTTGATGTCCGGGAATCGTGTCGCCATAGACGCGCTTGGCTTCTTCGCCAAACCATTCAAAGAACGACGCGGCGTAAGCTACTTCTCCACGTGATTCGGCAAGCGGTTTGCCTTGCTCCAAGGTCATCAGGCGCGCGAGGTCGTCCTGATTTTCCATCATCAGATCAAACCAGCGTCGAAGAATGGCGGCGCGTTCTTTTCCGGTCTTTTTGCTCCACGCTGGAAATGCTTTGTTGGCGGCATCGATGGCGGCACGAGTTTCCGCTGCGCCGAGCTTTGGAACAGTGCCCAGAATTTCGCCAGTGGCGGGATTATCTACGTTAGTGGTTGCCCCACTGGGGGAAGTCATCCACACGCCGTCGATGTAGCAAGCTTCGCGGAATAAACGCGGGTCTTTCAGCGCAACGCCCGTCGCAGCCGGATGAGTGACGGTATTCGACATGATCGTGCTCCTACAAATTCGATGTTACGAGTTGTTTCTGCGGTGCAACAGTCGAAACGTGCGCCAGTCCTGATTCCAGTACATCAAGGCCTTCGTCAAATTGGGAATCAGTGACCACGAGAGGGACGAGAATCCGCATGACATTGCCGTAGGTTCCGGCAGTGATGGTGATCAGTCCGTGCTCGTAGCAGTATTGCGCAAGCTTTTTGGTTTCCTCGCCGGCCGGCTCGCGCGTCGCCGGATTTTTGACGAGTTCAATGGCACACATGCCGCCAAGGCCGCGAACTTCGCCGACGACCTGGAATTGCTTCATCCAATTTTTGCCGCGTTCTTCGAACTTCCGTCCAAGATGCGTGGACCGAGCAAGTAAGTGGTCTTTTTCGATGATTTCGATTGCGGCGAGCGCAGCGGCGCACGCAGCCGGGTTTCCTCCGAACGTTCCCCCCAAACCGCCGACTCCGGCAGCGTCCATCACTTCCGCGCGCCCCGTGACCGCAGCGAGCGGCAATCCACCGCCCAGAGATTTTGCGGAGGTGATGATGTCCGGCTCGACGCCATAATGCTCGATCGCAAAAAACTTCCCCGTGCGGCCGATGCCGGACTGCACTTCGTCAGCGATGAAAAGGATCCCGTATTTGCGGCAAATTTTCTGGAGGACGGAGTAATACTCCTTTGGCGGGACGATGAATCCGCCTTCGCCAAGAACTGGCTCCGCGATTACGGCGGCCACGGATTCCGCTGCAACAACACGTTTGAAAGCGTCTTCGAGCGCCGTAGCGCAGGCGATTTCGCAGCTAGGATAGGTGAGCCCGTAAGAACAACGATAGCAATAGGCATATGGCAAGCGATAGACATCACCGGGAAACGGTTCGAAACCAGCTTTGTAAGGATGTGTTTTGCTGGTCAGAGAGAGTGCCATCAGGGTGCGTCCATGAAACGCGTCATGGAACGCAACAATCGCCGGCCGCTTGGTATATGCGCGAGCAATTTTGACAGCGTTCTCGACGGCTTCCGCTCCGCTGTTGACCAGCAGCGTTTTCTTGGCGAATTTGCCGGGCGCCAACGCGTTCATTCTTTCGGCGACGGCGACATAGCCTTCGTAGGGAGTCACACTGAAGCACAGATGTAAATATTTTTCGAGCTGCCGCCGAATGGCGTCTTCGATTTGTGCGGGACGGTGGCCGGTGTTCAGGCACCCGATGCCGCCTGCAAAATCGAGGAACTTGTTTCCGTCAACGTCCTCGATCATTGCACCTTCTGAACGCGCGGCAAAAACCGGGGTGGCATGGTACGGCCCACGCGGCACGGCGGCTTCACGCCGCTTCATCAGCGCTATGGAATTCGGTCCCGGAATTTCGGTTCGAAGTTGAATGCTTTTCATGGCGTTCTCTTTCCATCCAAGTTTGTCGAAGAAGTGTCCCGAAAAAAACAAACTGCATACGGCCACTGTTGGCTCCAGCTACTGGCCGCTAATACCAGCCGATCGGTGTCTCATCCAAATTGACGAATACTTGTTTGGTTTCGAGGTACTCTTCGAGCCCCCAAGGGCCAAGCTCGCGGCCAAAACCAGATTGTTTGTAACCGCCCCACGGCGCTTCGACGTAAGTGGGCTGCATGTGGTTGACCCAGATGATTCCAGCGCGTAGCGATTTCACCACGCGAAACGCCTTATAGATGTCGCGGGTCCAAACGGCGCCCGCGAGACCATACGGCGTATCGTTGGCGATTCGGATTGCATCGGGCTCGCCTTCAAATGGAATCACGGAAGCGACAGGACCAAAAATTTCTTCTCGCGAAATACGTGCGTTGTTGTCCACGTCGTAGAAAATGGTGGGTTCGAGATAGTAGCCTTTGCCGATTTGCTTTGGCCGTCCGCCGCCGATAGCGGTCTTGGCTTCCTTCTTGCCGATTTCGAGGTACGAACTGACGCGGTCGTACTGTTCCTTGCTGACGAGCGGCCCCATTTTTGTTTCGCGTTCGAGCGGCGGACCAAGCTTGATGCGTTTCGCTTTTTCGGTCATGGCTTCGACAAATTTTGAATAAATCTTCTTTTCAACGAGGATGCGGCTGCCGGCGGAACAGACTTCGCCCTGATTGATGAAAACGCCGAATAGCGCGCCATCCACCGCCGCTTCCCAATCGGCGTCGGCGAAAAAGACGTTGGGCGACTTGCCGCCGAGTTCGAGGGTCACGCGCTTGAGCGTGTCCGCGGCGCTCTTGACGATGATTTTCCCGACGGCGGCGCTTCCGGTAAAGGCGATTTTGTCCACACCTGGATGCGCTACGAGTGCTGAGCCCGCGCTTTCGCCGAAGCCATTGACGATATTGACGACTCCGGGTGGCAGGCCAGCTTCTTCAAAATAATTCGCAAACTCGAGCGCGGTGAGCGGCGTCTGCTCGGCAGGCTTCAGCAGGCAAGTACAACCGGCTGCAATTGCGGGTGCCAGCTTCCACGCGGCCATAAGTAACGGATAGTTCCAGGGGATAATCTGGCCAGCGACGCCGACCGGTTCGCGAAGCGTGAAGCTCAGCGCATTCGCCGGAACCGGATTCACGTGACCGGTAACTTTGTTTGCCAGGCCGCCGTAATATTCAAAGCAGGTCGCGACGTCCGCGATGTCGTATTCGGCTTCAACGATCGGCTTGCCCGTGTTACGGCATTCGAGTTCGGCAAGCGCGGCGCAATTCCGGCGGATTTTTTCGGCGAGCTTGAAAAGAATGCGTCCGCGATCCTGCGCGGTGGTCTGCGGCCACGGCCCTGAATCAAAAGCCGCCCGGGCGGCTTTCACAGCGCGATCGACGTCGACGGCGTCGGCGGCGGCAACCTGGGCGATTATCTCTTCCGTCGAAGGATCGTAAACAGGGAACGTCTTGCCGGATGTTGCGCCTTCCCATTTGCCATTCACAAAATTCTGGTAACTGCGTGCTCCCGCTGTTGCACTGCTCGACATTTCAACCTCCTGCCTGCAAAACTGCAAAGAAGCTTTAGGCCGCCGCCTTGAGGGCGGTTTTGCGGCGGCCGTAGACGAAAAAGAAAAAGGCCGCCATACCTATAAATAGCAACGTGCCACCCCACATCCAGACTTCATAGGAGAAGAGCGAGGTAATTTGTTGCGCCGGGAAAAATGCCAGGCCAATGCCCAGCGCGGTCGTTACGAGGCCGCTTGTTCCCGCAAGGATTAACTTTGTTTTGCTGTAACGCACGGTCTGAAAATCCGGCGCGAGCGCAAGTTTCAGCAATGCGCCGAACATGTAAAGAAACGGAATCAGCTGCAGCACGACCGCCAGCGAAAGCAACCGCTGAAAAGATTCTTGCACGCCAGAGCTCACGAAGTTCATGAGCACGAGCGCGAATGAGACACCCGCGTGCACCAGCAGCGCTGCGTACGGCGTGCGATATTTCGCGTGAATGCTGCCGAGCCAGCGCGGCATGTAGGAATCGAGGCCGGCTACGAACGGAATGCGCGCGGAACCGCCTAGCCATACGGAACCGATTCCCGCGATAGATAGGCTCAACAGAAATGCAAACGGCGCGACGATCCAGGGAACGCCCACGCGCTCTGCCATGCGCGTAACTGCCTGAACGATTCCCTGCAACACGCTGATGTCCTGCTTGCTTACGGCCACAAGAAGAGTAAGCGTGGCACCGATATAAAGTGCGCCGGAAAGGACGCCGCCCCACGCCACCGCCCCCGGCAACGTCTTCTGCGGATTCTGGATTTCGTCGCCCATGATCGAAGCGAGTTCCAGGCCAACCAATCCGAAGCAGATCACGCCAAAGGAATTGAGCACGAACCGGGGGTTTTCTGGAATCTGAAAATCGGCCCAGGTGACGTTGGTTCCAAACCGAAGCCACACGATCAGGCCGAGCGCCATCAAGAGGCCTGCGGCGATAAATGTGCCGATGCCGCCGATGTTGTTGATCCACTTGCCTACGCCAAGGCCCACGATGTTGAGCACAACGAGCACGGTAAGCAGCACCACGCATGCAGTAAGCGCAAAAGCTTTGTTGTCCGCGAGTTGCTCATGGCCGGTACCAAGCGCGAAGACGGACACGCCGACGAAATACAAAAGGACTGTGGGAACGTACATCATGTTGTTCGTCCAATAGCACCAGCCGGAAAGAAATCCATGGAAGGGGCCGAAAACTTCCTTGGCCCAGAGATATACTCCGCCTTCACCAGGATAACGCTGGGCGAGTTCGATCACGGCAATTCCCTGCGGCCAGAAAAAAAGGACCAGCGAACTGATCCAAAGCCAAATGGTGACGCCACCATTTGCCGCAATCGATGGCAGCACGTTTAAATTGAAAACGGCAACGACAAACAGAAGCACCAGATCGCGCTGGCCTAAAACCCGTTTCAGATGAGGCTGGGTTTCCGGGGTGCTGGTTGTTTGGGTCAACGTTCGTCTCCGAAAGTTTTTGCAGAATGCGGCGCCCGGGAAATATTGTCCAAGGCGCCGCGCGGTTTCGTCTTAGTGGCCGGCCGCGGCAGTCACCATGCCACGTTCGGCCTGGGCTTTCGCGAGCCCGGGCGCAATCTCTTCGAACACGGCGAGATGCTTGTCGATGTCGGCTTCCGTGTGCTGCACGGAAATGGTCCACTGCTCGTCCCACCAGTAGGGTTGCGCAAGCACGCCGCGATTTACCATCGC
>Ga0137383_10003141_pt1 | contig 10321 bp, 10 predicted proteins | sample SagtaG_19_FD_104817 | JGI IMG/M metagenome (GOLD analysis project Ga0137383, IMG submission 104817) | Vadose zone soil microbial communities from Sagehorn Ranch, Mendocino, California, USA - Sage2_R_40_16 metaG | ecosystem: Environmental > Terrestrial > Soil > Vadose zone | place: USA... | reverse complement strand
TTCATGCCAGTCCTGTGGACGATGTCCCTGATACTGCACCTGGGCCGCCCCTATGTGCTGCGCACGCTGCGCCGCATCGGACTGCGGCTGGGCGCGGACGTCTGGTGGATGTCCTACCTGCTCATGCGTGATGCAGTATTACTAATTACCTTTGGGCTAAGCTTCATTTTCTTCAACCCGAACATTGTGGTCAACTCGGCACTGCCGATTACCGGCCCGATATCCGCGTTGCTGCTGCTGCTGGCACTGGCGGTGAAGCTCTCGCGGCGGGTAGACGACGACGTGAATGCCTACCGGCTCGCCACCGTGTTCCTGGTACTGGGTGCCACGCTCTACTATGGCCCCCTGGTCTTTGCGGTGGAGGCCACCAGCCAGAGTTACCTGTCCGGTTTCGGCGCTGCGTTCACCAGCAACACGAATCCCGTGGCTGCGTTGTGGATCATGTGGCTCTCGCTGCTGGGTGTCGCGCTGGTGACGGGCTGGCTGTTCATGCGAGTCATGATAAACGCCAATCGCACCATGGCACGGAGGTTGGCTAAGAAGGAAGAGGCTCCCACAAAAGCCGGATCGGCGCCAGTCGCATGATAGATGTTGTCTGATGAACTTTGGAGCGGCAACCTTGGCGTTGCCGCTCCAATGCTTGTATAGAATTTATGGCTTTGCAAGCGCGGCGGATTTAGCTTCCCGCCGGTAACTCACCCAGCTTGACGTTGATCGTCAATTGCTGGTTGCCACGGTAGACCTTTACGGCAGCCGTCGTTCCGGGGTTCATGTTAACCAGGATATCACTCAACGACTGGGTATCATTGACAGGACTGTTGTTGATCTGTACGATTACATCGCCAGCTCGCAAGCCTGCCGAAGCCGCAGGGGCGCCCGAAACTACGTTCACAATCAATGCGCCGTGATCTACCGACAGGTTTTGCTGTGCTGCGAGGGTTGCATCGACGTCCGCGAGACTCACGCCGAGATATGCTCGCCCAGTGTGTGTGACACTACCATTGGCGATGATTTGTGGCGCGATGTAGGCTACGCGGTTTGATGGTATGGCAAAGCCTACGCCGTTGGCCGGTGTATTAAACTCAGGGTCAATTGCTGTCAGCGTTGGAATGCCGATCACATTCCCCTGCATGTCTACTAACGCACCACCACTGTTGCCCGGGTTGATTGGCGCATCTGTCTGAATAGCATTGGGAATAGTTCCGCCTCCCTGACCCTCATTGACACTACGCCCCAGCGCGCTGACGATGCCATTTGTCACCGTCTGGGTGATGCCCAGCGGGTTACCAATCGCCAGCACATCCTGTCCCACCTGCAGCTTCGATGAATCACCGAGGGTTGCCACGGTCAGGCCGGAAGAAGGTGGGGTAATCTTCACGATGGCAAGATCATCGGCAGGGTCGGTTCCCACCAGTTGAGCCTGCAACTTGGTGCCGTTATACAGCACAACCTGTATATTTTGTGCGCCCTTGACTACGTGATTATTGGTGACAATATAGCCACGCTTGTCAATGATGACGCCAGAACCTATCCCTGAGCCATTTGATGCGCTTACATTCACCTCCACCACTGATGGCCGTACTTTCGCAATCACTGCTTCCCGTACTGCCTGCAGGTTGTTACCGGTGAGTGCAGGAACGGTTGCCGCCGGGGTTGAACCAGTCTGCAGCGATCCAGAACCAGGGGTTGCGGTAGCCGTGCCGCTTCTACCGAATTGCCAGCCGGCAAACAAACCTACTCCAAAAATCAAGACGAGCACCAGGGTGAGTGCTGTAATAGCACCCGTACGCATTTTACCACCAGGACGCCTGGGATTTACCGGTGGCATTACGGGCGGGGTCTGGAATTCCCCGGGTGTCTCCTGATACACAGTTGATTCAGCTGGAGCCTGATTTGGCGCCGGCTGGTTTGGCTGATACGGCAGCGGATTTTGATTATCTACATAAGGATCAAACATTTTATGCGCCTCCAATAACTACTTTCAAGACTATCAACAAAAGTATTAAGTCTCTTATTTCATAAGAGGGACAACTTTCATCTGTGAATAGTCTAGCTTGCATTCATCAGAAAACCTCCAGAAAAGTGTAAAATGTCTGTAAGAAATTCGGGATGCTGCCAGGGAACGAAGTGTATAGTCTTCTTACAGAAACTTTACAATTTCTGGGGATTATTTTGATCTTTCACTTGTATGCTGTATGATATAGAGAGGAATTCCCCAGGTTTACATACATTGGAGGGTTGCCTAAGACTGCTCTACTATTCATTTTGTCCTAGTTTAACAATCTGGCAAGGAAGCCGGTGAAATATACTCAATGAAAATACTGATTATCGAAGATGAAGCAAATATTACACAGCTAATCCGCCTTTACTTAGAGCGGGCAAACTATACAGTGATCACAGCCAGTGATGGTGCGGCGGGGCTGGAGCTACACGCACGCGAACGTCCCGACCTGGTAATTCTCGACCTGATGCTGCCGGTGATGGATGGCATGGAGGTGTGCAGGCGTATCCGCGCGTGGGCTAATACGCCCATTCTCATGCTTACAGCTCGCCAGGGGGAGGAAGATCGTATAGCCGGGCTGGAATTGGGGGCTGATGACTATCTTGTTAAACCATTTAGCCCGCGCGAAGTAGTCAGTCGCGTCAAAGCAATACTACGCAGAAGCTCACGGTCAGGTGCTCTACATTCCCAGGAAGCAGATGCCCCGGCGGAAGCTGTTGGAATATATCACGCGAATGGCCTTGCAAATAGCCCCGCGCTCATGGGAACCCACACCAGCGCTTCTGGAGATGCGGGCACGAATAAAGGAATAACGGGAAAGGCTACTGAAGAACTGCGCTTCGGTGGCCTGCATATCAACATCCCTGCCAGGCGCGTCGAGGTCAACGGGCACCCTGTGACGTTGACGGCAAAGGAGTTCGATCTGCTGACTACGCTTGCATCTGCTGCGGAGCGCGTATTTACCCGCGAGTCTCTATTAGAGCAGATCTGGGGATACACGTTTCTCGGCGACGGTCGAACCGTCGATGTGCATATCGGTACGCTGCGTAAGAAGTTGGAGGCTGCCGGTGGTACTGATACTCCTCATCATATCAAGACGGTATGGGGGTTAGGCTACAAGTTTGACCCCGAGGAGCAGTAAGTATGGAGGTCCAACCATTGCGTCCGGCGCTAAGTTTGCGCCTGAAACTAGTACTGAGCTACCTGGGTGTTGCGCTGGGCGCGATTCTCCTGCTCGTGATCGTCGTCTCAGTGGCTGTACAAAACTACTTCATTAGCACCCAGCAGAACCAGCTTAAAGCGGAAGCGGAGTTCATTGCGCAGCGGGTCGGTCAAATCTACTATACTAGAGGAGAGAATTGGAACAATCTACCTCAACTTCAGCTCTTAGTGCGAGAAATTAATGTGGTAGTGGATACGAATTTCCAGGTACACAGCGTACCTCCACCTCCAGTCGATGTTAACGGTAATCCAGCTCTCAAACAAGCACTCCAGCAGGCGCTGCAGGGACAGGAAGCATCGGGGAATGTGCAATTTACAATAGGTGATAGCGGTACACTTCCAGCGCTATACGTCACCGTTCCACTGTATGACAACGGACAGACGAGTGGTAGGCCGATTGGAGCATTGCTACTGGCCGAACCAGTGCAGTACCCGGCAGGATTTTCTCCCTATGAATTCCTGGCGAATGTCGATCGTGTAATCCTCATTGCAGGTCTGGCCATAGCGGCGGTCGTAATTATCTTCAGCTTAGTGCTGGTTCGCAGCTTAACTCGGCCCTTAACATCGCTTACACTTGCCGCGGAAGAGATGAAAGGTGGGGACTACGCTCAACGCGTTGAGACGCCAAAAAGCCAGGATGAGTTGGGGAGGCTGGCTTCGACTTTTAATGCGATGGCGGAGAAGATCGAGACTGACGTAAATGAACTGCGCCGCCAGGACCAGGTGCGGCGCGAACTGGTCGCTAACATTGCCCATGACCTGGTGACACCGCTGACGGCTATACAGGGGTTTAGTGAGGCGCTTGCAGATGATGTGATTTCTGAGCCAAAGGCACGACACGAGACGGCGCAATTGATTGGCCGCGAAGTGCAGCGTCTGCGCCGGCTGGTGAGTGACATGCAGCATATGTCATCGCTCGAGTCTGGATGGGTACAACTTGACATGGAACCGCTTGATTTGCACTCGCTGGTCGATGAAGTCCTGGCAGTGATGGGACCTGAATGCGAGCAGGCAGGGATTGCCCTGCACAATGAGATTGCGCCAAAGACACCGCCGGTGCTGGCCGATAGCGACCGCATAACACAGGTGTTACTTAACTTGCTGGATAACGCCAGGCGTTATACGCCCGCGGGCGGCAGTATTACGATTGGAGCCAGGGCAGATATAAGTACAGAGGGAAAATGGCTCAACGTGTGGATCAGTGATACAGGAACAGGGATCAATGCCAACGATTTGCCCTACATCTTTGACCGCTTTTTCCGCGCTGACCGGTCACGAGCCGGCACAAGTGGCGGCAGCGGCCTTGGCCTGGCGATCGTCAAGGCGATCATCAAGGCGCATGGTGGGACGATCTGGGCGGAAAGCGTTCCAGGTAAGGGTACATGTATCACGTTTACGCTGCCCCTGGTACAGGGGCGAGCGCGAGCAAAGGGGCAAGAGGCGAGTCATAACGCCCCTACGCGCTCGCCATCGCTTCGACCGGAGAAAATTTAAAAAGGATTACCACCTGGCATTAAAAGATGGCTACCGGATTTTCGCACCCAATGTGCCGCAAGACATCTATCATTTTGCGAATGTACAAAGCTTTGTTGAGGCTCAAACCACGTTTGACCTGGCGCATCCAAGCGCACTGCTTTATGCAAAAAGCGGCGACGGCTACAAGTTCGCCGGCGTGATGTATAGCGCGCCTGCGGATGCCAGCGAGGGCCAGTTGAATGCGCGTATCCCGCTGAGTGTCACGCCCTGGCATTTGCATGTAAATTTCTGCTTACCGGCGGGAGATGCGGGGCAAACGCTGTTCGATGCCAATTCATTATTCGGCCAGACTGGTACGATTACGACGCGAGCGCAGTGCATGAAGGTAGGCGGCACTTTCTATGCATCGATGTATGGCTGGATGGTACATATACCGCTGTTCGGGAGTGTGGGAATAGGTTAAAGCCGCTTATCGTCTAGCTTCATACATTTAATACATATAGCTTGACAGCAAATCTGACAGCGTTGGCGAATTCACCGAGGAAGTATATGGGAGAAACAGCAAACACCTATCCGGTAATCGTAATCAACTCCAACGAAGATATTATCGAGATAATACGGCTGTTGTTAGATAACGAAGGTATCCCGTCAATTGGCAGACACGTGATCGACTTCAAAAAGGGGAGGCAAGACCTGGTGACCTTTATGAAAGCATCTAACCCCAGGTGATTATCTACGACATTGCGCCTCCCTACGAAGAGAACTGGAAGTTTTTCCAACTCATCAAAGGTGCCAAGGCAGCAGAAGGACGCCAGTTCGTGCTCACCACCACCAATAAAGCTGCGCTTGAACAGTTCGTCGGGGAGATAGATGCCATTGAGATTATTGGCAAGCCATTTGACCTGGATGAAGTGTTGACCACCGTCAAAAAGAAACTCCAGGAGTAAGCTCCCATCCAGCTTTGTTGCTTGAGGAAATACCGTCCTGCTGGTATGAGTTTAATGAGAGCAATGCCAAGTAATCGCTTGCCTCCCTTCCAACCCCAAAAGTACTATTCTTCTTAACGCCTTGTCAGCAGGCTGTCAAGCACGGTGTGATGGGTGGGAACCTGGCACCCACAAGGGGACACTGCATTCTTCCTTCTATTGAATATTGACAGAGCACGAGTTACTTTTTATACTTTAACAGCAATTACCTCAAGCTAGTGAGTAAAGCTGGCGCACTTTGTCCTTTCCAGGAAGGAGGCCGCATGCACGGCTTAATCTTCGTCACATGGGAGAAATATTTGACGGAGCGCTTTGGCGGTTCGCTCCTCTCCGCCTATCGGGATGCGATCGGGGAAACTCCCTCGAATTCACCTCTTGCAAGTCGGCTCTATGATGATGGGACATTGTTAGCGGGAGTAGGGGCAGCAAGTCGCCTGACAGGTGTCGCTGCCGATATGCTGCTACGGGAGTACGGACGCTATTTTATCATCAATGGCCTGACGAGTCATCTTTGCAGCTACGTCCTCTCCCAGATTCACAGTGGGCGGGACCTCTTGCTGGCCATGAGAGATGTCCATGCGCGATTACGCCAAACACGGGAAGGATTGACCCCTCCTCTTTTCAACTATGAAACCTCCTCGTATGCAAATGAAGTCGTACTTCTCTATGACAGCCCACGCCAACTCTGCTCGGTATTATGGGGCGCTATCGAAGGGGCAGCGGAACGTTTTGGTGAGCAGGTACAGATCTTCGAGCAGAGCTGTATGAAAAAGGGGGCAGCTCACTGTCGCCTCCGAGCAGTGTTTTCTGCTCCCCTGGCCGATCCACTGAGGTATGCGAAGATACCGGAGCAGTTAGCCCGCCAGGAGCAGCAAAAGGAGCTGGCAGATCTGGTGCTGGATTTTCTCCCCGATCGAGGAGCCACACAAGGGATGAGCTTACAAGACCTCCAGCAGATCCTCCAGACCCATCGACATATCACAGCCCATCAACGACGCTCTGCAGTCCTTCTGGAGGCGGTTCAGCATCTCCAATTCGCGGGATTGGTCGCCAGCAGTGCCGACCAGCCAGGAGATGAGCTGACGAATCGACGCTACTGGCGTGTTCGGACATTCTGGGATGAGTAAGTCTATTGTTCCGTTCCTTAGACATGCGATGAATATCGCTGCATATCTAAGACGGACATAGTCATGATGAATTACTGAACTTTCTTGTCGTCTTTACCGCTATTGCGGCGAAACACATCATCAAGCTTGCTCATCGCCTCTTGTTGCATCGATGGAAGCACATGTGAATATGTATCTAGCGTCATGCGAATTTGGCTATGCCCTAGAAGCTCCTGTACTACTTTAGGATGAACGCCCATCGTTAGCAGAAGCGTTGCAGCACTGTGACGTAGATCATGAAACCGTATAAGTGGTAGACCAGCTTTTTTAAGTAGTGCTTTAAATTGCTGATCGAGGGTAGCAAAAGGATAGTAGTCCCCGTTCACAGTGCAGAACACTAGATCACGATCAATCCATGCATCCCCCATCTTTAGACGAGCTTCTAATTGATGGACGCGATGCTGTTTCAGTGTATCAATAACGAACTGAGGGAGTATAATTTTCCTCCTGCTTCCCGCCCTTTTCGGTTCACTCTCTACGTACCCGCCCTTATATTTTGCCACGGTCCGACGTACTTGGAGGCTCATATCATCCAAGTTCACATCTTCCCATCGTAGGCAGAGCAACTCACATTTTCTCATTCCAGTAGCTAAAGCCATTGTGAGAAGCCCCTCTAACGGATGGCCCTTAGCTGTACTTAACATCTTTTGAGCTTGTTCTCTGGTCAAAGGATGTATCTCATATCTTACTAGACGTGGCAATGTGACACTATCACATGGGTTAATTGAAATGAGCTTCCACTTTACTGCTTGATCTAACGCCTCGTGAAGCAACCCGTGTATCGAATGAATATAGCTTGCTGACAGCCCCTCTTTGATCTTTTGCGAGTAAAGAGATTGTACTTGCTGCGAAGTAAGCCGTTGCAATTGCACGTCTCCAATAACAGGAAGTATGTGGTATTTAAGGTTAGTACGGTATCTCACGTAAGAACCTTGCCGAATATTCGGCTTGTGTACTTCTTCTAGCCAATGCTCAAGAAACTGTTTTACCGTCTGCTTCGGTCCCACTGCCAATGTCAAGTAGCCCATCACCGCCTCGATCCCTTTGTCGATGTTGTGCTCCTGCCAGCGCTTGCGCACAATCTTGCCAAATTGCGGGGGCACTTCCATCGGGTCTAAAAACGCTGTCTGGATCAGTTGCCAGACGGGATGCGTCGGCCAGCGCGAGCGATTCTTATCGCCATTGGGCACCACACAGCGTAACCAGCCATCGGGCAGACGATCAGGACCACCCTCGACTTGACCAGTTGCATACGCCCACAGTACCGGCAGCCGCTCAGGAAGCTCATAGGCGTCTTCAATCCCCCAAAACACCACCTCATGAGACGTGTTTTCTTGTTGCAATTCATGCAACGCTTCACGCTTGAAGCTGAACTCGACACGCCACACACGCCCATCGTCCTCAGACCAGCCATGTGAGCGCCACAGATCAACAAACCACTCCTTGCCTGACTGCACTAGCTCACGCGACTTGTCATACATGCGGCAGGACAACGAACTCAAGCCATGCTTGCCCTGGGAAAAGTCAAAGCCGGTGCGCTGAAATCCCACCGAATAGTCACGCGACTTCACCTCAGTAGCCCACTCCGACTCATCACGCACAGTCCGCTTGCGCGAACGACTGATAAAATTCTGGACCCGATCTAACCGCTCCACATCCTCCCATCCTGCCACATCGACACAGAGATCAACGGAAGATACCTGCAAGAACATCTCAGTCTTGAAGAGGTCATCAAGGAACGTCTGAGCGCTCACAATCGCCTCAAGCACACTCCGACACGACCAGAGGTAGTGCGAACTGAACCGCACTGATGCAATCCCATTCCAATGCCCACCAGAGACATACAACGTGATATCTTTCGTTTTAAGCATCCAGGGCCATTGCCCTTGACCGGCACCATTAGGGGACATATGCAACACCGCATCATTGAACACCAGCGTTGTGGGACACTCCTCGTGTACCTCTTGCTAAGAGGTCGCCAATCGTGGTCTCGAGGGGCTCGATCTCCTCGCTTTCGGCCTGCCAGTAGGACAGGCCATCGGTGGTCATGCCCATTGTTTTGCTCCTTCTGTCATGGCGTAGGGATAACGCCAAGTTGTTGCATCAGACCCAGGTTGTCATAGTTGGCCCATTGTTCGACGGCCTTCCCGTTTACGATACGGGTAATGAAAATCCCTGGCACTGCTACCTGTTTGCCTGTCGGTGGAATACCCATGAGCTCGCCGGTGTGGGTGCCACGAAAGGTTTGGCGAACCACGACCTTGTCTCCTTCAGCAATCATCTCCTCAATGGTGAGACGGGCATCAGGGAAGGCGGTGAAGTACAGCGAGATCCACTGTTTGTAGGCTTCTAGGCCCTGGATCGTTGTTGAGGCATCGTGAAGCACGAAGTCAGGGGTAAGCAGTTCATAGAAGGCGGCCAGGTCTCTCTGATTTAACGCCTCATAGGCACGACGTGTGAGGGCCTTGTTCTCTTCGGTGGACATAGTAGAAACTCCTTTCTGGGTGTTGCTTTCTTTCTAGGGTTGGTGTGTGCATGAAACTGGCAGGGACGACGGGAGTTGACAGAAAAACGACTAAGATGTTGAGTGAGAGAGGGCTTCTCCTTCAGCCTACTGGGCCTTGCGGAACCGCACCTCGCCTACTGCCACGACCTCGTGTGGCCCGGCAGCCAGTGGTGCTAAGTTCTGTTTGACCCACTCGGCGGCTCATCTGGTCGACTCTTCGGCCTGCTCTTGCGTCTCAAAGAAACTGATGGTTAAACCCTCGTCCTCCCCAACTTGCATCCCGACATACTCGACAAAACCTGGCACACTACTGATAATAGGCACGAATCCGTTTTCAATTCGCCGTACCGCCTCATCGATTAATCCAGGTTTCACCTTCATCCGACGGATAGCTACATACATTGCTTGTCTCCTTTCTTTTACTGTTCACTTAGGGGAAGTGTTGCTTCCCTGACTGGAGTGGCCGATGCTCCATACCAGCCACTCTGAAAACAATATGAGACTACATTTTTTAGCACCGATGTGCAGAGCAACGTCTTAGCTGGCCTGCCCCGGCGCAGGGATCAAGCCGAGTTGTTGGAACATGCCGAGCCAGTCTACCTGGTGCCAGATTTCCACGAACTGGCCGTTGGCGAAGCGGGCGATGGCGATTCCTGTGATAGTGACGTGCCTGCCGGTCGCGGGGTGAGGCGCTGGAGTCCTGAGATCACCGGTGTTGGTGCCATGAGCTGTCAAGCGCACCACTACCTGGTCTCCTTCAGCGATCACGTCTTCAATCGTGAGATGAAAGTCAGGGAAGGCCTTGAGGATCCCGGCGATCCATCGTTTGTCTTCTTCGCGGGTGCGAACCTGGGGAAGGCCAGGGTCATGGAAGATGAAGTCGGGGGCATAGAGCTCATCAAAGACGGCAAGATGGCCCTGATTCCAGACCTCCTCAATGAGACGACGAACGAGCGCCTTGTTG
>Ga0137383_10003139_pt1 | contig 10321 bp, 10 predicted proteins | sample SagtaG_19_FD_104817 | JGI IMG/M metagenome (GOLD analysis project Ga0137383, IMG submission 104817) | Vadose zone soil microbial communities from Sagehorn Ranch, Mendocino, California, USA - Sage2_R_40_16 metaG | ecosystem: Environmental > Terrestrial > Soil > Vadose zone | place: USA... | reverse complement strand
TGGCCACGCCAAAAGCCGCACCAGCCGAAGAGTGCACGGGATTATTGGTCTGCTGCCAAGTCGTCAAGTGGCAGCCGGAATTGCCGCAGTCCGTCGGAGCGGTGGTCAAATTGTAATTGTTGTTGATGTGGCAGGCGGCACAGGCCACGTTGGCATGGCCATTCGTTAGCAGGAACCCGGTGGTGCTGTGATCGAACTTCGCGCCCAGCCAGCTGTCAAAAGTGTGGCAGGAGTCGCAGGTGGTCGCGAACTTTGCACTGACGTGATTAGGGTTCGTGGTCTTCTGAAAGTCCTGCAAGTGGCAGGAAGCGCAGGCCGTCGACAGGCCCTGGAATTGGCCCACGGCCGCTCCCTTGTGGCAGTCTTCGCATTGCACAGCGGCGTGAGCGCCGAAAAGCGGAAAGCGGTTTTGGTGATCCTTGACTTGCTGTACGGCATTGTTCCAACCGAGAACCGAGTGGCACTGCGCGCAGTCCGTGCCCATTTTCCGCTGGTGAATATCGGCGTGGCAATCCTGACAGTTCTTGCCCACGTCTGTGAATATCGGTTTTACGTGGCACTGCGTGCATTGAACTTTCTCGTGCATGCCGCGCAGTGGATACCCAGTTTTATTGTGATCAAATTCAGGGACGGCGCGGATAGGGCGCCAGCCAGTAGCGGTGTGGCAGTTCTCGCAGGGGATGGCCAGCGATCCGTGCGGACTACGAGTAGTCTCCCGCTGCGGTGCGGGTACCGGAGCGCTCGCTGCAGACCAAGAGAAGAGCAGCAAGCAACACAGGATCTGAATGGATTTAGACGTAAATGTCTCACTTTTGCTTCCGAAATGTTTTCTATTTCTTTCTAGCCGTCCCGTCGGCTGGGCGTTACGATACAGAAATCTTGCTCACATTCTCAGTTTTAAAGGAGTTATAACAACTGCTCTTCGGTCCAGTTCTGGGTCAGGAGCCCTCGCGGTGGAAGGAATAAGGAAAGCAGTCATCAAGACCTAGCCGTGGCAACAAATATGTTGCGTTCAAGCTTCACATGCTGTTCGCTGTAAGCAATCGAACAACTTCTGCGTTCTCGATGTTTCAGCAACAGAGCGACCCCGATGCTCAAATGCACAGGAAGGGTCCAGCGGAGGGACGCGTCGGCGAGCCGGTCATCCAACAGCGGTGGCAAGCCCCCGCAACCATTCGAGCTTGTTCCGACATGCGAATCTGGGCCAGGCACCTCCTCGAATGTGCCGACTTTTGTGCCCAACCTGCAGACATTTGGGGACATTCGCACACAGTCAGACACATGCTGCCATCGCCACTAAGTTGTTTTGTTTCAGCAGTAACGCTGAGAACAGGTAGGTTGTTTTGAGTAGTCCGCCTGCCTTGGGCGCAGCAGGTCTCCGGTTCAAATCCGGACGCCCCGACCAATTCGTTCTAGTTGAACGAATGCCTTGCGCCAAAACGCCTGTAGCGGGTCGTATCTCTGAGACGTCGTGCCGCATGCGTTAAGACGAACAAACCAACACCGCGCACAAACTGGAGAAGTGACGCCAGTTCTGCTCTTCTCTCCTTCGAGCGACCGGGAAGCCATTCATTGTCCCTTGGCAGGTTCAGGCAGCGATGCGGGCTCGGTTCGGCGCAATAGCTTCAACGCCGGACCTAAATCTTTACTCGTGTCTTGATTTTCCAGTTTCCACAGGTGCGCCTCGTTTGGCCCCGTAAGCTCCATACGAAACTTGACGTTCGGACCAAGTTCCGTGCACCCGTGGCATTTGTGGTGCTGAACTTCAAATGTGAGAATCTTACCCTCCACATGCGGCACCAGCAGAGCTACGGGACTTTCGCCCGCTGTATGCCACGGCTCACTCTCGTTACTGCGTTCTTGATAATAAAAAACAATGGCCCCGCTGACCTTCCCGCCCGCTTCATCAATTTTGAGGTCGATACCCGGGAGGTCGTTCATTTTCCCTTGCCAGGTTCCGGCGAAGGAAGATTTCTCAGGAACTCTTGCCGCAGACTGCGCAACAAGAGGAGACGGCTCGATAAGAAACATGGCAACAGTAGCCAGTAAAGCGATTAGCGATACCCAGCAAACTTTCATGTCGCCAACCTCCCCGATGTTACTTCGCCAGATACTACCCCGACTTCACGGCCCGCCGTCAAGTCCCGGGTAAGTCGACCTTCTCGTCCAATTGACTGGCGACCCCTTCGCGGCGGATTCCATGTGGGCGGATTCCATGTGGACGCGAACGCTGTTATACGTCCACTTTCCGAGTGGCGGGTCACCACTCCTTGTACGGAATGCCGTTGCTGTCAACTTGACTCGAAGCCGAATGAACGTCAACCATCCCGATGCTCGATTGCTCCGGGCTCAGCACCACGTCGTCGAATTGTGGCACCCAGTCTTTTTTCCTCGTAAATGGGTCAGTCGGAATCCCCTTCAAATAATGCTCGTTCACCAAGTCTTGCAGGGATTGGGGTGCTCGCTCCTTATCTAGCGTGTATTTGTCGATAGCCTGCCGCATCATCCACAAGTCCTGTTTGAGTATCCGTTCTTGTTCCGACCGTGTCGAGCACCCGCAGACGAGGGCAGAGGCCAAAACTAACAGGGATGCAAATCGAACGCGGCGTATCATAGGGCTCCTTGGGTACGCTTCTCTCACACATTGAGTCCTAGTTTCCGTTTAGGGGCGTTATTCGCGCCGCGTGAGCCAATACCCTGAGAGAGCAGCATCAGCAGCCCTGGGTGTGGTGCGCCGCATCCTAAAACGAGTCAGGGAGGAGATTACTCATGCGATTTCTCGCCGCTTCATTCTGTGCGTGCCTCATTTTCACGGTTCCTCTCGGGGGCCAGACGGCAGGCGACGACCCCTATTCGATTACCTTCGTTCGAAACAACCTCCAGATCGTCACCACGAATCCTGGACTTCGAATCAGCTTTGCTGTGAAAGACCTTCAAAGACTTGGTGATGGTGTGTCGATTGCCCTTCTGAAAATAGTCGATGAAAAGGATTTGAGCAACACGAAGACCGTCGAGGCATGTTTGCAATTGATTCAAGATTCGTTTTCTTATCCTCCGATAATCTCGGTTGGCGTGAACAGGGAACCCAAGGTGACAATGTTCCTTCTCAACTATCTGCAGCGCAATGTCTCTGACATGCAAATGCAGCGAAACATCCAGGAAACTATTCAGTATGTGAAGCAACAGGCCTCGCCTAGCGCGCAGTGATGGCAAATTAAAGTGATACAGACTCTGGCACGTAGGCCTAAGTCCCGATAAGTGGAGTAATCGGAGATGTTCCTTTTTGCTCAGCACGGACGTAATATTCCTCTTCTGCGGAGGGTCCGGATGAGGCATCTGGTCGGAATAGGCGTGCTGGTGGCAATAGCTTTTGTTCTCCGGTTTTGGTTGCACACAAGCCTAGGGTTGGACATCACCATTCATGATACGTATCGCATGGTCCCTCTTAGGGCCATGGTCTTCTGGTTTCTAATGGGAACTGCGTTTGCCTGGTTCCTGGTTTTTGCTTGGGTATCCATTCGTCGCTATTCCTGATTTCCCCATCACCCATCGAGCGGTCCTTAAGGCCTGAAAGGTCACCAACTCTGATTTGTGGGGTACTCGTAGAAGTTGCCGGCCCGATTCCGCGACGGATTCCACATGTCCACAATCGCTGTTTACCAAGCGTGCGAAGGTCGCGGTGGGAATTGCATTATACTTTCTTCAATGGAATCTCATTTCAAATATCATCCCAACCCTACTGCGACCGGAAGCATCGTTCCGTCTGCGGAGGTGTGTCCAGTTTGCGGGCAATCTAGAGGGTTCGCCTACAACGGCATACCTTACGGCTCGAACGAACTCGAACACATCTGCCCCTGGTGCATTGCAGATGGCACAGCGCACGAGAAATTTGGGGTCGAGTTCACCGACACGAAGGGAGTCGGTGGGTATGGCCGATGGGAAAAAGTTCCGACCAAGGTAATAGAGGAGGTCGGCGTCCAAAATTCCCCAAACTGCGTTGCCAAGCTGCGCCGCGACTCGCTTTCCGTCCTCGCTGATCACGTGCGTGTAGATCGTCTCCGTGACTGGCGAGCCATCAGCGTGGCCGAGTCTCTGCTGGAGCAATTTCTGCGATTCTCCGAAACTGCTCATCAGAGTTGCGTTCGCATGACGGAACGCGTAGAAGCCATTGCCGCGTGGCATCTGGATACCAAGCGCCCGGAGCAAAGGTCTGAACTTTCGTTTGAGCAACAAGTTCTGATCCCACGGCGTTCCGTTGCGAGTGGCGAAGAGCAACCGACGTTGATTCGGATGCCAAGACTCCAAGAATGTCCTCAGGTGCCTGCAGGCCTGAGGGGAAAGCTCGACAACCCGAATTGACTCATCTGTTTTCGGATCGCCTAGTTTTCCCCGCCATGCGCTCTGCCGCACTTGAAGCATTCCGCGTTCTAAGCCCATGTCATCCACTGTCAGTCCGCACAGCTCGCCGGCTCGCAGGCCGGTTTCCGCCGCAAGTCCATACCATGTGCGGTGCGGCTCTTGAGCCTTGGCAAGAATGAGTTGGATTTCCCGTTGAGAGAGGAAGAATCGCTGCACTCGCTTTATGTCCGGGAGTACAACGCCTTCCATGAGGTTGTGAGAGACATCGCCCCACGCTTTTGCCGTGGTCCACATGCTCTGGAGTGTGATGCAAATATTTCTGGTAGTTTTCGCGCCCACCGCAGAACGAGAAATAAACTGCTGAACCATCTCGGGATTGAGGTCCTTCATCGAGAACTCACCAAAAAACGGAACAAGGTGCTTCCGAATGTGAGTCCGATTGTTGATTGCCGTCGAATCCCCGTATTGGCTCAACACTTTTTCTTTCCAGTTCTGAGCGAAGTCTGGCCAAGTCCCGACGCCGCTGCGATAATCGGCGCCGCTCAGTGCTCAATCGACAACGGAGTGCGAACAGCCGGAATCGTGCGGGTACCAGTTACTGACACTCGTGCAAAGAGACTTCTATATGGTGAATCGCACCATTCCTCGCGCGAGGAAATGAATATCCTGGTAATGGATGTAACGAGAGTTGTTTCTAGTTTGAAGGTATGGAGTCAGCTGATTGAAAGGTGTCTCCAGCCAGAGCAAAATCGGCGCTTCGGGGCCATAGTTCTTTTCTCCGCCGGGATCAGTGGAGAAAGAATGGCTGCGCTCCAAGACTGGAGAGCTGTCTGGAACCCATAAGCATATAAGCCTCTACGGGAATCTCTACTGAACAAAATTCTTGTCCCAAATTCTCGGCCTTGAATATAGTGGTGCCACCGTGGGCAAAGCTCGTAGGGACCTTACTGCATTGTCTTAGTCGGGGTTATGTTCCGAATCGGATTATGTGGCCGTACATTTGTCTTGCTGAGTGCATGAAGGCTGTAAAACACTGTCGCCAGTTTCACTGCGGGGCGGAAGAGCTCTTTGACCAGGTCAATCGGTCACCGCCCACAAGCGCAAGTGATAGCACGTTAGAGTCTTCAGGATCGAAACGCACGTCATAGTAGGAATTCATGAATCGACGTTGGAACCGAAGTGTTTTTAGAGCCTCGACTTCCGAGCTCTTGGATAAAACGTCCTTGATCTTTGCTCCCCATTCGAGAAACCTCGGTTTGCCGTTCAACTCCACCTTAATCAAGGCACTCACCGCAACGGAGCCATCGAACTCAAAACAGGTCACTCGGCGTGCCGTGGCGACGTTTTTGCAGCTCTCATCAGTCTGAGCGCGCAGCTCCCGATCGAGTTCATCCAATTGGCTGGCGTTGCCGGCTCCAATGATGGCTGGGAAACGTGTGTGTTTCTTGGGGACGAGATATGTGTAGAAGAGGAGGCGATAGTGGAGTTGCCGCGGGATCAGAATTAGGCCGAGATCCCGATTTTCCTCCTGAACCCTGTGAGCCAGAGAGGCCGGAGAGTATCGGATACTGCCGACTCGCCGGAATCGAATCTTGCTGTTACCGGCCACTTCCACATCAAGGTACATGGTGCTGACACCGAGAAAAGTCTTTGCGTCGTGCTCTTCGTTTCCCGCTTTGGCTGGCCGGAAGTAGGCGCGTTCGATCTTCAAACGCATACCTGGCTTCAGGTCCATACTGCTGCGCCCCTCCAGATAGCCATAGGTATTGAATAAGCTCTCGTTTGGCTTCATGGGGAGACTTTGCAGGATGAAATCTCGAATTGAGGCGTTGGTTTCGCCAAAGCACCCTTGTTGCTGCAGTTGATCAAGATCGGCGAAAATTGCGTACAGTGCTTCAATGTCCTCGCTGGCACGCGGCTCGGCTCTACCCTCCAGATCGCTAAGCCATGTTTCCGGGGCAGGTAGTGTGATCTGAATGGAATGCGAATCGTTCCTTCCTTGTTCGAGGCGGAAGGGACCTCTCTCTGCAAAGCAATTCGTGACAGAGGGGGGCGTCGTGTTGCCAATGAGCGTCATTTTGATTGCTGCGTTGTTGGCATGACCTTCAGGGATGGGGGGAGTAAGTAGAAGAGAATCGTTGTTCAATGACTCCAGACGAAATGGAGCGTAGCTTGAAGTGATCGGCTTCTTCGCCGAGCAACTCACGTGCATGACCACGGCGCAGAGAAATCCTAAAAACAGAATCTGATTTAGTTTTGGCAGCATGTGGCGGCGAGTCCCGACGTGCCAGCCCGAGAGTCGTTTCTCTGAGTTCGACACTGCGAGCTAGCGAAAGTTTTCCAAACCCGGGAATAAACGCACTTAGATGTGGGAAGGAATGGGCGTCTAACCGCAGACAAGCCTTTGCAAGTAGTCGATGACATGTCCAACCGCCCCGTCAGATGTTTGACATTTGAGCCGCATCGCGCGACAAACGGTGCACTCACCACGGTTCTTCACCAACAGAATTCTGTTATCTTCCCGATGAAACGCTAAACGAGTATCAGGAGGTCTATCCAACTCGTAGCGCTAACAAGGGATCGCCCCGCGCTGCACGTCTGGCCGGAATGAAGCTGGCCGCCAACACCACGAGGAGAAACAACAGCGCTACTCCCACGAATGTCGGAGGATCAGTGGCGCTTATTTGGAATAGAAATTCCTTCATCACTCGGGTTAGAGCGAATGTTCCTATGACGCCGAGCGCCACGCCGGAAATCGCAAGCGCCAAGCCTTGGCTCAGCACGAGCTGGAGGATGTCGCCCGTCTGCGCCCCTAAAGCGCGCCGGATGCCCACTTCCTGCGTTCGAAGCGCCACAGAGTAGGCAACAAGCCCGTAAATCCCCACTACGGAAAGCAGTAGCGCAACGCTGGCAAACAATCCCACTAACACCATCGTCAAACGCCTCTGTCCTACCGATTCTTCGATCACTTCTTCCATAGTGTGCACATCCGAGACCGCCTGGTCCCGGTCAATCGCCAGCACTTCGTTGCGAATGGTGTTGGCCAAACCGAGCGGATCGGCACCTTGCGTGCGCGCTGCCAGGTACGCCCGCTGAGGAGGGTGCACAATCAATGGAACATAAAATTCAGGCCGAGGTTCGCTGGTCAGCCCTCTCTCATGCACGTCGCCAACGACACCGACAATCTCCAATTCGCCAATCGCCTTGTCAGCGCCTTCCCAGATGTGCCGGCCGATGGGATCCCGCCCGGTTGGATAATTGGGCCAGAAGAGGCGGGCCAAGCTCTCATTGATCATCACCACTGGAGGTGCGCCCGGAGCGTTGTCGCCTGCGGTAAATTCCCTCCCTCGCTGCAGCGGAATCCCCAAAGTTTGAAAATAGCTGGGCGTGACGCTTTGCAACTGCATGTCTGGCAGTCCGAAATCCTTATCCGCGAGATCCACGCCCTCCACTTTCATTATGTTGGTGTATAGGGAATTCTTTGTGGGGAGCGACAGCGCTGCTGTGGCGCTTTGCACGCCAGGGACGGCAGTCACGCGACGCATGAGTTCCTGAAAGAAAGCCTTCTTCTTCGCATCCGTATCATATTTTGCCCGGGGCAGCGCGATTCTCACGGTCAGCAGATTCGACGGCCGAAATCCGGGATCGACACTATGCAGACGAGCAAAGCTCTTCAAAAGAAGCGCCGCGCCTATAAGCAACACGGTCGACAGCGCGACCTGTCCCACCACTAGCGGTGCCCGACTGCTGAGAAATCTCCAGGCTCCCCGGCCCGCTGCCCCAATGCCCTCCCGCAATATGCCGGCGATATTTGGCCTCGACACCGAGAGCGAGGGGAACAGCCCGAACAGGATGCCAGTCGCAATCGAGACCACCAATGCGAATCCAAGCACTGCACCGTCCAGCCGAATCTCCGCGGCGCGCGGCAGGTTGAGTGCGTCCATGCGCACGATGGCATGCAGACTCCACTTCTCCAGCAAGACACCACCGGCTCCACCGGCGACCGCGAGTAGCAAACTTTCCGCCAGCAGTTGACCAACTAGCCGTCTGCGGGTGGCTCCTATGGCTGCCCGCACTGCGAACTCGCGGGAGCGAGAGGTAGCCCGTGCCAGAGACAGGCTCGCCACATTGGCGCACGCGATCAGAAGCAGGAACCCCACCGCGCCAAACAGCATCCAGAGCATGGGCCGAACGTTGGTCACCAATTGATCTCTCAACGGCACGACGCCCATGGTTACGCTCGGATCGGCATCCACGGGGTTAGGATGGGCGAGGGCATAGCGTTTCTGCAGCACGCTCATCTCTGCTCGCGCCTGTTCTAGATTGACCAGCGGGTTCAATCGCGCGAACCCTTTCAAGAGGCCGACCGTGCGCCAAGCTCCAAAGGGAAGCGCCGACCATTCCGAGGGCCGCGTCACCCAGATGTCTATGTCGGCCACCGGAAAGGCAAATCCGGCTGGCAACACGCCGATGATCGTATACGACACCTCATCGAGCGCGGTCGATTTGCCGACCACTTGTGGATCGCCGTTGAACCGGCGCCGCCACAGCTCGCTGCTGATCATCGCGACGGCGGGCCCTCCGTGCCTGTCCTCGTCTGGAAGGAAGCTGCGTCCAAGTACCGGCTCGACGCCCAGAATATTCAGGAAATTGGCGGAAACGCGCGCAGCGTTCACGACCTCCGGCTCACCGCTTCCAGAGAGCGTCAGGTTCTCCAGTGGTCCGAAGGCCCCCAATTTGCTGAACGAGTGAGACGCCGATTGCATTTCCTCGAATCGCACCTCGTTGAACGCTTGGTCTGGTACGTTGCGCTGTGGGACCGCCAGCACAAGACGCACCAGCCGGTCCGGATCACGGTATTGCAGCGGCTTCAGGAGCACCGCGCGAATCACGCTGAACATGGCCGCGTTGGCGCCGATGCCGAGGGCGAGAGTGAAGATGACCACGGTCGTAAACCCCGGGTCCTTGCGCAGCGTCCGCAGGCCATAGCGCACATCTTGAACAACGGCTTCCATGAAGCGCCCTGGCCTTTGCTCACGGCACTCCTCGCGAGTCCGTTCGACCCCTCCGAACGCGATTGCAGCTTGCCTCCGTGCCTCTTCCGGTGGCATGCCAGCGGCCATGTTCGCCTCGGTCAGATGCTCGAGGTGAAACCGCAGCTCGTCATCTACTTCGGCCTGAGTCTTGGCCGTAACCAGAAAACGTAGGCGCGTCAGAATTTCCGAGATCATCCGGTTCCTCCTGCTAGATTCGCTCTAGCACGAGCGCGATTGCGTTCGTCAAACGATCCCAGTTGTCCAGTTCAGCTTGTAGCTGCTTCTTCCCTGTGCGAGTGAGCGAGTAGAACTTCGCACGCCTATTGTTCTCGGAGACGCCCCAGTTGGATTTAATCCAGCCTTTGTATTCCAGTCTGTGGAGTGCGGGATATAAAGACCCCTGTCCAATTTGCAAAGCATCCTTCGATACCTGTTGAATGCGTTCCGCAATGCCCCATCCATGCATGGGAGCAAGTGCGAGGGACTTCAAAATCAGCAGGTCCAGTGTGCCCTGCAAGAGATCTGTAGATTCAGCCATTCTTCCCCTCGTCCTTCGACATGAGAATTTCATGCATCCCTGTCGGATGTCAAGGGGTGATGCAAATTTTCAGGATAGATGTCCGGAACAAGGCTTGCTGTTGTCTTTCCTGAGGATTTAGATATGGCGAGGCGGTGGACCGTACCTCGCGGCGCAAGGTCAGCGGGCTTTTTTGTATTGAATAGTGTTAAGCTACAGGCTACACTGTGTTGAGTGAAAATACGGAACTTCGTCCATAAGGGCCTAAAGAGGTTCTACACGGAAGGCAGTGCCAAAGGTGTTTCTCCCGATACGGTGAACAAGCACCGCAAGATGTTGGCGTTTCTCGATGACATGCAAGAGCCGGAAGAGCTGCGCGCCCTCCCCTCTTGGAAAGTACACACGCTGA
>Ga0137383_10003128_pt1 | contig 10333 bp, 10 predicted proteins | sample SagtaG_19_FD_104817 | JGI IMG/M metagenome (GOLD analysis project Ga0137383, IMG submission 104817) | Vadose zone soil microbial communities from Sagehorn Ranch, Mendocino, California, USA - Sage2_R_40_16 metaG | ecosystem: Environmental > Terrestrial > Soil > Vadose zone | place: USA... | reverse complement strand
GAGCGCGTGCGGCGGTTGCTCGCCGCCCGGCGGATGACCAAGGCGGGTCTCGAACGGATCAAGCACGTGTTCGACCGGCGCAACGACACCAAGCGGCAGCCGAAGTGGGTGCTGCAGCCCGACATCCGTCGGCGCCTCGAGCGGGATCCGACCACCTGGAAGCACTTTCAGCGGTTTCCGGAATTCTACAAGCGGATCCGCATCGGCTGGATCGCTGCCGCGCGGCACCGGCGCGCGGTATTCGAGCAGCGGTTGGGATACTTCCTCAAGATGACTGCTCAGAACAAGCGGTTTGGGATGGTGCAGTGAGCGGGGCGGACGGCGTGGGAAGGGTCAGCCGCGCCCCGCACCCGACCCTCTCGCCCTCTTCGCGAGGTGGCCACCGATCAACCTGATGGCGATCGCGAACAGCACGACCGGCCCAAATGCGAGAAGCAGCCTCATTAATAATCAGTCCTCTAACTCGAAGACGGTTCAGTACCACTGCAAGACTAGACCCACCACCAAGCTGATGGCAGCGCCTGCGATGCTCGCAGAGCTCACACCCAGCGCTCTTCTTGACCTCACTCTGGTCGGGTCGGCTTTGCGAACAATGGATGTCAGGTTTCAAACGCTGATCAACAAGTGTCGAGCTGAGTGAACGCGAAAGGGCCAGCTCGAATTCGGGCTGGCCCCTCTGCACGGTGCCTTCCACAAACTCAGTGAACGGTGTCCTGGCGGTTCTCGAGCGTGCGGTTCTCGATGGTCACGAGGTCATAGTAGGCTTGGCCGCAAGACAGTGCGGCGAAGCTGCATGAGTCGTCCACGAGGGAGCCAGATATGACTCGGTGGTTTGGGTAGACGGTGTTGAAGAACGCCACGACGCCTGCCCAGTTCTGATACCCGCCGCCGAACTTAGTGATGTCCCACCGGGCGGGAACAGCGTCGGTCATGTCGATGATGTCCCACATGCCGGTGACGCAGCCCGCTCCGAACCCCCCGTGGCCGACATAGCCGAAAGCGTTCCGAACAAACTGACCGTCTCCGTCCCTGTCGATCAAGAGCTGGAAACGCGGAGAGCCCCCGTCACATGACCGAGCGGGGAAGTAGTACTTCAGGTCGATCTGGTCCGTGAGGGCGGTGATCTTGATCCCCGGCGGCAAGTTGCGGATCGCGACGCCGATGCCGGCTGGGTACGCCATGGTCGTGAGAACCGAGATGACGTCGTTCGTCAGATTTTGCGGGTCCTGGTTGTCCATCATGGCGTTGAAAAGCTGGAACTTGTGGCCCATGCCTGGCAGCTCTTCTTGTGTCGCGGCCGGGTCCGCGATGAGTACAGTGTTGCCGTTGAGCAGCGAGCCGACCCAAGCGGGGATGGCGTCGGAGGGAGCGACTAGGTCCTGCCGCGTCGCGGTGGGCGCTGCACCTCTCTGCCCAGGCCCCGCGGCCTGCTCGCACGCCACAATTAGCGCACCCCCGGCGAGAATAGTTGTCGAAAACCGCTTAACCGTCGGGTAGCCCGTCCAATACCTTGCCATGGATCGTCCCCCTCTCCCGAGCATCGCGTTTGCCGCACTCTGTGAAGGAGCTCCGGGGTGATGCAGGCATCCCTCATGCCTTGCATATCGGAACGATCGTGTCGCGCAAAATGATGCGGGCCAACGACAGGGGGTTGTTGCTACTTGGAGAGATGCTGCGCGCCAGCTGCGCTCGTTGCGTATATGCCGCACATAATCGCCAGCTCGTGGGCCATCTTTCAGTGGCCTAGCTGGCCGACTCTACCGACAGGGCGGGGACGGTGGCGCCGCGTCGCTGCAACACTCCGAGCGGCGGGACCGCCCGAGTCGGCGGCCCCGACCGAACGATGTAACGCTCCTCTACCGCACCGCGTCCGCGACGACCGGTGCCCCTTTGGGCGTCGTGCGGTTCAGCTCCAGCCACTCGGCGGCCAGCGTGCGGAACGCCTGCTCCTCGTGATCCCAGGTCTTGACGATTTCGTTGACGACCAGCGCGCGCGTGCCGATCCGGGTGCCGACGTAGTAATGCTTCCGCCAGTGCGTCTGGAGCTCGCGGACCAGCGCCCCGGGCTCCCCCGACACGGCCATCGCCAGGAAACAGTCGCTCCAGCTGTGGCCGGTCGCAGCAAGACCGCGCGCCACCCGCTCGGGCCCGAGCACTTCGAAGCCCTCCGTCAGTAAGGTTTTGACTTCCGGAGTCATGTTAGCCTCCTTCCTGATGCAGCTTGTCGAACAGCGGCGTGTCGAAACCAGGCCTGGGCGGTGCGGCCCGCGACCACCGCCTCGCCCGTGTGGTCGTACACCCCACGAGCCCGGACGTTGTCTCCGCTGCGGCCGCGAGCTAGGCGCGGTGTAGAGTAGGGCTGAAAGGAGGGGTGTGGGGGGCTACTCTGGCCCCAGCGGCTCCAGCGCCGACCGTAACCGCGCAATCGCGGTCTCGAGCAGCCAGCGATCTTCGTCGAACAGCACCCCGTGCTGCAAGGCGCGGGTCAACAGATCGAGCGCCGCCTGGATCTGGTCGCCGGCGGTTTGCAATTCGAGGCGCCGCGTGAGGCCGGTGCGGCGGTCGCGCTTCTTCCGTCGCTCGACCTCGACCGGGACTTGTTTGGCCCGGCGTTCGGTGCCACTGCGTCGATCGGGCTTCTCGCGGCGATTCTTCCGTTCCCTGGCCATGGCCTCCCCAATTCTGACGTCAGTTCACCTTCAGCACCGCCTCGATGAAGCTCAGCGTTTTGGTCTCGACCCACTCGGGCGTCACCGCCTCCACCCGCATCGTTCCGATGCGATCGGTGCTGGTGGTGACCACCCGTCCTTTGGCGGCGGACGGTTTGATGTCGCGCGCCACCGCGATGCCGCGCCGTGGATCGTAGCGGAACATGAGGGTCGAGGCGAGGGCGACCCCGCCTGCAGCGCGCGGCGTGAACATCAGCCCTACACTCGGGTACGCATCGGCAGTGTCGGTCCGGTCCTCGATCGATCCCTCATGCCCCGCGCTCTTGAGCTCCGTCAGGAAGCCCTGCAACAGGGGTCGCACGACGTTCTGGAGACGGTCGCCGCACGCCCGCCGGCGTCGCTCCGCTTCGTCGGGCGTGGTGCGGACTTCCGCCGGCGGCTTCGCGGCCGCGCGCTCTTCGTAGGTCTTGAGGAGGGAGCGGAGTTTCTCCACGGTCTTGCCCGTCATACCTCGTTCCGGTGGCTGGCTGCAACAGATGATACGGTGCGGCCGCGCTCGCGCGATAGGGCGTGGCCGTGATGCCTCGAGTCCCACCCCCTCCGGAGGGCAACGTCATGTGGCAGCGTTTCTCGCGCTTGAGCGCCGTCCTGGTGGTGCTCGGCGCCCCGGTTCGGGCGCAGTCGCACCCTAGCCCGAAGCTCGCCGACCGCGCCAAGCGCGCCGGCGAGGTCATCGCCGAGCTGGTGCGGGAGCCCGATCACGCGCCGCCCCAGTCGCTGCTCGATAAAGCGACGTGCGTCGCGGCGGTCCCCAAGGTGGTGCAGGCCGGCCTCGGCTTCGGGGGGAAGGTCGGCTTCGGATTGGCGAGCTGCCGCACGCCCGCCGGCTGGAGCCTGCCGACCTTCATCGGCTTGAAGGGGGGCACGTTCGGGCTGCAGATCGGCGGCCAGGCGGCGGACGTCGTGCTGGTCTTCCTCAATCAGGACGCCCCGCGTCTCATCGCGACCTCGTCGTTCGATCTCGGCGGCCAGGCGTCGGTCGCCGCCGGGCCCGTGGGCCGCAACCTCTCGGCCGAGACGGACTACAAGCTCAGCGCCGAGATCTACAGCTACTCGAAGACCAAAGGGTTGTTCGCGGGGATCAACCTCGCCGGCACGAAGTGGGAGATCGACTCGAAAGCCAATCAGGAGGTGTACGGCGAGGGCGGCGCCGGCGACGTGAAGCGGTTGCTCTCGACCAGCGGGTTCGGCGGCCCGCCGCTGGTCGAGCCGTTCTTGAACAGCCTGCGGCTAAATATCGGACCGCTCAAGCCGTAGCCTGCTCCCTTTATTGATTCACCCACGTCGAGCGCAGGTCGTAGGTCACCTGGTAGACGAGGCGATTGACGAGCTGACCGTAGGCGTTGTTGGGGTCTTTGGCGGAGAAGACCGGCTCGCCGCCGACCAGCGCTAGCCCGCCGACCTTCTCGCTCGCGACGGCGCTGGAGCGCCACAGCGTGCCGCCGGACTTGGTCGAAAGCAGCTCGACCGACAGCTCAGCCGAGACCGTGGCCTCCACGCGTGGCAGCGTGAGGCCGACCAGGCTGCCGCTCGGCTTCACGTTCGACACCTTGAGATGGCCGAAGAACACCACCGGAACGCCGCGCTCCCCCCCGAGCGCCTGCGCCGCTCGAGGACCGAGCTCCGTCGCGCCGGCGCGCCGCAGCACCGAGTCGGCCGCGCCGAGCTCCAGCACCTCGATGCCGGTTTGGGCGGCCAGCACGTACTCCGAGAAGCGGCGCGTGGCGAACTCGTGTAGCGAGCCTTTCGCGTTCTCGGCCGTGAAGGTGACGAGTCCGATCTGTCCGTACGGCGACAGATTGAGCCGCGGCGGGAGCAGCACGCGGTGTGAGCCGCCGCAGGCGATCCCGGCCAAGATGAAGAGGACCGGGGAGGGGCGTCGAAACGGTGTGCTCATCGGGGACACCTCACGCACAGGTGGCACCCAACATAACGAACGGCGGGAGCGCGCGCGCGCTTGACGCCCCCCCGGAGCCCGGGCTATATGGCTCCAAGCTCTCGAGGGGGTGCGATGGCGGTCGAGGACGTCGGGGGGGAGCGCGCACGCGAGCGGGCCCTGCTGCAGGCCGAGAAGATGGAGACGATCGGCCGCCTGACGGGCGCGATCGCGCAGCAGTTCAGCGACCTTCTCGGTGCCATCCTCAAGCGGGCCGGCGCGCTCGCCCAATCCTCGCCTCCCAATCCCGACCTCGCCGACCTCAAGGAAACGGCTCAGCGCGGCGCGGAGCTGGCCCACAAGCTCCTCGGCTTCAGCCGTCACAAAACGCTGGACCTGCAGCCGCTCAGCCTGACCGAGTATGTACGGGAGATCCTCGACACGCAGCGCCGCGAGCTTCCGGCCAACATCGAGATCCAGTTCGAAGCGGACGAGGTGGGCGGCGTCGTGGAAGCCGATGCCGCGGAAGTGAGGCAGATCCTGATGAACCTCGTCACCAACGCTCGCGACGCCATGCCGAAGGGAGGCACGTTGCACGTCGAGGTCCGGCGGGCGCGGCTCGGCGAGGCGGACCGTCCGTTGCACGCGTGGGTCGAGCCCGGCTCCTACGTCAGCGTCGCGGTCAGCGACACCGGCACGGGAATGACCGCCGCGACCCTGGCACGCGTGTTCGAGCCGTTCTTCACGACCAAACCCCTGGGGGTCGGAACCGGTCTCGGCATGTCGATGGTCTACGGCCTCGTCAAGCAGCACAGGGGATTCGTCCACCTGTACAGCGAGACGGGCCAGGGGACCACGGCCAAAGTGTACTTCCCCGCGGTCTATCGGCGGATGCCGGCCCTCGACGCCACGGCCGAGGAGACCCTGCCTGGCGGGACCGAAACCATCCTGCTGGTGGAGGACGATCCCGCGATGCGTTCCGTGGCGCAGGGGCTGCTCGAGAAGGTCGGCTACCGTGTGCTCGCGGCGGTGGATGGCGAGCAAGGGCTCGCGACGTATCGCGCGCACCGCGGGGAGCTCCATCTCGTGCTCACCGACATCATCATGCCCAAGCTCAGCGGCTTCCAGCTCTACGAAGCCATCCGACGAGACTCGGCGGCGATGAAGGTGCTGTTTACGAGCGGCTTCCCCGCGCCGAATTACCGCAAGTCCGTCGGCCTCGATGCCCACGTCGCGTTCGTGACGAAGCCCTGGACGGCGAGCGAGCTGCTCGACCGGGTGCGGTCGTTGCTCGAGTCCTCACCCAAATAGTGGTGACCGGCATCACGATGCGTGCTCACCGCGCGCCGCGGGGAACCGAATTCGTAACAACCGTGTTTCGTATTGGTTCCACCGCCTGATCGGCGGTTGACGCGCATCCTCGCGCTAGGTATGCTCGGCCCATGACGTACACGATCCACTCGCATCAGTGCAATCAGGCGCGCTCGAATGACGAGAACGAGTGCGCCGTGTGCGCACCGCCCGTTCGATCACGTGGGATGATGTAGCAGGATCGGCAGTCCGCAGCGTCGCTGCGAACGCCCCCACGCCTCGGTGTACTAGCGTGGGGGCGTCGTTGTGTGTGGGATCCGAATGAGGAGACAACCAAGATGATGGCGAAGGAATATTTGCTGGCGAGCGATTTCGACCAGACGCTGAGCTTCAACGACTCGGGGATCATCCTCTCCGAAATCGTGGGCATCCCGGGGTTTCGCGAGAAGGTCGCCGGCCTGTCGCGCACCAACCTCGTCCAGCAGGGGGGGGAGCTCGCCTACCTGCTGCGGCACGATCCCGATTACCGCGCCGTGCGGCGGGAGCATCTGATCGAGGCCGGGAAGCGCGTCCGCCTGAAGCAGAACATCCCGCTCCTCGTCCGCCTGCTGCAGGAGGGAATCGAGGGCTACCGTTTCGCGTTCTACGTGATCTCGGCGGCCCCCGAGGAAGTGATTCAGTCGGCCCTGGAAGGGATCGTGCCGCCCGATCACATCTACGGGACGCGGTTCGAGTATGACCCCGCGTCCGGGGAGATCCGCTCGATCGTGCGCGTCGCCGCCGGATACGGCAAGGTGGCCGTGCTCGACGAGCTGCAGGCGGCGCTGCAGGTGGGCTCCGACCGCATCGTCTACGTGGGCGACGGGAGCTCCGACATCCACGTGATGCTGCACGTCAACCGCCGGGACGGCTTTACCATCGCCGCGTCCGACGCGAAGCTCGTCGCCCAGATCGCGCGCCGCACCATCATCGGCGACGACGCGCTCAGCGTGCTCGTGCCGGTGCTCGAGGAGATCGTGGGGATGAACGCCGGGCGCATCCGCTCGTTCTTCGAAGGGCACGGCCTGGCGATCCAGGAGTGGGACCGGGTGCGCACCGACTGGCTGACCATCGGGCAGAGCGCGACGGACGGCGGCGCAGCCCCGACGCTGGCGGCGGCGGAGACCTAGACTTAGGACGTCGGCGGCTCGCGCAGCTGGTCTTTCACCGGCAGCCTGCGGATCCGCTTGCCGGTGGCCGCGAAGATGGCGTTCGCGACCGCCGGCATCACCGCCGACGTTCCCGGCTCGCCGATGCCCCCCGGCGCCTCGCTGCTTTGCACGAGGTGGACTTCGATCACCGGGGCCTCGTTGATGCGCAGCACGCGATAGTCGTTGAAGTTGTGCTGCTCGACGCGGCCGTCCTTGAAGGTGATCTCCCCCCACAGGGCGCCCGAGATGCCGAAGATGATACCGCTCTCCATCTGCGCCTTTACCGTGTCCGGGTTCACGATGACGCCGCAGTCGACCGCGCAGACCACGCGCGGGACGCGCACTTCGCCCTGCTTCGACACCACGACCTCCGCGACCTGGGCGATGTAGCTCCCGAAGGCGTGCAGCAGTGCGATCCCGCGCCCGCTGCCCGGCGGCAGCGGCTGCCCCCACCCTGCATGCAGCGCGGCGAGCTCGAGCACCGCCTTCGCGCGCGGCGCCTGGTCGAGCAGCGCGCGGCGGTACTGGAACGGGTCCTGTCGCGTCGCGGCGGCGAGCTCGTCCATGAAGCTCTCGACCACGAAGATGTTGTGCGTCGGCCCCACGCCGCGCCAGAACGCCGTCGCGATCCCCGGCGGCTCCTGGCGCACGTATTCGACGCGGATGTTGGGCAAGGTATACGGCGGCTCCGCCGCGCCTTCCACCGCGTCGACGTCGAGACCCTTGACCATGGCGACGAGCTGGTGCAGACCTGCCGCGCGCATGACGCGGAACGTCTTGGGGAACAGCTCGCTCGTCACCCGCGCCATGATCGACGAGCCGGTGACGCGATGGGTCCAGGCGACCGGCCGGCCGCGCTCGTCCAGCCCGGCGGCGATGCGGTCGTAATAGTACGGCCGGTACATGTCGTGCTGAATGTCTTCCTCCCGGGTCCAGACGACTTTCACGGGCCCGGAGACCTGCATCGCGATCCGCACCGCCCGGCGCACGAAGTCCACCTCGAGCCGCCGGCCGAAGCCGCCGCCCAGGAGATGGTTGTGCACCTGGACGCGCTCGCGCGGCAGACCCGTCAGCTGCGCCGCGGCGGTGCGCGTGAACGTCGGCACCTGCGTCCCCACCCAGATGTCGCAGCCGTCCCGCCGGACGTGGACGGTGCAGTTGACCGGCTCCATCGTGGCGTGCGCCAGAAACGGCAGCTCGTAGATCGCCTCGAACTTCCGGGCGGCGCCCGCCATCGCCTGGGCGGCGTCGCCGACTTTGCGCGCCACCACTCCGGAGCGCTGCGACGCGGCGGCGAGCTGCTGCACGATGTCGGCGGTGCCGAGCCGTGCGTTCGGCCCCTCGTCCCACCGGATGGCGAGCGCCGCGAGCCCCTGCTTCGCCGCCCACATGTGATCGGCGATCACGGCTACGGCGTCGTCGAGCCGCACTACCTGCTGCACCCCGGGCACCGCCCTGGCCTTGGCGTCGTCCACGCTCGCCAGCGTGCCGCCGACCACGGGACACGCGGCTAGCGTAGCCACCTTCATGCCGGGGAGCCGCACGTCGATCCCGAACAGTGCCGCACCGTTGACTTTGTGGGGACTGTCGAGGCGCTTGACGGGCGTGCCGATGAGCGTCCAGTCCTTGGCATCTTTGAGCGGCGGGTCGCGTGGCACCGGCAACGTCGCCGCCCGGTCGACCAACGCGCCGTAGCCGAGCCGGCGTCCCGAGGGTGCATGGACGACTTCGCCCCGCTCGGCACGGCACGACGTTGCCGTCACCTTCCATGTCTGCGCCGCGGCGGCCACGAGCAGCGTGCGCGCGGCGGCGCCGGCGCGGCGCAGCGGCTCGAAGTTGCCGCGCACCGACGTCGAGCCGCCGGTTTCCTGGACGCCGAACAGCGGCTCGGCGTACAGCGCGTCGTCGGGGGGTGCGTGCTCGAGCCGTACCTGCGCCAGATCCACCTCGAGCTCCTCGGCGAGCAGCATCGGCATGGAGGTGTAGGTGCCCTGGCCCATCTCGACCTTGTGCATCATCAAGGTCACGCGGCCGTCGCGATCGATGCGGATGAAGGCATTGGGGGCAAACCGGTCGGCGCGCCCCTGCGTCCGCCCGGGCAGCGTGAAGCCGAGCAGCAAGCCACCTCCAACGGCGGCGCTGACCTCGAGGAACGCCCGACGAGACAGTGCGGGAGCCATATGATCAGCCTCCCGCCCGTTTGATTGCGGCGCGGATACGCACGTAGGTACCACAGCGACAGATGTTCCCGGCCATCGCTGCGTCGATGTCGGCGTCCGTAGGGTGCGGCTTACTGGCGAGCAGGGCGGCGGCTGCCATGATCTGGCCCGATTGGCAGTAGCCGCATTGCACCACGTCCAGATCGAGCCACGCCTGCTGCACCTTCTTGCCGCCTGGCGTTTCGCCGATGCCCTCGATGGTCGTGATCCGCTTACCAACGGCCGCGGCAACGGGCGTCACACAGGAGCGGATCGGCCGGCCGTCCAGCTGCACGGTGCAGGCTCCACACAGCGCCATGCCGCAGCCGAACTTCGTGCCGGTGAGGCCGATGACGTCGCGCAGCACCCAGAGCAGCGGCATGTCGCCGGGGACGTCGACCGTGTGGGATGTGCCGTTGATGCTCAACGTGACCATCGTACGCTCCTCGCCGCGGTGCCGGCCGTCATGTCAGCACAACGCCGCCGGCGGGCGTTTAGCTCCCGGTCGCGAACCGCACGGCGCCCAGGTCGGCGGGCCGGGCAAGCGTCGCCTCCAGGTCGTCCGACCGCAAGCCCCCCTCACTCGCCGGCGATTGGTAGGACGCGGCATATTGCTGGACATGACCACTGTAGTTGTCGGTGCCGATGGCTTCGCACGCTGTGTGACCCGACTGGCGGGTTGCCGGCAGGCGTAAAGGAGGTTAGGTCCTCATCACTTCTCGCCTCGGAGGCGACCATGTCAACGGATACGACCGGCGTGCTGGTCCACAGCGCGCGCCTTGTGCGCTGCACGCTTCCCATTCTCGTCGGCCTCTTTACGCTCGCCGCCCCGCTTGTCGGTCAGGCGAGACATGGCCACTTCTATCACGTCAACTATTATCAGGTCCGGCCCGGCCAAGAGAAGGCATACGATTCGGCGCTCGTCAATGTCGTGACCCCAGTGTTCGACGAGTTGGTGAAGCGTAAGGCAGTCGTGTCATATTTGTTGCTCACCAAGGTTGCCGGCTCCGGGGAGAACACGCACGTCGT
>Ga0137383_10003127_pt1 | contig 10336 bp, 11 predicted proteins | sample SagtaG_19_FD_104817 | JGI IMG/M metagenome (GOLD analysis project Ga0137383, IMG submission 104817) | Vadose zone soil microbial communities from Sagehorn Ranch, Mendocino, California, USA - Sage2_R_40_16 metaG | ecosystem: Environmental > Terrestrial > Soil > Vadose zone | place: USA... | reverse complement strand
GGAATCTGCATCTTCATCGATTCCAGCATAACCACATCCTGGTCAACCGCGACCTGGTCCCCTGGCTTCACCAGAAATTCCAGGACGACGCCCGCCATATTAGATACAACACGTTTCATAAAGAATGCGGCGTGGAGACCCGTCTGCCTTCAGGCGACGGGAGGAAACACCGCTCTCCTTCCAAATTGATAACTGTAGCCGTCCACACGATAAATCGGATGACAGTAACGATGGCTGATGCCCTCGATCGTCCCTGCTCCTGTCGTGATATTGAAGAAGCCAGTAGCGCGGACTGCTACCCGTCCGACGTACGTTCCGACTTTCTTGCCTTGAGTCACCACTGCCTTGACGATATCGCCAGTCTGGTAGCCCTTCACTGATTGGGCCTGTTTGGGTTTCGTTCGTGGAAAGCCACGCTTGTCCATCAAGCACATTTGTCGATTGCCATATCCATTCGCCGTGATGAGCAACGGCACCACACCAGTGGTATGGAGTTGCTCAGGTGTGCTCTTTCCTACACACGCCGCGTCAGTCCAGTGCTCTTTCGACAATCCTCGCATCGTCCGATTGAACTTGGTCAGTCCTCCAGTACCACATTCGATGGGCACCCCCAACGCTTTCAGCCGCTCAAAAAGCGCCCAGCGTGTGGTGTTCACAGCAGCAGCATCTTTGAGTGGGGCTTTCGCCTGCGCCAAGATGCGCTTGAGGACCTCGGGTTGGTTTGCCAGGAACACCTGCACCTCCTGATCCCCCTTTTTGCGGTTGCAGGGTTCACAGGCCAGGGTCAGGTTGCTGATCCGATCCGTGCCAAGTTTAGCTCGTGGATGGATATGTTCAATGTGCAACGGGACATCCTTCATCCCACAATAGGCACACTGACGCCCCCACTTCTCAAGAAGATATTCCCGAACTTCGTAACCGGAGAGCGTCCCCTGTTGGTACTCGACCCCTGAGATGTCGGAGTGCTCCATCTGTTGCAGATCGAACTTGACCAACTCCATGCTGATCACTGCGATGGGGCACCAGCGGCGTAGTCGCTTCACCCATGTCAGCACATTGGCTATCCTGCTCTCAAGGGAGGGCGGGAGCCACCCTTCCGGTTTGCTGCGATTCGCAAATCTGGCCTGACGATAGCGTGTCTTGCGAAGCCTGCGTGAACGGGGCACTGCTCGTCGGCCATCCAGTGCCTTTTTGATGGCGTGTCCCCGATGCGTCAACTCCGCCGCGAAGACCACTTCGCCAGTGGCATCGTTGACAATGGCAAGTCCGGTCACTTTCGAGCCAGGATCAAGCTTCACGCGCAACGGTTCGACTGGTGGTGACTCGACTGCACCCTTGAGCACAATCGTAAAGGGATACCTACGCAGCACCGCAGCTTTCCCTTGAGTGAGCAGGAGACGTGCCCGCCCTGGATGGACCGGGTTTAACGGTTGTTTCTTGGTATCTACGACAAACACTTGTGACATGGTTGCCCTTTCGGACCTCTGGTTTCCCAGGTAATGGTGGCCTCGCTCAGTTATCGTGGCTTGTTGGGTCTCGCACACTTCCTTCACCCGCTACAGATGTTTAATGCGAGACGAGAGAGCTCCCAGCTGGCCGCGCACCTGGAGGTATCATGACCACGATAACGGTTACTCTTTCGAGTGAGCTGGTCAGGTTGGGCTCAGACAAGCCCGTCCCGTTTCACGGGATTGGGTCCCTGACATTTGCTTACTTTCCCTTTTTGGGTCTGGCCTGGCCAGTTTCCGTTGTGCTTAAATGTTACCACATTTTCATCTGACCACATTCATCTCGCTCGCCACACTGACACCGAGTGATCCGACGAAGCCGATGCGATTTGCTGCCCATCAGGCGACCACGCCAGGGCAAGCACATAATCAGAATGACTGCGATAGATATAGACAGTATCCTCGCTCGCAGCATCCCATATGCGCACCGTATTTTCTGCATAGTAATTAATACTGCTTCCCGCCGCTGAAGCAATGTACTTGCCATCGGGTGACCAGGCCACGGCGTGCAGTCCATCCGCGTGACCCCGGTAGATCAAGACGGGTTTCTTGGAAGCGAGGTTCCAGATATGTACGGTCCCGCCATCGTCGGCTGAAGCGATGAGCCTGCCATCGGGCGACCAGGCCACGGCACGTATCCGCTGGGAATCGCCACGATAGACATTTTTAGTGAACAACATATTGCGCCTGGTTGTAGCGTTCCATACGTGAACCGTGGAATCATCGCCCGCTGAGGCAATGTGTTTGCCGTCTGGTGACCAGGCGAGCGCGCGTACCCAATCGGAGTGACTGCGATAGGTGAAAAGAAGATGACCGGTGGTGGCCTCCCATACTTGTACAGTTTTATCATAACTGGCTGATGCGATGAACTTGCCATCAGGCGACCAGGCTACAGCATTCACTCGATCAGCATGACCACGGCAGGTGAAGAGATAGATTCCAGCATCGGCCTCCCATACCTGCACAGTAGCATCACTGCTTGCAGAGACGATGAGCTTGCCATCAGGCGACCAGGCCACAGCATTCACTCGATCAGCATGACCTGTGTAGGTGAAAAGATGATCTCCCGCGACGGCCTCCCAAACCTGAGCAGTTTTGTCGTCGCCCACAGAGACGATATGCGCGCCATCGGGCGACCAGGCCACAGCATTCACTCGATCAGCATGACCGTGATAGCGGACGAGGAGGCTTCCCAGTGTTGCGCTACCTGTTCCATGCTGTGCAGATGGAAAAAATGGCCTGGGAACAACTGGGGATGGGTACACATACATGATTCCAGGTTGTAGGACGCCCACCAGCTTGTCTGTTCGCAGCGCGACAAAGCGCTGCAGTTCGAGCTTGATGGCCTGTATGCTGGTCGGCCTTCTCCTCTCCTCTATCTCGAGCATACTTGCAATCAAGGTATCGAGTCCAACAGGAGTTGTCTGGCTGCGTAACTGAAGAGGCGCAAAGCGAAATGGTGTTTGTGATGGGTCATCCCCCGTGAGCAGTTGGTGGAGCGTGGCACCCAGGGCATAGATATCTGCGCGAGGGGTGGTCTGTGTTTTGCCGTATTGCTCCGGGGTGCATAGCCGGGTGAGCCGAAAGCAGTGGTATCCCTGGACTGCCCTGGCTTGAAGTGGCGAGCGATGCCAAAGTCTATCAGGTAGATTTGCCCTGACGGTGTCAGCATAATATTAGCGGGTTTGAGGTCGCGGAAGATAATGGGCGGTTGGCGAGTGTGCAGGTAGCCAAGTACCGTGCAGAGTTGAATGCCGGTCTCGAGCACCTTCTCAACGGGCAGATATCTTCCACTGGATTTACGCAGGTATTCCTCCAGCGTCTCGCCTTCGATGAAGTCCATCACGAGGTACCAGCGCCCAGCTTCCCCAAAATAATCCAGGTGAGCTTCACGTTTGAAAGCCTCGATGGCCTCGGCTATTTCCTGCTGACTCAAGCGGCTCTGCCCCATCTCCTTGACGGCCACAAGCCGGTAGCCAAAGAGCGTATCAGCCGCCTTATAGACTGCTCCGAAGCCGCCTTTACCGACCTGTTCAAGAATACGATAGCGTTCCTTGAGCAGGTGATCCTGAGCAAGTGATCCGGTGGAAGACCTGATGGCTAGGCCACCCGCAGCACTCTGTAAGGATTGCCCACAGGCAAAGCAAAACGTTGCTTGTGCCGGATTGTCCGTACCACATTTGGCGCAGTTTAGATGAGCAGAAGCAACCACGTGTGCTACTCCTCGCTGTATGCAACAGCATTTCCCAGTGAAGCGAGAATCTAAAGCTCACTCAGTATATATTACATAATATAACATTATGAGGCTATAGGTTCTCCCATTCATCTAGTGAATCGGGGCAGCAGCGAAGTGGTAAGAGGATTTCTGTTAGCTGGAGGTGATACCCTGGCCAGAAGGCTCTACACCCCAACAATACTCTTCTCAATAAGCGCATGTTTGAGGTGAAGCAAGCCAAGCCGCAGGCGCGACTTGACCGTGCCGACGGGGATGCCGCATCTTTCAGCGATCTCCTCACGCGTCAATCCCTCAAAATACGCCAGTTCGATAGCTCTGCGCTGCTCTGCGCACAGGCTTTGCAGCGCCTCACGGATGAGCGCCACCTGCTCTGAGCGCCATGTCTCCTCCCAGGGATCGGGCGAGACGAACAGATCCTCTTCATATTCGACCTCTTCCCAGGGAATCTCCCTCCATTTTGACCGGGAGCGCTGGCGGCGTAAGTAATCAATCACGCGATAATGCATGATTGAATAGAGCCAGCTACGAACGCTGCCGACTTCTCGAGAGTAGGATGTGCGATTCTGCCAGATGGCAAGAAAAGCCGCCTGTACAAGGTCTTCGGCGGCCTGTTTGCTGGCAGTTACCCGGTAAGCCAGAGAAAAGAACGGACGGCTATAGCGGTCGTAGAGGAGTTCCATTGCACTGACATCCCCTCTACCGATGGCATCGATCAGGTACTCATCGCTGATCACGTCGTTCGAATCGGGTATATACATACTCTTCTCCGGCGCTTTTTTGATACGATCCCTACAGTTTGGTTATACCATATTGGAGGGCATTTTTCACCCTCAAACGTAGGGAAATTGATACTACGTTTGAGTGAAGGTGAAAAATCTCGCTTACCGGTAGACTACAACTAACCCGCCTGATTGTAAAGCGCCTTGGTATCTTTAGGAGAAGAGTGTCCAGAACCCGATTTACGACACGATAATCGTGGCCATCATAAACGGATGAATGTTGCAATAATAGGGAAAGGTGCCCCGCATCGTAAACTTGAATTTGAAGGTACCGCCAGGAGCAATAACTCCGCTATCAAAGGTCTTGCCATCATCGCTGGTAGTCGTATGTGAAGCTTGCGTCGTATTCTTCCACGTGACGGTAGTGCCAACGGGAATATTGAGCGTGCTGGGGCTGAACGCAAAACTGCCACTGCTATTTGTAATGATCATCACAGTCACCGGAACCGGAGTTCGAGTCGGGCTGGGAGTAGGGCTGGGTCTCCCTGGTGTTGGCGTGGGTGTATGCCCGGTTGGTACCGACGTTGAACCTGGGTGCGTCGGCGATGGCGTCGTTCCAGTCGGTATGGATGTTGGTGAAGCAGCAGATGGAGTATTCGTTGTGCCGGCACCGGCAGTGATGCCATTGGTGGGAGAGGTAGAGGTATTGGCAGTACTACTGGTACTTCTTCCCCCACAAGCGGTCAGTACAACAATGAGGGCCAGTATTGCCCACCAGGCAATGCGCCGCGACAAACACGACAAATACGTACGTTTCATGAATGATGCTCCCTTTCTGGCACGATGGGAAAGATGAGGGATATTTCCTGGCGGACTCATCTATGAAGCTATACGGGCTTTGGTTACATCATCGCTGGACGGGCTGATTTCACAGACACGCTTGATTGCACATCACACCGGGTAAATCGGGCTGCGGCACTCAGAGAAGCGCGTCTCTTTCGTTTGATAGACCGCGTAACGCGCGATCAGTTCAGCGCGTAGGGACTCAAATGGTGTGATGGTATCGACGATCAATTCCGAGGCAAGGCGGAAGATATCGATATCTTCGGCATATTTGGCTTCCATCGTCTTGCGGAAAGGTTCGCGTTGCTCTTCCGGTAATTCGGCGATCTGGTTGGCGAAGACGGCGTTGATAGCGGCCTCTGGCCCCATTACGGCGATCTGGGCCGTTGGCAAAGCGATCACCGCGTCAGTCCCAAAGGCCGGACCGGCCATGGCATAGAGACCCGCGCCATAACACTTGCGCACGATCACCGAGATTTTCGGCACGACCGCCTGGGATACCGCGGCGATGAACTTCGCGCCGTGCCGGATGATGCCCGCGCGTTCGACGGCAGAGCCGATCATAAAACCGGACACATCCGCCAGGAAAAGCAGGGGAATATTGAAAGCGTTGCAAGTATTGACGAAACGCGTCCCCTTATCGGACGAATCGACAAAGAGCACGCCGCCCTTGACACGCGGCTGGTTCGCCACAATCCCCACGGCCCGCCCATCCAGTCTCGCGAAACCGGTAATCAATTCGGGCGCGAAGAGCTTTTTCACCTCGAGAAAACTGCCGCCATCCACCAGCGCGTGAATGAAATCGTACATATTGAACGGCTTGTTCTGCGCCTCCGGGACGATATCTTTCAAGGGTCGATCACTGGCGGGAGCAGCAGGTTCGGCATCAGCTGGCTTGCCCAGGTAGTTCTGGGGCATATAGCGGAAATACTCTTTGGCTATATGAATAGCATCCTCTTCACTCTCCACCAGAAAATCGCCTAGACCGGAGACGGTGCAATGCATACGCGCCCCACCCATCTCTTCGAGCGTCACCTTTTCGCGTGTGACCATCTCGGCCATGCGCGGGGAACCCAGATAGGCGCTGGCGTTGCCCTCGACCATAATGGCGATATCGGCAAAGGCTGGCGTATAGGCCGCGCCGGCGGGCGAGGGACCAAACATGATGGAGATTTGCGGCACCACACCGGACATCTTGATCTGGTTATAAAAGGTGCGTCCGCCCTGGTTGCGTCCGGGGAAGAGCCGCACCTGGTCGGTAATACGCGCCCCCGCCGAGTCGATCAGGTAGAACATGGGGATACGCATCTGCATAGCCATTTCCTGGATGCGCAGGTTCTTCTGCACCGATTTCTCTCCCGCGGAACCAGCTTTCACGGTTGAGTCCGACGCGCTGAAAGCCACCGGACGTCCATAAATGCGCCCGGTACCGGTGATAACGCCGTCTGCCGGTAATGCAGGATTCTGGCTCTCCGCGAACATCCCGTCTTCGAACTCTATTTTCCCATCATCGAGCAGGAGCTTCAAACGGTCACGCGCAAAGAGTTTCTTCTGCTCGCGGTTTCGTGCGTGGTATTTTTCCGCACCGCCTTTGCTGATGCGCTCAATCTGCGCCGCCAATTGCTCGTCTTTGCTGGTCATGAAACCTGGTATCCCTTTCTCAGTAGAACTTGTATCGCTACTGTACAATATGGGGACACTTATTTACAAGGGATTGTTATCTCTTACGACCACGCACCACAGCCATCGCAATAATGCCGAGCGAAACGACGATGATCAGCCCGGCCAAAATACCCGCGACGAACACGAAAGGGGAACTCCCTGTGTCGGCAGGTGTTGCTCCTGGTGAGGTTGATGAGGGAGTCGCTGCTGGTAGATTCGGGGTGCCAGATGTTGCGACAGTCGTCTGCGTTGGCGCAGGTGTGGGTAACTGAAGTGGATGCAGCGGAGGCTGCACAGGCAGGTTGTTATCCGGCGCAGCAATGTTTACCGCCGGTTTGTAGCGGTTAATCCCCCCAAGCGGAGAATAGGGATTACTGTAGTAGTTCGGCCCGATGCCGACGGTTAGCATTTTGCTGATGATGCGTTTCCCACCTGGAGATGTTACAGTGAGTATCAGGATATAGCTGCCCGCGCTGTGGTAGATATGGTTAACGCTCACCCCATTTGCAGTAACGCCATCCCCAAAATTCCACGCATACATCAGGGGATTGTTGCTATTTGCCGGATCATAGGACGCCCTGGCATCGAGCGAGACATTCTGCCCAACCACCGTCTGGCCTACATCACTGACCGCCGCTATCGGATTTCCATCGGCGGTTGCCTGTCCGAGCATATCCGGCTGGTTCAGCATCCAGGTAGTAAACATGGCGGGTAATGCCAGCCCAAGCGCAAGCGCCGGAGAAGGGCGAGTTGTGCCACTGGCATAGGTATTCATCAACGACAGGGTATCTACCGGCAGATCGTAGGGATACGCCCAGGGGGCAGGATTGGGATCATAGTAACTCTGGTCGCCCGTCACCATGGCAACGGGCAAGCCTGCATAGATAAACGGCACCTGGTCGCTGTTGCTCGAAGGGTCATCGCGCTCGTGAACGTTGCTTGCTTGATCTGCTGTAAAGATGGGCTGCGAAGTATTCTGGTTGTTGCTGTCATAATAATCGAGTGACGAGTAGCCCACTGCTTGAAACTGTGCGAAGACTTCGGGGATCGCCTGCTGCCACAGGTCACGAAAATGAATAACACGCTCGCGCTGCGCAGGCGTCAGGTGAATGCGGCCTGGATATGCCGCGTTATCCTGCAACGGCGTCACATCGATGTAATCCGGCATGAACGGGTTAGACGCCTTGCCCAGAAAACGCGCCGGATAGTTGATGCCGCTCTGCTCTTCATTAAACATCGCCAGCACATTCTGTAGATCGCCATTGATGGTGTTATTCAGGTAATGAAACGAGCCAAACAGCCCCTGCTCCTCGGCATCGAAGATCACGAAGCGCACAGTACGCGCCGGGTAAACATGATGGCTGCGCCAGTAATCGCCCATCGCCTTACCCACGCCCAGTTCATACGCACACCCACTGGTATCATCGAACGCCGACTCCGTCGAATCCGCCTTGCCATCATAATGGCACCCGACAATGATTTCCTGCTCAGGATGCGCCAACCCCGCAACCGTTACCTCCATATTGAACGCTGGCAAGCTCGCCAGCCGCTCACGCCACCCATGAATAGGAAAAAAATCCTGTCGTACCTGCGGCCCGAAGCCCGCCAGGTTCTTCGCCATCTCCTGCGACCAGTACGCCGCAAACTGGTCATGCCCCTGGTTCGTCGTATACCCCGCCTCCCGCCTCTGGAAATGCGAAGTGACGTAAGAGAACTGATTATAGATGTAGAGCGGATCAGGGATAGGGAAGTCCAGAATATTCTGAGAGCGAAGGATAGCATTGGGTATGCGAGTTTTGGCAGTGGCGCTTAATGGAATAAGGAAGCTAAACATATATAGGAGTAAAAAGGACGTATAAAATAGGCGGCGAAGCATTGGGGGTTTCTCCTAAAAGGGAGGCGATAGTATAAACGACTCAATCATAATAAAAAGCCTCGATACCTTCATATCGAGGCATCATTAGATATCTCCTCTTGCCCTCTCAGGATTGCATCAACTTGTGTTTTCAAGCCGGGAAGATCATCCTCAACCACAGCCCAAACACGATCTAGATTTATATCAAAGTACAGGTGGACAAGGATATTCCGCATGGCATTTATCTGCTTCCAGGGTACTTCTGGATAGCGGTCCTTGAAGTCTTGAGGAATTGCGCGTACAGCCTCTCCAATAATCTCAAGATGATGAATAACCCACGTTTGCACCAACTCATCCTGATAGAACGAGTCTCTACCTGGACTGGTATATTTCGAAATGCGCGTGATAGCTTCTTGCACATCACGCAATCGTTCATACCAATCTCTCACAATGCAACCGCCTCTTTTAATACTCGACCCCGAATACGTTCTCGCAAACTATCCTCAGGCACAACATCTACCTTGCAACCAAGCAATTCTTCCAGATCGACCCATAGGCCAGCCAGATCGAGCAAACTACGACCTTTCTCCAGATCAACTAGCAGATCAATATCACTCTGTTCATCGGCCTCTCTGCGTGCAACAGAGCCAAAGACACGCACATTGGACGCCCCATACTTCTTTGCGGTCTGAAGAATCTCCTCGCGCTTTTCCCGTAAAAGCTCAGCTTGAGTCATCGTTTACACTCCCCGGTATTGCTTCCAATACCTACCTTGTGCCATCTATTCCCATTCTTGCCTGCATTTTATCACAAGCAAGTATAATTGATACTAACGTAATAATTGACGAGAGTATTGCATATTTCAGTGAACCCGCCCCAAGATATCTATTGAAATCACATCTCCTCAGTAGCTGCGTAAGCAAGCTGAAGCCATTCTTCATCAAGATCCCACGGGCTGCGCTTTTTCGGGTCAAGCACAGCATGCGATCTGTAGAAAAGCACCCATACAAATAATCACACCTCAATCTCCATCCGCAGTAACGCCGACGACAACGACTTCCCCAGCGCGTCGCTTCTGAGCGAGCGAGACGCTCCCCCATCGAGCGCTCCGTGCAGCACGAAATTGAGCGCCAGTACATTGGGGGCCTCGTAGCGTTCAACATTTCCGAAAACGATGCCCTCGAAGTGGTTGCGCACGCGCTCTGCCGTCACTTCTCGTAAGAGGAGGTCGTAGGTGGCGCGGTCGGGCGCGAAGAGGGCGATGTTAGCAATATCGCCTTTGTCGCCCGAACGGGCGTGCGCTAGTTCAACTAAACGTTTCTTCATCAAGACTCCTCCACGCTTACCCGCACATATTCCTCAATACTATCGCGCGGAGCCAGCGTCGGCCAGATACCCAGCAACCCTCGCGGCTCGATCATCCCTCCAGCGCCGCCGATAAATGGTGGGCCACTGAGCGCCAACGGCGGGAAGAGGCGGCCAAGTTTCGCGGCCTCTCGCTTGTCTGCACAGC
>Ga0137383_10003123_pt1 | contig 10342 bp, 8 predicted proteins | sample SagtaG_19_FD_104817 | JGI IMG/M metagenome (GOLD analysis project Ga0137383, IMG submission 104817) | Vadose zone soil microbial communities from Sagehorn Ranch, Mendocino, California, USA - Sage2_R_40_16 metaG | ecosystem: Environmental > Terrestrial > Soil > Vadose zone | place: USA... | reverse complement strand
GGCAGCACGGGCGCCACGATCAGGCCGGCGTTGACCCCGGCGGCGGTGAGCTTGGCGAGCGCGCGCAGCCGCACCGCGGGGAGCGGCGAGCGCACTTCCATCTTGCGGATCAGCCGGGCGTCCACCGTGATCAACGAGACGTATACCTCGAGATCCGAACGGGCGGCGAGGCGCCGCAGGACGTCGAGGTCCCGCGTTACGAGCGGGCTCTTGGTGATGATGCCGATCGAGAGCCCCTCGTAGCGGGTGAGCCGCTTGAGGATCGCGCGCGTCACCCGGAACCGCCGCTCCGCCGGCTGATAGGGATCGGTCGCCGTGCCGATTACAATGGGTGCGGTCGGGCGGCCCGGCGATCCGACGGTCCGGAAGTAGCGTCGCAAGTCGGCATCCAGGGCGCCAAGCACGTGCTCCTTCACGAAGATGCGCCGCTCGAACGCCTCCCAGCCGTGCGGCCCACGGAAGTCCCGGAACTCCTCGTCGCTCAGCCGCCCTGCGTCGTGCGCCCGCTCGACCACGTAGCGGTGCGCGTAGCGCGCGTAGCAGTACGTACAGCCGAACTCGCACCCCACGTATGGATTGATGGACCAGAAATCCATGCCCGTGGACTGCGGCGAGTTGAGGATCGACTGCGGCGCGAGCGCGACGAACTTCGTGCCGCGCAAGCGCTCGTCCAGGACGGGAATGCCGGACGGGCGGACGGTCAGACTGCCGGACCGTAACAACGACAGCTGCATCTCGCTTCGCTTCACTCGACCGTCCGTCCGTCCGACTGCCCGACCGTCCGTCGCCTCACCCACATCTCGCCCAACCACACTGCACGCACACCAGGCACCCCGCCTGTCTCACCAGGCCGGCGCCGCAGTCGGGACAACGACGTTGCGGGGACGGCGGATGAGGGACGGGGGATGGGTGTCGCGGGATGTGTACGCGCATCGGGGACTCAGGAATTGTTGACCCGAATATATCCCGAAGCCCACTGTCGGCAAGGTCTCCGCTCGGTTACTGTAACCCGATGCCCAACAATCGGATAGCATTTCAGGGCGAGCCCGGTGCCTACAGCGAGGAAGCCATCTTCCTGCTGCACGCCGACGCTGTGTCCGTGCCCTGTCGCGAGTTCCGCGACGTGGCCCGCGCGGTGCTCGAGTCTCGCGCTGCCCACGGCCTGTTACCGATCGAGAACTCGCTCGTGGGATCGATCGCCACCAACTTCGACTTGATCGCCGAATCAGGACTCGCCGTCGTGGGCGAGGTGGTGAGCCCGGTGCATCACTGCCTGCTGGCGGCGCGCGGAGCGGGGCTCGACGCGCTGCGGCGCGTGTTGTCTCATCCGGTGGCGCTCGCGCAGTGCGAGCGCTTCCTGTCGGGGTTGGCGGGCGTCGAGGTGGTCGCGTTCTACGACACGGCGGGCGCCGCAGCGGAGGTCGCGCGGCGGAGCGATCAAGCCGTGGGCGCGGTCGCCGGTGCGCTCGCCGCCCGCCGCTACGGCCTCGACATCCTGGTCGAGCGCATCGAGGACGAGCCGCACAACCAGACGCGGTTCCTGCTCGTCGGCCGCGAGCCCGCGACTCCGGCGCCGGACCTCCCCGCGAAGACGACGCTGCGGCTCCGGCTCCCCCACCGCCCGGGCACGCTGGCGCGGGCGCTCGCGCCCTTCGCCGACGCGGGGCTCAATCTCACCAAGCTCGAGAGCCGCCCCGACCGCGCCACGCCGTGGCAGTACCTCTTCTATCTGGATGTGGAAGGGCGCGTCGCCGATCCGGCGATGCAGGGAGTGTTCGCGGCCCTGCGGGAGCAGGGCGCGGAGATCAAGCTCCTCGGGGAGTACCCGCGATTTGTCGCGCCGTCATCGCCCGCCAAATGAAGTAGACCGGCACCCCCAGGACGACGCACAACAGGCCCAGGCCGGAGTAGGTGGTCTTCTCGACGAGCAGAGCGAGCGCGATGAGCCCTGAGAGCGCGAGATACGCCGCCGGGAGCCAGGGATACCAGAGCACGCGGACGGGCCGCTCCGCGCCGGGGCGCTTCCACCTCAGCACGAACAGCCCGACGGCCGTGAGCATGTAGAAGAGCAGCGCCGCGAAGATCACGAACTCGAGCAGCTGGCTGTAGGTCCCCGAAAGACACAGCAGGCTCGTCCATAGCGCCTGGACGACGAGCGCGACCACCGGCGTCCGGTACCGCGGGTGCAGCACGCCGGCGGACCGGAAGAACAGATTGTCCCGCGCCATCGCGTAGTAGACGCGGGCTCCCGAGAGGATCAGGCCGTTGTTGCACCCGAAGGTGGAAACCATGATCGCCGCAGCCATCACATACAGGCCAGCGTTGCCCAAGACGGCCTGAAGCACCGCGGTCGCGACGCGATCCTGCGGGGCGCTCGCGATATCGCGCATCGGGAGCACGTGCAGGTATGCCACGTTCGCGAGCAGGTACAGCACGGTGACGGTCAGCACGCCCGTCGCCATCGCGAACGGCAGGTCGCGCGTCGGCTCCTCGAGCTCGCCCGCCGCGAACCCGACGTTGTTCCACGCGTCCATCGAGAACAGCGACCCCACCATCGCGGCGCCGAGCACAGGCAGCAAGGCGGTGGTGAGCCCGCCCGCGGGCCAGAAGGCAGGGCCGAAGTTGGCGGCGATCGCAGCGGCGTTGCGGCCGATGGTGAGGCCCAGCACGATGAGCGCGGCGAGCGCGGCCGTCTTGATCGCCGTAAGCGACGTCTGGATGAACGCCGCCGTCCGGACCCCGCGCACGTTGATGAGCGTGAGCACGACGATCGAGCCGATGGCGAGCAGCCGCTGCGGCGACAGGCCGACCGTGATCGGGCCGATCGGCTGGGGGAACGCGATCGTGCCGCCGAGGAAGACGTCCGGGGTGAGGGTGGGGAACAGCACGCCGCTGAAGCGCGCGAACGCGACGGCTACCGCGGCGATGGTCCCCGTCTGGATCACGACGAACAGCGTCCAGCCGTACAGGTAGCCGAACAGCGGGGAAATCCCCTCCCGCAGGTAGACGTACTGCCCGCCCGCCCGCGGGAACATCGCTGCGAGCTCGCCATAGGTGAGGGCGCCCATCAGGGTCACGATCCCTGAGAGGGCCCACACCAGGAGTAGCAGTCCGGGCGCGTGCACGTCGCGCACGATTTGTGCGGAGACGATGAAGATCCCCGACCCGATCATCGAGCCCACCACGAGGGCCGTGGCGTCGAGCCGGGAAATCGCCCGGACGAAGTCCGTGTGCGGCTGTTGCGTGCTCGCCATGAGTCGAGGGCACTAACCTAGTTGCTCTCACGCGGGCCCGCTATGTTTTCCGGCAACCGATCCCTCGACTCGAGGCTGCACCGTGCGTCTGCTCCCCCGCGAAGAGAAGTTCTTCGACCTGTTCGTCGCGGTCGCTGACCGTAACAAGCAAGCGGCGCAGCATCTGCGCGACCTGTTCGACGCGCCTCCCGATCGGCGCATTCCCCACGTCGAGGCGATCAAACGGCTCGAGCACGAGGCCGACCAGGTCACTCACGAGGTCGTGAACCGGCTGGACCGCACCTTCATCACACCCCTCGACCGCGAGGACATCCACAAGCTGGCCTCCGATCTCGACGACGTGATGGACGCAATGGACGGCATCGCCCGCCGCTCGCAGATGTTCGGCCTCGGGCCCGCGCCGGACGGCGTGAAGCGGCTCGCGGAGGTGATTCAGCGCATGGTCGGTGTGCTGGCCGAAGGCGTGGGCCGGCTCAAGAAGGGCGACGACGTGATGCGGTTCTGCATCGAGGCGAAGCGCCTCGAGGAGGAAGGGGACGCGATCTACCACGAGGCCCTGGGCCGCATGTTCGCCACCGAGCGCGACCCGATGGAAGTGATCAAGTGGAAGGAGATCTACGACAACCTCGAGCGCACCTTGGACGAGTCGGAAGATGTGGCGAACGTGCTCGAGTCGATCACCCTGAAGCACGCCTGATGCACGCCTCCGTGGCGGGGGTGATCGCGATCATCGTTGTCGCGCTCGCCTTCGACTTCATCAACGGATTTCACGACGCGGCCAACTCGATCGCCACCGTCGTGTCCACGCGCGTCCTCTCCCCCGGGTTCGCGGTGGTCTGGGCGGCCGCCTTCAATTTCATCGCCGTCTTCATCTTCGGCACCGCGGTCGCGAAGACCATGGGCAAGGGGATGATCGACATCGCCATCGTGGACGCGAGTGTGACGCTGAGCGGCCTCCTCGCCGCGATCGTGTGGGACCTGATCACCTGGTGGGGCGGCCTGCCGACGTCGTCGTCGCACGCCATCATCGGCGGCTACGCGGGCGCGGCGGTCGCGAAAGCAGGCTTCGGCGCGATCATCGAAGCGGGCTGGATCAAGACCCTCATCTTCATCGTGGTGGCGCCGGTCATGGGCCTGTGTCTGGCGCTGCTCCTCACCGTGGCTCTGTCGTGGGCCTTGCGGCGCTCGCTGCCACGACGGGTGGACCGGACCTTCCGGGTGCTCCAACTGGTCTCGGCCTCTGCCTATTCCCTGGGACACGGGACCAACGACGCCCAGAAGACGATGGGGATCATCGTGGGCCTGCTCGCCGCCCCCGCGATCCAGCCGCTGTTCGCGGACTCGCCTGTCAGCGTCCTGCACCTCACGTCGGCCGACGCGATCCCCCTCTGGGTCGTCATCGCGTGCGGTGCGGCAATGGGCCTCGGCACGATGTCGGGCGGATGGCGCATCGTCCGCACCATGGGACAACGGCTCACGAAGCTCACGCCGTTCGGCGGCTTCTGCGCCGAGACGAGCGGGGCGATCACCCTGTTCATCGCGTCGCACTTCGGCATCCCGGTGAGCACGACGCACACGATCACCGGCGCCATCTCGGGGGTGGGAGCGGCCCAGCGCCTCTCGGCGGTACGGTGGGGCGTAGCGGGGCAGATCGTGTGGGCGTGGATCCTGACGATTCCGGCAGCGGCCGGAATCGGGGGGCTGAGCTATTTGCTATTGCATGCGCTGCTGCACTAGGTCTTCTTCTGCAGCTTCTCGAGATCGAGCATCTTCACCCCCTCCACGTACTCCGTCACGGGTGCGTGGCTCACGTTCACGAGCGTGTCCATGCTGTCGCGGATGCGGCGCGTCATCCGCATGATGTTCTCGAGCGAGGCTTTGTCCTCGGGGTGCGTGAGCCGCGCGTCCTGCTCGAGCAGCTCACCCTCCGCGAGGATGGTCGCGAGCGCGTTGTTCACCTCGTGCCGCATCGCGACCGCCAGCTGGCTGATCACGGCCACCCGCTCGCCCTGGATCGCGCGGCCGTAGAACTCGTGCAGCTGCTCCGACAGCCACCCCACGGAGATCGCGATGGCACCGTAGGCGGCGTAGATCGGAACGGTGATGCGCCAATCCTCGGCTTCGAGGTTCAGCGCCACGAGAAACTGGATCGACGTGAACAGCACCGTGCCCATCACGAGACCCGCCACCGCGCCGCGCAGCCCGTAGGTGAGTGAGAGGAGATACGCGGGCACGAGCGTCACCAGCCAGACCAGGTCCCGGTACGGCACCTCGTCCGACGCGACGAACTGGAGCACCAGGCTGGGCGCCAGGTAAGCGACGGCGCAGTACACCCACCAGCGCCTGGGCAGCGGCGGCCGGTGCGCGAGCCGCGTGAACCCGAGAAAGTCAACCAGCCGTAGCCGCATGTCAGTCGGCGAAAATCCGCTTCAGGCCCCGCTCCGTCTCCGCCAGCGCTTCCTGGAAGTGCCCCAGCTCCTCGCCGTAGCCGAACCGCAGGTGCCCCGGAACGCCGAAGTGCTCGCCCGGCACGAGCAGCACACTGTACTCGGCGCGCAGCTTCTCGACCACGTCGAGGGCGCCCGCCCCGTGCCGGTAGCGCACCCAGCAGATCGCTCCCGCCTGCGGTGCATGCCAGCGGAATCCGTCGCCGAACCGCTTGAGCCACTCCTCCAGCACCGGGAGATTCGTGGTGAGAATCCGCCTCGTCCGCTCGAGCAGCTGCTGGCGCACAAGGGGGTCGAGGGCGACGCCCGCGAGGTGGTCGCTCGCGCCCGACGGACCGATGGTGGTGTAGTCGTGGCGCGCCCACGCCTCGGCGCTGAGCCCGGGAGGCGCGACGATCCAGCCGACGCGCAGGCCGGGCAGCCCGTACGCCTTGGAGAGCCCGTTCACCACGATCACGCGCTCGTAGCTTCCCCAGAAGGACGGCGTCGTCCGCCCGTCGAGCTCGGCGCCCTGGTACACCTCGTCCGCGAGCAGCCAGGCGCCCACCTCGGCGCTGCGCTCGAGGATCACGCGCCGGGCGTCGTCCGACAGCACGTGCCCCGTCGGGTTGTGCGGGTTCGTCACCACCACGAGCTTCGTCCCCGGCGCGATCGCGCTGCGGATCTCTTCAGGGACGGGGTCCCAGCCCTGCTGCTCGTGCAGCTCGAAGCCGCGTACTTCGGCGCCGAAGTTCCGAGCGAGCCCCCACGTCTGGAGGTAGTTGGGGAGCATGATCGCCACCTTGTCCCCCGGCTCGATCAGCCGCCAGCACAGCGCAAAGTTCGCCTCCGAGCTGCCGGTGGTGACGAGCACCTGGTCCGGCGATGCACCGGGGTAGAGGGCGGCGATTCGGCCGCGCAGCAGATCGGTCCCGTTCGACTGGCTGTAGCCCAGCCGCACCTCGATCAGCGGCAGCGTAGACGCGCCCGCGAGGCCGAGCAGCTCCTGGATCGAGAGCGGGTGGACTCCCGACTCCGAGAGGTTGAAGCGCACCCGGTTCTCCCACGTGCTCTGCCACCGCTCCAGCTCGAACGGCACGAAACGAGTCACGGCAGGTCCTCCACGTCTTCCGGGGTCTCGAGCCAATAGTCGGGCTTCAGGTCCTCCAAGTGGGCGCGGTCGAACGGCCCCCACAAGGCTGCGGCGGTAGCGACGCCCGCCGCCTGGCCGCACTCGATGTCGTGCCGCGAGTCGCCCACGAACACCGCGTCATTTGCCTTGGTACCGAGCCGGTCGAGCGCGAGCAGCACGGGCTCGGAGTGGGGCTTCGGGTGGGTCACCTCGTCCGCGCCCACGATCACGTCGAACGCCGCTTCGATGCCCGATACGCGGAGGCCTCGCTGCGCACCGCTCCGCGACTTGCTCGTGACCAGCCCGAGCTGTTTGCCGCGCTGCTTGAGCCGCGTCACGGCGCCGACGATGCCGTCGTACGGGCGCACCAGCGCGTCGTGGTGTGTGAGGTTGTAGGTCGTGTAGGTCTGGGCCATGGCCTCGATCTCCGAGGGATCCACGGACCACTGCCGCAGCTGCACCCGGATCGGCGTGCCGAGGCCTTTGAGCCATAGCTCGTCCGGGGGCTCGACGCCGCGGTGGGTGCGTAGCGTGTGCCGATAGGAGCGCAGGATCAGCTCGATCGAGTCGATGAGCGTGCCGTCGAGATCGAAGAGAAATGTGCCGAATGTCACGCTCCCAAGCTAATGGAGGACGAGTAACGCGGCGACGAGCTCGGCCTGCGGCGGGTCGAGTGGAGGCTCGGCCGGTGGGAGTCGCTCGGCCCAGCCGAGCAGGTCGCGGGCGCAGAGGGGCGAGCGCCGCTCGAGCAGCTCAGCGAGACCCAGCTCCTCACCCGCCGTCATCCCAGACGCGAGACGGGAGACGAGCGCGTCGATGCGCGCGAGCAGGGGAGCGTCCCCCCGTCGTGCCGCGAGCCGCGCCGCTGTGAGCATCCAGGGAATGAGCCGGCGCCCGGGGCGATCCCGGTCCGCGGCGCGCCAGCGGGCGTCGGCGATGGCGTTGAGGCGGCTGCGTACCAGAGGAGCGGCCTGCTCGATGACTCGGGCAAGCACCGCACGATCGACGGTTCGTGCCGGAGCGACTGCGGCGAGCTCGAGCTGGCGCGTCGCTTCAATCGGATCGGGGCGGGCGCCGTCCCGGTCCACGACGAGCGCTTCCACCAGCGTGCCGAGGCGCACGACGAGCACGGCGGCGGCGTCGGGCCCGGCTACTGCGGCAAACGCGCCGGCCGGGCCGTCCCCCGGGCAGGACGAGGCGAGTAGATCGAGCCGATCGCACCAATCGAGCCCGGCCACCGGCGCCTGCGCGCGCGTCTTGGCGGCGAGACGCTCCTCGAGCCGCACGGCCTCCGCGAGCGCCGGTGGAGGGAGGAAGGTGACCGTTTCGACCGTACTGTGGGGGGAGCCGAGCCGGTCGACCCGGCCCACGCGCTGCGCCAGGCGCGCCGGGCTCCAGGGCAGATCGTAGTGGATCACGCGGACGGCGTCCTGGAGATTGAGTCCCTCGCTCAACAGGTCGGTGGCGATCAGCAGGTCGGTCTCGAGCGCCGCGCACGGTGGCGGGGCCCCCTGCGATTGGGGTGCGAACGCTCGCAGCACCTCGCCCGGCGTTGCTCGGGCTCCGCCCAGCAACCCGCCGTCGCCCAGCACGGCGGCGGCGCGCCGGCCCGCGAGGCGCCGCGCCAGGTAGCGCACCGTGGCGCGCGCGGTCGCGAACACGATCGTTTTCCCGCTCGCTCGAGCGAGCAGGTCCTCGAGTGCCGCCGCCTTCGGATCGACGCCGCCGCTCGCGAGCGCGCGCAGCGGGCGCAGCACCGCGAGATCGTCGGGCCGGACGACGCTCGGCCCCGCATCGAGAAGCATCGGGAAGAGCGCGAGCTGGAGCGCGTCGATGTCGCGGTCGGGGAACAGACGCTGGAACTCCCGGGCCCCGAGCGTCCTGCCTTCGCGCGCTGCGTCGCGCGCCAGCTCGAGGTACGCCTCGTACCGGGTGATGCTCTCAGCCAGTGCGGCGCCGCTCGAGGCGAGGCGCGTCAGCAGCAGCAGGCGGAGCAGCGCCGCCGCGTGGCCGCCCCCCTGGAGCGAGCGGATCGCCCGCACAACGGCGTCGAGCTCGGCATCGGGGAGGGGACCGGCCCGGATCAGGCGCATCGCTCCCTGCTCCGGAAACGCGAGCGACGTAGGACCGGGCGCGTACCCTGTCCGGACCCGCTGGCGCGAGCGCGCCACCGTAAGGCGGGCGACGACCGGCCCCACGCTCTCCGGTGGTGCGTCGCCGCGCGCGGCGCGACTGAGCGACGGCAGGCCGAGGCCGGTTAGGGCGTGGTCCCGTAGGAACAAGCGAAATAGATGGAAAAGATCGCCAGGGCGGTTGTGCACGGGTGTCGCCGTGACAAGCAGGACCCGCGCGCCGAGCGCGAGCCGGCTGAGCGCCCGGTAGCGGTTCGTAGCGGGATTCCGGAAGCGGTGGGCTTCGTCGACGATGAGGAGGCGGTAAGGGGTGGTAGAAGGCGGTAGGGGGCGGTAATGGGTCGCGCTGAGCGACTCGTGCGTCAGGATCGGCGTTTCGGCGTCGTGCTGCGCGAGTAGCGCCCGCCATTGATCCACCAAGACGGCCGGGACGACGAGGGCGAACGGCTCGCCGCGCGCGAGCGCGACCGCGAGCGCGACGTACGATTTGCCCAGTCCCACGGCGTCAGCGAGCAGGGCGCCGCCGTAGCGGTCGAGCATCGCGTCGAGCCGCCGGGCGGCGGGGTCTTGGTGCGGCGCGAGCCAGCCGGGGAGCCGGCGTTGCGCGCCACTCGGCCCGATGAGCGCCCGCGCAGCGAGCGCCGCCACGGCCGCTGGGGGTGCCTCGACGCCGGGCCGCAACAGCAGCGCGAGCGGCTCGGGCCCCGCCGTCAGGTCTTCAGAGAGAATCCGGGGCCACTTGGGCGAGTGCACGGCGCTCCGCAGCGTCCAGCTCGAGAATCTCGGCCACCGCATCGTCGTCCACCGCACCGCGGCCGCCTGCGGCAGCCAGCGCCGCCCAGGCCGACGCACCCGCCCTCGGGACCGGGAGGTCCGCCACCACGCGGGCGTTGAAGCGGCGGAAGCCTCCGCGCGCCGGGTCGGCATGCAGGCACGCGAGCGCGCTGAGCCAGCGCGAGTTCAAGAGCGCCGCGAGCGCCTGCGCATCCTCGGCGGTGCGAGTGGCGATCCCGTACACGGTGTTCAGGGGAATGGCGCGCGGATCGGGCACCGCCGCCCGCAACCGGCGCGCGATGTCGGGCCAGATAACCCGGTGGGGCGCGCACGCCAGCGCCACGCGGAACAGCTGCCACGGCGGCCCGGCGCGGTAGTCGGCGCGCCGCCGCAGCCGCTCCGTGTGCGGGGCGAGCAGGCGCGCCAGTCCCGCGGGCAGCCGCGGGAGCACGCGACCATCGGTCGCGTGGGTCCACAGGAGATGCGCCCCGGCCTCGGCGCGCCAGGCGGTGACGTCGCGGCCGCGGATCGCCGGTCGCGTCCATGCGGCGGGCTCGCCCACGAGAAACACATCGTCTGCCCCGGTCTTCACGCCAAGCTGCGGCGTCCACCGCTCGCCCAGGG
>Ga0137383_10003122_pt1 | contig 10342 bp, 14 predicted proteins | sample SagtaG_19_FD_104817 | JGI IMG/M metagenome (GOLD analysis project Ga0137383, IMG submission 104817) | Vadose zone soil microbial communities from Sagehorn Ranch, Mendocino, California, USA - Sage2_R_40_16 metaG | ecosystem: Environmental > Terrestrial > Soil > Vadose zone | place: USA... | reverse complement strand
GTCTCGCAATGGGTCCCCGAACCTGCGCCTGGAACTGGGGCATGTGCTTGAGCCGACGCCGATGCGCACGACCGAGTTTGCTCCCCCCGTCACAGAGACCACAGCTGTGCAGGCGCCTGTGCAGGGCTATGGCAAGCCTGCGGTCGCCTTGCCCTGGAAAGCGGGTCGTTTCTCAGGGCAAGATTTCACCCTTCAGCCCGACGGGGCGCTGTCCTGTCCGGCTGGCCAGTCGCTTGTGGCCCACGAGCGACGCCGAGAAGCCGATGGAAGCCTACGCGTGGTGTATGCAGCCAGCATCCGCAGTTGCCGTCCCTGTCTTCTGCGGGAGCAGTGTCAATGGCGGGCAGCGCCACGAAGAAGCCGCGCCAAGTGAGCGTGCTGTTGCATCCATTGGACGTCGGATCTGAGCCTATTCTCTGGAGAGATTGGAGTCGTTGCTCCCACCGACGTGCATGCATCCAGTTAGTGCGCCATCAATGCGTCAAGGTCGAGGTCGAACCTCCCACCTCTGCCAGCCTCCCTGTCAAGCCTGCGCCCCTTTCCCGTGCCCAACGTGCACATTATCGGCTTTCGTGGGCAGAGCGGCTGGCTCGCAATGCACGTCCCCTCACGGCTGAACGGGTGACGATCAAGTTGTTCGGCGTCCCTCAAGCTTTTGCTACCTGGCTTGGCCTGACGCTGGAGTAGGGGGAACACGATCAAGCAACGTTTCTCAGCGAGGGGGAACTGGCTGCTTCTCTCGCTCTTTCTGCATGACCTGTTGACAGCAATCCACGCAGCTCTTGCAAATGGAGACACCCCGAGGTCCTGCCAGCAATTGCTCGACCTGGTCCTTCGGCTTGTGACAGAACGAACACCGCAAGGATGAGGAGGTCGCGAATCTCGGCCACATATTACTCCGCTCTTTTCGACTTTACTCATCTTTCAGGCGAGAATACCTACACGGAAGTATATACTCTTTCTTCCCGTTTTGGTTCCAGAAATCGAGTGCTTGACCACAAGTCGATCTCGTTGCGCATCTCGTGGGATATTCGACTGCCAGAGCAGGGAGCAGCGCCGCAGAAGGAGCAAGCACCAGACAGGCCTCTCTCATCTTTTTCGGCGACTCCTGCCAGCCAACGCAAGTCGCAGGCACGTCTCCTACGCAAATGGAAACTGTATCAGCAGGTGTAGCACTTGCATGCGTCCGGGATGAGCTTGCGCAAGATTGGGGAAGAACTTGGTTTGGCTCGCAATACCGTCCGAAAGTACTTCCGGCAGCCCCCAGAGCCACTCCTGCCTATTCCGCGACCACTACGTGCCAGTCAGCTTGATCCCTATAAGGATTATCTGCTCGAGCGCTGGAGCCAGGGGTGTCGGAACGGTGCTATCCTGTATCGCGAAATCAGTGCACGAGGGTATCGGGGTGCTGTGACGATGGTACGCGCCTATATCGGCCATTTACGCACGACTTCCCCTCTTGCGACAGCGTCTCTTACACGACGCCTAATATCAAAGGACTGCTCGACAAGAGAAGGGAGAGCTTTTCGCAGCGCTTCACCAAAAACCAGGAAGAGCCAATTCTAAGTTGTTACTGTACAGTGGGTCAATTTGAAAACGTTAAAAATGGGTCATAAGTGTGGCGCTATTGACAAGTTACACGGGAACTGACGCCTGGGGACAGGGCCGCTCTGGCTTCTCAGCAATGAGAGGTGAAACGGCCCTGGCAGAACCAGGAACCAAACACGAAATGTGGCTTTGTCCATGTTTGGGTAAGTTATGGGTAATGGCTGGCCTAACCGTTGATACTAAAGCTATCAGAAAAACTTCCCGATGTCGCAACAAACTGCACGCTTACCTGGCTGGCTGTGACCGTTACTTTCGAGACCCCCCACGTTTGATTCACATTGGCCCCCATCCATTTCCGAAAGTAGCCCTGCTCTGGATCGGCACTCGTGATGGTACTCAGAGAAGCGCCTCCCGTCCCGGTGATAACAATGACCGAGCCCGACCCGCGGGTTAGGTGTGTGGTGGCGCTAACGACGCAGCTGGGGTTATAGCCGTTGATCTGGATGGATGGGCAGGTGGTTCCATTGAGCGCGAGTTGTTTGCTCACCTGATAGGTGTGGGAGTGCGCCTGGAGGATTAGATCGACTCGTGTGCTGATCAGCAGGTTCTGAAGGTCACTGCCGATAGAACACGACTGCTTGCTGATCGCGATGCAGTGTTTATGCATCGCGACAATGACCCAATGGATGCCGGCCGCACGTGCCGCATCGATCTGGCGCGCTACCCAGTTGTAGTGGGAACTTCCCTTGCTGTAGCTGTATCCCGAAAGGATCCCGCCGGGCGAAAGCAGAATGAAGCGTGCCTGGGGAGCGTTTGAGGGGTAATCGAACGAGTACTCTCTGGCGTACGCTCCTGCGATGCTGCCGAGATGATCGGGCAGATCAGCAGCATACGTATTGATCTGACTCGCATCCTTATTGCCTGCTAGAATCTCAAAAGGAAAGTGCGCCGGGAGGTGACTTTTGACGTAGCTGCTCCACGCAGTCGGCGAGATGCTGGAACTGTAGCTGAAGTCTCCGATAGCCAGGTGGAATGTAACCCCTGCGTGTGCAAGATAGGTCAGATTGTCGGTGGTCTTGTCGGTCTCATCATAATCGCCTGCAACGGTGAAACTAAAGCCGGACCCGGCTAGATTGTGCGTCTGGATCGTCTTACTCTGGTACATCCACGTTGGCAACGGGCCAGTCAGCAGGAGCGTAATCAGCATGACCGCCTTCCACAGGCGGCGGCGCGAACGCAGGTGATCCATTATTTGGAGACTATGAGTGGTTAACACGAGTGCTTCCTTTCTTCCACATGAGAGTCTGAGGTACCTTCTATGTCTGATTATCAAGCACAGAAGCTGGATTTACAAGGATGAGCTGGTGGTGATCTAGTTAAGAAATGGTAGAGATTTCGTAAAACAAAAGGTGCATAGGCTTGATATCGATACCGGATTCAGGTGACTTATCTTCACCTCCATTTTGAAGACCACTCGCTTCCAGCCCTGATTCTTACCCACATTTTACCAGGTGATAGAATACAGGATGAATACACAAGAAGTGTTGGATCCCAAGAGCTGGGCCGAGCGAACCTTTGGGGGTGTCCAACTGCACGATCTGCGTCGAACCGGACGAGCTGTCAAAGCGGCTAGCAATCTGGCAGAGAATCCCTTGGGGTCTTTGCCCGCTCACATGCACTCCTGGAGAGAGACCAAGGCCTTGTATCGTTTGCTTGACGAGCCAGATGTCACCTTTGCAGCGTTGATGCAACCGCACCTGCAACAGACGAGGGAACAAGCCATGTCCTCTCCCGTGGTTTTGTTGGTGCAAGATACGACCGCCATCGATCTGTCGCATCGTCACAAAATCAGTGGCGTGGGACACATCGGCAACGAACGCGGACGGGGCTTTTTCGTGCAAACGGTGCTGGCCGTGCGTCCCGAGATGCGAGAGGTGCTCGGGTGCATGGCCCAGGAACCCTTTGTGCGCATTCCCGCTCCCCAGGGAGAACAACGGTACGGGCGGCGCAAGCGAGAAGAGCGCGAAACTGATGTTTGGATGCGTCAGGTGCATGCCATTGGGACACCTGAGCCGGGAAGCGTCTGGGTGCATGTCGGAGATCGGGGTGCCGATATGTTCCCGTTCTGCAGAAGCCTGTCAGGCGACGCAGACGCACTTTCTGGTACGGGCGGGAAAGTCACGGCGTGTGCAGGAGAGCGAAGACGAGATCAGCTATGCGCTGACGCAGGCACGCGCCTTTCCGAGCCAGGCGAGCCGTCCGTTCGAGGTTCCTGCTCGGCATGGTCACCCTGGGCGTTCGACGCAACTCCAGCTGGCCTTTGGGCAGCTGACGCTCTTGCCACCGCGAAACGCGCCGCGCGCGGGCAAGGAGCCTTTGACGGTGTGGGTCATTCGCGTCTGGGAAGAGCAAGCTCCCGAAGGAGAAGAACCACTGGAATGGATCTTGTTCACGTCGGTGCCCACCACGACGCTCGAACAGGCCTGGGAGCGAGTCGACTGGTATCGGCATCGGTGGCTGGTCGAAATAGTCCAACCGCAAATGACAAAAGCGCACATACTCGCTTCTGGAGGAGGTGGGGATCACATAGCGGATCTCCACCTCCTCTTCCGTCACGACGACCCGATCGATGAGCAATTCAACGAGCTGTCGTTTCTGCTCGAACGTGGCTTCAGCCAGTCCCTGCTTCACCCGCTGGCACAAGGCCTCGATGGACTTCACCATTCCTGCTAGTTCCTCATGGCGCTCAACATTTGCCTCGAGCTGACGTACCTGCGCAGCAATCGCTTGCAGTCGCTGCTCCAAGTCGTGTCGTCGGCGCTGGTACTCCTCGAGTGCAACGCGCCTCCGCCAGGTAGGCATCCGTCAAGCGCTCTAATTGCTGTTCCAAACTCACACGCGCTTTCCGGAAATGCTCGCGCCGCGCTTGGAATTCCTGTGGCAGCCACTGCCCGCTTTGTGCCTGCTCTAAGGCGGTGGCAATCAAAGTAGGGTGCGTGAGTACTTCACACACATCCTGCCAGACCAGCTCATCGAGTTGCTGGGCTGGAATGAAGCGCGCGGGACACTTCTCATCCCGGCAGGAGATGACGGGATGGCTCTTGCCGCGGCAGGTGTAGTAGGCATATCCTGGATGGGCGCTGCGTCCCATGCACGATAAGTGGCACACGCCACGGACTTCTCAGGGCACGCAACAGATACGCATGGGCCGTGTTATTGCGACTGGCGAACTGCTGGTTGTGCGCGAGCTTGGCTTGCGACGTCCGTCAAAGTGCTCCTGGCTCACGATGGCTGGCACCTGGGCGACGGCGATCCACTCCTCTGGCGCGGTGAGGGTATGTCCCCCACGACCAATCGGCACCAACGCTGACCGCCGCTGATGCGCAGGCGTGACTCGGCTGCGCCCGATGTAGACCGTTCCCGTGTAGACAGGATTAGCCACGATTCCCCGCACACTGGCCTGATTCCAGCGACGGAGACCGCTGGGACTCGCAATCTGCTGAGCCATTAACCGTTTGGTCACCCCGATCAAGCTTTGGCCCTCCTGTAAGTAGCTGGCGAAGTTCTCCGCGACAATGGCTGCCTCGCTCGCCTCTAGACGGACCCCCAACGGATCGCGAGGTCGGGCAGGATCAACTCGGTAGCCATAGGGCGGATGCGTCCAGGGCAGCAAACTGCCGGCCTGATACTTTTGCAAGCGTCCACGCCGCATGCGTTCGGCAATCAAACTCCGTTCGTACTCAGCCACCGCCCCGCGAATCTGTAAGAGCAGTTGATCATGGGGATCCTGGCTCATGGGACGATCGATAAACTCGACCTGGCAGCCTGCTTGTTCCAGTTCCTCGATCAAGAGCATCTGGTGGACATAGGTGCGAGCCAAGCGATCTGGGGCTGTGATGACTACCCGATCAAAGGCGGCACATCTGACCTGATCCCGCAGTCGGTCCAGTCCTGGGCGACGCAAACTCGCGGAACTTTGGCCATCATCGCGAAAAATGTGTTCATCCTGCCACTGCCATCCGTGCGTCTGGCTATGAGCCCGCAAGAGGTCTCATTGCTGCTCAATAGTCTGCGTTTGCGCCTGCCGTTGCGTAGACACACGCACATAGATTGCGACTTTCATTGCTGCTCTCCTGTCGAATGTGCCCTTGAGGAACCTCTCTCAGGCACGCTGCACTCCAGCGTATCAGGTGCTGGTACGCCTGATCCCACCGCCGCTGCGCGTCGGCAGTTGCTCTCGTGTGACACTGGACACTCCACTGACGTTTCTTCATGTGTACCCTCCTGATGGCAACACTTCATTTCGTTAACATCAGAAGGATACCCTATTTGGGGCGTGACAGGAATGCGAGCACGCAAGGGAAGTCGCCACCACGTAAGATGTAACCGTCCCATCCGGCTCATGCAGAATTTGTCATTTGTGATTGTACCCTTGAGGACTATCACCCATGTCTCAAAAGTGGGTGTCGCATTGAAGAGCGACACTTGCAAAGTGTTGATAGTCTGATCCGTTTATTGGGGCTGTTGTCCCCGCTGGCGGTGCGCTTGGTGCAGATACGTGGATTTGCGCGTTCCGAGCCAGAGCGCCCGGCTCATGAGGTGGTTGAGCCGCTGCTGCTGGCGGTGGTGGCCCAGCGCTCTGGTCAGTCGCCCCTCACCATGACCATCAGCTCGGATCTCGGACGGAGGTCGCACGCCTGGGTGGCTAGTCTTTCTCGCTCCCATGATGGTCCCCCTGGATGGTTCGCCATCTGGAAAGGCTGGCTCTCGTTGCAAACGTTCCTGGAAGGCGTTCACTTTGCGTTTCATCTCCGTTTGTAACATGTGGGTAAGAATCAGGCTTTGAAGCGGTGGAGGAATGCGAGTCCTTCTTTGGGGTTTGGGTTGGGTCGGCTGTTCACAGATAGAGTATTTGCAATCTCTGTGAACTATGGTACCCTTGTCCTATGAGGCAGAAGATGACCGCCAAATTGAAACTACATACCGATCCGGTACAGTTTGTGGCATTGCGTACCACGCAACTGGCGTACCGTGATGCCTTGAACTATGCCTCTCGCTACTCGTTTGCCCATGGCAAGAAGAGTAACCAGGAGTGGTTGCAACGAGAGACGTATGCAGACGTACGTGCCGCCTATCATCTGCCTGCCCAAATGGCCTGTAACGTCCCTCGCCAGGTGGGAGCTACCTACAAGACGCTCTGGACCAAGGTGAAGCAAAACACGGCAGCCCGCAAGGCAGGCATCACCAGGAAGCGCTACCAGGGACTCGATCAGCCACCCAGGTATGTTTCCCCGATGCTGACCTATAACTACCACAGGGACTACAGCTTGAAGCCCGAGAACCAGGTGAGCATCCTCACCCTGCAGGGGCGCGTGGTTGTCTGCTATACGGGCTATGAGAAGCATTTTGCTCTCATGCAGCACGGTGCGCATAGCGGGGCGGCAAAACTCTGGTATGATCAGCCACGCAAGCAGTTCTATCTGCTCGTCACCCTTGAGGTGGAAGTAGCCGATCCCACCCCAGAAACGTATCAGCATATTGTTGGCGTGGATGTCGGACAACGCTACCTGGCAGTCACAGCGCCATTGGACAATGGCGCCTCCTTCTATTCCGGGAAACAGGTCCGGGCCAAAGCGGACCACTATGCACGACTGAGAAAGCGGTTGCAGCACAAAGGCACCCGTTCGGCTACCAGGAGACTGGTGATCATGAGCGGACGGGAGAGACGGTTGAACCAGGCGACCAATCATGAGATCAGTCGGCACATTGTGGACCAGCACCCACACAGCCTCATTGGCCTGGAAGACCTGACCCATATCCGTGAGCGCACCAGGCGCACGCAGGGAAAGCAAGCCAGCAGGAAACAGCGCAGAGCAAACAGACATGCCTCTCAATGGGCCTTTGCCCAACTGCATGGCTATATTGCCTACAAAGCGATGCGTGCAGGGAGTATGGCGGTGAAAGTCGATGCGAACTACACCAGCCAGGCTTGCCCCATGTGTGGGCATACCTGTGAGGACAATCGCCCGAAGAAGGGCTTGCTCTTTGTCTGCCAGAGTTGCCACTATACCCTCCATGCTGATTTGATTGGCGCCAGAAATGTGGCCTTAAGAACGCTGCTCGTCCGGCAAGACTGGATGAGCACGGGCGTCTTGTCAGTACGCCCTGATGTGTCGAGCGATGAAGCCAAAGCTGCACGTCTCTCCAGATATGCAGAGTTGCGGTGGAGCCCAGACACAAGCCCCCCGCATACATGCTGGGGTAATTGACCATTGGCTAAAGATACAAGAGAGAAGATTTTGCCCGAACTATATCCAACCGATCGTGACTCCCTGGAACGAGATTGTGATCTGGAGTTTTTCATCGCCAGTGGGCCAGGAGGACAGCATCGCAATAAAGTCGAGACGGGTGTGCGATTGACACACCGCCCAAGCGGAATCAGTGTGACAGCCACTGAGCGCCGATCTCAGCATGCCAATCGCGAGGTGGCTTACGAACGCATGGCAGCTCGTCTGGAAGAGATGCAGCACATCTCACCTCCCCGTAAGCCAACCAGACCCACCGCAGCAAGCCGCGAGCGCAGGCTCGAAGCGAAACGCCGCGCTGCTCTTCTCAAAAGACAGAGGTCCATCACTACGGATAATTATGCAGAATAACTACTCCAACTTTCTCCACTCAACTGCCATAAGCAGCCGTACGTTGAGGACGCACAATGAGCATCGGCATCTTCGTGGAATGCAGAACCCGTTCGGTTACACTTCCCATCATGCGTCGCAGTCTCTCCAACCCGCGAGAGAAAGCCTATTACTTCGTCTTTGCCCCACCAGGGACCACGCTGCAAGAGATGGTTGAGGCCATTGGCGCACGCTGGCATATCGAAATAGTCCAACCGCAAATGACAAAAACGAAGATGCTCACTGGTAGGGGAGGTGGGGATCACATAGCGGATCTCCACCTCCTCGTTGGCGCATTGCCTCATATGGAATCTGACTTTGCGTTCTTCACGAAACACCCGCTCTGCAGATCATGTTTGCGCTTTCAACCCACCTACCAGTTCCCCAATTTCCCCTCGCCAAAAAGGCCGAAAGCACCTAGAATGCGTTGAAAGAGGCAGATTTCTGGTGAGGCAACCGGGAGAATATAGGTCGTTTCGACGCCGTTGCCTCGCAACGAGATGTTTCCAAGGGAGGTGAGCATGGAAGGAGGATTGAGACTCCAAACTAGGCGGGCATTACTTCGGCACATGATTCCGCAGTATCGCTAGGCATCGACTGTCAAGAAGAAAAGCAAGCTTCTGGATGCCTTTACGGCAACGACAGGATACAATCGCAAGTACGCGATGTGGCTCCTCAACCATGCGCAAGAAGGACAACACCCACCTGAGCTTCAACACCCTCGCCACTACGGGCCAGACGTCCAACACGCGCTCTTCCTGGTCTGGCACGCCGCTAACTGCATCTGTGCCAAACGACTCATCCCCTATCTCCCCACGCTAGTCGAAGCTCTGGAGCGGCATGAGCACCTCCACCTTACAGAGGAATGTCGAAGCCAACTCCTTTCTATGAGCGCTGCGACAGCCGATCGCCTTCTGCGTTCCCAGCGCAAAGGAGGCCAGCGCGGCCTCTCCACAACGCGAGCGGGAACGCTCCTGAAGCAGCAGATCCCGATTCGCACCTTCGAGGACTGGAATGAGACCCGCCCCGGCTTTCTGGAAGCAGACCTGGTGGCCCACTGTGGCGCAGACATTGAGGGCGGGTACCTGTATACCTTGACACTCACCGATGTGGCCACGGGATGGACCGAATGCCTCCCCCTCTTGCATCGGAGCCAGGAGGCGGTCCTGGCGGCACTCCAACGAGCGCGGACGCTGTTCCCATTTCCGATCCTGGGGATTGATACCGATAACGGCGGAGAATTCATCAATGATACAGTAATTGCCTACTGCGAACAAGAACAGATCACGTTCACGCGGGGACGCCCGCACCTGAAAAACGATCAGTGTTTTGTAGAGCAGAAAAATGGCGCGATGGTGCGCCAGGTAGTGGGCTATGACCGCTTCTTTGGAGAACACGCTTACCGACAACTCACCGAACTCTACCGGGCGCTACGACTGTATGTTAATGCTTTCAACCCTCCATGAAATTGCTCTCCAAACAGCGGGAGGGCAAAACAGTGCGCTATGTGTACGATCCAGCCAAGACCCCGCTCCAACGGCTGCTCCTCTCGGGAGTCCTACCTGTCCAGAAGCAGCAGGAACTGTTCAAGGTGGCGCAGGCTCTCGACCCCATCCGCCTTTCCCAACAACTTGAGCTGTTACAACAGGCGGTCTTCCGCTGTGCTGCCGGTTGCGCTCCTTTTGTTTCAAGCACCCCTTCTGCCCCCATCCGCGTCTTTTCTGTGGAAACTTGTACAGCAGGAAACATTTCCGTCGAGAAGAGTATACCTGATTCAGCAGCAGGGCTCCACACCTTGTACCGAGAACAGGAGCGGAGAAAACGCGTACTGGGCTGGCGGCGCAGCCACAAAGGCCCCTTTGAAGGGGAGTGGGAGCAAATCCTGTCCTGGCTGGTTACTAACCCTGAACGGAGCAGCGGGGACATCTTCCGGGAGTTACAGCGCCACTCTCCAAGACGCTATCAACCATTACAAATCCGCACCTCACAGCTCGGGATGCGTAAGATCCGAGCCCATCTTCTGGGAACTATGGAGGAGCAGTGGCAGGAAGAAGTGATCCGTGGATCATCGCCCCCGCAAGTTTCGTCAGCAGAGAATCCAGCCAGGATTTCCTGACCGC
>Ga0137383_10003120_pt1 | contig 10344 bp, 9 predicted proteins | sample SagtaG_19_FD_104817 | JGI IMG/M metagenome (GOLD analysis project Ga0137383, IMG submission 104817) | Vadose zone soil microbial communities from Sagehorn Ranch, Mendocino, California, USA - Sage2_R_40_16 metaG | ecosystem: Environmental > Terrestrial > Soil > Vadose zone | place: USA... | reverse complement strand
CACGGGCACGCGCAAGGACGGTCGAAGATCGACAAGTTCTTCCCAGCGCTTACCCAGCGTTCCCATAAAAGTCTTGCGATAAGCCCGCAGCATATAAACCGTCGAGATTACGATGCCCCAGAGGCCAAGAACGGTCGCAATTTGAAAAATATGGAAGCGCTCCATTTCCCATCCGTTTCGGAATGCGCCGAAGAAGATCAGGATTTCACCGGCGAAATTGGCAAAGCCGGGAAGACCAATCGCGGCGAACGCGCCAAGCCCAAACGCGAGGCCAGCAAAGGGCATCACTTTCCCGAAGCCGCCAAGTTCATCGAAGTTTAATGTTTGAGTGCGTTTGCGCAGCTCACCTGCAATCGCAAACAGCAGCGCGATCGAAAGTCCATGCGCGAACATCAAAACAACGGCGCCGGTCGCGCCGAGGATGCTTGCGCTGGCGATCCCGAGAAAGATGTAACCCATGTGCATGACGCTCGAGTAACCGAGCATCCAATCGAGCCGCTTTTGCGCGATGGTAACCAGCCCGATGTAAATGATGTTTCCTAGCAATAGGACCACGAGAAGACCAACCCAATGATGCGCGCCTTCCGGGAGCAGGGGTGTAGCCAGACGCAGCAAGCCATACAGTCCGAATTTTTTTAAGACCCCCGCATGCAGCATCGCCGCTGGCGCAGGCGCGGCCGCATAGGCTTCCGGTGCCCAGGTGTGAAACGGGAAAAGCGAGACGAGAATTCCGAAACCGATAAGCAGCAGCAAATAAATATGGCGCTGTGCATCCGCTGAGATTTGACCCAGGCCGGCGGCCGCTTTTAACGCGCGAATGTCAAAGCTACGTGACGCAACCGGAACGCTCTGATAAAGCAGGATCAAACCGATTAGCAAAATGAAGCTTCCGATCGCGAGATAGATTGTGATCTTCCACGCTGCCGCAACCCGATTCCCGCTGCCCCAGATTCCAATCAATAGAAAAGTGGGAATGAGCGCGAGCTCGTGAAACGCGTAAAAGAAAAACAAATCGATCGAAGCAAACGCACCGATCGCGCCGCCGGAAATGAAGAGAAGACACGCATAGAATGCGTTTTCGTACTTGTCGATTCTGCCGGCGAACCAAACAGCGACCAGCGTCACGATCGCGGCAAGTAACACCATTACCAGGCTCAAGCCGTCGACCCCTGTTGTGAAATTCAGATGCCATTCGGGGGATATGCTGAATGAGGTGACGTACTGAAAACCGCGCTGGGTTCCCCGAAAAGAAATCAGGAGAAACAACGTTGCCGCCAGGGTCAGGGCGGACGCGGCCAATGCCGTCTTGCGCGCAGTTGCGCCAGCCATGATCAGGATGGCCGCAACGATGGGGCAAAAAATGATAAACAAAACCATCAACGAAAAACTTTCGTAAGGATCGTTTGCCGAGCCATCTGTTCAGAGCGGAAGAGTTTTCGCCCGCGAATCACACGAATTGACGCGAATAAATCAAAGAGAGACATCGGAAAGGTCGCTTTTCGCTTTTATGCGCTGCGTTTTCGCAATGCGTTCGTATTCCAGCTTCGGGTAATGGCCGAAATTCACTAACAGGCCTAGCTCGAATCCGGTTGCGTGCAGATAATTCAGTAACTGTCCGCAATGCTCGTCGATTAATGCAGAGACGGCTTTCAGTTCGACGATAATTTTTCCGAAGCAGACGTAATCTGGCTCGTAAGTCTGGGTCAGGATCCGGCCACGATAACTCAGAGTGAGGGACGGTTTAGCGATTGCGGAAATCCGTTGGTATTCAAACTCAATCCCTAGGCATTCCTGATAAACCGGCTCCAGAAAGCCGCAGCCTTTCTCATTGTACACCTCGAAGCAGGCGCCGATGATCGTGTAGCTCTCAGTCTTGTAAATGATTTCCGTCATGTTATTCGCGTTAATTCGCGTGATTCGCGGGCTGAAATTTCGGGTATCGCTGGTAACGAGCATAGGAGGAGTCGGGGATTAGCGGAAAACAGCGAAGTAGATGAGAACGACGATTCCCACTCCAAACAGAAAAAGGTAGGCCTGCAGATTTCCGACTTGTACCAATCGTAATAACGCACCAATTCCCCACGTGCCACCGCCGCTCCCACCGACTGCTCCCGCATCAATAATCCACCGATCAAAAAATGCCGCGATTCGCGCGAGAAGTTCTTGCGTCCAATCAATCAGCCAGGCGTAAAGGTCGTCGAAATAAAACTTCTGACGCAAAAACGCGATGTCGAACGGTTCGCTTGTTCGATTTCGGTAAAAAGCAATCGCCAATCCGCTGCCGAGAATCAACACGCCGATAGCAAGCACAGGAACCAAGGCCCCGACTTCCTTCTCGATCGGCAGCGCGACAAAGTTCCGCGCGAAGAATGCAAATCCTCCCAGCGTTGCCAGCACCGCGAGCGCGATTAACGGGCCGGTCATCACGAACGGTGATTCATTACTTTTCCGCGCGATATCACTGCGTGGCTTGCCGAAAAACACGATCACCAGCAAGCGCATAACGTAAAACGCCGTCAGAAACGCCGTAAACAAGCCCAAAACGAAGATCGGTATGTTGCGTTCGTAGGCGAGCGTCAGAATTGCATCTTTGCTGAAGAACCCGCTGAAAGGCGGACAACCGATCAGCGCCAGCGCGCCAGCGACAAACGTGAGGAATGTGATCGGAAGATTTCGGGAAAGCCCTCCCATTTTCCAGATGTTCTGTTCGTGATGGAGCATCACAATGACCGAGCCGGCTGCGAGGAAGAGGAGCGCTTTAAAAAACGCATGAGTAAAAAGGTGGAATATGGCCGCCTCATTTGAGGCGAGACCCACCGCCATCACCATATAGCCGAGCTGCGAGAGCGTGGAGTAGGCCAATATGCGCTTGATGTCGCTTTGCTGAGTCGCGATCAAGGCGGCCATCACAGCCGTGATGGTGCCGATCCACGCAATGACTAGAAGTGCGGTCTGCGAAGTCTGAATGACGAATGCGACACGCACGAGCATGTAAACGCCGGCTGCGACCATTGTAGCTGCGTGGATCAGTGCCGAAATCGGGGTGGGACCCTCCATCGCGTCCGGCAACCAAACATGGAGTGGAAATTGCGCTGATTTGCCAACCGCCCCGCAGAAAATCAAAAGCGCAGTAACTGTCAAAAACGCCGGATGAGCCATTAGTATCGACAATCGCGGAGCGATCTCGGTGAAGACGACTGAACCAGTCGCTGCCCAGATCATCAAAATGCCAATCATGAATCCGAAATCGCCGATGCGGGTTGTGATGAATGCTTTTTTGGCCGCGTCCGCGGGCGCATCACGGTAGAACCAGTGACCGATCAACACGTACGAGGTAAAGCCGACCAACTCCCAAAAAATGAACAGCATCACGAAATTGTTTGAGAGAACAATGCCGAGCATCGCGAACATGAAGAGCGACAGCGCCGCGAAATAGCGGGACTTACCTTCGTCATCCCGCATGTAGCCTAGCGAATAAATGTGTATGAGCGATCCAATGCCCGAGACGAGGACGAGCATCGTCTTGCTGAGACTATCCAGCACAAAACCAAGGGGGACGTTGAAAACTCCACCAAGATCAATCCAAGTGAGCTCTGGCGCGGAGACAGCTGGTCGCGTGAAGATCAAACAACTGCAGACGAAGCTGCCGAGTACAGCCGCGGTTGAAATAAAACTGCTCAGCGTTTTCCATCGAAGCGTGAATAGCGTGATAAAGATCGCGCTAGCGAGCGGTGTGAGAAGGCCGAGCCAAGGCAAAATTGAATTCATCAGATAAGCCCGCGAATCACGCCAATAGACGCGAATGGATCAGAGACATCGGACAAGTCGTTTTTCGTTCTTATGCGCTGGGTTTTTGCAATGCGTTCGTATTCGAGTTTGGGGTAGTGGCCGAAATTCACTAACAGGCCAAGCTCAAAACCGGTTGCATGCAGATAGTTCAGCAGTTGTGCGCGATGCTCGTCGGTTAATGCGGAGACCGCTTTCAGTTCAACGATAATTTTCTCAAAGCAGACAAAATCCGGCGCGTACCTTTGCGTCAAAATACGTCCACGGTAGCTGAGAGTGAGCGATGGTTTAGAAATTGCTGGAATCTGCTGGCATTCGAGTTCGATCCCCAGGCATTCCTGATAAACCGGCTCCAAAAAGCCACAACCCTTCTCGTTGTAAACTTCGAAGCAGGCGCCGATGATCGCGTAGCTCTCCTTCTTGTAAATGATTTCTGTCATAATATTCGCGTCAATTCGCGTGATTCGCGGACTCAAAACTTGAGGCTGCTGATGTCTTTGATATCGGTCGTTTGCCGCGCGCGAAATAGGGCAACGAGGATCGCGAGCCCCACGGCGACCTCAGCCGCCGCGACTGTAATGATAAAAAACACGAAGACCTGAGCGTTGTAGTCAGGCAGGCCGGTCGGTTGAACACGAAACCTCGAAAACGCGACGAGAGATAAATTCGCGGCGTTCAGCATCAGCTCCAGTGACATGAGAATGATGATGAGATTGCGGCGCAGCATTACGCCGGCGAAACCAATCGCGAACAGGATCCCGCTTACGATAAGATAATCGCCGAGCGTCACCATGCTATCGAGGCTCGCGTTTGCTCAGGAAGACCACTCCGATCGTCGCCACGAGCACAAGAACGCCGATGATTTGAAAGGGCAGATTGTATTTGCTGAAAAGCAGCGCGCCGACATTTCGAACGTCGTCGATTGTCGATCCTGTGAGCGGCGGAAAAGTTTGCCGGCCGGATTTAAGGTGGCCGACCACAAAGAAAATCTGGATGAGCAGAGCGATCGCGACGGCGATTCCTCCTGCCGAGGCCAGCCAGTTGATCTGGCGCGCTTGTTCGGCGGGAAGGTTGAGAAGCATGATGATGAAAAGAAACAGCACCATCACTGCGCCCGCATAAACCAGCACCTGAATAATGCCAATGAAATAGGCGTTGAGCGACATGAAAAGAGCGGCGAGGCCGAGAAATGAAACGACGAGATTAAGCGCGCTTGCTACAGGATTGCGAGTGACGATCACTGCTGCGCCGAATACCAACATTAGCAAGGCGAAGGTCCAAAAGAGAAATGCAGGCATTTTCTAGGCCACGGATGAACACAGATGAAACGCAGATGCGGAATTTGAAGTGGGAAAATCTGTGACCATCTGTGCAATCTGTGATTTTTACTTTTTCTCATTCCATTTCAGCACGACGCCGTGCATCACACCGCCGATCTCCAGGAGTTTCTCCTTGTGATGCACCATATCAGCGCGCGTGAATCCGGTAATTGCGTAATCCTTACGCAAAAAGATGGCCTGCTCGGGACAAACCTCCTCGCACATCCCGCAGAAAATGCAGCGGATCATGTCGATATCGAATTCCTCCGGGTATTTTTCGACTTTGGCGAAGCGATCCGTCGAAGGGATTTCGCCGGGAATAATTTTGATCGCGCGCGGCGGACAAATGAATTCGCATAGCTGACAAGCGACACAGCGCACGCGCCCATCCTCGTCGCGCACGAGCGTGGGCGCGCCCCGAAAATGGTCTGGCAGGCTGTTGTCCCATTTTTCCTCGGGATATTGCATCGTCACCTTGGTGCGCCCGAACAGCATGTTTTTGAAGTGTTTTATGGTAATAGCGAGGCCCGCCACGATGGCGGGCAAATACATTCGCTCGCGCCAGTTCAGCTTCGGTCGTGGAACCGTAACGGCCATGGTTACAAATCCGAATGACGAATGACGAATGACCAATGAATGAGGAAGCACGAATGACCAATGCACTTGCGCCAACGACCTGTCCTTTGGGCTTCGTCAGTCGGATTTTGTTCGGATTTCCTCATTTGTTCGGCAGATATGCCGTGACGGCTGCAGCGATGAAGATGTTCACGAGGGCGATCTCAAAAAAGAAGAGCCAGCCGAGGCGCATCAATTGGTCATAACGAAAACGCGGCAACGTCCAGCGCACCCACATGAATATGAAAATGAGCGCTGTGACTTTGGCGAAAAAGGTCGCGATGTTGAACAACCCCCCGATTACGCCGCGCCAGCCCGGCGCGCTTCCATCGACAACGGCCCAGTGAAATCCGCCATGCCATGAGGGAAGTGGAAGATGCCAGCCACCGAAAAACAAAGTCACCATGATAGCTGACCCGGTGATCATGGCCGCGTATTCACCGAGGAAAAAGAGCGCGAACTTCATCGAGCTGTATTCCGTGTTGTAACCGCCGGCGAGTTCCTGCTCGGCCTCGGGAAGATCGAATGGCAACCGATTCGTCTCCGCGAAAATCGCGATCGCGAAAACGACGAACGAAATGACCATTGGAATCGCGAGCAACCATTTCCATGGATTCATCCAATCGCCGATGAACGGCGCGATGAACCAGCCATGATCGATCTGGTAGCGAACGACACTGGTCAGGCGCAAGCTTCCGACGAGCAGGAAAATTGGGATGACGGCTAGCCCGAGCGACAGCTCATAGGAAATCATTTGCGAACTGGAACGCACGCCGCCTAGGAACGGATATTTGGAGTTCGAAGCCCAACCGGCAATGACGATTCCGTAGACCCCAAGCGAGGCAATGGCGAAGACAAACAGGATTCCGACGTTCACGTCTGCGATGACCATGGGGACGCCGAAAAGTGTGCTCCCGAAAGGAACAACAGCGATGGTGATAATCGCCGGCATTACCGCCAGACACGGAGCGAGCCAGTAATAGAACGTGTTTACGTCCCGCGGAGTGAAATCTTCTTTCAGCAACAACTTGAACATGTCCGCGATTGGTTGGAAAAGACCGGCCGGTCCGACGCGATTTGGACCGAGCCGGTCCTGGATTGCCGCGCTGACCTTCCGCTCGGCATAGACCGCGTAGGAAACCATTGGCAGGATCACGAGAAAAAGAATCCCGATGATCTTGAGCAGCGAAGTGACGATGAAAAATGATTCCGGTGTCATGGCGATCTTGACCGGACGGCGCGACGTCTTGCCTGGATTGCAACCGCTTGCTCGATTTTTTCTTCGTCGCCGGGACGGGACGGCGGCAGTTCTTCCATTTGCAAAATGTGCACGCCGAGGTCGCCGATTTTACTCAAGGTCAATCCGGCAAATTGCGGTACAGTCTCGCTGATCCGACGAAAAACATCGTCGATGGAGAGAATGGAGTCGCCGCCGCCGACTGCCTGAAGTAAATCACGCAAGATCTCCCAGTCATCGCGCGCATTTCCAGGCGGGCGCACCGCGCGATTTAATCGTTGCAATCGCCCTTTACCGTTAATCATTGAGCCGCGTTTTTCGGCGAAACCGCACGCGGGCAGAACGACCGTCGCTTTTTCAGTCGCCTCGTTAGACAAAATATTCATCGCAATGAACACCGGAAGTTGCGCAAGTTGTTCGAGCGATATGCCCAAATGCATCGTGTTTTCTTTCAAAATCGCCAGCGCTTTGATTTGTCCTGATTTCACCGCGTCAGCGATCGCAAGTAGGTTCGCTCCTGGTTCAGATGCCGATCCAAGAATGAGTCGCGCGCCATTTGTGTTCGGGTTCCGGTCGTCGCTCAGCAAAATGTCGTCACCCGGGCGACGGCGCGGGACGATATCGATGTAATGCGTGCCTAACGACTTCGCCAATTGCAACGTGAGCCAAAGTTCCTCGTTCGTCATTCGCCCAGAAGCAATGATGGCAATTTCGGGGCCGGAGAACTGTTTTAGCTGGAGCGCTGCCTGTGCGATCGCGGTTGACCAGTCGGCGTGGATGAGTTTTTCCTCGCAACGAATCTGCGGCTCAAGCAGACGGTTTTCGGCTTCGAGATATTTAAAGTTGAGCCGTCCGTAATCGCACATCCAGCATGAGTTGACGTGATCGTTCTCGCGTGGTGTCTGCCGGTAAATCACGTCCTCGCGCGTGCCGATGATGGTGTTGCAACCCGTGGCGCAACTCGTGCAGATGCTTTTGGTTTCTTTAAGGAACCAGACGCGCATCTTGAAGCGAAAATCGGTCGACGTAAGCGCGCCGACCGGGCAAATATCGACGGTGTTCAGCGAATAATTATTTTCCAGGCGCATGCCGGGATGCGCGGTCAGTACCGTGTAACTGCCGCGATCCACGAAGCCGAGCACGTCGTCGTGCGCGATTTCCTGGCAGAAACGAACGCAGCGCGAGCAAAGAATGCAGCGCTCATCATCGAGCGTGACGCGCGGCCCGAGTACGACGTTTTTAGGTTTCTTGACTTTGTTTTCGAGAAAACGCGATGCGCTTGTGCCGAAATCGACACTGAACTCCTGTAAGCGGCATTCGCCCGCCTGATCGCAAATCGGACAGTCAAGCGGATGATTGATGAGGAGGAATTCCATCACGCCGCGCTGACATTCCTTCACCAGCGGAGAATTGGTCCTGACGCCAATTCCTTCGGCGACATCTTGCGCGCAGGAGATTTGGGGTCGCGGCATCCAGTTGATGATTGGTTTGTCGTCAGGGCCAAGTTCCGGTTTGCGGTCCGGTCCAAGTTTTGGAAATCCCATTTCGATCAGGCACATTCGGCAATTGCCCGGCGAACTGAGCTTCTTGTGATAACAGTAGCGCGGCACATAACTGCCAGCCTGTTCGCACGCTTCGATGACGCGCGTGCCTTTCGGGAACTGATGCCACACGCCATCAATCTGGATGTTGAACATTGGTGTAGCGCTAGATGATTGGTCGCTCATCAAAAACGAATAAGGAAAGCAAGAAAAAAGGATGAGCCAGACTCACAGAATAACGTCTTCATGTTTACTTTCAGACGGAAGCTCTCGACAAAACCGTTTAATAGTTAGCCGCGCCGTTGCGAAGTTGAGAAGCAAACCGTCTTCGAGATTAGTTGCTTTCAAATAACTCCGGCCAATGGCGAAATGAATGTCTTCGAGCGCATTGATCGCTTTCAGCTCCACTACGATTTTATCTTCAGCGAGGAAATCGAGCCGGTGTTCGCCAATTTGGTGATCTTTGTAGAACAGTGCGATCGGTTTCTGTCGAACGAATTGGATTCCACTCAATGCGAATTCAACTGCCAGTGCTTCCTCGTAGCCGTTTTCGAGAAACCCAGGCCCTAGCGCGCGGTGTACCCGAATTGCCGCGGCTATAATTCGATCCGTGAGTTCGCGATTCCGTAGCTTTCCTGTCTTCCTGCTTTCCTGATTCAATTTTTCTCTCTTGGTTTCCTGGGTTCCAGATTCATGGTCAGATAGTTCCGGCGGCCCCGGCTTTTTCCCAGCCGGGATCGTGTGCCATTGGAACTGTCGGGATCAACTCCTCCCCGATTAATTCTTCCGGTGTGTATTCCGGCGGAAGCGGCGGCGGAACAGGCTTCTGCGCGCGCGCGGCGAATTCTTCGGGAAATTTTTGGACAAAACTTTGTGTCGGCCAAGCGCACGCTTCCCCAAACGCGCAAATCGTGCGTCCAGCAATGTTGTCTCCTATACTCTTGAGCGTGTTTGGATCTTCCGTTACGCCACCACCTTGCAACATGCGGTCGGTGATTTTTTTCATCCAGAGCGAGCCTTCCCGGCAAGGTGTGCACTGACCGCAGCTCTCGTGCGCATAAAATTCGTTGATGTTGTTGAGCGCCAGGACCATGTCGCGGGAGTCGTCCAGGACGATTACGCCGCCGGAACCAGCCATCGAACCCGCCGCGGCGAGCGAATCGAAATCCATCTGGATTTCATCGATCGACGTCTCCCGTTCGATGATCGAGCCGTCGAGTTGCTTTTGTTTGAGCTTGAAGCGCTCATCCGCGCGCAACACTTTCGCGGAGCTTCCTCCCGGAATGACTGCTTTCAATTTTCGGCCGGGTTTCAATCCTCCCGCCATTTCGTAGATTAATTGACCCATGGTCACTGCGCCCACTTCAATTTCGAAATAGCCAGGTCGCTGCACGTCGCCGCTCACACAGACAATTCGTGTGCCGGTGTTATTCGGGCGTCCGAGGCGTGCGTAGTTTGCGCCCCCCATGGTGATGATATGTTTCACGTGGCAAAGCGTCTCGACGTTGTTCACGATTGTCGGACACATGTAGAGACCTAGCACGGCCGGGAAGTACGGTGGTTTGATTCGGGGATAACCCCGTTTGCCTTCGAGCGATTCGATCAAACCGGTTTCTTCACCGCAAATGTAAGCGCCCGCCCCGCGATGGATATAAACCTCGACATCGAATCCGGAGCCGAGGACGTTACGCCCAAGGAAATTCTGTTCGCGCGCTTCTTCAATGGCGCGTTCGAGGATTTTGGCGCCTTCCGGGAATTCACCTCTTATGTAAATGTAGGCCGTGTGCGCATTCAGCGCGAAACACGCGATCAGGATTCCTTCGAGCAGCTGATGCGGGTCTTCGTG
>Ga0137383_10003117_pt1 | contig 10347 bp, 8 predicted proteins | sample SagtaG_19_FD_104817 | JGI IMG/M metagenome (GOLD analysis project Ga0137383, IMG submission 104817) | Vadose zone soil microbial communities from Sagehorn Ranch, Mendocino, California, USA - Sage2_R_40_16 metaG | ecosystem: Environmental > Terrestrial > Soil > Vadose zone | place: USA... | reverse complement strand
CTTCTCTGAAAGAGCCTGTCCAGTGCGATTTTGTTGTTGGTAGTTTTGTTGTGCGTTAGATCAGTTCGGTAGATCCGCGATCATTCTTCTCTGGGCGGCCGGTGTCCTCGTTGGCGCGCATGGTAATAATCAGATCCCCGGTTCTCCATCCTGACCCAAGACGCGTGTCACGACGCAAGCGCCGGGTTCACCGTCAGAGCTAACGCGGAGCAACCGGGGAAGGAATAAAGTTTAGGCCGCGGAGCAAGCTTTTCAAAGTCACGTTTTTGCTCCAGTAGCTGCCAGATGATCCGGCACATGCGTCGCGCTACGATGAGAATGGCGGTGTTGGCTTTCTTACCTCGCGCGCGGTGCTGCCTGTAAAGCGAGCCGAAGTAAGGTGAGCAGCCAATCGCCACCCAGCTTGCCTCCACTAGCGCCCAGCGCAACCATTTGTTACAGAAGGGCAGGAGTCGGCCGTGACTGGTCTTGCCGCCACTGGCGTGAGTCGTTGGGACAACACCCGCATAGGCGCAAAGTTTTTCCGCTGAGTTGAAGCGCTCGATCTGGTCGATCTCGCATCCAATCACTGCGGCCAGGGTTATTCCAATGCCTGGAACGCTAAGCAGATGCTGATGTACCGCTTCCGTCTTAAACTCGGCCGCGATCCGTTTTTCCTGCGCCTTCATTTGCTGCGCGATCAGATCATGCAAGGCCAGTTGCTCGCGCAAAAGTGTCGCATCCGGTTCGGCGAGTTCCAATCGACGGAGAAAGCCCAGGCCGCGCACGCCAAAGACGTCGCTGCACTGCGGCAACTCGAGTTCACGCTGCCGGTCCAGAAGTGCGTGAATGCGGTTGCGCAGCATCGTACGCAGGCGCGCCCAGTAAAGTCGCTGACGCAGCAAGTTTTTGCGCGCGCGGGTCTCGCGTCCCGGTACATGCGCCCGTGCGACCAAGTTGCCCCGTAGCAATGTGCCTAACGCATGCGCATCGAGTCGATCAGTCTTGATCTGTGCATCGGCAATAAGGCGAGTCTTGTATGGGTGGGCCAAGACCACTTCTTCCACCGGCTCAAGTTCCTCGAGCTCATCGTGGATCAAACCCCAATTCCAGCATGCTTCAACGACGGCTTTGCTTGGCCCTTCCAAACCGGCAAAAAACTGCGCAAACCCTCTTGCGCTATTGCCTTCGACTCTTCCCTCGCGCAGCTTCCGCCCGCTCTCATCCAGCGCGCACAGCACGCTGTACTTCTTGTGGATATCTACTCCGACGTAGTTCATGAAAACAGCTTCCTTTCTTCTTCCAGCCTACGCACTGGAATGCTGCTTTCATGTTACCTGTCCCCCGCAATTCTATCTGTACGAGCCGGCCGGATATTACGATCGAACTCACGGCAAAATGAAGTTCGACGTAATCGAAAAGGCGAAGAAAGACGCGCCACTCGGCAATCTCTCAATGGATAACGAATTGCATTACAATGATAGCGATCCTGCGGTGCGCGCATGAAATCTTTCGGCGACGATTCCGCCTGAGCAATAATTCTTTTGCCACGAGATTGAATTCACTGCGGTGACGACGAGGCGCAACCGGCTAGCCTTCATCAACCGGCGCGCCACGAACAATCCGGGACTAAAATCACAGCGTACGATTTCGCCGGGCTTCACGAATTTCGCTTCACGTGACGACTCCCGGTAACGTAGTCTGCGCAGATCGCTCCGGAGCGCAATACTTGTGCCGTCGGGTTGGATCTCGTACAGATCGCACTCAAGATCGACATCCGGAGTGTCGATCGACACCCACAGAGTCAATGCGGGACAACCGATCATCGGCGTCTCGGTCGGTAACGGATCGCTGTGGTAAACCAATCCGTTGTTGCGGGGGCACCGCGCCCATAGGTGCGGATCAATTCACTTATGATCCGCTCGACACAAGCCGCGGAGAAAACGTCGAAGGAACCGATCCGAGAGAAAAAACCGCTGCGATCGACCAGACGTTCGCCGGCGCGAGAACTAGTGCCGCACTCTGAAAGTGCGGCAACTGCCGGACGAAAACGAACAAGCATTTCGAACGAAAAGAGCGATAACTGCCACCCACCGCGATGGCTCGATGGCTTGGGAGCCGTCGTTCGTTGATCACGGTTTGCGCGAATTGAACTTTGCGACACGATAACACCATGGCTCGCGGCCTCACGAAAGGTGCGCAATCTCAAAAGCAGATACCTTGCGAGGTGAAGTCCGCCCGCGAGACGAATGTGAGAATGATTTCCCGATCTCAGGCGGAACTGCTCTGCGCGGGGGCTGTGTTTATTGTTGCGTCACTGCTATACACGTTGACGCTCGCGCCGACGGTAACGCTGGTCGACAGCGGCGAACTGATCCTGGCGGCGTGGGGCACGGGAGTTGCACATCCGCCGGGCTTTCCTCTCTGGGTCATGCTTGCTCACCTCGCATCATTACTGCCATTCGGAAATGTCGCCGTGCGGATCAATTTTTCGTCCGCGCTCTTCGCGGCGCTCGCCTGCGCCATGCTTACGCTTGTTGTAGCCGAATTAATAATAACTGCTTCCTCCTTAACCATGCCCAAGCGAACGAGTAAAGCGGCTCAGCGGAGCAGGAAACGTGAGGATTTAACCGGTGGCCGGTTTTTGATGTTCGCGCCCGCAGCCGGGGCGGGATTGCTCATGGCATTTTCCCGGACGCTCTGGTCGTATGCGACAATCACCGAGGTTTATGCTCTCAACACCCTGCTCATCCTGGTCGTTTTCTTTCTAATAGTTGGCTGGCGCCGGCGAATTCTTGAAACTCAAACAGCTAAAGATGAACAAGTCACGATTCACGACAGCTGGCTTTACGCTGCTGCCTTCATATTCGGCCTGGCGATGGGGGTTCATCATGTCACGGTTGGGCTGACGCTCCCCGCCGTGGCCGCGGTCGTTTACAGGACGCAAGGACTGAAATTCTTTAGGAGCCGAAGACTTCTCTATGCAGCGCTGATTTCAATCGGCGCACTGGTTGCTGTTTACGCGTATTTGCCGTTCGCGGCGTCTCGCGATCCTGTGATGAACTGGGGCAATCCTCGTTCACTTCAGGAAATTTGGTGGCATATCACCGGCCAGCAGTATCGCGTGTTCTTCGTTTTCTCCCCGGCAATAATGGGAGCGCAGTTTGTTGAATTTTGCCGAATGGTGTCGCGTGAATTTGGGTTTCCGTGGCTCCCGGTAACGCCAGTTCTGGGCTTGATCGGGTTCGCGAGTGCTTACAAGCGCGATCGCGCAGCTTTTTGGTTCCTCTTGTTGATCCTGGTCGCCGACCTTGCGTACTCGCTCAGCTACGAAATTGCCGAGGACAAGGATGCGTACTACTTGCCGGTATTCATTGCCATCGCAATCGCAGCGGCGTTCGGTATTCGTTGGTTAATACGCTTCGCGGGCTCAAGACGTGCGCCGATTCTAGCGCCGTACCTTGTGGGTGCGGTGGCGATTGTCTTCACATTGGGGACGGCATCCGCCGCGAATTGGCCGTTCAACAATCGCAGACACTACTTCATAGCGGACGACTATGTTGAGAATTTGTTCAGCACGATTGCGGCCAATGGATTATTGCTGACACAAGACTGGCAGGTCGTATCCCCGACGTTCTATGCACAAGAAATAGAACAACGCCGGCGCGACGTGAAGGTGATTGATATTAATCTGCTGCGCCGCTCGTGGTATTTCGATTATCTAAGACGCGCGAATCCCGGTTTGATCGAGCGATCGCGCGATAAAATCGATCCATATGTTGAGCTGCTTCGATTATGGGAGCGCGATCCTGCAGCCTTTGACGGGAACCAGGATCTTACCCGCAGGATTAGCATGGCATTCCTGGAGCTGGTTCGGTCAATGGTGAGGAACGAAATCAATGTCGCTCCAGCTTACATAACCAATGACGTTTTATCTGCCGACAAGACAAACGGTTATTTGACCCAATGGATTCCGCAGACCTATCAACTTGTTCCACAAGGTCTGGTCTTTGATCTCGCTATTGATCAAGGTTTTCACGATTCCCCTGATCCACACCTGCGGACGCGCGGGCTCGCTGACGGGACTCTGCGATTTGCGGACGATGACGTCGTTAAGCTCAAAGTTTTGCCCGTTTATGCGAGGATGCTCACCAACCGTGGCCGCTATCTGGCCGCGTTCAATCAGCATGAGCGCGCCATTGTTGCTTTCAAAGAAGCGTTGGCGCTCGATCCAAATCTGACCGCAGCGCAGCAAGGGCTCGCAGAGAGCGCAGCGAAACTGGCCAAGCCATAGAGCGGGCGTTTGCCGCTGGATCATCTTTTGACAATGCCCTGATAACCGCTACGTTCGTTTCCCGCTCGCTGGGATTCAGCGGACGATTTTTGAGCAGGAGCCGCGTTGTTTAGCCAGCAACAGGCGTTTGAACTGCATTGAACAATGCGAACAAATCGAAGTAAACGCTATCGCGCCGCAGCGCAGCAATTGGATCGGACGAAAAGCTATAGTCTGGCCGATTCCGTCGTGACGCTGAAGAAATTTCCGCCCACGAAATTTGATCAAACCGTGACGCTCTCATTTCGTCTTGGAGTTGATCCGAAGCAATCCGACCAGATGGTGCGCGGGACGTGTCCGCTTCCCCACGGCAGCGGTAAACAGGTGCGTGTGCTCGTGTTCGGGGAAGGTGAAGCGGCGAGAGCGGCCAAAGAGGCCGGTGCGGAATTCGTGGGGATGAAAGATTTGATCCAGAAGTGCCAGGAAGGTTTTCAGGATTTCGATGTGGCTATCGCGACCCCCGCTGCAATGTCGGAGGTGCGCAAGCTGGGCAAAGTTCTAGGCCCTCGTGGGTTAATGCCGAATCCAAGAACAGGGACGGTTACCGACGATACCGCCAAAGCGGTGCAAGAGGTGAAGGCTGGCCGCGTAGAATTCAAGCTCGACAAGAATGGCAACGTCGCGGTGCCGGTCGGAAAATTCTCCTTTGAAGAAAGAGCACTCCTCGAAAACTCGAACGCAGTCATCGAAGCCGTTGTGCGGGCACGTCCGCCTACGGCAAAGGGCCGCTACCTTGAAGGTGTAACGATCAGTGCGACTATGTCACCAGGCGTCCGCGTCGATCCGACGCCTTATTTGAGCGGAGTCTAGGGCTGCTATAAATAGCTCGACAATATGCGACCAGAAAAAGCCAGCATTGTTTCAGAGTTATCCGAGAATTTGAAACGATCGCCCTTTGTGCTCGTGACTGATTATCGCGGCATGAGGGTGGCTGATTTCAGCGAGTTGCGGAGCCGGCTGGCCCCCACCGGGGCAGAAATGCACGTGATAAAAAATAATTTTTTGAAGCGTGCAATGGCGGATTCGGGTTTCCCGGACTTGGGCGATCAGTTTGGTGGTCAAACTGCAGTTGTCACAGGGCAGGCGGATGTAGCGCCGGTGGCGAAGATTTTTAAGAGTTTTGCGAGCGAGTTTAAGCTGGCGTTACTCAAGGTCGGCTTTGTCGATCGGGCGGTCCTTTCCACGGCGGAATTGGAGACTTTGGCGGAATTGCCAGCCCGCGAAGTTTTGCTAGCGCAATTGCTTGGACTGCTTTTGTCCCCGGCAACGCGTCTGGTGCGTCTTTTGAACGAGCCGGCCGCATGTTTGGCGCGATTATTGAACGCGAAAGCCGAAAAGGAGGGCAACCCCGCAGCATGAGAAAGTTTGTAGGGCGGGCGCGTCGCCTGCCGCAGCAACCGGGAGCGGTTGCTCTACAAGTAAAAACAAATGAACATTGTCCGAGCCGATGGCTATCGGCTTCAATTCTTCGAAAGCTTTCGGAGACGGCAACTGGAGGAAAAGACTAAAATGGCAGAGACAGACAAATTGGTGGAGCAACTCAGCAACCTGTCGGTGCTGGAGATTGCTGGATTGGTCAAGCAGCTTGAGGAAAAGTGGGGCGTCAGTGCCGCTGCGCCAGTGGCGATTGCGGCAGGACCCGCGGCAGGAGGCGCGGGAGCGGCAGCTCCAGCGGCGGAGGAAAAGACGGCGTTTGATGTGGTACTCACAGAGATGGGCGCCAACAAAATCGCCGTGATCAAAGAGGTCCGCAGCGCTGTCCCGGGATTAGGCCTCGCTGAGGCGAAAGCGCTGGTCGAGGGCGCCCCCAAAACAATCAAGGAAGGCGTGACCAAACAAGAGGCGGAGGAGATCAAGAAAAAGGTCGAGGCCGCAGGCGCGAAGGTCGAAATCAAATAATAACTGGAATTTCGTGGGGGTTGTCGCATCAAAAGAGTTGCGCAGCGCCAAATTCGCGATATTTTCAAAAACGGATACAGTTCCGGCAGACGTATTTTTAACCCGGCGCTAACGAGGCAAATCACATTACCGGCTACGAGACGGAGGTCGTCAATTTGACAGGTCACCGTTTTGGTGGCATTTTTACGCTCTTCGACCATCCCAGAACCGGTAAATCTTGCCCGCGTCGGCTGCGATTTAGTCTGTCGGTGTAAGGTTTTAGCTCGTGAGCTTAAGCACTATGTCGGAACGCATTTACTTTGGAAGCATCAAGGAAGCCATCGAACCGCCAAACCTAATCGAGGTTCAGGCTAATTCATACGTCGATTTTCTCCAGAAAGATGTCCCGTATTCGAAGCGAAAAAATCACGGGCTTCAGGCTGTTTTCAGGGAAGTTTTTCCCATCGAAAGCTACGATGAAAAAGCAGTTCTCGATTTCAGTCACTATGATATCGGCGAGCCAAAATTGACGCCACTCGAAGCGCAACGTGAAGGGCAAACGTACAGCGCTCCACTGCACGTCACCTTTCAATTGCGCGAAGAGAAGGGAACGAAGGAAGAAAAGGTTTACATGGGAGAAATCCCGTTGATGACGCCGCAAGGCACATTCGTGATCAACGGCGCCGAGCGTGTGGTGGTCAGCCAGTTGCATCGCTCTCCAGGGATTGCGTTCGAGTCCACGGTCCACGTCAACGGAAAAGTGCTCTACAGCTTCAGGATTATCCCGGACCGCGGCTCTTGGATTGAAGTGCAGTTCGACACGGCTGACCTGCTTTACATCTATCTCGACCGACGCAAACGCCGCCGAAAATTCCTGGCGACGACTTTCCTGCGCGCTCTGGGCTACGGTTCCGACGAGGACGTTATCAAACTTTTTTACAATATCGAGAGCCTTAAGCTGAGCGAGAAACTGGACGAAGAACAGCTTGCCAGCAAGGTGCTCACGGCAGACATTCGCGATGGTGAGGTGACAGTAGCGCGCGCATTTGAGCCGCTAACTGTGGCGACAATTCGCCAAATCATGTCCCTCAACATTCATGAGGTTAAAGTCATCGATATCTCGAACGATGATACGATCGTGAAGGCGCTTAGGAAAGACCCGGCGCATGACCAGGAAGAAGCTCTCAAGGATATTTATCGCCGTCTTCGCCCCGGTGATCCGCCAACGGTGGCCAACGCCCGCGCGTTGCTCAAACGACTCTTCTTCGATCCCAAGAAATATGATCTTGGCAGGGTCGGCCGTTACAAAATTAATCAGAAGCTCGGAATTAATGTGGATGCTTCCGAGCGCATTCTAACGGACAAAGATTTTATTGCAGCGATCAAGTATCTGATCAATCTGCGGCGCGGCGAAGGCACGCTCGATGACATCGATCACCTCGGCAGCCGGCGGGTGCGCACCGTGGGCGAATTACTGGCGAACCAGTGCCGCGTGGGCCTTGCTCGCACCGAGCGTCTGGTCAAGGAGCGAATGACTTTGTTCGACATCAATGTAGACGGCATGACACCGCAAAAGCTGATCAACCCCAAGGCGCTTAGCGCTGTGATCAGGGATTTCTTTGGACGATCACAGCTTTCGCAGTTCATGGATCAGACGAATCCCCTTGCAGAATTGACGCACAAGAGGCGTTTGTCCGCTCTGGGACCTGGAGGTCTCAGCCGGGAACGTGCCGGGTTCGAGGTGCGCGACGTTCACCCGTCGCACTACGGCCGTATTTGTCCTATCGAAACGCCGGAAGGCCCGAACATCGGTCTTATCAGCTCGATGAGCACCTTTGCACGCATCAATGAGTTTGGTTTTATCGAGACACCGTATCGCAAGGTGGTGAACGGCCGCGTCACAGATGAAATCGAGTATCTGACCGCTGACCGTGAAGAGAACTTTCTCGTGGCGCAGGCGAATGCGCCTATCGATGGTCGCGGCCATTTCACCGGGGAAAAGGTTTCGGTGCGTTACCGAGGCGATTTCCTCGAAGTCGATCCGTCGAAGGTAAATTACATGGATGTTTCGCCAAAGCAGCTCGTTTCGGTAGCGGCTGGTCTCGTTCCGTTTTTGGAACACGACGACGCGAACCGCGCGCTGATGGGTTCCAACATGCAGCGCCAAGGGGTGCCGCTGATTGTTTCCGAGATGCCGCTGGTCGGCACCGGCCTTGAAGGAAAAGTTGCGCGGGACTCACATGCAGTCGTTCTCGCGATCGAGAGCGGCAAGGTTGCTTCCGTCAGCGCCGATCAAATCATCGTCACCAAGGACGGTCATTTGCACGAAAGCAAAAAGAAACTGAAAAGCGATCCTCAGTCTGGGATTTACGTTTACGAGCTTCGCAAATTTATGCGGTCGAACGCCGGCACCTGTGTCAATCAGAAGCCGATCGTTCGCAAGGGTCAGCATGTGAAACGTGGTCAGGTGATCGCGGATGGGCCGAACACCGATCGCGGTGAGCTGGCGCTGGGGCGCAACGTCCTCGTCGCCTTCATGCCGTGGAATGGCTACAACTTCGAGGACGCGATCATGATCTCGGAAAAGGTCGTGAAGGAAGACATTTACACCTCCATTCACATCGACGAGTTCGAGATCGGCGCGCGCGATACGAAACTGGGACCAGAGGAAATTACCCGCGACATTCCCAATGTAAGCGAAGAAGCCTTGCGCAACCTGGGGCCGGACGGCGTAGTGCGGGTAGGCGCCGAAGTGAAGCCAGGCGATATTTTGGTTGGGAAAATTACGCCGAAGAGCGAGACGGAACTGGCTCCGGAGGAGCGCTTGCTCCGCGCGATCTTTGGCGAGAAAGCAGCGGACGTAAAAGACACATCACTCACCGTGCCCTCGGGCACCTACGGGATCGTGATGGACGTGAAAGTCTCCTCCCGCCGTGAAGTTGCACGCGACAAACTTACTCCGGCGGAAACCAAACGGCAGCTCAAAAGCATCGGCGAAGAACATAAGCGCAAGAAAGAAGGCCTTGTTGAGCAGCTGACCGATTCACTCTCGAACGTTCTGCTGGGCGAAAAAATTCCTCTCGACGTTGTCAACGCCAAGACCGGTGAGATCATCATTCCGGCGAATCGAAAAATCACGAAAACACTTTTGCGAAAATTGGCGACCGCGCACGATCACATCGAGATCGATCCAAGTCCGATTCGGAACCGAATCCGTGAAATCATCGGCACATATGAGCACAAGTTCGCCGAATTGGAGCTCGAACGCGACCGCGCGACCGACCGGGTAGAGAGCGGCGAGGAGATCGAACCGGGAATCATCAAGCAGGTCAAAGTTTACATCGCCAGCAAGCGCAAGCTGAGCGTCGGCGACAAGATGGCGGGCCGTCACGGCAACAAGGGCGTTGTGGCGCGCATCGTGCCTGAGGAAGACATGCCGTTCCTCGCAGACGGCACTCCGGTGGAAATCGTGCTTAATCCGTTAGGCGTCCCCAGTCGTATGAACGTCGGACAAGTTTTAGAAACGCACCTCGGCGTTGCTGCCAAGGCACTCGGATTCAAAGTGGCGACGCCAGTGTTCGACGGGATCAAGGAGAAACAAATCCGCGACTATTTGCGTGAAGCCAAAAAGAAGGATGGGTTCGGCTGGGTGCAGGAAAACGGCAAGGCGCGCCTGTTTGATGGTCGCACCGGCGATACGTTCGACCAGGAGGTGGTCGTCGGTTACATCTACATGATGAAGCTTGGCCATCTTGTGGCGGATAAGATTCATGCGCGTGCGGTGGGACCGTATTCGCTTGTCACTCAACAGCCGCTTGGCGGCAAGGCGCAATATGGCGGCCAACGCTTCGGCGAAATGGAAGTCTGGGCACTGGAGGCCTATGGCGCCGCTTACACCTTGCAGGAATTGCTGACAGTCAAATCCGACGACGTGCAGGGCCGCACACGAATCTACGAATCAATCGTAAAAGGCGACAATTCGCTGGAAGCCGGAACACCCGAGTCTTTCAACGTGTTGATCAAGGAAATGCAAAGCCTTGGTCTTGACGTGAAGGTCGGGAGTCAGGCGCCCACTTTTATGAAGAGCGTCGCGTAATTTTGTATTCACAACCGATTTGGAAAAATCATGAACGAACATTCCTGGCGTGAGTTAGTGG
>Ga0137383_10003111_pt1 | contig 10354 bp, 7 predicted proteins | sample SagtaG_19_FD_104817 | JGI IMG/M metagenome (GOLD analysis project Ga0137383, IMG submission 104817) | Vadose zone soil microbial communities from Sagehorn Ranch, Mendocino, California, USA - Sage2_R_40_16 metaG | ecosystem: Environmental > Terrestrial > Soil > Vadose zone | place: USA... | reverse complement strand
TATCATCCACTGGTACCTCAAGGCGCGCGAGACCCTGTACAATGCCGCATTCCTGTACTTGTGCGGGGAGATGGGTCACCTGTGCCTGGGGCTGATGCTGAGTCGAAGATGTGCTACCCTCATTAGAACCGCTGTAACCGCAAGCAGCTAATCCTGTGCTCACAAGAGCGATGAGGAGCCCAATACTAAGTGCTGCAATAATCGTGCATAACCAACGACGAAGCCTCCAATGGTGTGTCATGATAGTCCTCCCTAAATCGTTGCTATCAACCGGTCGTTATAGACGCAATTACTATGAAGACGCCCATGAGACCCTGGAAGTTCCCTATGTGAACGAAGTCCACATAGTCTTTTTGTTGTAATTCGTTCTGTTAGTCAAATTTTCAATCAGGCTGAACTGTATTACCAGGGCAATACACGGATATATAGCAATACTGATGACGATCGAAAGCAATAGACACAACTTGACATACTACTGAATTTCTTCCATAATTACTCTGGTTAGTTGTTCTTCGCTCTGGAAAGGAGGCACATCACATAAGGGGGGCTTTTCGACACTGCAGCCAAATTATTTGAAAGTGAGGTCAAGTTATGATTTTCACATCACGCTCAAGGATGAGCAACGTGTTCTCACTGGTGGCCTTTGTTACCGTCATTGGCAGCTTACTATTTTTAGCGTCGGGTGGAAATATATTCCATCCCCAGGCTGCTAAAGCTGCTAGTTACCACGAGCCTTTCTGTGTTCAGAAACAAATTTGTGCAGACGCGATTGATTCTGGGGAGTACTACACCGGGCACGACGAGCCGTCGGCCCTCTTCTACTCTAACACCCCTGGTTCTGGCAATTCGTATATCTCTCAGCTGACCTTGCCGAAGGATCCGCCGACGTTGCCGAACCAGTCTGGGACCGGTGGCACCTTCAACTTCCAGTTGCACCCAGCCTTCTGGTTCGGCATGGCGATGTGCGACACCCAGTCCGCGCCAGAATTCACCAATCAATGCACGCCCGACAGCGACACGAATATCTTCGACAACGTGAACACAAGAGCCAAAGACTATATGGGCAAACACCCGGGCACAGCATTCATGGAGATGCAGTTCTACCCGCCCGGCTGGGCACCATTTAATTTGCCAGGAGGCATCAGCTGCGATGCCACGCGGTGGTGCAGCGCGCTCAATATTGACAGCTTCTCTCAGAACCAGAATACTGGCGTGAATAACAATGATGCCTGCCTGAGTACAGTCGGTGTTGAGCCGGTGAACTTTGCATTCGTCACGAAAAACGGCGCGGCACAGGCACAGGCCAACCCGTTGTCGTTTGCTACGAACCCGGCAGTCAGTACGCCTGATCCCACCAGGGACCTGTTCATGAACTCAGGGGACAGGCTGGTGGTCGACCTGCACGACACGCCGACCGGCTTCCAGGTCGTCATCAATGACCTGACGCAGGGGACATCGGGCTCTATGACTGCCAGCATCGGCAATGGCTTCGGGCAGGTGGTTTTCGCTCCGAAGGCCAAAACATGCAAGGTCGATCCCTACGCTTTCCACCCGATGTATAGCACATCGAGTGAGCACACGCGCGTGCCGTGGGCGGCCCACTCGTACAATGTCGCGTTCTCGGACGAGATCGGGCACTTCGAGTACTGCAACGCCGTCAACAGTAATGGGGTTTGTACCCAGGATGGCGTGCATGATCTCGATACGACCCTGGCTAAGGATGAGGACGACATCTTCTGCCTGAGCGCTGCCTCCTCTACACGCGTCCCGATCACGGGATGCGCTGGCACCGATGCCGATTTCGATGGCGTGCCCTACCAGCCGGTCTGGCCCGATGGCAACACTACGCTGCACCCAACCCCGATCCTGTTCACAAGCCCACTCATCAACGGCTCGCAGAGCTACAGCCGGGTGGCGTTTGAGACAGACCTGCCGCGCATCGAGTTCGACACGATTCCACCGTGTCAGCGCCACGTAGCGAATCCCGCAGATCCCAATCCAGGTCAGGACTGCGTGAATCCGGCGGTGGGCGCCAACTTCTACCCGATCTACTCGACCGGGACAGTTAGTGGACAGTGCGTCTGGCAACTAGGTAGCGCTACTATTCCGGGGACCACGAACACCTTCGGCGGCACCTCGACGGCCGAGTATGGTGGGTTGCTTTTGCTGGCGTATCCTGCACCAGGTGGGCCAACCCTGCGCTACAACAACTTCCGTCAGGTGCTGTCCTCTAATCCCTGTTGAGGCTGACCTGCGGGGCTTTGGAACCGCTATCCTCGCGAACGGAAGATAACAATCGCGTTCGCTTGGAGAATGAAGAGGGTTGTTTCTCTGAAGCAGCCCTCTTTCTTTTTTATGGCACTTCACGATGCATGCTGACAAAGCCAATTTGTGCTTCGATGCTTTGAAACAGGAGAGCGTCAGAGCCATCCTTGCTTGACCGCTACCATTACCGCCTCGGTACGATTCTTCACACCCAGGCGGTGCAGCATCTCCTGCACATACCCTTTCACCGTGTTCTCGCTCAGGTAAAGCTGCGTGGCAATCTCCCGGCTGGAGAGCCCCTGGGCTATCAGGCGCAAGATGACAAGTTGTTGCGGACTCAGTGGCTCAGGAGAAGGTTCATCGCTTACCTGCGGCGCCCGGCGAAGCTGGGCCAGCACCGCAACTGCAGCTTTGGGATCGATAGCGGCCTCACCCCTTGCCACGGCCCGGATGGAACGTTTGAGATCGAAACGTTCGATGTCCTTGACGATGAAGCCACGCGCACCCGCCTGGATACACTGGGCAACCAGCGTTTCATCGCTAAAGGTCGTCAGGATGATTACCGCTGTTTCCGGGTAGCGCTCTGTTACGATACGGCAGACCTCGATGCCGCTCACCCCTGGCAGCCGGATGTCCAGCAAGATCACATCAGGATGTGAGCGTGCAATCAATTCATATGCCTGCTCGGCGTTGGCAGCTTCACCCACAATCTCAAAGTCGGCTTCCGCCGTCAGCATCGCTTTGAGCCCTTCGCGCACCATCTCGTGATCATCGATGATCAGTAAGCGAATCATAGTGGGACCACCACCTTGACAATCAGACCGCCCTCTTCGCCATTCACCAGTAAAAGCTGACCTCCCAGTTCCTCCACGCGATGGTGCATGCCCGTGAGACCCAGGTGCATTGTGTTGTTGCGATACGTCTGAAACATCTGTGCGGGAAGGCCCACGCCGTTATCCTGCACCACCAGTACTGCCTGCTCACTGGTCACTTGTACTGTTACAATCACAATCGCGGCCTCGGCATGGCGGCGCGCGTTTGAAAGGGCTTCCTGGGCGACGGTGAAAAGTGTATTCTCGATGTGCGCCGGTAGAGAAACAGCCCATTCGGCCACAACGAGATCGATTTCAATAGAAGAGGTCTCACGTAGATTTTGAATCAATGAATACAGCATGCTCACTAACCCGCCCTCCTGCAACTCAGTTGAGGAGAGCGCGAAAATCGCATCGCGTACCTGGGCCGTACCCAGTGAGGCCAGTTGCTTAATAGTGTGCAATGGGCCAGCCAATGCTGAATCAGGCGGCAGGCGTTCCATAATCCAGTTGGCTTTCAGGCCAATCGTAAACAGCGTTTGCTGTACGCGATCATGGAGTTCCTGCGCAATGCGGCTGCGTTCATCAGCAAGCATCTGTCGTTTCTGCACCTCGGTCAGCTCATGATGTAATGTCTGTAAATCGGTCGCAAACTTGCTCAACTCCTGGTTACGCCGCTCCAGTTCAGCGGTGCGTTCATGTACTTCCCGTTCCAGTTCCGCAGCATGTTCCTCCATAGCGCGACGCTCACGCGCCACGAGTTGCGCATTATGAATAGCTACGGCAGCCTGCGCGCTCAATGCTTCGATCAGCTCAACATGCCGGGCGTTAAACCGGCCGGGGCGCGTATCACCTATCAGGAAGGCGCCCAATATCGAGCCATCGCGTGCGCGTAGTTGTACGCCGAGAAAGCTGCGCACAGGTATATGCCCGCGCGGCACGCCGACATAGCGTGGGTCTTCATGCACATCATCCACAACAATCGATTCACCCTCCCAAAACACAGGCTGTAACACTCCAATCCCCTCCCACGGGCAGAGACGGCGACAGTGCTTCTCAATAGCAGGTGTCGCGCCAGGAATAGCAGCCAGGTTGAATAACAATTTATTGACAGGCAGGTTAACATCCGCACCTGCAAGCTCAGGAATGAGGAAAAATGCGGCGTATTGAGCAGCCGTCACTTTGCGAGCAGCATCAGTAATCATCTGCAACAAACGCTGTAAATCAAATTCGGAGGTCAGCGCAATCGCGATACGGTTCAGTTGCGCCAGCTCTTCCGCCCGCTCCTGCAGATTCGCAATCAACTGTGCACGACTCTCGTCGATGGTCTGGGTCATAGAACACTGCCCTTCAAAGCAAAAAACCGTAATAGTAGGGGATTAAGGGTAGTATATCACAAGAAAAATCAATGTAACTTCTCTGGCGCTGGTGTCCTCAATTAGAGGCACTTCAAAGTATTTGCCGGGATAGTGAACACTTATTTGAACGATGTACATCTAGTCCTCCTTTCAGGTATCATGTATCATAAATCAACATGAGACCATAGTGTGCATGTACTATCTTAATGGAGGGACCCGCATCATGGACCTGATCATTCGACAAGCCCGTCTCAGAAGCCAACCAGGAACGTGGGATATCGGTATCAATGGCGACCGTATCGCGATCACCGCCGAGCATATCGAGGAGGCCGGGACACAGGAAGTGGACGCAGCGGGAAATTTGGTCGCGCCCACCTACGTGAATGGACATATCCACCTCGATAAATGCCACCTTCAGGAGAGGATGCTGCCCAACAAGAACTATTCCTTTGCCGAGTGCCTCGAACTCACATGGGAGCACAAGGCTCACTACACTGTCGAGGATACCCTCGAGCGCGCAGGTAGGGCCATCGAAGAAGGAATCCTGAACGGCACAACTGTCTTCCGCGCCTTCGCCGATGTGGACACCATTGGCAAACTACGGCCCCTCGAAGGCCTCCTGGCACTGCGGGAACGCTGGCGCAACATTGTCCATATCGAGGTAGTCGCTTTTCCACAAGAAGGACTCATTCGAGACCCTGGGGCTGACCTCCTGATGGAGGAGGCGATGCGCATGGGCGCCGGTGTCGTAGGTGGCCTGCCCTGGTTCGAGATGCTCGACGAGGACGCACGAGCACATATCGATTGGTGTTTTGAGCTCGCCAAGAAGTACGACAAGGACATCCACATGCTGGTTGACGACACGGACAATCCCATGAGCCGTTCTCTGGAGTACCTGGCCGTGAAGACGATGCGCGAGGGCTACCACGGGCGCGTCTCTGCAAGCCATTGCGGAGCTTTAGCCGCCTATGACGAGGTGCATGCCCGCAAGGTAATGGACCTGGTCAAGGAAGCCAACGTCAGCATATCCACCAACCCCCATATCAGCCTTGTCGTACAGGGCAGGTTCGATCTCGAGCCAATCCGTCGTGGGATCACTCGCGTCAAACAACTATGGCACCTAGGTGTCAACGTTTTCTCCTCTCAGGATGATGTCGCCGATCCATTCTACCCGTTCGGACGCAACGATCAGCAAGAAGTCGCAGCTTATGTCTGTCATGCGGCTCACATGACCGCCCGCGATGAGATCGAGGCCGCCTTCGACTTCGTCACCAACAACGCCGCTCGTGCCTTACGCCTGGAGGGCTATGGCCTGCAACCTGGATGCAGGGCAGACTTGAACGTACTCACGGCTTCAACAGTTCAGCAGGTGCTGCGTATTCAGCAACCCCCCAGGTGGGTAATACGCAGCGGCAGGATACTTGCACGCAATCAATTGCAGAGAGAGCTTTCCAGGCTTTGACCAAAATCCACTGCCATTGAGAGCAACACCTCAGTAAGCATGATACACTAATGACATGTTAGATTCCTGCAATATCTTGGAGCCGTCTCCGTCCAGGGCAAACCGGTAGCAATCGCTGTCGTTGAGAACATCACCTTAGGGCGTCCTGATCAAATACCAAGGAGGGTATAAGATGAACGTGCCGGATAACACCACGCCTACCACTGCCGGGGAGATATCCGCCCAGGCACAGGCACCAGCTAGCGATATTTTCGCCTCCCACGCCGCCCTGCGTCCAAACAAGCTGGCGCTAGTCTGCGGAGAACGCTCGCTCACCTACGCTGAGTTGAATGCTCGTGCCAACCGCGTCGCTAATGCCCTCATGAAACTGGGCGTAAAGGAGGACGACCGCGTCGCCGCGATGGCTTATAACTCGCTTGAGGGGCTCGAGCTTGGGATCGGCCTCACAAAGATCCCTGCTATGCATGTACCGATCAACTTCCGCTTGCGTGAGCACGAACTCGCCTACGTGATCAATGACAGTAGGGCAAAGGTCGTGCTAGCGGGACCGGAACTGGTGCAGATGGTAGAACAGGCCCGTGCCGAAGTAACGAGCAAACCCGTCTATATCGCTATCGATAGCGAGGCTCCCGCCGGCTGGTTGCACTATGAAGAGCTACTTGAGGCGTCCAGCGAGCATCCCCCACTGGGAAAAAGTGCGCTCGGTCTCACGATGAACTACACATCCGGCACGACTGGTTACCCCAAAGGTGCCCACCGCCCCGCAGGTGTACCGGCCCAGGATCTGCTCCGCATAGTTCAGATCTTTCAGCTCTCCGATACCGATATCCACCTCATGGCTGGTCCTGGCTACCACAGTGCCCCCAACTTCTTCTCGAGTGTCTACCTGCTAATGGGAGCGACGGTAGTAGTGCAATCCAGGTTCGATGCCGCCGAGGCGTTGCGACTCATCAACCGCCACAGGATCACCACCACCTTCATGGCCCCCACCCTCCTCCAGCGCCTGTGCGACGTTCCAAATGAGATAGCCGCGGCCTGCGACACCAGTTCGCTTCGAGCGATCATCCTGGGTGCCGCGCCCTGCCCATATACTCTGAAGGTGCGCGCGGTGGAGCGCTTCGGTCCGTGCCTCTGGGAGTTCTATGGTTCCACCGAAACCGCTATCGTGACCATCCTCAGGCCAGAGGACCAGCTCCGCAAACCCGGTTCCTGCGGAAAAGCTGCTCCAGGCCAGGAGATACGGCTCCTCGACGCGGCCGGGGAGCTAGTGCCGGATGGCATACCCGGTGAGATCTGGACGCGCAGTCCCTGGCTGGCCGAGTACTACAACAAGCCCGAAGCGACCGCGAGCAGCATGAAGGACGGCTTCTTCTCGGTAGGCGATATCGCCTACCGCGACCCCGACGGCTACTACTACATCTGCGATCGCAAGATAGATATGATCATCTCGGGCGGGGTTAACATCTACCCGGCAGAGATCGAAGCGGCACTTTCTGCCCACCCGGCGATCGCGGACGTCGCCGTGATCGGCGTGCCTGATGCTCACTGGGGAGAGTCAGTGAAAGCCGTGGTGGAACTCCGTCCTGGTGCCAGCGCCAGTCCCGAGGAGTTAATCGCCTTCTGCGCTGAGCGACTGGCAGGCTATAAGAAGCCACGCTCAGTAGACTTCGTGAACGATCTCCCGCGTAACCCGGCAGGGAAACTACTCAAGACGAAAATTCGCGAGCCCTACTGGGCGAGCACGGGGCGGAAAATCTAGTACTGCTCGTGGTCAGCCGCATGCCTGAATACCTCGCGTGCCCGCTCCTGCTATAGCGCTCTTCAGTTTACGCGACAGAATACAGCTTTCAGATAGGCCGTCTCTGGCATGGCGATATTAATTGGATGATCAACACTATGCGTATACGACTCTAATAACTGCACCGTGCGTTGTAATCGCTGCGCACCTTGCGCCACTGCCCCTAGCAGATCATCCATCCCAATTACACCAGAGCAAGAACAGGTCAGCAAAATACCGCCAGGTCGCAGTACTTGCATACCAAGCGCATTCAGGCGGCGATATGCTTTAAGCGCCTGCGTGCGTGCACTTTGTGTCTTGGCAAAAGCAGGGGGGTCCAACACAACTACATCAAACTGTTCTCCCCCCTGCCGTGCCTGCTCCAGAAAGTCAAAGACATCGGCTATAAGAAATTGATGCTGATTGGGATCGATGCTGTTCAGCACAAAATGTTCTCGTGCGTCCTCAATCGCTGAGGCAGAGATATCAACACTTGTAACGCGCGTTTTGTCACTGGTCAACGCGGCATAAATAGAGAAGCCACCCGTATAACTAAAGCAATTCAGCACACGCTTAGCATGGGCATACTTGCGCAGTGCTGCGCGTTTATCGCGCTGATCGAGAAAAAAGCCCGTCTTCTGTCCCTGCCAGGGATCGACGAGAAACAGCACGTCATTTTCACGCACAGTCACCCGCGTGGGCACACCGCCAGCCGCAACTACTGGTTCCTCCACTTCAAGGCCCTCACGGCGGCGCGACTGGCTATCATTGCGTAACAACAGTCCACGAGCCCTTGTCTCCTCCATTAGTGCCTCAATCAGAAAGGGACGCAGGCGCTCCATACCGGCCGTATGCATCTGCGCTACAAGTACCTCGGCAAAGCGATCCACAATCAACCCCGGTAAGCCATCACCTTCAGAGTTAACTAGCCGGTACGCGTTGGTCCTGTTTGGATCAAATACCTGCCGCGATTCCACGGCGCTGCGCATACGCCTGCGAAAAAAGTCAATATCAATAGCTTCGTCAATGTCACGCGTCAGAATGCGAATAGCGATATCCGTTCGGGGATTGTAGTAACCACGCGCCACAAATTGCCCGGTAGCAGATTTCACATCGACCAGGCCGCCCGGCTCAATCCAGTATGGAGGCTGTTGTAACGCCCCTGAGAAAATCCACAGGTGCCCGCTTTGCAGGCTCTCCTCCCGGCGCGGTTTCAAACTTGCCGTAGGGTAATGCGTAGATGACAACATATTATGCTCTCTTTGCAATTGTACATTTCCTGTAATTATCGCATATTGAGCAGGACTGCATAAATGAAAGGGGTAAGTTCGTTGTGCCCGGCGAGCATTGAGAACAGAGCGTGGGCAAGACCGGCAGTGAAAGTGGGCATCCGCTGTGCGAATACCCACTTTCTTTAGCATAATTGCCTTTTTGAGTCAATTGTTCTTGATTTACAAACTATCTATTATTCCCATGTAACCTGATAGCCGCAATCACAGGATCGGTATGATGCTCGGCCATGCGCATTTCAGCTTTCTTCAGGTTATACGCGCTGTTGATCAACGCAATGTGCGTAAACGCCTGCGGGTAGTTCCCCAGTGCCATACCCATCTGTGCGTCAATCTCTTCCGAGAACAGACCCAGCCGACCAGAACATGCTGACACCCGCTCAAAGAGCGACCTCGCCTCGTCCACCCGTCCCTGCATCGCCAGGTTGTCCACCAGCCAGAACGTACACGTCGTAAACGTGCCCTCATCCCCAGGCAACCCGTCATCGGACAGGTAGCGGTAGACAAACCCCTGCCGGTCCGTCAAGCGCTCGATAATACGATCCACCGTCGAGCGCATGCGCGGATCATCGGGCGGAATGAAGCCCACCAGCGGCAACAGCAGCGTCACGGCATCCAGCGCAGTGCTGCCATAGGACTGTGTAAATGCCCCGAGCTGCGTATTGTAGCCATATGTCAGGATGTCTGCCCGGATCTGCTCACGTACCTGCCGCCACCGCAGCACATCCGCCTCCAGGTGCAGCTGTTCCGCCGCCCGGATACCACGGTCCAGCGCTACCCAGCACATCACTTTCGAATACACAAAGTGCCGCAGTTCCCCACGTACTTCCCAGATGCCGCTGTCCGGGTCCTGCCAGTGCGCACATACGTTCTCTACCAACAGGCGCAGCATCGCCCATAACGGCCCCTCCAACCGCTCTCCGTAGTGCTCAAACCCCCCCTGCCTGCGGTAGAAGTGAATGCAATCCAACACTTCCCCGAACACATCCAGTTGTTTCTGCCCTACGGCCCCGTTGCCTATGCGCACCGGCTGCGAATCCCAGTAGCCCCGCAGATGCCCCAGTTCACGCTCCGCCAACTCGCGCTCCCCCCGGATGCCGTACATGATCTGCAAATCTTCCCCGTTGGAGTACGACAGCTTGCGCAGCCAATGCGTGAACGCGTGTGCCTCTTCCGTGAACCCCAGCACAGTTAGCGCGTAAAGCGTAAACGTCGCATCCCGTAGCCAGGTAAAACGGTAGTCCCAGTTGCGCACACCACCCAGCCCTTCGGGTAACGAGGTCGTGGGCGCCGCCACAATTGCCCCCGTCGGCGCATAGGTCATCAGCTTGAGCACCAGCGCACTGCGCTCCACCCGCTCCGCGTATGGCCCACGGTAGCGGCTCCCCTCT